>Ga0209755_10000004_pt1 | contig 361489 bp, 327 predicted proteins | sample TergutCo191P1_FD_187301 | JGI IMG/M metagenome (GOLD analysis project Ga0209755, IMG submission 187301) | Cornitermes sp. P1 segment gut microbial communities from Petit-Saut dam, French Guiana - Co191P1 (SPAdes) (version 2) | ecosystem: Host-associated > Arthropoda: Insects > Digestive...
TTTTGGTAGGTGTCGCCATGTTAATCTCCTTTCGATGGCGGCGCAGATTTTCACCTACTACTGACAACGCTATTGTAGCACACAAAGCCAGTTGCCGCCTATTTGATTGTCTGATAAATGCAAAAAAATTACTGTTGTTCGCCGTACAGTAAGGATTATAATTCCTGAACGGCGTAAATGTTTTGGAAATTGACTTCCACAACGCCCCATATGGGAGCGTTTCGCCGCGTGTCAGGCGGCTCGTCAGGCGGATTAGCATGGTTCATCATTGTTTGGATGAGCGAAATTGCTACTAAAAGCAACAATACCGGAGCGTTTCAACCCTCGCTTGTATTCCCGTTTTAGCTATCAACGAGTCTATTTATACGTTGCTGCAACATCAAAACCAATCAACTGGTAACGGAAGGAGTAATCCTCCCGCCACTCAGAATTTAACTACTCCATGCGGCTCTCTGCGGTAGTCTTCGATGTTACAAATTTCTTTGCTTTGGTTAATGACTTTTCGTGGCATGGCTGTGATTTCATGTATGCTGTGTCCGTTGATGAACGTAATCACGTCAGAAAGCTTAACCTTGCCGGTCACACAGTCGAAAGTAGGATTATTTTTGACAATCTTAGCAAACAAGTATCCGTTTTCAATCGCTTTAGATTTATCTAAAGTCCATGAATACGCACCGCGCATCGTTTTTTCGCTGTGGCCGTAATATACCGTTAAGTAGCCATCATCATCCAACAAAGAATGAAGCACTGGGCTTTCAATAATATCATGGCTTTTAAGTTCCATTACCTTTTTACGCAGATCGGGCTTAAAAAAGTAGGGGTATGCCCATCTGCCTTGCACCCAGTCGGTATCGCACAAGAGTTCTTTGTAGGTTTCATATAACATGTTTTCGGGAATGAATCGCCACGCCGAATGAAACCAGCACAGGTTCTCATCTCTGCTGTAATACCCACCGTTATGTGTCCCAACAAAGCTGAAAAAACTGTAGTCATCATTGATTTTTTGGCAATCGTCTTTCATGGACTGTGTTAAATAGTTATGTCCAGCGAAGTTGTCCCACCAGAAAAACCCATTACCGTGTTTTTTTGCGTTCATTGTAATTACCTCCATTTTTTTTATTTGCGGCATATCCGCGACGCTAAAGCGTTTCGGGGAGGCTTGCCGCCCTCCCCATCATTAGGCGGATTAACTTTCTTGTTACGCTTGCCCTATGACCTTGATGTATTGGAGCAGATAAAGCTTGGGGACTTTGAAAGCTCTGCCTACTTTAAGCGAAGCCAATGTGCCTTCGTTAAGTAGGCGATACACAGTCTTACTGCTTACGCCTAACAGTTCACTGACATGTTTGACATTGAGAACGTCAGGATAATTTTGAAACACTGTGTTATATGCTTTACGGGAAATTTTAACGGATACTGTGTCGAGGGCAACGGCATCTGGTAGTGCCTACTTATGTTGAGTCATTAGAATCACCCCCTCCGTGATGCAGCAAGCCATTCGATAATTCTGTCTCACTGGTAAACGACAGGTCATGGGTTTCCGATTGTGGCAGCAAATTTCTGGCATTAAAGGCTTCCCGGATGCGTTCCACTGTGCATCCGTAGAGATTCAAAAAGCTAATAACTTCTAAAGATAAATCCTCGTAGCACGTTGGAATCACCTTCCTGGGCTGATTGGAAAACTTCTCCGATACAATGCCCATCCTTAACGGCCAGAGGGACACCGCCCGTAGTCACCAGGTCGTGCATCTCCTGGCGTAGCGCGGCCAGCTCCTCGGTGGTACCGCTGGTTACTTTTTCTACACCGGCCCAGGCATCTTCCAATTGCACGAAGGTTCGAAGACCCAGGCCGCCGATAGCCATCAGCGGAACGGTTATCCTTCGCCCTCTTCTGAATCTCCTCCTGTGTCACGCTTGGTGACAAGAAAGGATTCAACTTCACTCACCAATTCCATGCCGGAGGCCATATCCTCATCGAAGGATGACAGCGATGCCTTGGGGGCCACAACACAGTGCTTAAATAAATCTTCCGTGTAGGGCCGCTTCATCAGTACGCCGTTGCGGTTGGTGTGTTTGTCGTTGAGGTCCAGATAAAACTTGAAGGGGATTTTTTGCAAGGTATACGTTACCCCACCTACATCCACCTTTTTCTGATTAAACCCTTGCGCTTGGTTTTCCATGAAAACACTCCTATCTTTTATTTTTTTGCACTAAAAAAGAGCCTGTCAAACGCTATTTAAACGCTATATAAATGGCCCTTTAAACTTGATAATCCAGTTCGGCTACAAAAATCGAAAACTCCCTGTTGGTGATTTCGTTGCTGGCTTCGTAGTTGGCGGGCCGCCTTACCCGGCCTTCGGGTGCGGCCCACATGATGTTGCCCTCCTCGTTGGAATCCACCACCGATACATCCACCAATGCGCGGCGGCCTTTGCGTTTTGACAGGCCGTAAAGGTGAGCGGAAGACGGTGAGGTCTGCTCTAGGGTGACATTTACATTGCCGCTTCTGTTAGGGGGCGCATTCGCCTATAAATTTTTTCTGCCCTTCTCGGAAGTACATGACATAGGCCGGGGGGATACTTGCGGCGGTCCGCTCGAAGGTGTCGGTGGATGGGAGAGCCGGGACTTCATCTGCTCCGGCGTACCGGCGCATTATTTCACGCTCGGTTAGGAACACGCACAGCTTGACGGTTTCTGATGACAGCAAGCCGAGTGCCAATGTCTTATCCATCGTTAAGGAGTTTCAAGCACTCGCGCATAAAAGATTCCGTCGCTGTTTCAGATTGTCATTCCCACGGGAAATTTTTATTACGGTAGAAAAGGCAAGAAAAATCGAGATAAATTTTGCAAAAACTCGAATAATGCTTGTGCTGCGTCCTGTGATGCGTTAAAATAAATATAGTGCAGTTTTTCATGCACTTGAATCGAGGTGCTGTTTGCAATGAAAGCGAGTTACAAAAAATTATGGAAACTATTAATTGACTTGGAAATTAATAAAACGCAGCTTGCGAAGATGGCGAGCATCAGCGATGCCACTATAACCAAGCTGTCAAAGGGCGAAAGTGTAAACATGGAAATGCTGCTCCGAATCTGCACAGCATTAAACTGTCATTTGCACGATATTGTGGAAACTGTGCCGGATAAGCCTTCAGAATCAGAAGCTAATGAATAGTTGGGAGGTGGTTGCGTGGGTAAAATTGTTAATATTCGTTCGCTAACGGCAAATGAACTGTTCCTGCTCATGCCGCCTGTTATCCTTTGTACGGACAATCCCAACTTTGAGAGAGCGATAACTGAAGACGGCTACCGACGAATCAGCCTTAATCTCCAACTTGCACAATCACTGGCAGGGCTTGAATTAAGCAGAATACGCACTGACATTACAGATAAAATCAAAGAAAGCTTACCACAAAGCGAACCCATATACCTTACGGATTACGAAATGCTGTTTGACCCGCGATATGAACTTGACGTTTTGCGGCTGTTTATAGACATTGCTCGGTGCAACAAACTCATCGTAAAGTGGTGCGGCAAGGCAAATGGAGAAACGCTGACTTATGCAGAACAAGGCTACGCTGATTATAAACGGTACAAAATAAGCGACTACGATGTAGTCATAGTGAAATAGGGAGGTCTTTCCAAAATGAAATATACGGAGCTTATCCAGTTTGACCCAATAGAAAGCGTTATCACTCTCACACACGCAAACGATACCAATGTTGCGGCAAACTTGGTAAAGAGCTATGTAATGTCTGCAAACATGGCTTCCCAAATCAAAAATAACATGCTCACCCAGCTTAACCTTGATGACGTCGTGGACAACAAGGGCATCCTATTGGTGGGTAACTATGGTACGGGTAAATCGCACTTGATGTCTGTTATTTCTGCTGTTGCGCTGGACAAGTCAAATCTTGCTCATTTACGAAATCAAGATTTTGCAAATGACGTGGAAATTATCGCCGGACGTTTTGAGGTCACACGGATTGAAATAGGCGCGGTGACCACTCCCCTGCGTGAAATTATATTCCAGAAAGTTCAGCAGGACTTTAAAGCCCGAGGGCTTACCTTCGATTATCCGCCTGCCGACATTGGCGCAAACAACAAGGGAACACTTCTTGAAATGATGCGGATATTCGCATCTAAATATCCCGACAAAGGCTATCTTATTGTTGTGGATGAGTTCCTTGATTACCTGAAAGGCAAGAATGAGCAAGCCATCATTTTGGACTTGGGTTTTATGCGCGAACTGGGTGAATTGGCAAAGGAATCTCGCCTGCGTGTCATCTTCGGCGTACAGGAGATGCTTTTCGATAACCCGTCATTTGCTTTTGTATCGCAGACGATTAATAAAATCCGTGACCGCTTCGAGCAGGTTGTTATCCGCAAGGAAGACACGGCTTTTGTGGTGTCGGAAAGAATATTGAAAAAGACGGACAAGCAAAAAGCCATAATCCGAGAGCATCTACATAAATTTTGTAGCTTGTACTCAAATATGTCCGAACGCATAGAGGAATACGTCAGTCTCTTTCCCATACACCCGACTTTTATTGATGTCTTCAACAAAATTTATATTACAGAAAATCGTCATATCCTCGCTAATATTTCAAAAATAATCAGCAGCATCTTGGATGGTGAAGTGGACGAGAACTCCCCCGGCATACTGTCATTCGATAATTATTGGGTATTCATCCGTGACAATCTATCGTATAGGACGGATGCGAACATAAAGGAAGTCGCAGAAAAAAGCACTCAGCTTGAAGATATAATCAATCGTTCTTTCCCCAAGAAGCTGTACAAGCCTCTTGCAATGAAGATAATTTATGCGTTATCGGTTCATAGGTTGACAACCGGCGACATTTCGCTCCGCGCCGGTTTGACGAGTGAAAACCTGCGCGATGACCTTTGTTTGCACTTGCCTGGACTGCCCGACCAAAGTTCCGATACATTGCAAACCCTTGTGCAAGCCGTTCTCAAAGATGTAATGACCACTGTTAGCGGACAATTCATAGACCACGATACCGAAAACGGTCAATATTACCTTGATTTGAAAAAGGATATTGACTATGACGAAAAAATCACGCAACGCGCCGCAATCATAGGCGATGACCGCATTAATAGCTATTTCTACGAAGTGGCTTATTTCTGTTTGGATTGGGACGCAAAAGAATATGTGCCGAACTTCAAAATATACGAACACACGCTAAACTGGCATTCCCGCCATATGTTCCGCGAGGGGTATTTATTTTTAGGAACGCCGGAAAGCCGTCCCACGGCACAGCCACCGAGAGATTACTATATTTACTTCGTACCGCCTTATGGCAATCCTTCTTATGTAGATGATAAAAAGCGGGACGAGATTTTCTTCTTATTCAAAGAAAACGAGGAGTTCAAGAACATTCTTAGGTTATATGCCGCCGCGTGTGAGTTAAAAGGGCTTGCAGAGGAAAAAAACAAAATCGCTTACCAAAATAAAGCCGATGCTTTCAAAAAGAAGCTAACCCGCTACCTCAGCGAAAATAAAAACACCTGTTTTGATGTGGTTTATCAAGGCGTGAAAAAACAACCAATGGAAATCATGAAGGGCAATTACAAGCAGGACAATCCCTTCAAGGAAACCATAGACCTACTGGCTTCACTTGTACTTGATGGGTTTTTCGTTGAAAAATACCCGGAATATCCCATTTTTAAAACCACGATAACCATTAAGAACCAAGCCGATGCCATCCGCAGAGCCTTTGACCGCTTCGCCGGCCGAAAAGAGCAACTCGGAAATAATATGCTCGACAGCTTCGGCCTTGTTAGCGGTGATAACATCACCATCCAAAGCTCGAAATATGCGGGGTATTATGCCGCGCAGCTTGATAAGCTCCCGGCAGGTGCGGTGATAAACTTTAACGACATCTATAATGAAGAGTACGGAAATTTCATTGATAAAAAATTCAACATCAGCTACGCATTGCTTCCCATTGTGTTGCTTGGCTTGGTGTACACTGGACGCGCTGTTATCACCCTTAAAGACGGCAGAACGCTCTCTGCTTCCGACCTTGACTTAGTGCCGAAAATTAACGTCCTTGACATTTACGAGTTCAAGCATATCAGCAAGCCGAAGGACATACAGCTTGCCGAGCTTATGCGTTTGTGTGAAATCCTCGAACTGCCCACGGGCATAATGAGCGATTCCAACAGCCGTGAAGCGGGACTTACTGCATTGATTGGAAAAACGCAAGTAGCCGTTAATGAAGCGGTTCGAGCAAAGTCTAAGCTCGACGGCGATTTTACCCTGTGGGGTGAGCCGTTAATTCCCGCTCATATTGCCAATGAATATAAAACATCAGTAAAGCGCGTCAGCGACATGCTGGGTAATTTCACCAGCCGTTTCAATACCGTAGCCAAATTGAACAACTTCACCTATACGATGGATGAGGTTGAAACCCTCGGTACAGACATTGCCAATGCAAGAACGGTGCTCGAATACGAATCGTTCAGAAGTGAATGCGACAAAACCGTCAATTATATGGTAAGCATTGAACCCATTGCGATAACTTTAAAAGACCGGATTAAAACAACAAAGGATGTTTTCCGTAAATGCCGTGACAATATTAGCATAGATGACGGCGTTTATGGCGAAGCCTCCGCCCGGGAAGCCAACGATGCAATGATGGATGTACAGCGTACCTATATTGACATCTACTTTGAAGAACACACAAAACGCAGGTTAACCGTAAAGGACTCAAAGCGCAAAGGCGATGTAATGAACGGGGTGGCGTACCGTGTTTTAGACCAGCTTGCCAAAATTGAAGATATACTGCCTGTGTCGAGGTTCAAGGATATACAAAACGAACTCGCCGCGCTTCAAACCTGTTACGAGCTTACCCCCGGCATGATGCGCGAACGGCACTATTGTACAAAATGCCAATTCACCCTCGGCGGCAACGAACCGGTTGTAAAAGGGGCAATTGAACGAATTGAAGACAAGGTTGATGCACTTGTTGAAGAATGGACAACCATTTTGCACAACACGGTGCAGGATCCGTTTGTAATCGAAAATATAAAGTTTCTATCAGCGGAGCAACGAGAGGTAATTGATAAGTTTTCAAAAACAAAAACATTGCCAGATAAAGTAGACATATTCTATGTAAACACAATCAAGGCACTTCTTGATGGTTTTGATGTCGTTACTATAGACGGTGCAGACCTCGCAAGTAGCCTGTCCGCACTTGGGGCTGTTCCTATGGAGAAGTTTACTGGCAAGATAAATGAAATCATTGTGGAGCAGTCTAAGGGTAAAGATACCGCGAAATTGCGGATTATAGTAAAGCAAAGTGTTTAATATTGTGGGAGAACCATACCGGAAGTGAGGATTAACCAATGGAAAAACGTAAGCTGACCAAATCGGACATAGACAAAGTTCGTCATATAGAGGGTTTCCCCATTGCGCGTGATGAGGACATTATTACGCTTTCTGTCCCGCCGTATTATACCGCTTGCCCCAATCCGTTTATTGAGGATTTTATTCGTGAACACGGGACGCCATACGACGAGGCAACCGATGATTATAAATGCGAACCCTTCGCTGCGGATGTAAGCGAAGGTAAAAACGACCCGATTTATAATGCCCACAGCTACCATACAAAAGTACCGTATAAAGCAATCATGCGATACATACTACATTACACCAAGCCCGGCGACATTGTGTTTGACGGCTTTTGCGGCACGGGCATGACGGGTGTGGCAGCACAGATGTGCGGAAACCCGGATGAACTTTTCAAAATGGATATTGGAAAAGATATGCCCGATGTGGAATGGGGAGCGCGAAAAGCAATCCTTTCTGACCTGTCGCCGGTGGCTACTTTTATCTCCTACAACTATAACACACCCATTGATGCAGCAATCTTTCAAAAAGAAGCGCAACGCATTCTCGAGGAGGTAGAAAAAGAATGCGGATGGATGTATGAAACCCAACATTTCGTTGATGGAAAGTTACAAGTATTACCTACTGGTGAGCCGCAAATAGGGCGCATCAATTATACTGTATGGAGCGATGTTTTTATTTGCCCGACTTGCTCCGGAGAAATTGTGTTTTATAATGTCGCAACTGATAAAGAAACGGGTAAAGTGCAGGATAAGTTTGCTTGTTCACATTGCGGAAGTGAATTAAAAAAAACCGATTGTGAAAGAGCGAATGTACAATATTTTGACAATAAACTGAATGAATTGATTGCGATTGCAAAGCAAGTGCCTGTTTTAATTAATTATAACGCAACAGCAATATCTGGTGGAAAATCGAAACGATACGAAAAATTTCCTGATGAAAACGATATTGCTTTAATTGAAAAAATTGATTCTATGGAAATACCTCATTGGTATCCAGTCGATAGAATGTGCGAAGGAGGCGAAAGTCGCCGAAATGATAAATATGGCATTACACACATTCATCAATTCTACACAAAACGTAATTTAATGACAATTGCATTTGTGTATAGCAAGTTGTATGCAAAAACAGATGCATTAAAAAACAGTATGATTTTTACATTTGAGCAAATACTCATGGGCATGTCTAAAATTGCCCGTTATGTGCCTACGCATTTTTCGCAAGTAAACCAATACCTTAGCGGAACCCTTTATATTGGTTCACAAATTGTTGAAGTAACTCCTAGGTATATACTTGAAAATAAAATTAAGAACCTCACGAAAGCATTTTCAAAAATGAATTCCCAAAAAGGGAACATTGCTATTTCGACAAATTCATTGACAAATTGCAATGTACCAAATGATTCAATTGATTATATTTTTACTGACCCGCCCTTTGGTGCCAACTTAAATTACTCTGAATTGTCATTTCTTTGGGAAATATGGTTGCGGGTTGTAACCAATCAAAAAAAAGAAGCAATCATGAACCCCGTTCATGGCAAAGGTTTGCCCGAATACCAAAACTTAATGACAGCATGTTTTGCTGAGTATTATCGCGTTTTAAAGCCCGGACGTTGGATGACCGTAGAATTTCACAACTCTAAAAATTCGGTGTGGAACTCTATCCAAGAAGCCTTGCAGCGTGTTGGTTTTATAATTGCCGATGTACGCACATTAGATAAAATGCACTCAACATTCAAGCAAGTGACAACAACTTCCGCAGTCAAACAAGACCTCGTTATCTCCGCATACAAACCTAAAGACAGCTTCAAACGCCAATTCCTTGCCAATGCAGGCGATGAGGAAACAGCGTGGTCTTTTGTGCGCCAACATTTGGAAAACCTGCCGTCCGTTGTTATCAAAAACGGTAAAATTGAAATTATCGTCGAGCGGCAAGCCTTCCTGCTGTTTGACCGTATGGTTGCATATCACATCATGCACGGGTTGCCCGTTCCTCTTGATTCGGGTGATTTCTACATCGGCTTAAAAGAACGCTTCTTGGAACGTGACGGTATGTACTTCCATAACGGACAAGTAAACGAATACGACACAGCCCGCATTGAAAACGATGTGGAGGTTATTCAGTTTGCCCCTGGCGTAACAAACGAAAAAACCGCTATTGCTTGGCTATACCAGCAACTCGGCATGAATCCACAAACCTACGCCGAGTTGCAACCTCAATTCATGCAAGAAGTAAAAACCGTAGACAAGTTCGAACAAATGCCGGAATTGGCGGTACTCTTAGAAGACAACTTCCTTCAAGACGAAAAAGGCAGATGGTATGTTCCGGACGTAACCAAAGCCGGTGATGTCGCCAAACTCCGTGAAAAGAAGCTCGTTAAAGAGTTCGACAGCTACCTCGAAACAAAAGGCAAATTAAAATTGTTCCGCACCGAAGCCATTCGCGCCGGATTTGCCAAGCTGTGGACGGAAAAGAATTATCAGCTCATTCTAAACACGGCGGCGCGTCTCCCGGAAAATGTCATCAACGAGGACGAAAAGCTGATGATGTATGTGGATTTGAGTTCGGGGAGGGTGTAAATAATCTTGCTGAAATCAACCCAAATAACACTTCAGTTGTTAGCACCTCAACATACAGGAGGCGTATAGATGGATATTGAAATTAAAGATGCCATAGAATTAACAAGACAAAAATTGCCGGGATTCAAAGACCACATAAATGTGGTTCTTGATGTGCCTCATTTCATAAAACTGACAAGATGCCAGCCACAGGCGAAGTTATTAGCAACTATTGAAAATGGTGCATATGTTGAAGGAGCAACCATGCACGACAAGAAGTGCGACGAAATTTTGACGAAGGACGTGGACAGTAATATATTGTTGTTTCCTGAATACTGTATATCGTATGACTTAATTAAGAATCGCGCTAAAAATAAAGCTTTATGGCCAGCCACAACTTCTCTTTGGGTTCTTCCCTGCCAAGGGATTAAACATGATGATTTTACTAGCGTACTTTCAGAGATGGGTAGCTATACAGATGTTGTTGTAATTGATGAATGTATTGAAGATATGTATATCACTCAAAGAAACGGTTTTGTAAATGCCTTGATGTATTGTTTTGTTGTTACAAACGATTCAAAAGAGCGAAAGTTGGTGTTATTACCTCAATTAAAAACACGTCCTATGGCGGATTCCAACAATAAAAGTGAATCTAATATGACACTTGGAAAATTAATGTATAAGTTTTGCCAACCGAGTGGGATATGTTTGATTTCGTTAATCTGCGCTGACACGCTTAATTCGGATTTGCTTTGGAGAAAATTAAATGAAACCGGAAATGCAAGAGACTTAATTATATTACATCCACAACTTAACACAAAGCCACGCCATAATGATTTTTCATTGCTGCGTAAACTCATGTGGGGAACGAATGACAAAAGCCTTTACGTTTCTGCGAACTGGGCTAAAGGTACTATCGTAGAATTTAATGACGAACAGCGAATGCATGTGGAAAACCCTTGGTCATGTGTTTACCATAAGAGAGAAAGGACATATAGCATCGATATGTGGCTTGCAAACCATGCCCAACACTTGCGAGATAATCCCAAAAAGCTATTGTATGGGAGTTATGTTTTAAAAGAAAAGGTTTCAATCTGGTACGCTGCCCATTTTCAACTTGTGCAAAACATCAATATCCAAAAGCCCACTACATCATCGCCACTAACCCAGTCTAATCAAGATACCATTGCGAACTCTTGTATGTTATGGAATGGTGAAAACTGGGTTGCTTTCGAAGAAAATGAAGCAGAATACAGAAGAGCATTATATTTAAATGAATCGGAACATGACAAGCCAACTTTGAGTAGTATAGCGAGGGATATTATTAACAACCCAGCTTATGAGTATCCTTTTGCATCTGCAACTGATAAAGTTGATACCGATAAATTTATGGAATTGTTGATTTGTGAAACTACAAATGCTTTTGCTCAGTCCAATAATCTTACTGAAGTACCCAGAAGTCCTTTACTTTTAGTTGATGAAGAAAACATTGAGGATTTGACCGATATTTTGATGAAGTATGCTACTTTAATCCGAAACATTCATAATTTTGGATTTCCTCCTCACTTCCAAATGTCAAATCACCAAGATGATTATAAATTTGGATTGCCTATGGTTAATAATGTTTTTTACAATGTCAAATCACAAGATAAATATGCCCTTGTTTCAATCAAAGATGACGAAAACGAAGCTGTTAAATATCTCCAAAAACTGAAAGAAACGACGCATAAAAATGTTAGCGAGGAACACGAATTTCCGTTCCAAGTTGCTGTGCTAACTAAAAACTTTGAGTTTTCAAGCACCCATGAATATAAATTTATCCCGAAGTTAGAAACCGAAATTACAAATGGTGATGCTATTGAAAATCCTTCAGATATAACAAAAGGTGGTGCTTAGTTATGAAAGACCTGCGTAACCGCGTAGCAAAACTCGGACTTGTTGTAAACGAAAATGAAACTGCTCGAATTGCTGATTACAATGCTTTTATTGCAGACTACATCTACAAAGATGTATATATTATCGCGCGGTATATTTTTGTTTATGCAAGCTATGATAATTTTGAAAATTATATGCAAGAACATAGCCTGTTTACAAAAGACGTAATAGAAGCTACCTTTTATAATCTAAGAAATGACTTGCGATGGAACTTATATCTTGTATGCGTAATGAGTACAGAGGATTTTAATAAGTTGCCAGAAAATGAAATTATTAAATTCAAAACAAACAAAGATTTTACCCGGAATATTGTAATTCCTGCTGATGAACTCGAAAATGAAATACCCGCAGGAAAAATGGCACTCTGTTCGACAGAAAATGAAAATCGAGAAACGCTCAATCCTTTGTCTGTCTGGAGTGAGAAGTTGTCTGAAGATATGCAGTTTTGCTTAGGTGGTTACGAAACAAAACTGTATAATTCCTATGTTAATGGAGACTCAATTCATATCGAGAAAAGAAAGAAACGCAGGTCAGGAGTTCAAATTGATTATATAAATAAGATGACTAGCCTTATGTTGACGCAACAATTTCGCCCACATTGCTTTGGAGCCTTGCGTGAATTGCATCTTTCAAAAGTAAACATCCTCGCCGGTGCAAATGGTTCTGGCAAGACTTCTATTCTACAAGCAATGGAACTTGTTATGACAGGTGCGATTAGAGCAAGTGAGAAGCATCTATCCACTGATGGAAGCAATTCTGGAATTTACATTTATCATGGAAGCCTGGTTGAAAAAAAGCTTAAAATTCCAAAAGATGCAAGTGAAAGAAAATCACGGCAGAGCATGTGGTACAACGATAAAAGTGATAAAGATACTGTGCAAAGTCTAAATAACTCTTTTCATATCTTCAATATGTTTACCCCAGAGGATGTGTTTCGGGTTTCTTTCAGCAAGGAAAAAGAAGAATATTCAAACATCTTTACAAAAATGCTTTTTGGTGAAGAAGCAGAAACTGCTCAAAAAAGCTGGCAAAAATATAGGGATGAGTTTAACCGTAGCTTCAAAAGCAATCAAAACATCATTGATGAGTTGCATCAGCAATTAAAAATCATAACGTTCCCACATGAAACAAAAAAAGAAGGTATCCTTGATAATATTCGCATAATCGGGTTAAAAGTGCAATCGGATTCTGCAATGTCACAAATGCGAGAAGTTGTTGTTGATGTTAAGCAACTATGCAATTCAATAGCTTCATACCCATCTATCTGTTCGTTGGAACAAATAGCTGAATTGCGTTCTCGCAAAGAAAAATCAATGGTTGAAAACTTAAAAAATGTTGAAATTATGAAACTTTCGATTCAAAACGAAACATTAAAAATAGAAACTCAAACGCTAGAGCAGGAGCAATTATTTGAAGAAAAGAAGGGCTTGGTGAAAGAACAGGGAGCATTAGAAAATGCTCAATCATATGCTCCCGGATTTCGTTTTATTGCGGACAATTATGATGGCCTTTGCGAATTGAACATCAGAAAAGAAGAGTGGCGTTCTAAAAAACAAGCAATTGATTCGTTGGAAAGCTTCCTCCTTGAACATGGGCATATTGAAAACTTTCCCGGCGTTTATGCCACATATGAAGCTTCATTAGTTAGACATGATGTCATTTCTGCAAGACTTAAAGAGTTGAAAACAGAAGAATCTGGACTTGACATAAAATACGAAAAATTAATGAAGACGAAAGACGAAGTAGATGCAGTGATAACAAATATCAAGGCTTATGGAAGTATGTACGTTGACTTAACAAATGATTATAACGGGTGTCCGCTGTGTGGCAATCAAAACATAACTATTGACGAACTTAAAGCCCACCTGAAAATAGACGCACAAGGAACAACAGACCTTCTTGCAACAACGGTGGAAAAAAGAACACAGCTTAAAAATGAAATAACTAATTTAATGAACGAACTGGCAACATATAGTACAAATGTTTCCCATTTGAAAGAAATTGACATTGCATATGCATCTCTCCTAGAGTCGAATATTTCCTACCAAGAAAGTTCAGACAAGCTTAATATTGTTAATGCACATATTCAATATTGCAAGAAAGCTGTTCAAAGCTTTGAATTGTTGAGCAATCAAATCAAAAATGAGGAAACTAAATATGAAAATTCGGCACCACAAAGAGTTAAGTCTATGCTAGGCAATGGTAATTATCTTGCATATATTTCAATGATTGAAAATAATTTATCTCTTGCTGAGAGCATTAGCGAATCTACTCCATCAAGGGTATTAAAGATTATGACTACGGTTCAGAGCAGACAACAAGAGCTTACCTCTCGGCAGTCTGCAAACGATAATCAGCAATTTAAGATTTCGGCGTTTTTGAGTGATGCACAAAAGAACAAGGAGCAATTAAAAGAAAAATTAAATATACTTAAAAACGAAGAATCTTCACTGAAAAATGAGATTAACGAAATTGATAAATTGGAAGAATTATTTTACAGACTTAAAGATTTTTTGGTATCCGATACTTCTGTTATTAACCGCTCTGCACTTATTAGGCAATGTAGCGATGTAGAGTTGATGATAGATAACTACTTGACTCAAGAAAACTCACGCATAGAACAGAGTAAGATAGTGGCTAAAGTTCGTGAAATTGAAGCCATTCAAAAACGTCTGGAAAATGCAATAAGTGCGATGTCTGATTTGCGAGAAACGCAAAAGTATGCTGACGATTTTATTAAGGATAATATTAAACGAATAAGTGAAATATTTCACGCGCTGCATACCCCGCAAGAATTTTCTAAGCTAGATATTGTTGATAATGAAGTGTTTGGTTTTCGTTCAAAGGATTCAGTTAAAGTAGCTCTTAGTAACATGAGCACAGGACAAAAAACCGCTGTTGCATTATCAATTTTCTTATTGCTAAATTCGTCCATGCAAACTATCCCCAGTGTCATTTTGATTGATGAGCCAATTGCTAACATTGATGACTTGAATATTGTATCCTTTATTGATGTAGTTCGAGAACTCGCAATTTGTGGCAATAGACAAATTTTCATCACAACTGCTAACGACAACGTGAGAAAACTCTTGCGGCGTAAATTTAGTTTTATGGGTGATGAGCTAAGTGAGTTTAATTTTAAGCGAGTGAATAATATGAAGGCACAAATAACTGTCAGGAAATACGATGATGTTCGAGAACTTACAGATAGAGAAAATATTGTCTTATTTGATGATGCATATTGATGCTGACAAAAGATATTCGGAGGCTACACTATGTTCTACCCCGGCGACTACGCCTACGACAAAAAAAATAACGAACGCGTACAGATAATCTCGGCTAACGATGCTTGGGGTTTTGTTTCCTATAAAGTTTACAATCCCATTTCCAAAACCGTGTACAAGCTGTCTGTTGACACACTCACCACAACAAACACAGATAATCATAACGAAAATTATCTGCGTTATGTCGCCATGCTCTCAAAAATTAGAAGCGAAACAGCCGGCGGTGTTTTGTCTAAGCTTTCAAGCGGCATCATTCCCCTTCCACACCAGCGATACGTCCTTAACCGAGCCATTAGCAATAATAATATCCGTTACATACTTGCGGATGAGGTCGGCCTAGGCAAAACGATAGAAGCAGGGTTAATTATCAAGGAACTAAAGACGCGCGGACTTGTGAAGCGCGTTCTTGTCGTATGCCCCACGGGCCTTGTTACCCAATGGTGTACGGAAATGAGAGAGAAGTTCGACGAAAAATTTAACATAATTTTGCCCGACGAATACGCCACAATCCGCAAAATAATTGACTCGGAGGACATTTACAGCCAATTTAACCAAGTTATATCACCGATGGATTCTATAAAGCCCCTCGAACGCCGTGCCGGTTGGACTGAAGAACGTATCGAAAGACACAACGAGGAGCGTATCTATTCCATTATTAACAGTGGGTGGGATTTAGTCGTTATTGACGAAGCTCACCGTGTTTCAGGCAGTTCCGGTGAAGTGGCGCGGCATAAGCTCGGCAGTTTACTTGCTTCAGCAAGCCCATATTTTCTGTTACTTACAGCTACGCCGCATAACGGCAAGACCGAGCCATTTTTACGGCTTGTTCGGCTTGCAGATGAAAAGGCGTTCCCCAATTACAAGGCAGTCGTGCGAGAACAAGTCGCCCCATATATCATCCGCACCGAAAAGCGTGATGCTATAGATAACAACGGAAATAAGTTATTCAAAAACCGCACCACAAAAGCAATCAGTCTCACATGGGACGAACGTCACTCTATGCAACGTAGGTTGTACGAAATGATGACGGCGTATGTTTCCATGAATTATAACAAGGCAATGCGTACACGCGGCAAAAATATGTGGTTCATTTTCTTGTTGATTATGATGCAACGCCTGGTTTCAAGTAGCACAAAGGCAAGCCGTGAAAGTATGGAACGCCGCATCGTCATTCTTGAACAGCAGGCTACGCAAATTAGGTCCTTGAGCGAAGAAGAATTCGCCGAAATGGAACTTGAAATGAACATGGACGATGCCATTGCCGCCATGTCCCTTGATATAAAATCCGAAATCGAAGAACTGAATCAAATGATAGAAGTCGCAAAGCAAGCAGAATACCAGTATCTTGATGCAAAAATCGAACCCCTTCTATCTATAATTGATGAACTTTGCACCGAAGAGCGAGAGCGCAAAATTATCATCTTCACCGAGTTTGTTGCAACGCAGAGCTATCTGAGAGATTTATTAATAAGCAAGGACTACAAGGTTTCCATTTTAAATGGAAGCATGGATATTGATTCCCGTAACGAAGTCTTGGACGAGTTTCGTCGCGTTAGCGACATTCTTATTTCCACCGATGCAGGCGGCGAAGGTCTTAACCTTCAATTTTCAAACGTGGTCATAAATTACGATCTCCCATGGAATCCCATGAAAATCGAACAACGCATCGGGCGCGTTGACCGTATCGGGCAACAACGTGACGTTGTGGCGTTCAACTTCATTATGACTGACACCGTAGAAGCCCGTGTCCGTGAAGTCTTGGAGGAAAAGCTATCCACCATTCTAAAGGAACTTGGCGTAGACAAGTATTCTGATGTATTGGACGGCGAACAAGCCGAGCTTAACTTCACCGATGCTTATATGCGTACAATCCGCAGCCCAAAAGATATTTCATATACGACAAAAGCAATCGGCGAGGAGTTAAGCACACAAGCTCAAAATTCTATGCGAATAAAGGAACTGATACGGGACGAGAAAGATTTATCGGCACTCGTTGGCGCAGACACAGGGCTTGACTTGGACGATGCACTCAGACGGCTTATTCGATATTACAACGATAGTCAAGGCGCGATCACGCCTTTGACGGACAGCTTTACAATTGCCGATGCTGCCGTTGCCCGCCACCTTAACAAAGAAATCGAATACGACAGCCTGGCAGAAGTAAATTCACTTTCCATAGACGGATTCCCAAATGAAACGGGTTACTTTATGCTGTGGGATTTGTCTGTGTCCTCTGATGAACAAAGTAGACGTATCGTGCCTGTTTTTATTAATGATGCTTTTATCTTGCGGCCGCTTGCAGGCAAAAAAATATGGGAAGCGATATTGGATGACGGAAATGTTCTGACCATTGCTGCCCGAAAGCCGCTTGATGCTAATGTTTGGGACAAGCTCCGTGAAGCCTCGCAGGAATACGCTTACGATGCTTTTATAAAGCTGAAAGATGAAGCGATGAACCGCCACGAAGAAAATCACCGCAAGTATTTGTATGCTTTGAATCTCCGCTTGGATGCCGCAACACGCATTGGCATAGAGAATATCCGCAACCACAAATTGGCGGCTCTAGAAAGTGAACGTGCGGAAACCGAACGTGAATATGAAGCCGGGAAGATGCTCTGCCCGGAATTTAGGCCATGTTTGGTGGTGCGAATGGAGGGTGGCGTATGATTAAAGAACGCATCGAAGCCATGATTAATCTACCCGATGTTAGCAAACTGATGGTTTTTGACCTGCACTGCTTTTCGCGTGTGTTTGAGTATAAAGAAATTTTAACGGAGCATGGATTCAAAATCGTGCATTATATGAATGTCGAAGCCTTCCGCTTGGTGTATGAAGAATCATTGAAAACATCCGCCGAGCGTATAGCGGTCATCGTTGATTGTGAAATTTATCTTCCATACGATATTCAGCAAAAATTCCGCAAAGTAGATGTTTCCCTTACGGCGATTTTCCCGAAGCTACACTCCGAAATACTTGCGAAGTATGCCCGCGACGTTGATTTAATTAGCTTTGCCTATGAAAAATGTTATGCCAGTATGAGAACGCCTGCGGAAACAGAAGGGTTTATCCAAGCTACCGCATTATCGGAAGCAACGATAATCCAATATTGCACGAAGAAGACAGCCTTATTGAAAAACCTGTGCGAATCGGCAAGTAGGTACACGGACTGGATTGTTGTTGCGAAATTAAAAGCCTTGATTCAATATTACTCAGTGTCGGTGAATTTAACGATGGACTTGTCCTTTGCAAATGAAGCATTTATGCGATTCATAGAAAACGGTTATGCGAGACTTTCATCTGAACTCGGCATGGTCGCGCCGGCTATCATAACCAAAATGCTCGGATTTATCTGCAATACTGGCAATCCGAAGGTTGCGCTTATCGTAATGGATGGGATGTCGCTTTTTGATTTTGAAGTAATATCCCGCCATTTTGACGGGATAGAATACTCATTAAACGCTTCATTCGCGCTTATTCCAACGACAACGCCAATATCACGCCAAAGTCTGTTGTCCGGTAAATACCCACGCGAACTGGAAAAGCCGTTTTCACTTGCAAACGAAGAAAAAGAATTCATTGTGGCGGGTGTATCCCTCGGGTATGCAAACAATCAAATCCAATATTTGCGCGGATATGAGCCGAACATTAGCCACTTTACAAAGCTCGCAACGGTGATAATTAACGATGTAGATGAAATCGTTCATGGTCAACGACAAGGGCGCGTCGGAATGTTCAACGATATGCAAGTTCTCGGAAAAAGTAGAAACCTACAAAAGTTAATCAGTACGCTTGTGAAGTTGGGATTCGAGGTCTATATTACATCCGACCACGGCAATACACCATGCGTTGGTGTCGGCGGCTTTCGAAGCGGAGTGGAAATACAATCTAAATCTATGAGAATGGCTGTGTTGAAGGACTTTGCGGACAAACACTCATTGCTTGACCAATACGCAACCGAATACCCTGGACATTATCTGGACAAAAATTTCAACTATTTTGTTTGCGAGCCGGGTGTTTCGTTTGACAACAAGGGCGAAAGTGTGATGACCCACGGTGGTATGACAATTGACGAAGTTATTGTGCCGTTCATAAAAATTAAAGAGGTGAAGTAGATGAGCAAAATTGTCGGGATGTCCCGTATGATAAAGCCTGAATGGCTAGATAAAACGGTTGAGTATGTTTTGCAAGGCGATGATGCCACAATTATCAAGGAGAATTTGAATGATTATTTGTCATTCGAAATAAATAGCCCAACAAACCTTCGTAAGACCCGCGAGATACTTTTAAATATTTGGGTAAAATCGAAAGATTTGCACCCCGCTATTTACAAAACAGCAATTGACGTTTACAGAAGCGAAAAAAAAAATAAAATGGCTTTGAATTGGGCGATGATTTTACTTGCGTATCCTGTTTTCATTGATGTAGCGTCTCGCATTGGCAAGCTTTCTATGATTCAAGATACTTTCACTACATCATGGTTGAAAGAAAAATTAACCGAGGAGTGGGGAGACCGCTCCACATTATTCCATTCATGTGATAAGCTGTTGCAAACCTTAAAAGCCATAGGCGCGATTGAAAGTAAAAAACAAGGCACCTACGAAATAAAAAAACATGAAGTAACCGATGAGCGAAGCATCGCTGTAATGCTCATGTGCTTACTTGCCTTGAACCGTCAAGCGTATTACGATATTTCTGAACTCGGAAGCAATCCATTGTTTTTTCCGTTTAAATTTAACATAACACTTGATTGGCTACATCGTTCGCCGTTGTTTGTACTTAGCAACTTTGGTGGGAAGATGGTATTAACGAGCGATATGAAATAATAACAGATGATGGTTAAAAATGGTATTGATGCGCTACCATAAAGTAAAATGGTTGAGAATCGCAACCTAAGTAGGTAATAATTACATTTTGCATGAAATGGCATGGGGTTATCCTGCGCCATTTTTTATTTTTAAGGAGGAATTGCAGATGAAAATAGAACCTGATATTACTAGAGAAGAAATTATTGCTCTTATCGAAGCAAGGGAAAGACCTTTGACCGAATCAGAGAAAACTGAAAATTTTTATCAAGTTCGTGTAAATGGCGAACTATTATGGTATCCTAGCTCTTGGCTAGAAGAAGCGGAAACATCGTGTCATACGCTGTGATTACTTATATGGGAATGGCCCGCCTCCATCTTCTCCACACTACGTTATGCAGAGGGATGCTCAATAATCTTTAATGCTCCCATCATCAGGAAGCGTACTTTTTTCGAATATTAGATGTCGCATACCAGTTCCCGCCATTTATATATTGTATTCCTGTAATGAATAATTACAGAAAGGGGAACGGTATCGTGAGCAACTTAAAGCTCGTTGAAATTGTAATCTTGGGAGCTGCTGCACTGTTGGCGGCGTTCAGATTCTTTGTAAAATTTCTGGACTATGCCGGTAAATTAAGTGTCGGCTATGCCGCAAGAACAGCATAACTACAGCTAAGATTAAAGGGTCTCCGCTACGGAGGCTCTTTTTCTTTGCACTGAAAAATGAGAGGAGAAAATTTATGCCTGCATGTGTTGAATCAATGTTCTATGTAAGAAAACCGCCGTGGCACGGGCTTGGCACCTGTGTCGAAGAAGCTCTAACTTCTGGCGATGCCCTGCGTGAATCCGGGCTTGATTGGAACGTGTTCCAACGTCCGATATTAACGAACGACCAAATTATTATCCCCGGCTACAAGGCTAACATTAGGGATACGGACAACCGCATCTTGGGTGTTGTTTCTGACAGATACAAAATTGTGCAAAACCATGAGGCATTTGCCTTTGTGGATGCCCTGCTGGGCGAAGGTGTGCGGTTTGAAACTGCCGGGAGCTTGCATGAAGGCCGCAAGGTTTGGATGCTGGCAAAGCTGCCCAACAGCTATTCCCTTGGCGGCGAGGAAATCGCACCGTACTTGGTCTTTTCCAATTCCCACGATGGCAACAGTAGTATCCGCGTTGCCATGACCCCCATCCGCGTGGTTTGTCAGAACACCTTGAATCTGGCGTTAAGCAATGCAAAGCGTATGTGGTCCACCGTCCATGTCGGCAATATTCAGGACAAGTTGGAAATCGCACAAAATACCTTGCTTATGGCGGATAAGTACATGGGCAAACTGGGTGACGAGTTTTCAAGACTTTCCCAAATCCGCCTGCCTGATACAAAGGTGATGGAGTACATTGAGATGCTGCTACCTATGGATGAAGAGCCCACGGAAGCCTAAAGGAAACGTGGCTCGACACCGCCAATCCGCATGGCAAGCTGATGTTTACGATTTTTGCGGGCCTCAGTCAATTTGAAGCTGACCTTACCGCCCAACGCACACGGGAGGGGCTGGCTGCTGCGCGTGCAAGGGGGCGTGTTGGCGGCAGACCCAAGGTTCCATCCGACAATTCCAATATGGCATTGAAAATGTACGACAGCAAAGATTTTTCCGTAGAAGAAATTTGCAAGAGCTGCCATATAGGAAAAACGACCCTGTATCGGCTAATTAAAAATAGAAACTGAGGAGGCGCAATATATATGAAGAAAGACCACCGCTATGAGCTAATCGAAAATTTGGACAAATACCGCATCGGCATTGATGATGTGTTTGCGTTCAAGTGCCGTGAGTGCGGGAAATGCTGTAGGGACCGGGAAGATATTTTGCTGAACTCCCGCGATGTTTACAATATAGCCACGGCACTGGAGATGACCCACAAGCAGGTCATTGAAACGTACTGCGAGGTTTATATTGGTGAGGACTCTCGAATCCCCATCGTGCGGTTGAAACCTAAAGGCCCAAACAGAAATTGCCCACTATTACAAGGCGACCGATGCATCATACACGCGAAAAATCCCGCACACAAACCTACCGTTTGTGCGCTGTTCCCGCTGGGTCGAGTCGTAGCATCGGAACATGCACCGGATGATATGGGGTTGGGCAATCCGTATGAAGTGCAATATATTCTGAATCATGCAAATTGCGGTTCCCTAAAAAGGAAGCAGACTGTCCGTGCATGGTTGGAAAACTACAACATACCTACTGATGACCATTTCTTCATCAAATGGAACGAAGCATTATTTAAGATTGTCACCACCATACAGAAATACGAAGGAAAGGATTTCGTAACGGAGCGGGTAATGGAAATGATGTGGAGTGCAATCTTCCAGAGTCTATATACCGACTACGACACCCACCAAGACTTCCATCAACAATTTGAAAATAACATATTTAAGCTGCTGAGGGTATTCGATGGCTTGGGGAAAGCGTTCTGAATACCCCCATATTAGTAGAAGCTCTGGTCATAACATATATGACTGGAGCTTCTTGTTGGTGGGAATAGCATGTTAATCAATAAGATGTTTTATTTTTTTATCCAATTTCGTCGCAGTTTTGGTAATTGACAATCAGTTGTTACATATGGGTAGCCTCGTAGCAATTGTAATATTTTATTTATTAACTTTTATTACCTCATAATAAATATGCAGAAATGAGGTGTAGTAAAATGTTTCAAGAAAATCAAAAAATGAAATACGCACGAATGCTTTCATCAATCGGATTTCACACATTTACAATGTTCCTTCGATTGACTTATTCAGAGGCATTAGAGTTGTATAAGGACTTCAAAAAGTGTACCGCCGTTAGGGTGCGTCCGCTAGACCATAGCAAAAAGAGTCCACAGTCAATGCCAAAAGGATATATTGTGGAATATTTGGAGAAAAGTATTGGGGTCAGTTGGTACATCAGATTTAACTCAAAGGTTGAGGAGCACAGCCGAATGTCCTTAAACCATCTGAGCAAAAATTATCAAAAAGAACCCACGCCTTATAGCGTGAGAGCAACTATCAATCCCAAAATTCTTAACGGTATGAACGATTATTTATCAGCGGCTAGAGCTGACAGTCTTGATCAAGCTGAAGCTAGCTATAACATTTTAGCGGCGGATATTTCGCCAATGCTTGGCAAGTTTGAAGATTACCGTCTCAATCGTGTGGATTATTGTTTTAACTTCGACCCGCTAGAACTAAATATGGGTTGCACTGTCGCTCAACTATTTACGCTAATAAGGCGAGGTCATATCCCAAGAGGTTTTACCGAAGCTACTGAGTATTGCGAGAAAGCAAAGAAATTAAAACCTTACAAGCATGATTTTCGGCTAAAAAATAAATCTATGACTATAAGTTGCTATTTGAAGCATCTCCAGCTTAAAAGAAGATTCCAAAGTTGCCCTGATTTACAAATATCTCATGGTGTTATTCGTTTTGAAATAAAATGTGAATATACCAAGATATACGCAATGTCAAAGGGAATCAAAGAGATATTGCTAAACGATTTGCCAATCGAAGACTTGGCAGAAGAAGTTCTTTACGGCGGAATAACAAATCCTACCAAAAGTTTACTTTGTGATGCTTTTTCTGAGAATATAATTTATAAATATTTCCATAAAGTTATCAGAAAGGGCGATTATTTCACGTTAGAAGGTGCCAGATGGATGGTGCAATCGCATAATTTTAGGAAGGACAAGGAGGCGAGGCTATTAGAGACTCTGGATCTAATCAGTGACCACCGAGGAATCTCCAAGGCTTTATCTAAAATTGATGACAATAAGCTAAGTGATGTAAAACGCTCGCTTAAAGATTTGGATGCCATATTTGTAAATCCTGTTACGATACCGAGGGGATGGGGCATTCCACATATCTCGAACCCAATGAGAGCGTATGAAGAAAGTATGTATGAGTTAATACTGTCTGAATCTGAACGCTTATTTAGAAAACAATTGGCAGAATACAATTCAATCTGAAAATAGTATTTTGCTAATAAGTACGATAAGGGTCTTAAAAGTAACCAACATAACCAGATTGGCTACGTTGGTTACTTTTCCTTCGGTTATTTTGGTAATATTTCTATATTACGGCTGTTTTTATATAGGTCAGCTTGATTGCCAAAAAAGTGACCGTTAAATAATACTGGGACGGCATACCAACAATGGACTGCGGCAACAGCGTGATAAAAAGTGCCCCCTCTATAACAACTGTATAAAAAATAATTGAAAATAGGAGGGTTTTACTATGTTCCTACAGAGTATATTTCAGCTTGCATTGGTCATTGATTCAAAAAAATTTATCAAAATCTTTGACAGAGCTTATAGCACATTGGAACATGTTGACGAAGATAAGTATGCTGATTATTCGCTTACATCCAAAGGGATAACGGTTCTATACCAAGACAGTCAATACAAAAAGAAAATCAAGTTGATGTTGAATCCCTGTAGACTATTGGACAGCAGCAAAATAGATGCCGATACGTTGAGCCGTAAGCTGGAAAAACGTATTGTCAGTTATTTCAATAACAAATATCAACTCGATGATTTTGAATTAACAGGAATGGGGGTAACAACGGATATTGATGTGCGTAGCAAAGAAAAGGCTTCCGACTATATAAAAATCATCCAAAGGGTTGGTAAAGTTAAAGGCTTTTCCCCGCCCCGGGATAATTGGCGAGATGATGACATCAGCTTCTGCCTGGACGGAAACAGCAACGGCATCAAGTTTCTGCTTTACGATTTGGAAGCCCTGCTTGGGGATGATGCAAGTGAAGCATGTTTTAGTAGAGGGCTGAAACATATTCCGGAAGACTGCGAAGGTCTGCTTCGGGCTGAGGTTATATTGACGAAGCTCAAAGCTCTGCGAGAGTATACCAATAAATCCTCTATATCCAAACAGATTGCTAACTTACACAACAACAGGCAACAAATATTTCTGGATACATTTTTGAGGATAGTACCCTTCGGCAATTTCTATAAAAAAGGTAAAGCTGAAGAAATCATCAGGGCGAGGGTAAAGGACTCGACAGTTGGGCGTAAGATGCTATGGCTAATAAGATTAGTGCCTGAGAAAAAGTCGTTGTTATTGGCGCAGAAGGCGTTGAACTACCGCCGGATTGACAAGATTATGACGGCATTTTTTGACATCGAAGTTGCGCCTATCACCATCAGCAAACGGCATGGGATTAAAAAACTGGATAATATTTATAATTATCTGTGACGAGCGGGAGTGCGGAGTTTCCGCGCTCCCAACGCCTTTGCATGTTGCCACTTGACGGTCGCACAGTTTTTAATCGTATATTTTGCATATTCTCTGCAAATAATCAAATTAAATATTGACTTGCTTTGGTTTTAATGCTACAGTAATCTTGAAAGGAGTGAGTGTAATGCTTGTTCAATTCAGTGTTACGAACTATAGGTCGCTCAAGGACAAGGTGACTGTCTCCCTGCTTGCGGGTGCGGACAAAGAACACGCAAGCGATTTAATTCAAGCAGATGGCAAGAAGCAGCTTGTGCCGACCGCCGCAATATATGGAGCCAATGCCTCCGGTAAAAGCAATGTGCTAATGGCATTAAAGACTATGCAGGACATGATAACCGGCACCAGCGCACAATTATTGAAAGAAAAGAAGTTGCCCTACGACCCGTTCGCATTCGAGGTCATGCCCAAGGAACATCGCCCTATTGAGTTTGAAATTATTTACTACTACAAGGGCATTAAATATGCTTACGGTTTTTCATATGACTCCAAGCAAATACTCACAGAGATGCTTTACCATTGGCCCAACGGTCGAGAAGCTCTAATATTTTCGCGTGAGAACGATAAGTTTGAATTTAGGGAAAATGTAAATGAACAAATTACCTTAGCCGGGCGTACACCTGCCAACAGGCTCTATTTAGTATCCTCAAATGAATGGAACTCCCCTCAAACCGAGCTTGCGTATAAATGGTTCACCGAAAAGCTACTACCCTATGACGAACACGAAACACCCGATGCCACAATGACAATATTTACAGAGGCTTCAAATGACCCCATTCGCTCAAGGGTGTTAAACGAGCTTCTTTTGGCAGATTTGGGTATTGTTGATGTTCAGTATGATACAGACCACAAAACCGGAGCTTCCCGAAATATAAGGATATATCACAAGCTTGAACATTTTGGAAATGATGCCGGATTCACTTCATTGCCTTTGGAGCAGGAATCAAAAGGAACGCAGCGATTTTTCGCCCGTATAGGGCCTTGGATAGAAGCCTTAGAGAAAGGCGGCATCTTGTTTGTTGACGAAATAGAATCAAGTATGCACCCGCTTCTTACAAGGCGATTGGTTGAAATGATACAAGACCCTGCCATCAATACAAAACACGCACAGCTCATTTTTACGACCCACGATGTTATGCTGCTTGATTTGACCCTTTTGCGCCGCGACCAAATTTGGTTTGCAGACAAAGACCCAACGATGCTTGCCACCGAGTTATTTTCGCTTTGGGATTTCTCCGCTCGTAAAGGTGAGAATATCCGCAAAGGCTACCTTCAGGGTCGCTTTGGTGCCATCCCCTTTATCGGAGGTGACACAAAATGGCACGAATAACTGAACGGAAAAGGGGCGCAGGAAGCCGCTCACGCAGACCGGTCATATATATCATCTGCGAAGGCTCGGAAACAGAAGTAAATTATTTCCGTAGATTTAAGACGCGGCACAGTAACATAGACATCCGACCAATAACATCTAAGCATAAGTCTGCACTGCATTTAGTGGAGCGTGCAACCGGCACCATTAGACAAGAGCCATATTATCCTGAAGATGGAGACCAGATATGGTGCGTATTTGACCGTAACGGAAACACAAATGAAGAATTGCAAAAGGCGGAAAGGATTGCTAGCCAACGCGGATACTCTATTGCGTTTTCCAACCCTGCATTTGAATTGTGGTATCTATTGCATTTTACCGACCAGAAATCATATCTCGCTGATGCAGATGCAGTGATTGCGAAATTGGGGAATGACGGATATATTCCGAATTATAGCAAATCTGCCGATTATTATGATGCGCTGCTTTCTATGCGGCAGCAGGCTATAAATAGGGCGTTGGCACTACAGGAACATCATACAAGCAAGAGGATTCCATTGTTGCACCGCGACAGTAATCCATGCACTACTGTCGCGCAATTGGTTGAGCTGTTACAAAGCCGAGCGAATCAAAGTTGATTTCCGGATTGAACAACCATTTATGAAATTGGGGGAGTGCAGGCTTTCTGCGCTCCCCATGTCTTTATGCCCTTAAACATCCAATCGGCGTAATATAAACCCCATCCTCACGGCTGTAGCCAATCTCTCCGGTGGTTAGTACCATTAGGAATGACGGCTCTTTCATTTTATCTACATTGACCTTTTCCCGCAGTTTTTTCAAATTCAACGTGGGCGATTTTACAGTTATTTGCAGAATGCCATAAAATAAGCTCCCGATTTTTTGTCGGAGGCTTATTTTAGGTGAAAAGCCTATGATTTATGATGTTTTTCTGTTTCCAAGCTACCAGCATCATCCTTAATAAATTTCAACATTTCATTAATTACTGTGTTGATGTCGGTAAAATAAGTGGTTACTTTCTCTATTAATTTTTCTTTAGCGATTTTGGTATTTTTCCTTTCTTCGTCTGTCAAATCCAGATTTTCTATTGTAAAGCCATTGATTGCCGCCATCCCCTCAAGGGTAGTAAGTATTTCAACCAATTGGGAATAATACTTGTCCCAACTGTCACGCGATGTCGAATTAGGAGGCAGAAAACGGTTTGATGCCCCATGTAAAAAATCCAAAAAACTAAGTGCATAACATTTAACCCTCTCTATTTCGCTTTCAAAGTAAGGGTCAGTTTCCTTTATTTCGCTTATGTTTCTATCTTCTGCCAACGCAAACAAAGCTATGCTAAATGGATAATCATTTGATTTACTGGCTATCCTTTTTGACCGCAAAGCAGACCTTAAACGCAATAAGCAGGTTTGCATTTGGGGGAAAAAACTCCCATGTGCAACTAATCTGCGTTCTTGATAAAATTTTATCACTTTTCTGCCACCCCATATTGCCGCCCCCACACCAACACCAGCGACAATATTTGTTACCGCAGGACTCCCAAGGACAGCTTCAATAATGCAAATCACTACCATTATATCCACTTCCTTCCATTTTTATGCCTCTATGTTATTCCAGTTCGTGCGATGCAGTTTGTAGCCCGGGAAAAAATTATCGTTATCGAATTTTTCATTATATTGTGTTGCTTCTTTAAATGGGATGAGCGACATCAAATCGTCTGGGATTTCTGGTGGCGATTCGCTCAAAAAGAAAGCAACAGTTTTTCCATTAACTTCTCTTAGATATGTCAGCATACGTCTGCGTAGCCTATTTTGCATTTTCATGTCCAAAGAAGTTTCAAAATTGTACACAAAAACATTGCACTTATCACTTAGAATAAACTCAAAAAATTCATAATATTCTTGCAATGCAATTTTTGCGTTTATTATAACTGCACCCATTTTGTTATCGGTGCATTCTGTACACTCAGAACACTTCTTGCATTGAGCATAAATCTCGCAATGTTTATACCCCTTTAAAATATTAATGAATCCATTAATATATCCCATGTGCAAATGCAACATTTTTATTGCAGAATTTATATGCTGGATCTCGTCATTTTTTCTTAATTGTTGGAAATAGCTATATCCAACTGAATCAGATGTTGTTATTCCATATCCATCCGACACATCGTCATTACTATATTGAAAGTTGAAATAGTCATCCAGCATTGCTATTTTAATTTTTTCTAAAGCTCTATCTTTAATGTAGTGAATAATCTTTTCAAATATAAAAATTGTCTCGCATTTATTTGGCAATCTGTGAGAAGAATGCGAAAATAATGATGTATTTCCATATAAAAATCTTACTGAATACATTTCAAAATCAAACAAGTAGCGTCTAAAAAATCGCCCCGATGGTGTTAGACTCAAACTTGATTTATTTTTTGTATCCACACCGTTATGTCTTTCTGCTAATTCTTTAATGAGATAGTCCTTTAAGTTTAACACATTAAGTTCAAATGTCTTATCTTCAAAACTTAAATCGACACAACGAGGAAAGCCTTCATTTGATGGACTTGGCAAAGCTTCAAAAGACGCATCTGTCAACTTCAATACCAAATTACAGAAGAAATCAAGTTCATGGAAATACCCTTCACTAACTTTAGAAGCATCAGCATTTTCATTTATCCTGCACAATTTTAGTTCGTGGTGATTCTCAAAAATATAAACAAATAACTCCGATAAAGAAATTCCATTATCGGATTCACTTGTGGATATAACCGCATGATTGCGCGCTATATTCAATAATTTTCTTGTGAAAAATGAATAATGGGTATATGCAACTTGAGGTGCCCTTCCGTAATTATTAGGATACAAATTAGGGTCTTCTACTTTTCTTTGGTAAGGCTTCAACTTAATGTTACCAGTGGTTACTGGTATTAGTGAGGATAAATGGTCAGACTCATTGTATTGCCTTAGCAAAAAAGAAGTAAAATTTTTCCTCAACAAATGTTTGAGAAAATTAGTGTTCTTTGTGCCCAAATTGTTTTCCTTCGAACCCAAATAGTTCCAATGTCTTATAAAAAATTTAACATTGTCAAGCCCCATTGTTTCAACTGCTCTGACTAATTGAGATGTTATTTGACGATAATCATAATTATTGATTTCACACAAAATATCGTGCAAATTCCAGTAATGAGTTGTTTTGTCTTCTATAATCATCTTAAATAGTTGAATGTATTCATTGGTTTTACATTCATCTGGACACACAACTTTTTGGATTCTTCTTGTAACTATATTTTTTATATCAACTGCTTTCGTTGCATCGACAAGTCCAATTCCATTGCAATAATGAGCGCATTTATGTGCATTTGTGAAGTCATATGTGCTTGACCTTGTGACTAAAACAAATGAAAATAAATTTGATGGATTGAGGTTGTCTTTTATGTCTTTAAACCCTTCATATGCCTCAACGAGCGAATCTATTATCTCCCTTACATCTTTAACAGTAAAAACAACATCTCGGTCGTCAAATTTTAACAAAAACTCTATATTGTCGATAGCGATAATATATCTTTTATTATTCATTCTTGAAAAAAGTATAACGAGTAGTAGCACAACATCTACCACAACTTTTAATGCTTTGCTGGGAGTCACGTTAAGAATGTATGTGTCAAAAAAATCTTCTAATTTTCCCCCCAACTCGTCATCTATACTAGTGTTTACGCAATTGTACAGTTCGTCAAAAAACGCCTTTGCTATTTTCGGGATAGCTATTCTATCATCATTTATATCCGTTAATTGTTTCAACACATTAAATTCTTTTTGTAAAGATTTTACTGTATTTTTCAATTGTGCTAAATCAACATATGCATTATTCAACTCATCAATTGGGGAGTATTTGTTGTTTCTTAACAGTGCTGTTATATATACAACTAATCGCATAACAACAACCCATAGTGGAGACTTTGGGTCGTCTACATTTTCAAAATTCACTACATAGTTTAAAAAGAAAATATCCTTGCTCGTGTTTGTTAAGTCAATTATATGAAAAGACAGGTCGTCTATATCTTTATATTTGTGCTTAAGGTAACGCAGATACGTCGTTTTGCCTGTACCAGCATAACCTTTAATAGAGAAAAAGGGATTTACTGTTGATTCTAAATTGCTTTCAAACTCATTCTTTTCTGCCAATTTTTGAAGAAAAGTTTTTTCGCCTTTTGTTTTTGGGTGAATAAAAGACTGTTCATGAAAATCCTCATGAGGGTCATTTTCTTCTATTTTGCGTGAGCCATCGTATTCTGAATTGACAGCCTCTTCGTCAACAAAATCGTACAAATCAACATAAACCCCATCTTCGCCTTTGTTGAAAAAAGCATCCAACTTCGAAATGGAAGGATCAATAGAGTCTGCAATACTAATCTCTCTTGAATCATTTGGACTATATCGCAGCGCAGGTGCAAACTTTTTACGAAAAAAATCAAGTTTAATTAATTCCTCATTTTTATGCATAAGTTTTACCTCCAAATACTTTAACATTCAAAACGAATTCTTTCCTGCTTTCTTCATCGCCTTGTAATCTCTATCATCGAGATTAAACTTGCATTTATGATTCTACGGAGATGCTCTGTAGATGTATAAAATTTTACAGCTAATGGTGCAATATCAAAATGCAGTTCTGTTCCGCTCCTAGCAACTATCAATATATCAGTTGAGAGATTGCCAATTCCGTGTGCGTATCCAAGCTCATAATATACATTTGGTCTTTCGTTTGTTAAATCAACAATTATAAATTCGGCTCTTTCGATATAGTCATATATTTTCTTCAACACAATCCCAGAACCAATGGTTTCGTCAACTCTAACACACGTTAATCCCAGCTTTTTGCATTCATCCTTCATTGCCGAAAACGAGTCATTTTGCTCTTCGGAAAATGACATAATTACAAAAACCAAATTCTTGTCGAAACTTGATTCACTATAAATATCCTTAAATTGCTCATCCCCAAAACTAGAGGTACGCATAGTGAACCCCCTTTATTGTCTTCGCCTTGGATAAAACCGTTTAATTTTGTGCATACTTCAAGCAAATAGCATCGATGTGCCAATATATTCCACAAATACCAATTTATTGGCAAGTTCTCTCAAGAAAAGTGTAAATGCGTGACATTCCTTCATTATCATACAGCATATCAAGCCCATATGCAATGGTTATTTAGCCAATATTGCACATTTTTCGATAGATTGTTCGATAGGAGGATGTTCAATGAGTACGCAGGAAAAGTGGCTTTCAGATTTAGGTGCTAGGCTGAAAGCCGAAAGGGAAAAACAAAGCATGACCCAGCAGGCTCTGGCGGCGAAAGCCAGCACCAAGCAAGACTACATCGCTCAACTGGAGCGTGGCTCGCGTAACCCCAGCTTGCGGATGTTCATGAATATTCTGTCGGCGTTGGATGTATCCGCAGACTATCTAATATATGGCACAAGTAAGGAACGCACCGAGGCGATGTCAGGCCTTCTTAATGATTTCACCAGTTTCCTTTCGCGGCGTAGCGTGGTCGATGCGACTGCTTATTACGACATCGTTCGTTTCATGTCTAAATATGTAGATTCGGACGGTGATTAAACAGGCTTTCTGATTTATCAACAAATACAGTTAAAATTCGCTGGGGCAAAATTTATTGCAGACAGCCCTTGTGCTGCGCTTCTTCCCCTGCGTGACGAAGAGGACAAATGCATTCTTTTGGTTGTCGGAAGATTCGCTGACAGATCACATCCGCACTGACGGTGTGCAATACGACCAGTGGATAGGTGAGAGTATATTGGAAACCATAATGGCGCGGTAATTAATTACAGATTTGTTGAGAAAAAATATCGAAACTGGCAGACATTTATAAAACAAAGGAAATCGCCTTTGAGCGCTAAGGTGTGTTTATGCTCCGGTAGAACTTGGATGATGCTGGATATAACACGGTTCGGTTTGGGCAGGGCTCCGAGTCGCTGCCCAAACCGAAAAAGGAACTGATGCGCCTTGTGCTGGAGGAGCACACCGCCCATGGCGGCAATCATATCCTTCGCTGAAACATGGATAATTAAGAAACTTGATAATCTGTATAATTATCTGTGACGAGTAGGGAGTGCAGGGTTTCCGCGATCCCAGTGTCCATGTGTGTTAGTTCTTGATTTCTACGCCGTCTTTTTATACGAAACATTTTCATGTGCCGTAGATAATCTTGCGAACACAAGGCTATAATATAGAACAAAATTCAGTCAAAACATAAAGCAATAATCCGCCAATTTATAAATAAAAAGTTTGACAAATCATAAATCGCTTGCTACAATGTCATTATAATCCCTGTTGGGACTGCATTTGTGTGGGAGGATATTTTTGTGAATCCAAACTACTTAACCCGGATTTCAGATGAAAAATTGAAGTTATTTTTACGCGCCAAGGGAGCTGTTCTTATTGAAGGGCCAAAGTGGTGCGGGAAAACAAGCTCGGCTGAACAGTTAGCCGGAAGCGTTTTGTATATGCAAGACCCGGATAAAGCTGCAATGAATAAGGCTACCGCGCAGTCAAAGCCTTCTCTGCTCTTGGAGGGCGAAACGCCGCGCTTGCTTGACGAATGGCAAGTCGCGCCGGAGTTGTGGAATGCAGTGCGTTTTGCCGTTGACAAACGCCGTGCTGTCGGGCAGTTTATTTTGACCGGCTCGGTTATCCCGACCAGAACTGACGATATGCACACAGGAACAGGGCGCATTGCCCGAATGAAGATGCGGACGATGTCCTTATATGAAACAGGCGAATCAACCGGTGCCATCTCCCTCGAAGCATTATTTGACGGTGCTGTGGATTTGGACGGCAAATCAGATATATCCGTTGAACAGTACGCATTTCTAATCAACCGCGGCGGTTGGCCTGCTGTCCCTCACGAAACGGATGAAAAAATCGCTCTGACCGTTGCCGCCGATTATGTTGAAGCGGTGGCAAATGAGGATATATCCAAAGCGGACGGTGTCGAAAAAAACTCCGACCGCGTCAAGGCTCTCTTGCGCTCAATATCCCGTAATATTTCCTGTGAAGCCAAAATCACTACGCTTGTGAATGATTTACTTGCCAACGACGAATCTCTGTCACATGTAACCATTGACATCTACTTGAAAGCACTGAGTAAAATTTTTGTTTTGGACGATTTGCCCGCTTGGAGTGCCAAGCTGCGCTCCAAGACAGCTATGCGAACTACAGCGAAACGGCACTTTACCGACCCGTCCATTGCAACCGCCGCTTTGCGGGCAACGCCGAAAAGGCTACTTTCTGATTTTAACACCTTTGGTTTGTTGTTTGAATCATTGTGTATTCGTGATTTGCGGATATATGCCGACAGTATTGACGGTAGTGTATACCATTACCGCGACAAAAACGGGCTTGAAGTCGATGCCGTCATCCAGCTTGCCGATGGGCGGTGGGGTGCCGTAGAAGTTAAACTCGGAGCGGGCGAGGTAGACAAAGCCTGTGATAATCTTCTCAAGTTACAACGAGTTGTTGATACAGACAAAATGAATGTGCCGTCTTTTTTGATGGTACTGACTGGCACGGAATATGCTTTTCAAATGAAGAACGGTATATGGATTGTACCGCTTGGATGTTTGAAGAACTGATAATATCCATTAAGACTTCGGATTCGAAAACGAAGTAAAATCGGTGCCGTTATATGCAGCGTTTTGCATTTGGCGACAAATAACACAAGAGCCGACCACATGGACGACTCTTGTAATATTATTTTTGACTTTGCCACGCCTCAAAACCTTCCAGAATCTGTATAAATTCATCCGAATTACTCCAGGCATCAATGAAGCGGCGGTTGGCGATGAACTCCCAGAAGTAGACTTTCGGCACAATATACCGAGGGTTGCTTGCAAGCACCTTGATATGTCCATCCTTCAAAATACGCATAAGCGATTTCTTGTGCATCCCGGCCATCGTTGCCATGTTATCGGTTGTTAGTACATCCGGGTAGTCGGCGTAGACTTCCGCAAAATATTTAGCGACCTCACGCTCCTGTCCACGGGATACCACCTGCGAGTAAGACCTTTTGCTGGTGCATGGTTCGCGGGAACTGGTTGCGCCGGCAGGTATCATGCTGCCCTCACGGTCACGGCGGCGCAGGTAGTCAATTACGTCATCAATCGAAATTTTGTATCTCCATGTCTTCCTTCCGGTATCAATAGCTGGTATAATGCCGTTGTCAACCAAATATCGGGCTGAGCGTTTGGCAATCTTACAGATGCCTCGCAGTTGTTCGAGACTGATGTAGGCAGGATATTGGGTTTTGAGTTTTTCGTATTTTTTCATAGTGGTGGCACTCCCCTAAAAAAGATTCGTCAGTTAGTAGGTGAGCGCCGAACTGGGTGGTTTCAGCCCACTGGTTTTAGAGACTTGTGGGGTGAGTGTTGCCAAATTTCCAAAAAATCAGGAAAGTCGGCTCCCCCTCGGGAACCTTGTAGCAGCAAGGTTTGCAAACAGCAAGAGGGCTGAAAGCCTTGAAAACACAAGACTTTTGCCCTCTCTAACTTCGGGTAACTTCCACTATGTTCTTGTAGCTTCCACTCATTACGGAAAACTTGAAAACCGTTTGAGAGCAATCTCACAAGGGTTCGAATCCCTTACCCTCCGCCACAAACAATGCCAGTAAACTTGCGGGTTTGCTGGCTTTTATATTTCGACCCCCAAAGTCCTTTTGGCACAACTCGGCGTTTTCAGAGCCGAATGTTTGCCCGATTTGAGCCTGTAATCGCCGTTTTCCCCTGTGATTACAGGCTTTTTCGATGCACGGCATTTTACTACTCTGTTGCCAATGCCGCAAGCGATGTTTCATCAAGCCAAGACATCGCACCCGCCGTAGCGTGTTTTGCGGAAAAGTCCAAATGTGCGTAGATGTTGGCTGTTATGGCGAAGTCGCTATGCCCCAGCCAGTCTTGAATCTGTTTGAGCGGCACACCGTTCGCCAGCAAGAGCGAAGCACAGCTATGGCGTAAATCGTGGAAACGGATGCGGCGAAAACCGTTGCTTTCTAAAAACTTGGGAAACATCGAGGTAATGTAATCGGGTTTTATCCGATTGCCGAGGGCATCGGTGTAAATGTAAATGCCCTCTTTCCTATTAAATGCTTTCCCGCACAGTTTACGGTTTTGCTCCTGTTCGGCTTTCACTTCCAGCAGCTTGGCACGGATAGCCGGAACAAGCGGAAGTGTCCGAAAACTGGACTTGGTTTTTGTGGTGTTATCGGCAACCGCCACCTTTTGTCCGTCCACGTTTGCTATCGTGACCGTATGCTCAATGGTGATGGTGTTCGCCTCAAAATTGATTGATTCCCGGCGAAGTCCTACCAATTCCGACCTGCGAAGCCCATAAAATGCTCCGAAGATTACACCCAATTCCAGCTTGTGACCTTTGACTGCCTCAAACAAGTCCACCGTTTCAGACTGTTTCAAAAACTTGCCCGAAAATCGTTCGGCTTTGGGGCGTTTGACCTTGCCCATCACCGTATGGGGGATGTAATCCTTTTCCACGGCGTATTTTAACGCTTTACTGATGTTTGCGTGGAATTTATGGACGGTCATACCTTTTACTCGTTTAAGTTGCTCGGTGTAAAATGCGTTAATGTCCTCGGCGGTTAGCTGTTGTAGCAAAATGCCCTTATCCCGAAAATACGGTGCTATGGCTTTCTGTACGTTCAGTTGGTAGCCGCCGAATGTGGTTAGCTTTACTTCCTGTCTGATGGCTGCAAGCCATTCTTCCATGAAGTCTGCAAAGAGCATTTCGTGTGGAGCTGGTTTGTCACGTTCGGTACGGTTGGCAAGAATTTCATGCTCTTTCCGTGCCTTGCGTAGCATATCCTCTGCTCGTTTCGTATTACCCTTAACCACGAGTCCTGTTGTTACGGATTTACGGATGCGTTGCCCTGTGCTGTCAGTCCAAGCCAGTTTTATGTGGTAAAAACCTCGGACATCGGCAAGGTGAGCCGTAACCCTTATTTTTCCTGTTTTGCGTAGATGGTCTGCCATTATCCTTTACCTCCTTTGGTTGCAGATAAAGTCCACCTACTATTGACTATTCCATTGTAGCGCGTGGACAAAATTTGTGCAGCCCCCCAAAGTCATTTTTAGAAAGAAAATTTTTTATGCCGTGTGCCGCTCCGTCAATAGTGGGTTCAAAACTTTAACGTACCGCATTACGTTTACCTTTGGAACACGGAACTCCCGCCCGATTTTCAAGCTGTCAATCGTGCCGTTCCGTAATAATCGGTAGACCGTCTTTGTGCTGATGCTCAAAAGCTGGCTTACTTGCTTCACATCAAGTACATCGGGGTAATCCTTAAATACTACGTTAAAAACATCTTGTGTGCTGATATTCATATTCATTCCTCCGTCCATGCAAAAAGCCGCCTGTAAAATTTGGCGGCTTCATCTTATATCGCTTGCCCTGTCAATTCGGCGTTTGTTATGCGGCCAATTTCCGCAATATACCCAGTAAATTGTTGGCTGCCGAAGGGGTCAATCGTGACATATACACGCTTGCCGACTGCCAAACGTGTGATGTCGGTTTCTGCAATATTGGCTTCGATATGGATGCGGCTTGTATCGGCAATGACCGCAAGCCCAAGCATAAATTTGGTTTTTACTTTTGTGAGGTCTTTCGGGATTTGAACATAAGCCAAAATATTCCTCCTTTCGGTTGAAATTAAATTTTGATTGAACAAATACACTTCATTATGATATAATGTGAAGTATGAATGTTCAAAAGGCGGTGATTAACATTAAAGACAGAGAAAAAGTGATTGCGATGGTTGAAGCAAACAACGGTTTTATCACTTCTGCCGAAGTCACAAAGGCAGGGTTAGGGCGGCGTATATTGAGTAGCCTCGTGGAAACAAAACAGCTATATCGTGTAGAACGTGGTATCTACGCACTACCCAACGCATGGGAAGATGAAATGTTTTTTTTACAATACCGTTTTTCAAAGGGCATTTTCTCGCATGAAACCGCTCTGTACTTGCATGGACTTTCCGACAAAACGCCCGCCCGCTACACCATGACATTTCCTCATGGCTATAAAGGCGGGAGTGCAAAGGAATCCGGCATTGCGGTGAAAAACGCTCGAATTTATGACTTGGGTATCATCGAAATGCCGTCACCCTGCGGGAATCCGATAAGGATTTTCAACAAGGAGCGAACGCTGTGCGACATCGTAAAAGGAAGCAATGCCTGTGAAATCGGAATAGTAAATACTGCCATGAAAACCTACGCCGCTTCCAGCGATAAGAACATAAACAGGCTCATTGCTTACGCCGAACAGCTACGAGTAAAGCCGAAAATTCTCAAATACATGGAGGTATTGCTGTGACGGCCAAAAATCCAATGCAGTTAAAGGCTTTCGTCAAGAACAAAGCCAAAGAGAGCGGCATATCCGCCCAGCTTGTCATGCAAAACTTTGTCGTGGAGCGGCTTCTTGAACGCATAGCCATATCTAAATATCGTGAGAACTTCATATTAAAAGGCGGCTTCCTTATCGCCGCTATCGTTGGGCTTGATTCTCGTGCCACAATGGATATGGATGCCACGGTCAAAGGGCTTGACCTAACCCATGAATCCCTGCGGAGTATCTTTGAAGAAATTTGCACCATTTCGGTAGATGACAACATTTCATTTGAATTTTTGCGAATCACCGACATCCGCGAGGGCGATATTTACCCCGGCTTGCGGGTTCATTTGACGGCGAATTATCCTCCGCTTGCCGTGCCGCTTGTGGTGGACATCACAACAGGGGATAAAATCACACCCCGCGAGATTGAATACGCTTATCGGCTGATGTTTGATGACCGTTGCATATCCGTCATGGCGTATAACTTGGAAACCATCCTTGCCGAGAAGCTGGAAACCGTGCTGTCACGCAACATTGCCAATACAAGACCGAGGGATTTTTATGATGCGTATATCCTCAATGCCCTGCGGGGTGCGGAGTGTGATTTTCCCACGTTAAAACAGGCTTTGGCTGAAACTACCAACAGGCGGGGGAGCGTATATATCTTGGAACAATATCGGGAGATAACCGCCACCATACAGGCAAGTACAGAACTGCGGGGCTTTTGGGAAAAGTACCGCAAGGAGTACAGCTACGCCAAAGACATAACCTTTGAAGAAACGTGTGCCGCCGTGCTGGCACTTATGGAAAATGCTATAAATGCCTAATCCTCCATGTGGTTCAAAATGTGGGCGATAACATCTATCGTCCACCCATTGCCTATTCCCCTGTATCGCTGGGTATTGCTGATGTTTACGGTTTTGCCGTTATCATCAACGCCATAGGCGGTGTATTCATCGGGAATTGTTTGACAGCGTTCAGCTTCGACAACGGACAGCTTGCCAACGGTGTAATCCCCATCGGGGAGGTTGATTTTGTACAAGCCTGTTTTTGCACCCTTGCCTTTACCCTCGTAGTTCGTGGGGGTTGTGGCTTTCTTTGCACACGCCATAAACAGTTTCATTGCTTTGGATAGGGTTTCGGCGGTCAGCTTGCCGCCTTTGATAACGAGGCAAACATTTTTCTCGTTAATTTGGTCGTTATCTACAATATAAAATCACTTCCTTTCTCATAAAAATAAGCCGAGTGATAATCCCGACTTATACCCCTACATTATCAGCATTGCGTTCAACCTCCGGCAAAATGCCGTGGGATTTCAGCAGTCCGTAGAGCCAATATCTGCCCCGCGCCGTCCAGCAAGTGTGAATAAGGGTAGTCATGCCGTTTTTGGTGTAGGTGTTGGTTATGGTGTAGCCGTTGCCGTGAAATTGTTTGTAGAGCAGCCATGGGGTGACGGTGCGTGTCGGTGCGGCTCTGCCGCTGTCTTGTGTTTATTTCGCCTCGGCATAAAATTCCTCCTTTTGGGTGTTGGATAGTGATACAAAAACCTCTACTAATGCGGGGTTGAAATGCGTACCCGCGCCGTCCTTGATGTGTTGGAGTGCCTCGTCCGGCGGCCAACTTTGTTTGTAGGGGCGGTTTGGACTGATTAAAGCGGTGTACACATCGGAAATGGCGGCGATTTGAACATAATCGGGCAGCTCGGCGGCGTTCATGCCCCAATACCCTGTTGAATCCCAGCGTTCATGGTGATAGAGGGCGATTTTCCTTGCCATAACACCAAAATCACAGGATATTCGTTTAAGGATATTTGCACCCCATATGGTGTGGGTTTTCATGTGAGCAAACTCGGCGGGGGTTAGTGCCGCGGGCTTGCTTATGATGTGCAGGAGGGGTATCATCATTTTTCCGACATCATGCAGGGCGGTGGCGTAACCGATTTGCCGTGCTGTTTCCGGCTCAATGCCATAGGCAAGTGCCAACATTTCCGCAAGCCCCGCCGCCGCCCTGTCCTCGTTGTAGCTTGTCATGTGCGTTTCTCACATCCTCTCAAAATCAAGAACGCCCTGCGGTTGTTTCGCAAGGCGTTCGCTTGTTTATGCTTTTAATAACGTGTTTTCTTTCGCTTGGCGGCGTATGATTTCACGCTGTTGCTCCACGATATACTTATAAAAGCGGTTCTTCTGTTTTTGGCAAGTGTGGAGGAATTTGACCGCCACTTGGTAGCGGTGGATTTCTACCGCTTCGCCATCGGCTTGCGGTTGTGCCTCAACCTCTGTCCGTTCAAAACGCAATACCTCTGCCTCAACCGCTTCATCCGTGCCGATATTGAATGAAAGATTAATTTTTTCTCGGATGTCAAAATCCTCATTGGTGAAGAACATCACGCCGCCGTCACTAAAATTCTTCATGCGGCAGGATAGGTGGGGGTGGCTCTTGTTTGCCGTCCGTGATACGCTCAACCATGATAGGCAGAGTGCATTGCAAGCGGAAACAATCACGCCGTTGGTCGGCTTTAATGTTGCTTACACGCCGCATCTTGGCAAACATCAGATTATCCCGCTCTACACGTTCTATAAATTTCACCGCCAGCGAAAACATACGAGATTTGGCGAAAAGATACATCTGTATATCTCTGCCTCGTGGCAGGGGGTAGTGGTAGCCTCGGTGAATAGGCATTTGAATGAGAAAATACCCATCGGACAACACTTCCTCAACATAAGACCCAAGCGACACACGCCCTCGCATTTCGCCGCTTAACCGCTCGATTTCCAGCAAGACTTTCATATCGGCTGTAATTTCAATGCCGCCTTGCTTTTGCTGCTTTTTTTGCATTGCAGACCTCCTTCTTGGGGAAATGAAAAAGACCCGATTGATAGGTGTGGATAATCAACCGAGTCCACGCAACACTTTAGTAATCGTTTTAGCAATCGTGTTGAAATTTTTCTTGACAGGCATGTTGTTTCATGGTTAAATGTGGTTCAAGTGGTTTTTATGGTTCAATCAGTTTGACTGGTTCAATTGGTTCAACAACCACGACCAAGCCATAGAGATTGTAGTGTCTTGATTGGAACGAGAAGTTCAATTGGTTCAGATGGTACAAGTGGTATGAGTGGTATTGATGGCACGGATGGTGTTAATTACTTTTAATAGGAAGGCAGTGCTGGAGATGTTTAAGGACGATGTTATAAAACTACTTAATGAATATAACGTTTCCAATGAGGACGAAAAGTTTGAACTAGAAAAAAAAATTAGAAAATTGTTAAGGTCAAGGAATCCCATCACGCGTTTAGGCGATGACCTTGCCAATTTTACGCCAGCCCACCTGACAATAATTGCCTTGATGTTAAATGTTAAGCAAACAGTGCATGTAGTTAAAAGCATTTGTACAAAATTCGTCAAAGATAGTAAAAACAAAAAATTTAATAAAAAGGCACTTGAAGTTGCTCTGGCTGATGCTTGGCGTCCATTTTTTTCAATCAATGATGTTAGATTGAAAATATTTAAATTTGACGATGACTGTGTAAGATTTCAAGGCTATGCTAATAGGAAAAAAAATAAGACTTTCGTTTCCCTGATAGAAAGCATCGCCCCTATAATTGACCCTTTAGTGTTTAACAATTTTGACCTGTATTAAATTAGAGTTGAAACAATTAAATCTAACGCAAAAGGAGCGTTTTATACATGAAAAGATATCGGTCTATAGGAGTCTATGATTTTTTGCATGAAATTGACATTCTTCCTGATGATGAGCTAAAAAAGAATTTTAAGCTCACAAGAAAACGTGTATTTAAAAGAGCAGGCTCATTAGCATCTGCCAATCAATTGACAACAATGCGCAGGAATGCCAACAGGCATCAATCTGGTTTTTTCTAGCATAAAAATCCGATGATGCTGGAAACTATTGATGCCCCGTTGCATACAATAGATTAATATTGACGAGGAGATATAGTTATGACTAATCCTAAAAAGGCGGCAGAAGCATTAACGCGCAGGATATTAGGGTCTATACTTGATGATATATTGCTTTTCTTTAAAGATATAGACGAAAGTGTACACGACGTAGTTGTGTTTATATCTAGGAAGGCATATCTTTTATATGAAGTTGTAAAAATGTGCGGGATTGAATTTGATGAGAGAGTGCAAATTGTTTATTCGGATAGGATTATAAAGAGACCCAATGATGATGAGCCGCGATTTGCTGGAAAAAATGTACTGCTCGTTGAAGATACTATAAATAAAGGCGGAAAGCTTAGCAAGGTGCTTCAATGGTTTGCAAATACCCTTCCTGAAAATGAGAAGTATAACAGTTTAAAAGCTATATGTTTTGCTTGTAATATTGATATATTGCCATCAGAAAGATATATTAATGAAGATGATTTTAATTACTTAGTAGCAATGTCAAGTCGGGAAATTAGAGACTTCTCTGTCATGCAAGTAAAGGCAATACATCTTTTAGGTCTTGTATATACTCTGGAGCTACCTATATACAGTCATAAAGATTTATCTTATCAACAATATATACAAATTAAAAAAACATTAGACAACATAGTACAGCGAGGATGGTACAAGGAAGATTATTCGCCAGAATTAGATTGCGATGATTCTATTTATACCGGCGATAATTCGGCGTGTTTTTATATACCTAATTATATAAATAAATTGACATTAGGCATTTCATCAAATGTATATAGCGAGCATGTATCCTTCAAGGAAGTAAGTTATAGTGAATGTGATGATGCAACAGCGGAAGAAAAATTTTATTCTGTCTCAATTGTGCCAATGGCTTTAATAGACTGCATTAGTTTAGATAATGCAGTTGCATTTTTTATGAAATTAGCAGAAAATGAAAATTTATCAGTTAGGGATGCCTTGAGCAAGTGGTTCGAAAAGGTCATAAAGTTTGCAGAAAATGACGATGAGTTGCTTGCTTTTAACATCCATAAATCATTGACATATCTGTTAAGTCACTGCGTTGGTCTCAAATTTTCATCTGAAACCGTTATTTTTGATGGGCTAACTAAAAAAGCTTCTGCAAAAAAACATTTTGGAACATTATTTACAGAAGATTTTGTTTATAAACTCAATGAAAACGATTTAGAAATTATTGAAGAGTTGCTTCCCTCGCTAGCAACTATATGCAAACCCGATGTTTTGGAGAAAAACACCCTGTCATGTGATATGGGCAAAGCAATGATGGTGGATTTTACTAAGCCAGAAATTTCTAATGAAACAATAAATGCGAATTTTGAAAATTATCTTCGTGCTGAGGGTAGTGCTGAGAAGATTAATCATGGCAGAAAATACGCAACAAGTATTTCTTATATGCTCAAAAAAAGTGCGACATTAAAAGCTGACGGTACTTATTATGCCATCTCGTTGAACAAATTGTTAAATCAACTGTTGGTTGATTCATACGTTAATGCTGGGTATATAATGCGGCATATTATAATGCATGAAGTAGATATAAGTGCATTTTCTTTTGATTTATGCTTCGTTCCAGAACAAAGAATCATGGTAAAAAAATTAATTTCTGGGGAAAATTCTTTCCTTGCTCCTATAGTGCGTGCATTTAATGCGAAAGTTGTTGATTTTTTAACGGCATTGTATCTAGGAACAGGTAGTTATGATGGTACAATTGAAAACATTGACATTTTAATCACGAAAGCAAATCCTTTTCTAGTAAAACATAAGTTGCCAAGTATTACACAATCAAAGCAAGATTTGCAATTTCACTTGCGAAATTATTTTAGCGACGAAATTATATTTAATGAGTACTTACCGCTATATAACTACAACGTTACTAGGACAGCGGAAGAGACCGTTGTGTATAATGACATTTATAACTCTGGAGCAGCAGTTGTTGGTCGTGTATAAATAAAATTAACGAAGGATTGGGGTGGCTTGTATTGTGCCAATATGATGAACTCAGAAATGAAGCCGATAAAGAGTATATGCCACGCATTTTTGATTGTATAAATTACACAACAAATCACCCAGTTACTACGGTAAAATTTGATAAAGAATTATATGGCATGATGGGGTGCAAAATAAAAATTGAGATTCCTGAAATTAAACTTTTGGCAGAAAGAAACTATCGGCTTCCGGCGGGCAACTTAGAATATGATTATAAAGCAATACACAGGCCTGTATACAATTATAATCGTCATTTTTGTGATATAAAATGCTCTCATTTTTATTGCGCGAATCCATTAACCTATATCTGTATTGTTTGCGGACGTGAAGATGAATCTTGCAATTGTGGAGATAATTTGAGTAGCCATATAGCAAAACGCTTTAAATCTACAAGAACTATAGAAATAACAGGTATACAGATGCCATTTCAACAAGGGTCAGAGCGATTAGGTCTTGAAATATATCTCGCGACGTTACTTCAAAGTAGATTTGTTTATAATAGATGCGAAAATGATTCTGTTCTTTATGATTCCTTAAAAGGTGTTTTCTTTGAATTTACTACACATCCGACAAGAGAAAAACACATAACAATAGGTGAAGCACGTATTGAGCTGTCCTTGTATGAAGCATTGGAGAATCTAAAGCGTAAGAATGTTCAAGGTGCTTTTTGTATATTGCTTGATATATTAGCCCGCTACAACATTCTATTTGAAATAGCAACAAAGCAAACAACAAAATATAAAAATATCTTTATACCAAGTTATTGGGCTAAAGATGGAAATGGAATATCATTAAAATCCTTGCCTACTACAAATAGGCAAGGAGCTGTTCCCATTAGTGAAAGGTTTAGAAGTTTCTTAGCTAGAGCAGATAAAATGCTCGGTTTAATTGGGCAAGAACTTCATTTAAGTAGAGCACGCACGTATATTAGTCTTATTAAACTTTTATATGATGCGTTGTTTTATACTATTTTTATCAAAGCAAAATGCTCAAAAAACAAATTTATGGAGTTTAACGTATTTGGGACAAGCACTTCTGTATATGCAAATATTAACAAAAAACTAGCAAAACAAGCAAACATTGTAGATGATGTTAATTGCTTGAGAGCAACCTTGTCAGATGTATCAAAAATAAGTTCATGTGATTTTGATGATATTGTTTCAAGCATGTATACAATAACAAAAAAATTAAAAACTTACATTTTTCCTCTTATTACACAAGATGAACGCCATGATTCGAAACCTAGACTGCTTGCAAAGCGCATTTAACAAATTAGTGATTTTAATGGCAAGGAAAAACAACACACAAATCAAATAAGAATTATATAAGAATATAATTCCAAGAACGTATCTGAATGTAAATTTCAATTAAAATAAAAACATGGTGTTTAAATCGCTATGTTTTTTTATTGCGCCTAAAGCAAAGCGGATGGAGTTTGTCCTGATTTTATTTATTCGTTATATCTCCTTCAAACAGGGATTTCATATTGTCATAGAAAGCATCCTCTTCATAAAAAATTAATAGAGAATTTGTCATTGGAAGCAAATTTATATTGAACTTGCTCGTTGAAAAATTATATTTCTCTATTTTTTCAGCCAATAGTTCACTATGCCCTTTTTTTGTATTCACACTACAAACTTTGAGCTTTGCTAGTGATTCTGTTTTTTCAATGGAAATTTCATAAAACCCAACCAAATCACTCAACATCAAGTTATCAGTATTTTCTGGCACATAAAAAAAACCATCTGATGTTCGCTTAACACCTAAAATCTTGAAATCTTTTGAAACCTCACTTTGGCTCAACTTATAACCTTTTGCTGCAAGAGCATCTATTACCTGTTTTTGGCTTTTGAACGAGCCAACTTGTAAAACCTTGCAAAGGAGTCTGCGGCGTTCATTCGGTTTATGTGCTGTCGAAATTATAATCACCTCCATGCTTGTCCACATTCTAATTATACAGAGCATGGTAATAAATGGCAATGGCCGAATTTTGTATCTTTTTCTCGAAAATGAAAGTTTATTAACGCATTAAAATTGTCGTTATCCACTTAGCAACATTAAGCCTCAATCTGCATATATTCTATTTGGAAATCACACAAGAATATATAAATGAATAATATTCTAATGATACAAGCATTATGGAATATTATTGAGAATATAATGGTAGCAAGATGGGAATTATTGTCGTAAGGAGAGCAGCTAGAGAGGATGAGTAAAATGTTAGGGATTGTTGTTCTGTTAGCCGTCATAGTAATTTCAGGGAGTATTTCGATAATTTTGTTTTTCCGTCACATTCGATTTCTTGGCAAAAACGAACGGATTAAAAAAACCAAGGTTACGTTTGATGGGGGGTTAGTATCTTCACATGAAGTTGAATACTTCCCTCCTCCTAGGATTAAACCAGCAATCAAGCATAAGAAGTCAAAAAGCAGCAAAAGAAAAAAATCACGCTACATACAAAAGAAGCCAAGATGAAAAGGGATGATTTTTATTTCCTTAAAGCACATACCTTTTACAAATTTTAAAACCTTCTATTTTGGTTTGGTAAAATAGTGTTCTAGTGCCTTTTCTACGATGTCCTGTACCTCTTTTGCCGATTGGTTTGGTTTGAAATACTTGGCGTAAACGGTCTTGCTGACCTTGACCGTGGGGGTGCGGTTTGGCTTGTGTACCATTACCCCCGACAAAATACGCTTAATTACATCATCGTCCAGCCTGTCTTTTTCCGAATGCTTGCGGAGCATATCGGCTTTTTTCATATCAACAGAAAATCCATGTTCACCTATGCAGTTAGCCAATAGGTTCTGTTCGGCTTCATGCAGATACGATAATGTGACGGCGGGTATAAAAGCAATTTTTCCGTTATCAAGCTGTTCTTTCAAGTTAGGGGTTAGCTGATTTACTCGCAGATAACGAGCCACGGTATTTCGAGAGAGGCTATACATATCAGCGACTGCTTCCCTTGTTTTTAACTTGTGCCCAACTTGGGCACAAGTTTCATCAGCCCCGCTATCATGCGGTTCTTCGAGCATTTCTAACTGCTTTTTTATGTCGTTTCGCTTGCCCTGTGAGAACATTTTGGAATGGTGCAGGGCAATGACCGCCGCTTTTTCCGAATGGCACATATCCGTGAACGAACGCTGTATGAGGTTCGTTTCAACAACATACACCATCGCATCCGCATCAGATACGTTATCAAAAATGAGTGCGGGTATTTCCGAAAGTCCAGCCAGCTTTGCGGCTTGTACACGGTTATGCCCGGACAGTATTTCTAAACGGTCAGCGACCTTGCGTACAATGCTTGGCACGAGTACGCCGTTTGCCTTGATACTGGCAACCATGTCATCTAACCGCTCTCCCTCGTATAAGCGGAAAGGGTGTCCGGCGAAAGGCGTTAATTCTTCAATCGCCACGGAAGTTACGACTCTTTTGTGCGTAGCTTGCATTTCCATAATTGGTACGGCTTGCTCCAATGGGTTAACCCCATCATTGAGTTTGAACAAATCATCAAGGTTTTGTAAGCGTGGCTTCGCTTTGAGTTTATCGGGCATGACCGCTCACCTCCAATGCAAAGGCTTTGTACGCAAGGGCGGCTTTGCTGTCAGCGTGGTAATCCAAGATGCTCCGGCTTGCGTAATTTGCCTCGCCAACCTTTACCGTGCTGGGGATAATGGCGTTGAACATCTTGATTTTGTTCCCGCAAAAATCGTCCAACAGAGCCTTTGCCGAATGAAACAGCCTTGTCCGTTCATCGCAGATAGTGAGCAAGATACCCGCAACCTCTATCCGCTTGTTAATTTTCCGCTTTACCTTGAAGATTGTTTGCAATAAGTCCGTCAAGCCCGTAGCCGACCATAATTGGGGACTTACAGGGATAATTACTTCATCACAAGCGGCGAGTGCGTTTATGGTGAGCAAGCCGAGGTATGGGTTCGTGTCTATTATAATGAAGTGGTAGGCACTCCGCAGGGGTGCAAGCAACTCCGATAAGGTATGCTCTCCGCCCATTTCGTCACGCAAATTGATTTCCGCAACGGAAAGATTTATGTCGCAGGGAATGATGTCTACCTTTTCGCCGTGCATGATATATTCGGCTTTATCGGGCAGGGGTTCGCCGTCCATTATCACCGTCAGTAGATGGTGCATGGATAACGCTACCTCGGTGGGGCGTTCAATCCCAAAACTCATAGACAAATTCGCTTGCGGGTCAAAGTCCACCAAAAGCACCTTGTAGCCTTGCTCTGCCAATGCGAAGCCCATGTTACAGGCGGTGGTAGTTTTGCCTGTACCGCCCTTTTGGTTGGCAATGGTTATGATTTTGCAGTTTTCCATATCTCAAACCCTCCTATTATTTTTTTGAATTGCTCTGAATTTGTCCGATACTCAATGAAGCGTGGCGTAACGACAAATTCCAATAGGTATGATTTGGGGATGAAATATCTGGGGTGGGTCATAAGTGATTTGATTACGCCCGATTTCAATAGCTTTAGTACCGTGCTTTTTTCCAACCCTGTCATTTCCGAAATGTCTTGGGAAGTTAGCACATCCTCATAATCTGCATAGATATAATTGAAGTAATCGGCTATTTGCGACTCCTGCCCCGCTACTACCATTTGGGCAAATGATTTGCGGGTGCTTACCTTGCGGGTCTTTTGGTTTTTGCGGGAGGTGACTGCTCCACAGGGTATCATACTGCTGACTTGTTCACGGCGGCGAAGATAAGTGATTACATCATCGAGGGCGATTCTGTACCGCCATGTCTTTTTGCCTGTGTCTTGGTATGGGATAATTCCGTGGTCAATGAGATACCTTGCACTCCGCTTGGCTATCCCGCAAATCCTGTGTAGCTGGTCGAGGCTGATGTACTCCGGGTACTGCTCTCTCAGCGATTCATATTTTCCTTGTTTCATAGCGTCCTCCAATGAGTTTATTGTCAATAGTAGGCAGACGCTAATCTATGAAAATACTTGGTTCTAATCTGTTCGTGTAGCACAAAAAATGCGCTGGATTGAGTGGACAATGTTTGCCCGATGTTTGTCAAACGTCCAAAAAATCTTCCCAAATCGGTCATTTTCGCTAACCCGCATGGTTACTGCTTAAACGCAGCACAGACGGTTGGAAGTCCGATTTTTACTTGACTTTTCATGGTCTGCAAGTTACTCTATGTTCCACGGGATTACTTTAATTGCCAACGGAGAGGGAAAACTTGAAAACCGTTTGGGGGCAACCCCGCAAGGGTTCGAATCCCTTACCCTCCGTCATAATGTTTGAACTGCACCCCAAAAGTTGGACAATAGTGATAAACTATAGTCAACAAAGGGGTGCATTTTCATGCCAGGAGGAAACCAAACGCCCGATATACGGATGAGTTTAAGCAAGCGGTAGTGGAAGATACTGCCTTTGAACGCTTTGCAAAAAGCAAAAGCAATTGATATACTTTCAATGCAAGATACAAAAGAGGATAAACTGAGGATGAACCCATGAGCAAACGCGAAATAAACCGACAACACAGAGACACGCTGTTTCGCGGTTGCTTTAAAATCCCAAAGCATTTTCTATATTTACTAAACCACTGCAAGGGCCAAGCCTGTGCCCTGACGGAAAAAGACATCACCCCCTTTGACCTGGATTCCGAGATAACCCTCCGCATCCGCCGCAACGATGTATCCTTCATAACCCATGACAACCGGCTAATCATACTCATCGAGCATCAGACAACCCTCAACCCGAACATGGCCTGCGGCTGTTCCTATACTACATCGAACTGATGCAATTATGGATAAAAACGAAAAAGCTAAACATCTACGGCACAGCTAAAATAGCGGATTTGCCCGCGCCGGAGTTGTATGTGGCGTACAACGGGCCGGCTCCCCTGAACGAAATCCAGTCCATATACAAAATGGATTATCCCGATATAAAAATCGAAGTCGTGGTAAAAATAATAGACATAAATTACGAGAAGCTCACCGACAAAACACCAGCCAACGCATTGGTGGGATACGCATTCTTCTACAAGGAATACGAAGCCAAAATAAAACAGGGCCTCACACAAAAGGAAGCATTTGACAGCGCGCGGGAGACATGCATCGCACAAGACTATCTCAAAGGTTTCATCGAAAGGGAGGAGTTCATCATGCTTTACAAAGACATACTGGACTATGACACGCAGTTGAAAGAAGAAGGCAAAATCGAAGGTAAAATCGAGGGTATTACCGAGGGCATCGCCTTAGCCGCTGATAAATTTATGGAATTTATTGCAAAAGGCTTAACCCCCGAAGAGGCGAAGAAAAAACTCCTTGAAGGATAGCAAGCACATAATCCGCTGTGGTATACTACCTGCAAAAAAGGTGAGCCTCATGGCATCGACAAAAACACCGATGGGATACATTGAATTATCCAACGGGAGCAAAGCCATCTACCCCATGAACGATATTTTCTTAAACTACACATTCGAAAAGGCCGCCTATTGGGAGACACTACGCACCGCCATCAATATACTAATAGAAGCCTATGCACTGCAACAGCCCAAAACAAAAATCAAGCCCATCCAGGGCATCATAGAAGTAAAGACCCAGTACCAGTATCTGCTGGACATACAAAACACCACCAAAGACCAGGACATAAAAATAATCACCCCCAACAGCGAGGCAACCTACATCGAATTTCAGAACAGGGCAAGACCCGATATCCCCATAGAAATCCGCTCGGTAGAATATTTCGGCTTGGGCATAGGGCACAGCAAGGGGAAGCTGGCCAATCAAATTTGGCTACTGGCGGAAGACGTGGAAGCCGTATTGCACGGGCAGATATTTGCCCGCTATGTCCTGAAAGACGAGGCAACACTTGCCAGCCACCCCACCGAATCGGGCATCCTATACGTAAGCCTAGCGAAGTTGTCACAGGAAGACACCCCCGCCGGTGAGTTGGCATCATTTTTGCTTGGCAAAGCAACCACCCCCAGGCACAATAACATTCAAAGCATAACTCAGGATTTCATTTCCAGCTTCAATAATTTCAAGTCGGACAAGGAGGCGGTAAATATGCTGTCATTATACGAACGAGCTAAAAGCGAGGGCCGGAGCGAGGGCCGGAGCGAAGGCTGGAGCGAAGGGCGATATGAAGGGCGGCAGGAAGGCTGGCAAGAGGGGCGTCTGGAGGGCATCAATATAAAAGCCCTAACCATTGCTCGCAACATGAAAATCGCCGACATGGATGTCCAACTCATAAGTAAGCTGACGGGCCTTACCCTTGACGAAGTAAATCAGGCATAGAAAATATTCCCCCACCAAAAAGCCCCGCGATTTGACTCGCGGGGCTTTCGTGTTGGTGATAAATGATGTCAGTTGGCCAGGTTATTCAGTGATATACCATGTGCCGTTTACTTCGGTGACACCAAATCCAAAGATTTGGGAAACTGCGCTGAGGGGGATAAAGTTACGGCCACCGATGGTGCGGATGCCGGAAACGGGCCGGGTGTCCGGCGTTTCGCCTCTGATGGATACTTGTGCAGTATTTTCACCTGCTACAAGGGTGAAGGAAACGTTGCCACCATGCGCGCCAATGGCGTTCATGATTACCGTTCTGTCCGCGCTGACCCAGTCTACATCGCCACCAAGGATTTCTTCGCCAAAGAAGCGCAAGCCAACCATGGGACGTCCATTGTCTACGACAACTGCTTGAGAGCCATCATAGGGAAGCACGTGGTCTCTGGTAAGCGCGAATACATAGTATTCGGGGGCTTCTACGGGGCGGGGGCCAGGGCCGACCGGGGGAGGGGTAATTAGTTCTGCGTCGGGGACATGCCTATCACCTACGGTACCGATGACTGTGGTGTAGGGCATACGGCCCGCATCGGTGTTGAGCCTGTTGGCTACATCGTCAACTGTGGCCAAGCCTCTGGTCAGCGCGGGGCCGGCTACTACGAAGGTAAAGTCTACATCGGGCAATCTTGCGTGTAGCAAGCTACCGCCTACAAAGTTGTCTGTGAAGGTGATGCTTCCGGGTTCATTGCCGGTAGAAGCAGTAGCTACACGGAAACGGAACACCGGTACACCACGAAACTCATCGGGTAACTGCGCTGACGGTACGCGTTGACCTTGTTGAAGCGTCAAACGACCGGTGGTGGTAGGTCTAAGGTTGGTTTCAAAGTCTACATCACTGCCGAAAAGATTAGGCAATACGCGACCATTGATGGTGGGTACTACATATACATACAACCATTGTCCAGAAACAAGCGCGCCTACTGCGGTTTCTTCAACCGTTACGTCCGCTACTTGTGTGGGGGGGATGAAAGCAAATACATCGCCTACGGTGCTTACTTCCACTGGTTCTTCAGCAGAAAGCGTAATGGGGTCTTGTACGCGTGCAATGGTTTCTACCCTGTCGATGTCGTCGTAGTTACCGCGCATGTTAATGGTAGCTTCTATTTCCGTGTCACCGGAAATTGCCACGAAGGCGGGGTCAATGCGCAGTTGGAATTGCATGGCGATATAGCGGTTTGTGGTGTCATGGTAGTTTTGGATATTTTCGGCTGTAAACCGTACACGGTCATTGCCAACAACAATGCGGTCCCTATGGGCTTCATTCGCATACGTGCGCACATTTGAATGGTCCCAAGCGAGCAAGTCTTGATCTGCACTCCGTACTTGGAAACGCGCACCTACAACAGTAATGCCAGGCTGGTTAAAGTCTACGAACACGTGTTGGTCGTTCATAAACGAGCCAGGAGCGTTGGATTGAATCCGAAGCGTGCCGCTCCAAGCTACAGGCATACCAGAGGTAAGCATGGGAGCCGGATCCGGAGTCACTGTGGTAGTAAAGCCGCCTACTACGCGGTTAGCTACGTCGATATTGTTATACCACCTTGTTGCATTGGCTCCAAGATTACCAAGAGTATCGTTGCCTACTGTGGGTACTAAAGGACCAAAAGAATTCACCGCACGAGCCCTTGCGTTTACAGACAAGGTTTGAACCGGCAACGGGTCTACACCGGGTGCAGCAGTTAAGCGGAGGTCTTCAATTGCTAACCGACCCATTGTGCCACCAATACGTGTACCGGGATCAATTACAATTTGCATTATGCGGTTGGGGAACACATTACCGTCTGCGTCTGTATGGGTAAGTCTCTCCGAATCAACAACGCTCGCTCCGTCCCTTGTCGGGTTCGGGGTGACTAAAGCAGGGGTAACATTCTGCCAAATATAGTCGGCAGGTGCCAAAAGTGAAACAGCCACATAGTTTCCCGCTTCAAAAGAGCCTATGCTCCGTTCAGTGAGCACCAAATCGTTAAGAAACGCTACACCCAGTCTACCGCCACCGAATTGAACCTCATTAATGGTGAATTCAATACCTCTCGGTACTTCAGGTGCCAAGAACAGGCCGTGTGGGCCGTACAAAATGGTGCCACCTGCGCCTTGACGTACGGTAATGGTTGCGTTCCAGTCGTCAGCATCGGCAGTGATTGCAGGAAGGTCGATGTTCAACGCACCCGGCGTAAGAGCGGTCAAAACAGCCCTGTCATCATGTGCCAAGAAAACGTGAAGGGTGGTTCTGTTTTGAACAACCCAGAACGAACCTGCAGGGTCAATACCCGATACAGGTGGTGCTACAATCGCAGCTCCTGTAGTACCTATGGGATTGAACCCTCTTGTACCACCGACGTTTTGCAACGTAATTTCTAAGAAACTCGCGCCTGGTTGGGCATAGGATTGGTTGCCACTGGTGTTAGCAACAAAACCAACGAGTTGCCCTGTGTTGATTTGTACTTCTGCGCCAAGGGCAATATCACCGGGCGTTCCGGGTGGGGCAAGTATCCCAAACACGTTCATGGTCGGCACCAGTGACAGCATCATCACTAAGGCCAGCATTAAAGCTACTTTCTTTTTGAGATTTTTCATACTTTCTCCTTTCTGGTTCTTGAAAGTTGCGCGCCGGGGATTTCCCTGCCGCGCCTTTTCCGTTTCTGCCGTATATATAATGGAAGGGAAATTTCACTTCGCTTTATACGGCTGGGCTGTTCTTTAGCCCGGTTGTTACTTCTCTGGCCGGTCATCAGCCAGCCCATGCTTGGAGGTCGTCAACTCAGGTTGGCGGTCACAAAAACACCCCAGCCTCGTGCGCCGCCTCAAAGGTGTGATACTATGGTATAATCCGGCACGGAAGCTGGCTATGCTGATATAGCCGAACAAAACCCCCATTTAAAATCCGCGTGTAGCGGGGAAGGGATAAAAAAATGGCAACAGACAGAGAAATGAGAGCGTACAAGGAAGAAAAATTGTTTGACCTTCGTATGGCGCGGAAGTTGATAAAAAAGGGGAAGGTGGCAGAAGCGGATAAATACCTGGAAACTGCGGAAGTACGCACCTTCTCCGGCATGAATGCAGAAGAAATTGACGCAATTGAAGCGCGGGTAAATCAAGTGCTGACCGACGATTAACCCGTTCCCGTTTTATTCAGTTATAAATACAAGGAAAGAAGGATGCAGGATGAAAACGAAGGCAGTGATTTACGCAAGATACAGCTCCAGCACGCAATCGGAGCTGTCCATCGAGGGGCAATTGCAGGTGTGTCACGAGTACGCCGGGCACAACGGATACGAAGTGGTGGGAACCTTCATAGACCGCGCCATCTCCGGCACTGCGGCCAAGAATCGCCCCGGCTTCCGGCAGATGCTGGAGGACAGTGCCGATGGTGGGTTCGAAGCGGTGCTGGTGTACCAGCTGGACCGTTTCGCCCGCAACCGCTTTGATTCCGCCATGAGCAAATATTTGCTACGGCAAAACGGCGTGCGTGTGGTTTCTGCGCGGGAAACGATTTCCGGCGACGCCAGCGGCATCCTCATGGAAGCGGTGCTGGAAGGCATGGCCGAATACTATAGCTGCGAGCTGTCGCAAAAAGTGCGCCGGGGGCTTACCCTCAATGCCCAAAAGGGCCTGTATACGGGGGCGGGCATCCCGCCGGGCTATAAGATTAGAAACAAACGCTTCATTGTAGATACCGCCACCGCGCCCACCGTCAGGCGCGTTTTTTCTCTGTACCTGGCCAATCATTCCATCGCCGAAATCGTGCGCCAAATCGGCAAGCCCTATAACAAGGGCTCCATACGGCGCATCCTATCCAACCCCCGCTACACCGGCCTGTACAAATACAGCGACACGGAAATACCAGGTGCCATCCCTCGCATCATAGACGATGAAACCTTCCGGCAAGCCCAAGCCCTGCTGGGCAGGAAAAGGCAAAAGCCGTGAAAACGTAACGAAAAGAGCCGCCCCCCGAGCAAGGACTGCGGCTCTAAGCAAGATAATGTTCAGGGCGTGAAGCTAAGCCGGAAGCGACTGTGCTACACTTCAGGTCACGGTTCACGCCGTGGCCTGTTTTTATTATATCCAATCCGGTGAAAAAATCAACATGCAATTTTTCAGCCACACCCACGCGGTTCGACAATTTCCAACATTGTACAACCATGGTATAATGCCCATGCAGTCGTGGGCTGGCTTCACACCTTTTCATTAGTACGTTGGGATGGGAAGGAGGTGATGCATATGGATACCTTTAATTTCGTGGATTTGTACGCTTTTCTACAAACCGCTTTGGGAATGGTCTTGGCCTTCCTTGGCGGCCGGCGGTCAATGAAACGTAACGAAAAGAGCCGCCCACCAGGCAAGGATTGCGGCTCTAAGCGTAACAAAACTTAGGGCGTGAAGCCAAGCCGGAAGCGACTGTGCTTCACCACAGGTCACGGTTCACGCCGTGGCCTGTTTTTATTATATCCAATCCGGTGAAAAAATCAACCTGCAATTTTCCACCGATACCTACGCGATTCGACAATTTCCAACATTGTACAACCATGGTATAATGCCCATGCAGTCGTGGGCTGGCTTCACGCCTTTTCATTGCACGTTGGGATGGGAAGGAGGTGATGCATATGGATACCTTTAATTTCGTGGATTTGTACGCTTTTTTACAAACCGCTTTGGGAATGGTCTTGGCCTTCCTGAAGCAAATTAATTCGAAATCAGTCCCGCCTATCGCGGCAAAACCGCCCGAAACTGCACGTTTTGCAGTTTCGGGTGCCGCTCTGCCGGGACTGTTTCTCATTGAATTTGCTTTTGGTGGCCGGCGGTCAATGAAACGTAACGAAAAGAGCCGCCCCTCCAGCAAGGACTGCGGCTCTAATGCTAAAACAGATTAGGTCGTGAAGCTAAGCCGGAAGCGACTGTGCTACACTTCAGGTCACGGTTCGCGCCGTGGCCTGTTTTTATTATATCCAATCCGGTGAAAAAATCAACATGCAATTTTCCGCCACTGTGCTTGGCTATTTTATATTACAATTCCACAACAATCCAAAAAATAGGGATAAAAAGCCTTGAACCCTGCAATAATAAAAAACACGGGAAAATGGCGGGGTTTGTTACATCTATGTTACATTTAGACGAAATGGGTTGAATGCGAAAATACCCCATGCTATATTCCCCCAGTATTATCGGGCGTGTGACCAGATTTTTCCGGCGAAGTATTACTTTTTGCTTACAAAGCCGTAAAAAACGTTGACTGACCGCATTTCCCGGTTATACTACCAACATTACAGCGGGCGACCGCTATATACAAGGGAAAGGAGGTACTGGTTTTTGTGGGAAATGCCCGGCGTGACCACACCGCCAACGGGACAGAGTACCATCGTTTCACTTGGAGGAGCGACCGACCGCTGCCAGTGGCAGAGGGAGGGAGGGAGCGACTCGCTGAACGCTAGACGAATCCGAGCCGCCAGCGGCGGCGAAGGGTGAGTCAGCAGTGAAGCGTGGATGAGCGACCACCAACCTGCGTTGAAAACCTCCAAGCATGGGCTGGCTGATGACCGGCCAGAGAAGTAACAACCGGGCTAAAGAACAGCCCAGCCGTATAAAGCGAAGTGAAATTTCCCTTCCATTATATATACGGCGGAAACGGAAAAGGCGCGGCAGGGAAATCCCCGGCGCGCAACTTTCAAGAACCAGAAAGGAGAAAGTATGAAAAATCTCAAAAAGAAAGTAGCTTTACTGCTGGCCTTAGTGATGATGCTGACGCTGGTGCCCTCAATGAACGTGTTTGGTGCATCGGTGGGTTATGTTGAAAACCCAATCGTCACACAGCTGGCCTCCGGTGTTTACGCCGTACCTGCCCCAGACCAAGCACGTACGCTGTCCATTCGTTTTCCCGCGTCCGTTTTTGCCGGACTGCCCGATAACGTATGGGCCCGTATAGTAGTTGAATCAACCAGAACAGACAGAATCACACTGACAGGTGATATTTCAAACCTGGCTGGTGCCAACATTGCAGGTGGTCTCATAACGGGTTCTGTGAATCCCGAAGTCGGAGAAACCATTCTGCGCTCGGTGACCATGGCCGCAGTCGAAGTTGATTTGTTCCGTCCGGGCTGGGCAACAAGCCCCGCTATCGGTTCGGACGTACGCTTCGACATCGACACAAACATCACACACAGACAAGCGACAATCAATGCCCGCATTGAGTTCATGTTCTTAGGAGCTGACGCACCCTTCCGCGCCGCTACAACTATCCTCAGTGGTGCCGATGTGGCAATCAACCAAGCAACCGCTCTTGCCGGCTTCGCTGTAAGCGTTGGCTCTGTGCCCAACATCCGCGAAGACAGGGCCGCAGTAGAAATGGCTCCGATAACCTTTACCGAACGCTGGCCGTCTAATTTCACGCTCAATTCTGAGCCGGTAATTACACTGACAGGACCTGCCGGATATCGTTTCTCTGGCACGTCGGCAGACCTGATCGGTACCGGCGGCCTTGCAGGTACAAACCTTACTGTATCGGGTGCTGATTTCGTCATTGGTACACCCAACGTGGATACAGACCGTCAAACCCTTACGCTTTCTTTACCTGCTGTAACTCCGCGTGCCTCTGCAACGATGATTGGCGGCTTCAGGTTGGAAGGCGTGTATATTGCCCCAACCTCTTTGACCCTGCTTGCGCCGGTTGACATTTCTGTTGACATTACCGTACGCAGCGGTGACGGCACGCCTATCATTGACGGTGGCCCGTCAAACAGCTACCGTAATTTCACCGCAGTAGTTGCCCGCCAAAACATCGCAGGTATTACTGCAACCTCTAGCGCACCCACTAACATCGCGACTATCGTATCCGGCACCAACGCCGAATGGAACTCTACCTCTATTCTTATCACCGAAGCTGGCAGAGGCTCCTTCCGCGGCGGCCATGTGCAAGTGGAAGTTCCCCATCCCGGTGTAGTTATCACCCGGGCACGTTCCCGCACATTCAACTATGGTGCAACACCTCCCGCATGGGCCGGTTCGCACATCCGCAACGCTAACCAAATCGTACAAAACGGCGGATTGTTCATGCTTCCTGAAAACCAAGTGCCCACTGGCACAGATGCCGAAAGGCGTGTAATTGAAATCCAACTTCAATTACGTGTAGACCCCAACTTTGAAGGGCGCGAATATGAAACCGCCGTTAGCGCACGCGTTCAAGCCTTTGGCGTATGGACAGGCGGATTCGTAACCAACTTTGAAAGCGTTGTGCCCATTGCAAACGTTGTAGACCAAGTATCCGTAGAAACCGAAGATGTAATTGAAGTCTTCGTAGGCTACGAAGGTGCCGTATTTGGAGCCGCTGGTGTTGCCGTGGCACAAGTACTGCCCACCGTAACCCTGACCGAAACTGCCGCAGGACGCTTGACCGTAGGTCAATTCGTGGATGTATTCTTAATCCCGCGTGTAAACGGTATCACCACCCCCATTCCTTGGTCCGGTCAGCTTGGCTTTACCGCACCCGACGCTATCATTACCGGCACCAATGGCTTGACACTGTCACGCCCCACGACCATACCCATCCCTGCTGATGGAGGCGAAAGACCCGCTAACGCAATCGGCGGCGTACGCTTCCGCGTAAACAGCGCGTCCACCACCGCTGCCGGCTCACTGGATTTCTCCGGTCTTGTTATGCACGGTGTAATGTGGAACCTGCCCGGCTTGTCCTTCGACGTAGCCTTCGGCGGAACCGCACTGGGTCTTGTGCCCTGGGCAAACGCACCCCTTGGCAACCTGCCTACTGGTGCTGCCAACATCACCAACAACCCCTTGTCACAAGGCAACAGCTTCATCTACCGCTATGCAGTAACCGTTATGGAACTGAGCCCCACCCCGGTAGCTGACATCACACCTCCGCCTCCGGCTCCCGGCCCCGGCCCTGGCCCTGGCCCCGAAACCGGATATGTAAACGGCACCTTCGTTATTGCTGCAGCTGACACCATTGGCGGCGTAGCACGTCCCTTCGTAGTAGTAGGCGGCGATACCTTCATCGCACTGCGCTCACTCACCCACGTGCTTAACCCCAACATGCTCAACCCCGATGACTATATCGCGTGGGCAAACCCGGTAGCTACCTTCCGCATGGTAAACGTTTACGGCGACATGGTCGAAATCGTCATGACCAATAACTCCAACGTAGCCTATGTAGACGGCGTAGCAATCACCCTGAACAATGGCCCCAGACTCATCGACGGACGCACCATGGTGCCCCTGACCGAGATTGGTAACATCCTTGGCTATGCCATCACAACTACCGGCGGTGGCCTTGCACAGCAAGTCATCATCACCTGGTAAGCTGTCTGACTAACTAGAGCTTCACGGCATAACGAAAGCCCCGCGAGTCAAATCGCGGGGCTTTTTACAATCTTATTCAAATAACCCGTCAGCGGTTACAACCATAACCTCTTTGGCCGTTACGTTGACCGAAGTTTTTGTGAACAGCATATAGTGATAGCGGTCATAATCGGATAACAAACGATTTTTTTCACGCAGGGTACGAAGTTCTGCTTCACCTGGTGGCATAGTTTTCCATTTACACTCACATAGCAACACAGATTTTTCCTGCAAATTAGCGGCTACAATGTCAATGTCTGTTTGTGTGCGGGTTTGTGCATCTGCACCCCACCATGTTCCGTAGGAAAGTGCCAAAAATGGCAACTGCCCCAATTTGTTCTGCCTAATTAGATATTGCTTGCACACTTCTTCAAATGCAGGTTTGCCCACGAAGGCCGACATATCGGGAAAAACAATCGTATCTGCCAACTGTGCGCCCGCTCCTGTTTCCACGGCCTGCATATGCGGGAATACATAACGATACCAAAAACGAAAGCAGTTATCAGACAATTGATACACACACTTGCGGCTACGTTCAGGGTTATCTCCAAAAGGGTGTACACGGTGAACAAGTTTCAAATCCATCAGTACTTTGATATACTTGATTGTCTTTGAAGTGCTTTCTCCAATTTTTGTAGCGATTTCATTCAATCGGCTACTGCCTGTGGCAATAGCGGTAAGGATGGAATTATAAACCGTCGGTTCGCGCAGTTCCTGCTTTAAGAGCATAGTCGGTTCTGTGAAAAGATAGCCCTGCGGGTCAAAATATAATTCCTTTACGTTTTCCTCAAATCCTATGTCTGTGTCTACCATTGCCAGATAGTGCGGTGTGCCGCCAAAAGTAGCGTAGTATTTTATTTTCTCCTCGGCGGTTGTGTTGGGAAGCATTTTTGCCGCATCGTAATAATCCAGTCCACCAAGTTCAATCTGCGCCGTGCGCCGCCCAAAAAGCGGGCTCTTATAGCCTAAAACATCACTTTCCATGAATCCAATCTGACTGCCGCATAACAGCAAAAATAACCCTGTGTGGCGAAGTTTATGGTCTATGATATGTTGCATTATGGATGTCAACGTCGGGCTGGCGTTGGCGGCATAGGGAAATTCGTCAATGGCTAAAATAAAACGCGACATAACCGCTTGCTCGGCAATAAAATCAAATGCCGTATCCCAACCCGTGAACGCACCCATAGCCGCAGGATAATCAAAAAAACGATACACGGCTTCGGAAAAATTTTGCAAGTTCATCTTCTCGCTCATTTCCTTCGCCGAAAAAAGAATGGCAGGTTTGCCTCTAATGAACTCGCTGACAAGTGTGGTCTTACCTACACGCCTGCGCCCATACATAACGACCATTTGGAATTTATCTCGCGAATACGCCTTTTCCAACGCACTAAGTTCCGCTTCACGTCCAATAAACATATCGTTACCGCCCATTTGCTGAAGTATGAGTATTATACTCGTAATTCAGCAAATGGTCAATTCCATTATTTTGGCTTGCCCTTTATGTTAAAGTATGCTATGGTGCGTTCATATGAGAAAACATCAAAATCGTCAAATACTGGACTTACTTGAAACCATAGAGCAAGCCCAATCTGCGCGTTTATATGCCAGTTGCCAAGAGGGCGCGCTATCTCTTTGCGATTTCATAGATAGCATCATGGGTGAGGGCACGGAAGCGGTTGACCTGCTCATGAAGCATTGTGAGTTTTTATTCAAGGCCAACAACGGCGAGCTTGACGAAAAGAATCTCCGCAAGCATTTCATTAAAGTCAGCAACCACATCCGCCACCACTTAAAGCCAAGCAAAACCGAAATGGTCTTCATCAGCTACAAGGCAAGCATGTCAGACTCCCTTGAAACCATTTACCTCGCCGCCAAAGCCGACCCCAACTGCAACGCCATTTGGCTTCCTGTCCCATATCTCGAATTTAACAGCGATGGCTCCATCAGCAAAACCATATATGAAGGCCAAGAATGCTACCCCCCACACATGGAGTGCATTGATTGGCAGCTGTACGACATCGAAGCCCGCCGCCCCGATGCTATTTTTACGTTTAACCCTTACGATGGGGGGAACGTGGTGACGAGTATCCACCCTAATTTTTATTGCGAAAGGCTACGAAACCTTACGGACATGCTGGTATATGTCCCTTATTTTGTTGTGAGCGACCATTTATTGGCTCATTTTGCCACACCGCCGGGTTGTGCTTTTGCGCATAGGGTCATTATACAATCCGATACCATCCGCGACCAATATATTGAGTATTTTACCAACGCTTATGGTAATAATTTTGGCAAGCCAGAAGATAAATTTGTCACCATGGGAAGCCCCAAACTCGACAAGGTGGTAAACGCAAAGCGGGAGGATTTCACCCTTCCCGAAACATGGCGTGATTTGATTGGCAACAAAAAAGTGATTTTCTACAACTCGTCCATTGGCTCGGTTTTAACATACAATGAATTGTACCTGCAAAAATTACAACATGTCCTCAAAACCTTCCAAAATCGGAATGATATCGTGTTGTGGTGGCGACCGCATCCGCTTAACAAGGCAACGTATAAATCCATGCGCCCGCAATTAATCAGTGTATATGAAAAGCTGGTTAATGACTATATAAAAGACGGCTGGGGTATTTATGACGACACCCCGGATTTGCACCGTGCCATAGCTTGGACAGATGGCTATTATGGCGACAGAAGTTCTGTTTTAATACTGTATCTAGCCACCGGCAAGCCCATTATGCTAAAAAATATACTGGCACTAACCGAAGAAAAACATCCCGTTTTGCAATGGTTATATCCTTATAAAGACACATTGCTGGCTTATGTAAAGGGAATAAATGTGATAGGCACAATCTCCGGTGGTGCATTGGACATATCAAAATCCTTTGTTTCAAATGAAAGTAACTATGTAACCATGTCTGAATGGTCACACCAATCCCCGGTTGAGGTTGGCGACAAGCTATACTTCCCTCCCTTTGCTTCGCGGGAATTAATCTGCTTGTCAAAGGACAATGACATTGCTAAAAATATTGAAATTGACGCTATGGGTTGTGCCAACGGTCTTTTTACAGGCGGGGTAGCACAGGATAAATACGTATATTTATCACCCCTCTGCCACCCAGCTATTGCAAAAATTGATACAGAAACAGATAATATAACATATTACCCCGGTTGGATGGATGAATTAAAAAAGCATGATATAAACATTAATGATTTGTTGTATTGCGCTCCGGCGGTAACGGATGGGAGATGTTTATGGTTCGCCACCAAAACAAATATTATTATCTCTTTTGATACGGACACATGTAAATATAAGGCATACCAGGTAGGTAAAAAGGAATATGCCTACAATACCGTTTGTTATGACGGGGAAAATTATTGGCTTACGCCCTACATAAATACAAAAACACCCTTAATCAAGTGGCATCCTGAAAATGGAATAATCAATGAAACAGATGAAATATATGATACACGTGAAGCTACGGGAGCATTCCGTACAGGGTATTTTTCTAATGGTTACATATGGCTGTTTCCTATCCGCTCCCCCCACGTTATAAAGGTCAATGTGTCTACAAACATTGTAGAAATAGTTAATACCTTTGCACAGGATTGCCAGAATATACCTTCTGGTGTGTCGAAATTTTCAGCGTCAACGCATGTTGGCAATTATTTTTACCTATTAAAAGAGTATAATAGCACGTATGTTGCGTTTAATTGTGAGACAATGGAACGGGAAGATGGGGCAATATGCTATTCACAATCTGATTTGACAGGGCTTGCACCAAGAATTGCATCCTCTTTTTCGCTCAAACCAGAAGCATTACTTCAGCAACGTGATGCACTGTATTACGAGAGCAATACTATTCAGCTCTCTGATTATCTCAATTATATAACAATTGAACCTGATGAAGATGCTACAAATTCCAAGCGGATATCCATAGCGCAGTTGGAACATAATAATGCTAATGGTGTGTCCGGGAAGCAAATATACGAATATACAATGCAGGTACTATAATATAATCTTTGAATAGAAAGAAGTGTTTTAAATGTTGAAACAACTGTATGATTTTCTCATAAAGATTTCCACGGATAAAACAAAAAAAATTTATATCCGTGGCGCGGGAATACAGGGACAAAACACTTTGGTAGATTTAATAGAAATGGGGATAACTGTTTCCGCGTATATTGACAATGACCCAGAAAAACAAAAAAATCTCTGTAGTGGATTGCCTGTATATGCCCCGCAATGGTTATATCATCAAGATTCAAATGATTATTATGTCCTTTGTGCAATGATGAATCCACAATATTATGCACAAGCCCGCAAAGAAATGATGATAAATGGGCTGGAAGAAAACATTCACTTTATTGATATATCCTTCCCTCTGCGTACACTAAGGAAAACACCATTGCCTGCGAGATTGATTCCAAAGCCTTCCACATCTCGTGAAGCGCGTATATTTAATAACGCATATCGAAGAAAGCGTGAAGCTCATGTCTCAATGCCTAAAAATTTTCCCGCTCCAGTATTACCAACTTCACGTATTAATGATGGTTTGGCAAGCATTTCATTGCTCAATGTATGGATAACAACTGCGTGTACGCTTCGGTGCAGGGATTGTTTGCATATGATGCCACATTATAAAAGCACTTCGCACGAAGATGTTGAAGTTATAATCAACAACCTTCGTAGAATTACAAACGTTTCCCATGTTCATATTTTAGAGGTTTTAGGGGGAGAAACCTTTCTACATCCCAACTTGCTTCAGATATTGGAAGGCATAGCTACTTTAAGCAACATTGACCAAGTTCAATTAATAACAAACGAAACGATTTTGCCTGATATGGAAGTGATTAATTTTCTAAAGAAAAACCCTAAATTTCTGATTAGATTAAGTAATTACAACGGGCATACAGAGTTTCCCAGCGCATTGGACGACAATCAACAAGGAGATTTCAGCAAACTTGATAAATTATGTCATGTTCACAGGCTAAACCATCTTAGGAGAACCGTTGATTATTCATGGACTGACTTCACTGATGATTTTCGCCATCGTGGATATAGCAAAGACGACGTCAAACATCTATTTGACATTTGTGGTTGCGCAACATCCGGCCTCACACTTTACCAAGGAAAGCTTTATATATGTTTTCGAATGATTTCACCTTATGGATTGAATATAATTCCATTAAACGAGGATTCCTCCCGTGATTATTTGGTGCTTGCAGATACTTCGGATGAAGACTTGCGCGATAGTATAGTCAACTTTTATTACGATACGGATTATTTGACATGTTGCTATTATTGCGATGGCTCACACTACGGTTCAAGAAAAGTTATCCCCAACCAGCAGATAAAAAAACAAGTGCATCGGGAGATGGAGACAATATGAATACTTACGCTTCCCCCCTGGTATTTCCCTTCTCTCGCATTCCGAAAGGTTCACGAATTTATATCTACGGTGCCGGACAAATAATTGGCTTTTCATTTTTACGTATGATATATGACAACCCAAGTAGTGAAATTTATGTTGTGGGTTTTTTGGATAAAGACCCTACCAATGCGCCGTCTTACTTCGGATTACCCACATATGAGCCGGAAAAAGCATTGGAAACGGAAGGATATGATTTAATTGTCATAGCATCGCAAGAACACATGAATGCTATGGTGGATAAACTTCTAACGCTTGGCATCCCCAATGAACGCATTATCAAGACAGCGATATCCAGCGACGATACGGCAAATAACCCACTTGAGCGTATTTTTATTCAATTTTTTGAGCAAGTCGATTTGGAGAGCCAAGACATTCTCGAACAAAATTTACTTTTCTATTTAAATGAATATCGGTCGCTTAATTTTTATACTCAGCAGGATGAAATGGCAAAAGCGATTTCAATTTACTGTAAACACTTTCGGGGCAAGGCATATAGCCGACAACATGTATGGTATGGACATGGAAACGCACTATTGCGTTATTGCGGAATCTCAATGCCCAGTGATTTAATGCCCAGTATCGAACACGGTCTGCACCAAATTCCGCGTGCGTACCCTGCGATTTTGAAAGAGTATAAACCCTCCATAATCGCAACTTCACCTTTCAGGCAAGAGAACATTAGGCATTCAACAAAAACACCTGTATTCACGATAGGCCCTTACTTAGCATATGCTGATATTTGCATGTCCCAAAATGAATATGATGAAATGAGAAAACGTTTAGGCAAAAATCTGCTACTGTATCCCCATCATTCATGGTATCCTACGGCAGAAACCTTTGTAAAGAAAGATGAATTTGAAGATTTCTTCATGGAGTTGAAGAAAGGTTTTGATTCCGTAACCGCTTGTATATACTGTGCGCATTACGACCAAGATACAATTAATTACTATAAAAAATTGGGCATTCACGCCGTTACTACGGGGATTCCTTTTGACCATCGCTTCATTGACAGACAAAAATTACTGATAGACCTGTCAGATGCTATCGTAACTGATGAGTTAGGGACAAGCCTAGGATATTTTATCCGAAGTCAAAAACCCGTCTATTATTATCACAGAGAAATCAATCAACCGCTCATGCAACCATTGGGAAAGAATTACGAATCCGCTTTGTTGGTGCGGGATACATTACGGAAGGTAAAAGAGGGATTTGGAACATCCGGGGTTCCGCCGTCTGTAGAAACGATGGAAGTATGTAATCATGTTTATGGCCTTAATAAAGTAAGAAGTGCCGAAGAGATTAGGGCAATGTTTGAGATTAATGAGGACATCAACAAGCGCAGTTTTGGGGACGCAATCTTAATGCCAGACGAAACACAGCGTCTGCTTGATGAGCTATCACACCAGCATACCCATGAAGATGCAGTTAAGTATAAATTATTATTGGAGGCACTTAAATGAATAAACCCTGTGTTGTCGGCCTTCTTACCGGCAGGGGCAACAATACCCTAAAGGATAAGAATATATTAGACTTATTGGGAAAACCGGTTCTCTTCTACCCCGCAAATGCGGGTAAACAGGCAAGGAGTATTAATCGGCTTTTTGTAAGCAGTGACGACCCGGCGATACTTAATGCCGCCGCTCAATACGGTTATGAAGCAATTATTCGCCCTACGGAACTTGCAACACCGACGGCACAGCACATAGACGCAATTTGGCACGCACTGAGCGTAATGGATGAGCGGGGTGTTAATCCAGATGTATTGGTTGTGATTCTTGCCAACAATATAACCATTCAATCAGAGTGGATAGACGATTGCATACAGCTAATGTTGGACGATTCCACCCTTAGCGCGGTTGTGCCTGTATATATGGATTCTGACCATCACCCGTTTAGAGCAAAACGTTTATTGCCGAATGGAAAGCTGGACGTTTTTGTCCAATCCGATGGACATATTTCTACAAACCGCCAAGATTTGGAGCCCAGTTTCTTTTTATGTCATAACTTTTGGGTGCTAAATGTCCATATGTTAAATGACGCAAGCAAAAGCGGTCAACCGCCATGGACATTTATGGGCAATGATGTAAAGGCGTATCGTGTTCATGGTTCAATTGATATACATGATGAATTTGACTTGCGTGTTGCGGCACAGTGGCTTCACCACACAAGAGAAGGTGGGAAGGTTTGAAAAATTTACTAGTAACGGGAGCTGCTGGTTTTATTGGCGCAGCCTTGGCGAAGCGGCTATTGGAAGAAGGACATCATGTAATGACGGTGGACAATTTATCTACCGGCTTTATAGAAAATATACCCAACGGATGCGAATATATTATTGGGGATTTACATGATGAAGCCATTATCCGGCAATTATCGGGGCGGTGCTTTGATGTAATATATCATATCGCGGGGCAAAGCGGAGGGATTACCAGCTTTGATGACCCCTTGTATGATATGAATGCAAATATTACATCCACTTTGTTGTTGCTGGATTACGCCAGAGCATCCGGTTGCAATAGATTTATTTATGCAAGTTCAATGTCTGTATATGGCGATGGAAATATTTGCCCTGTAGCCGAGGATGCTATATTAATGCCTAAATCTTTTTATGCAGTAGGCAAACTGGCTAGTGAGCATTATATGCGACTTTTTTCTACACTTGGCATTAAGGCTACAGCACTTAGACTTAACAACATATACGGACCGGGGCAGAATATGGCCAATACTAAGCAAGGAATGGCAAGCATTTATATGGAACAGGCCCTACGCGATAAGCATATTCATTCCTTGGGCTCGAAGGAGCGTTTTCGTGATTTTGTTTATATTGACGATGCCGTGACATCTTTCATTGTAGCTGGCGAGGGGCAAGAGGAAGATGCGTATAATATATACAATGTCGCTACAGGTATAAAGACGACGGTTGAGTCTTTAGTAGAAAAAATACGCAACGCGCTACCTTTTGATGTCAGTGTTGAATATAGAGGAGAAACACCGGGCGACCAGTTTGGCATATATTGCGATTATAGCCGCATAGCCCATGCATTGGGATGGGAACCAAAGATAGATTTAACAACAGGAATTAATAAAATGATAAAATGGGCGATTGCCCGGAACGAGTGCGATAATGACATTGCCAGAAAATTGGATTAAACTCATAAAGTCCAGAGTGATAGTAGTTTGGGGTTGTGGGTACGATGCCCCGCACATAGTTTCTGAAATCGAAAAAAAGGGAAGCGTTGATTTTTTTGTTTCCCGTGATTGGCACACACAAGCTGAGTACATGGGCAAAGAAGTATTTAACAAAGAAATTCTTGACAAAAGAAAGCATTTCATTGTTGTCGGAACAATGCAATATGCCCATGAGGTTTCTTGTGAATTGTTACAGTTGGGTTTTGTGGAAGATGTTGATTTTATTACCTGCTCCACTCCTACCGAGGAAGATAAGTACAATGAGATACACAAGCGGCTTTTAATTTGCGAAAGCTTGATTGATGGAATCATTGAATCCATAACATATAACCATAGGCATTGCCCTGCCTGCAAAAATGAGTTTAAGTTTTATTTGCCCTTTGGCGTTAAATTGAGGAAAGAAGCGCAATGTCCCTATTGTAAATCGCTTGAAAGACATAGGGCATTGTGGCTTTATTTTGAAAAGAACCTTTTGTTTCCACAATCGTCAGACGATAAAAAGATTACATTATTGCATTTCGCGCCTGAATCAGTTTTTTATAATGCATTGCACAATCATCCCAATGTTGACTATTACCCTGTTGATTATAATCCAAACTTCAAGGGTATACGGGATGTAATTGATATACAACAAATAAAGTATCCAAATGATATGTTTGACATTATTATTTCTAATAATGTTTTAGAGCATGTGCCCGATGACCACAAGGCGGTGCAGGAATTATATCGTGTCCTTAAATACGATGGTGTCGCATTTATAAACTGTCCTACCAATAATTTTTTTGAAAAAACCTTGGAGGCTCCTGAATACAATACACCAGAATTGCGTAGAAAGCATTACGGACAGAGCGACCACCTTAGAAAATATGGTAAAGACTATACGCAAAGGTTAATCAACGCAGGATTTATTGTTAATGTAAAAATGCCAAATGATGTTTATTCAGACAGTGAACTGATGAAATATGGACTTTTGCGAAATGAAACAATTTATGAATGCACAAAGGCGAAACAATAGGTGATAGCGTCCATGAATCCAAAAATATCAATCATTATCCCCGTCTACAATGCGGAGAAGTATTTATCCAAATGCTTAGACAGCGTATTGGAGCAACCGCTGGATAGTATAGAGGCTATTTGTGTTGATGATGGGTCAACGGATGGCTCTCCGCAAATATTGGCTGAATATGCAAAAAGAGATTCCCGTATACGCGTTTTCCATCAGCTTAACCAACATGCAGGTGTTGCTAGGAACAAGGGTTTAGAAAACGCCGAGGGCACGTATGTATTTTTTTTGGATGCAGACGATTATCTCACGGAGGATGCGTTTACACTTGCATATACGACTGCCTTTGAACATGACCTGGATTATATAAGAACAAAGTCTTATCAAATAGATGCAGTTACAGGAAAATTGCTAATGCCTGGCGAGCATCCGTCTGTCAATGCCTATGCTCGTACAGCGGCGCGGCTCCAAGACTATAAAAAGCCCTTCTCGTTCAAGGATGGCTTTGAACAATTATTTGAAGGACCAAATCTAACATATCCCCCATGGACCGGGATGTATAAAAGAAAATTCTTGGAAGAAGAAAATATTAAGTTCCATTCCTTATACTGTTATAATGACCATTCCTTTTATTTTGCAGTTGCCATTCGGGCCAAGCGGGTAATGGTTGTGGATGCCTACGCTGTATACCACAGAACAAATAACCATAATTCCTTGTACGGAAACAACCTAAAACGCTTAGATTGCGCATTTAAAGCGTTTTGGATTATAGCAGAAGAAAGTGCATTTTTGCCTCACAATGAATATGCCATGGTTCTTGATGCCGAACTGGCAGAATTGTTTTACAACTATAATAGAGCGGTGAAATGCGGAGGGGAAATAGCGAACCAAGCAAATACTTTGATGTGTAATTTTATAAAGAAATTTGATGTAGCACTTGTAGAAGCAAATAACATATGTAACCAACGCTACGCATGGTATCCCGATTATTTGCTTTTTAGGTTACACTCTACTACTATAACACCAGATGAAAGAAAAGGTTTGCTGGAAAAATTATGGGGCAATAGTAATATATTTCTACCAATGGGAGATATCGCCGATAAACAAATTATATTATATGGCGCAGGAGACAGCGGCATTCGCATTGCCAAAACATTACAAACTTTACAGCATTGCACTATTGTGAAATGGGTAGACAAAAATTGGGGTAATTTTAGCGGCTTGGAATTAAATATAACGAATCCTGAGACAGTTAATCACACCCCCTTCGATTATATTCTAATAGGCATTTCTGATAAAGGAATTGCCATGGCGGTTCAATCATGGTTGACTATGAAAATGGTACCCATTGAAAAAATCTTATTTATTGGAGGAGAGCTGTAATGCATAGTTCTTCAAATATAATAAGGAATAAGTTAATAGGTTGTGAAGCGATATTTAATCATTTAATTTTTAATGGTGATAAGCTTGGGTTTTGTTGTGAGTCTTCAAGTTTATTTAATATCTGCATACCGAAATTCCCATACTTAAATACTGGAGTTGAAACAATTGTTAATTTTTTAACGAAAAGAAAAAAATTAATCGAAGAACTTAACAGTAGTGTAAAAACGGAATTATCTGCATGTTGTGTAATTTGTAAAAGATTGACTGATTGTAGCCACTTAATTAATCTGAAAAAAATAAGAAGTATAAATATTAGTTGCTATCCTTCTATTTGTCAAGCTAACTGCATTTTTTGCGATATTCATGAGGACTCGAAAAATTGTTATACAAATTCGAAGGAATCTGAGTATCCAAAGAAAATATCTGAAATAATTGAATATCTAATAAAAAATAAATATATTCAAGATGATTGTCTCTTTATCGTTGCACCTGCAGAAATAACGTTAATGCCCCATAAAGACTTACTGTTAAAGACAATAGAGAATTATAAGGCTAAATTTTTATCAAACGGATTTTTATTTGATGAGAAAATTGCAAATTCTTTATATAAAAATGGCAGTAGCGTTCATGTTAGTGTTGATAGCGGTACACCTGAAACATTCAAAACAATAAAGGGATTTGATTTATACTATAAAGTGGTTGAAAATTTGGTTGAATATAAAAAGCATGGTTGTGTAACATTAAAGTATGTTATTATTCCGGGCATTAATGACAGTTATGATGATTTTGATGGGGCAATTAATCTGTTAAAAAAATTAAATATGAAGGAGATAACTCTATCTGTGGAATATGGTCTGCCATTAAGGACTATGTTTTATGCTTTGGCACGTTTTGTTGAAAAATTGGAAAAAGCGGGGATAAAATTTGTTCTATATCCCCATCCATCGAAAAATGATATTTTAAATTTCATGAATAAATTTTATACGGATGCATATATTCCTTTTTTTGAACAGCGTAGAGATTGGTATGCTGAAATTTATTATCGAGAGTGTCGTGGTAATTATAAAATGTTTCGGAAGATTGCCTATGAAACAGAGTTAATGGATTTATTTAATTTACATCCGGCATATTCGAAAACAAAGTATAATCCAAAAATTATTAAGAAATATATGGATTCATACGAACCTGCGATTGAATTTATAGAAAATAACAGATTTGAAATTAATGAAAATATTATTGATTTTTCAAATTTTGATAAAATAATTTTTTATGGTGCCGGTAGGCATTTACGGTATCTTTTTACATCACGCTATTTTCCAATCAAGCCAGATGAAATATGGGATATGAATGCAGATAATGTTTCAAAAGATATGCATTTCTTAGATGATATACCGATAATAAAACCTTACCCCCACCCGAATAATAAAAAAATATTAATTGTATTAACAATAAAAAACAACATGAACGACGTGAAATTAAATTTATACAAAGAAGGATATACTGATGTATTTGCATTTGAAGAAATTTTTTGATGTTAAAACAAAGATATTCAAAAAGGAGTTCTTTTAATGAAACGAATAATAACCTACGGAACCTTTGACCTTATGCATTACGGGCATATTAATCTGCTCCGCCGCGCAAAGGAGCTGGGTGATTATTTGATTGTTGCTTTATCTGAGGACGAGTTTAATAAAACCCAAAAGAACAAGAAAACCTATTTTAGTTATGATGAGCGCAAACAACACTTGGAAGCGGTACGCTATGTTGACTTGGTTATTCCTGAAAAGTCGTGGAAGCAAAAGATACACGACATTCACCTGTATCAAGTCGATATATTTTGCATGGGTGATGATTGGGAGGGGAAATTCGACTTTTTGAAAGAGCATTGTGAAGTCGTGTATTTTAAGCGTACTGCGGAAGTGTCTACTTCGCAAATAAAAACCGATTTGGGAGGATACGGTCGGTCACTGACGCCGCCGGAGATAAAAGATGAAGAATAAAATATCCGTCGTTATACCCTGCTACAATGTAGAAAAGTACATTGTAAAATGCTTGGAAAGCGTTTTGGCGCAGACGTATAGCAATCTTGAGGTAATCGTTGTGAACGATGGCTCCACCGATGCAACGGCATCGCTTGTCGAACGGTTTGTCCCAGACAGCCGGGTGAAATTCATTAACCAGGCCAATGCCGGGGTTTCTGCGGCACGCAATGCGGGGATGGCCGCCGCCACAGGAGAATTGCTCGCCTTTGTTGACAGCGATGATTATCTTGAGCTAAGCATGTATGAAAAGCTCCTATTGACGATGACCGAAGCAAATGCAGATATGGCAGTTTGCAATTATAACCTGGTATATGACGACCATGTGGATATGCAGTATTCAAAAATGGAAAGGCAAATTGTCGATGTCTGGGAGGATGTATACAGCTATTTTGCCCGGTTTTGTGCCTGCCCGAGACCCAACAACTATATATGGACGCGGCTATATAAAACAGAGATGGTAAAGAAATCCGGCATTGTATTTGAGCAATATAAATTGGGCGATGACACGCTGTTTAACTTCAAGCTACTGCCACATATAAGTAGGGTGGCGTTTACGCCGGAAGGGATGTACAACTACTTCCAGCGTAGCAACTCCAATGTTTATACTGTGGCGAACAAAGGGAACCTTGCCCGGATTTACGCAGATACTTTTGAAGCTCTCGAATCGTACTGGCGCGGGAGCGGGTTTGACGAATGGCTGCCGGTGCTGTCCCTTCATGCAGCGTCAAGACTGCGGAGCGTTTTCTTTTATTCCAGGCTGGCAGGGCAGCACGATGAAGAAATAACGCGGAATGTGATGGAAGGGTTCCAAGGCCGCTCCATTGCCGATTACCTAACGGGAGTAAAATAACATGTCTTATGATTACTTGATTGTCGGGGCGGGGCTTTTTGGCTCGGTGTTTGCCCGTGAAGCGGTTAAAAAAGGGAAAAAGTGCCTTGTTGTGGACAAGCGTTCGCACATCGGCGGCAATTGTTATACCGAAAACATGGAAGGCATCCAAGTGCATAAATATGGGGCGCATATCTTCCGCACGAGCGAAAAACATATATGGGAATATATGAATCAATTCGTGGAATTTAACAGGTTTACCAATTCACCGATAGCCAATTACAATGGCAAAATATATAGTCTGCCATTTAATATGAATACGTTTTACCAGCTTTGGGGAACGATTACCCCCGATGAGGCGAGGGCGCGTATCGAGAGCCAACGCGAGGGGATAGTTGGGCCGAAAAACCTGGAAGAACAGGCGATTTTTCTTGTCGGAACAGATGTGTACAATATCTTAATTAAAGAGTATACAGAGAAGCAATGGGGCAGAAAATGCGTGGATTTACCCGCGTCGATTATCCGGCGGTTGCCGGTACGCTTTACCTATGACAATAACTATTTTAATGACCGTTATCAGGGGATTCCAATAGGCGGGTACACGCAGATTTTTGAAAAGATGCTTGATGGATGCGACGTGAGGCTGGGCACTGCCTATACTCCCGAAATGGCTACGCTTGCGGATGCAATTATATATACAGGGACGATTGACGGCTATTACAATTATCAATTTGGCGCGTTGGAATACCGTAGCCTACGCTTTGCGCATGAAATATTGGATACAAACAATTTTCAAGGCAATGCCGTTGTAAACTATACTTCTGCCAAGGAAGCCTATACAAGAATAATTGAACATAAACATTTTGAGTTTGGGACACAGGACAAGACAGTGATTACAAAGGAGTATCCTCAAAATTGGACACCGGCTGATGAGCCTTATTATCCAATAAATGACGACAAGAACGCAAGCCGTTATGAAAAATATCTTTCGTTGGCGCGAAAAGAGAGAAATGTGCATTTTAAGGGCCGTCTGGGCGGCTATCAATACTTGGATATGCAGGATGTTATTAATATGGCATTAAATTTTGCCAAGGAGGAGTTGTAAATATGACCGATTTGGCAGTATTGGTGGTCAACTATAATAAACGCGACCTGCTTATTAAATGTTTGGATTCAATTTTTGCCTCTGACGAGGTAGATTTTGACGTTTTTGTGGTAGATAATGCCTCAAAAGACGGCTCCGTAGATGCGGTTAAGAAATACTTCAAGGACCGTGTAACTTTGCTTGTTAATGATGAAAACACAGGTGGTGCAGGCGGGTTCCATCGTGGTATGGAGCATATAAGTGGAATGAACCAATATAAATATATAGCAGAGTTCGATAATGATATTTTAGTAAAATCCGATGCTATACGTGAACTGCGGCGATATATGGAGAAAAATCCTAATGTTGCCGCCTGCGGCGCGACAATTATAGATATGGAAAATCTTGAAACCGTTTATGAGATGGGTGCGTTTATTGATGTTGAAAATTTTAGGTTAAAATTACCCTTTCATCAGGTAAAATACAGCGATTTGCCGGATGAAGTAACATGTGATTATGTCGCTTTTGGCGCGTCAATTATTCTCGTTGATTCCTTAAAGAATGCAGGGCTGCCGGATAAGGATTTTTTTATTTTTTGGGATGATATGGAATTTTGTTGGAGACTGCGCAAATCAGGATATAAGGTGTGTGCAATTTCCGCTGCTGTTGTATATCACTGTAGCCCATCGGTATACCAGCAACCAATGGGCTCGTATTATAGAATGAGAAATCAAATTGTTTGTTTCGCTAGGCATACGGATGCAGAGATTTTTGAGAATTTAGCTGAAATTGTAACGGGGCGTTTTTTTAGAACAATGGTCGTCAATATAAACACGCCGGAAAGGGCCAACGCCTACACCCACGCGCTTTTTGACGCGTTAAATGGCGTAATGGGTAAAGCGGAGGCGCATAAAGTAGCACCGTTGGCGACGGTACAAAAGTGGCATAGTCTTGTAAAGGGAAAAGGGAAAATAATCGTACATGAAGGACGCGGATTTACACAAAGGGATGCACTCGCTAGTATTTTACGCAGTGTTACCGATGCACCCATAGCTATTGCCTCTGATAACATGGCAACAGATAATAACACCTTGCATGTTATAACTTGCTATCATATTTTAGACATTGACTATACATCCTTGCCATTTATAGAGGGTGAAACGCTGATTTGGGATAATTATCAAAATTTTATTTGTGATGCGGCAGATTTTTCGGTGTTTAGTGCGCATAAAAAGTTCTATCCTGTATTTCATTCAATGCTGTATGGATATATTAAAAATAAATTAAACCTGCTTAGGGAGGCTTGGGGATGATAGAAGATATTAAAGACATGCTTGCTGACCGGCAGTCAAAGGAACTTTTCGAATGTCGGTATGCTTATATGCTTGACGGAGATGACACGCATTACATCAATGAAATGCGTGTTAGTCAAAAATACAACGGATTGCCGGATTGGGCGGCTGTAGGTAATACATGTGTCATGTGGGGCTGTGGAAAAAATACTCGTTTGTATAGTTTTATGGCAATTTCGATTCATACAACGGTTAAAGCGTGCTGTGACTCAAACCCTGATTTATGGGGGATGAAATTGTATGACATGACAATTTTGCAGCCTAAAAATATGTATGAAAAGTATGGGGATTTGCCGTTGCTAATTACTGTTGAATGCGAAACTATCCGCAATAATATTTTCGATTTAGCTATAGACATCGGTTGGAAAGAAAGTGATATTTACTTTTTGTGCTTAGAAAAGAATATAAACAAACAATATTTTCCCGATTTTATAAAGTTTGACGTCTCTGAATATTTTGTAGATTGCGGGGTGTTGGATGGTAAAAGCACACTGGATTTTTTACAGCTAAACCCTAGCGGAAAAGTAATAGGCTTCGAACCCTCCCCTGAGTCATATAAGGAAGCACTTTTTTTATTAAATAATTTAGATTTCAAATTAATAAATAAGGCGGTGTATTCAAAACAAGGCGAGGTTACATTTACTACAAATGGTGGTATGGACGGGCATCGTATTATGAAGGGTGGAAATTGCACGGTTCAAGCAACTACAATTGATGAGGAATTAATAAACGAAAATGTGACATATATAAAAATGGACATCGAAGGCGCGGAATTGGAGGCATTAAAGGGAGCACGAAATACCATTATACGTTGCCGCCCAAAGCTTGCGATAAGTATTTATCATAAACCGGAGGACATAGTGGAGATACCGCAGTACTTAATGGCGTTGCTCCCGGAATATGATTATTATATACGCAAGTACAGCCATGCTTGCAAGTTCGAACTGGTGCTCTACGCAATACCCAGAGAAGGCAGGTATTAGCATATGCCGGAATTGCCTTGCGTATCTGTTGTTGTTCCGGTATATAACGGTCGGGAGCATCTTGCCCAAACGCTGGACAGTATTGCGAACCAGACATTGCGTGACATAGAAATTATTTGCGTAGATGATGGCTCTACAGATGATTCTTTGGAAATATTGCATGGGGTTGCCCGACGGGATGACCGCTTTCGTATTATCTCGCAGAAAAATAAAAACGCAGGAGCGGCCCGCAACGTAGGGCTTGGCGTTGCCAGAGGGGAATATCTGTCGTTCTTGGATGCCGATGATTTATTTGAGCCGTATATGCTACGGCGCATGTACGATGAAGCCAAGGAGTTTGATGCGGATATCGTGGTTTGCGACTCTGATGTATTTGATACGGAAACCAGGCTGTTGATGGATGCGCCGTTGTCTTTAAAAACAGAAAATGTAAGCACAGCCCGCGCTTTTTCCGCAATGGACTATCCCAACGTAATTTTTGCCTTTGGCTTTTGCGTTTGTTGGAATAAGCTGTTCCGGCATTCCTTTATAAAAAAAATGAGGATTCAATTTCAAGAGATTAAAACGCACAATGATACTTTTTTTTGCCTTGCTTCGCTGGCAACCGCGCAAAAAATAAAAATAGTTACCGAAAAGCTTGTACATTATAGAAGAAACATAACCACGCAACTATCATCGCGTAAAGCGCATAAAACAGGGAAGCTGAATATTTTGCTGGCGGTTGAAGCCGTGTGGGAATACATCCACCGGCTCGAACATTACGAAAAAATCCGTGCGGCATTTGCAAGCTTTGCCTTGGAGCAGTCTTATTACGCGCTGGTATCTCTGGGACTTGAATATGACGCATACCATAGAAAGACAATTGTTGATTTCTGGAAAAGTAAGCTGGGTACCTTTAATATGATGAATATGACGAACAATAACTATATAAAACTACGCGAGCTTGAAGCCCCCGGCTTTATTCGAAAATTCTATAAAGCACCGCACAAGGCCATGCCCTATTGGTATACCATCCCCAAAGAAGTGGATGCAAGCCGGAATATATTGTTATACGGTGCAAGCAATGTTGGCGTTGACTATTATTTACAGCTTACGCTTAGTGATAAAGCATCGGCGGTTACTTGGGTAGATGCCAAAAGCCAACAATTGGTTGCGCTGGGCTTCCCGGTTGAGCCTGTTGACAGCATTGTACATGCCGGATACGACATAGCGGTTATTGCTGTTGAAAATCCTAAAATCGTTGCGGAAATAAAGAAGACCCTTGTGGCCTTGGGTGTGCCGCAAGATAAAATAGTATGGCCGCTTTATAACGGGTATTACGAATGACAGGAGTGAAGAACATGAAAATAGCGGTGGCGGGTTTAGGCTATGTTGGTTTGGCGAACGCGGTGATGCTTGCCGCGCACAATACGGTAATCATAACAGACATTGTGCAGGCAAAGGTTGACATGGTAAACAATCGTGTTTCTCCCATTGAAGACATGGAAATAAAAACGGCATTAGCCACAGAACCCCTTGATATTACTGCTTCCCATGCGGATGACTTTGATTTTTCTCCGTTCCCGTATGCCATTATTGCTACGCCAACAAACTATAATGAAAAAACGGGCAAGTTTGATACCCAATCGGTGGAAAGCGTGATTGAATCAATCATAAAAGCCAACCCCGGCACAATAATCGTAATTCGCTCTACCATACCGATTGGGTTTACCCGTTTAATGAATGCGCGGCACAATACCGACAAAATATTGTTCGCACCGGAGTTTTTGCGTGAAGGTAAGGCGTTGTATGATTCCAGAAACCCGTCAAGAATCGTTGTCGGGGGCAATACCCCTTTGGCAGAGGCATTTGCCGATATTTTGTTGGCTTCATCTGACAAGCAAGATGCTGAAGTGCTCATAACAAGCACCGACGAGGCGGAGGCAATCAAGCTTTTTTCAAACGCGTACCTTGCAATGCGGGTCGCTTACTTTAACGAAATCAGCACCTTTTCCATGACGAAGGATATGAACGCCGCCGCTGTGGTGCGGGGGGTTTGCCTTGACCCGCGCATAAGAGACGGATACAACAACCCCAGCTTTGGTTACGGAGGTTATTGCCTTCCCAAGGATACAAAACAGCTATCTTCGAATTTTAAGGGGATTCCCAGCAGTATCATCGGCGCGATAGTGGAAGCGAACGATGCGCGCAAGACATTCATTTCTAATGAGCTACTAAAGAGACAGGGCGTTATCGGCATATACAGGCTGGTAATGAAATCCGGCTCCGACAACTTCCGTGAATCGTCGGTTCTGCATATACTCAATACGCTGATTTCCGCCAAGCGTGAGGTGGTAATTTATGAGCCTTTGTTAAAGGAGGCTACTTTTCACAGCTGTCCTGTGATTGCATCTTTATCCGAGTTTAAGGCTACATCCGGCACTATTGCCGCCAACAGGATGTCGCATGAACTGTCTGATGTTGCAACCAAAGTATTTACCTGCGATATTTACGGGCGGGACTGAGTTTTCACCGCCACCACTTCCATAGACCCGTTATAATGGCTGGAGATATGATAATCCACCGGCATCAAGCCGCATCTATCCAATAAGGCGTATAGCGACTCCCGGGAAAAATAATTCAAGTGATATTGCTGGCGGCGCATGGCGTCGTTGTGGCCGGCTACGGCGGAGAAGGCACTTTCGAAGGAGGGGGTGGAAATCCACACCGCTCCGTCGTCCTTCATGAGGGTGTTTACCTTTTTCATGGCTTCTTCGGGGTCAGTTACATGCTCCAATACATCGCCCATGATAATTACATCCCACTGCCTGCCGGTTTTGTATTCATTGATGTCGGCGGTTTCGGCGTTGAGTCCGTAGAGGTTTTTCGCGTCTTCCACGTGGCGTTCGATAACGTCTATGCCGAAGGCATCGTAGCCTATTTCCCGGGCGGCCAGCAGACATTCGCTGGCACCTATGCCGATTTCAAACAAATCCATGCCCTGGGCGAAGCCCCTGGCGCGGATATTGCCCAAAATTTGCGAATAGTAGGAGAAGAAGGCGGGGTTGGCCTTGCGGGGGTTGGTATTGTGCAGGAACAGCTTCTCCGGGAAATGCCGGGCGAACATGTGGTGACAGGGCTCGCAATACATCCACATGCGAATGGGATTGAAGAAGGCGTTGTAACCTTGGGCCTCCAGCAGGGGGTAGCACCAGCGGGGGGTTGCGGTTTTGGCGCAGAAAGGGCAGTGAAGGCGTTCTTTTTCCTCTTTTTTGCCTTGGAATACATAGGTATGGCTGGAATGCTTGTCCCCGCACAGCTGCCCGGCCAGGTTGGGCATGGTCTCTAACGCCTTGTAATATAAATCATAGGCGGTGAGCGGGTCGCCGGTGGCGTTGGAAATGGTTGCAAGTTGATAATAACAAAAGGGCGCGACAGCAGGATAGATTTGCAATTCAACAAAAATCTCTGCGGCGGCTCCGTAATCCTTTTGCGCCATTAGGGACTGGGCTTGGGTAAATTGTTCTTGGATATTCATTTTATGCTCGCTCCGTCCAATTTCTCTTTTATCCGCTCAATATCCGGGTCGGTGGGGTTGATTTGGGCGTAGGTTTCCAAAATTTGTCCCGCTTGGCCGAAATTGCCGATGGCTATCATTGTATTGATTATGGCTTTCAGCTTGGCGGTTTCGGCGGCCAGCTCGTCCTGGGGGGAAGGGGGCGGCGGGGCGGCTTCCTGTTCCTTTAGTTGCTCGCCTAAAAGCTGAACAATGTCCTTTATTCCCCTGTTGGCACGCAAGGCCATGCGCAGGTAGCGGGCGAAGGCGGCTGTGTCGCCCTTGTCACGGCATTCGAAGGCACAGCCGGCAAAATAAACAAAGCGGTCCTGCTCGGGCAAGGTTTCGATTTGCTGGTCGTTATAAATTTCCGGGCGGTAGATTTGGGCGAGGTAGGCATGGTGCAGACGGACGCGCCGCTCAAAGAAAGATAAGACAAACTCGTTCTTGCCTTCGTCCACGGCTTTGGCGTTGTGCGCAATGCGTGAAAATATGATTAACGTGATGGTATTGAACACGCGCAGACATTTTAAGCTTGCGTGGGCGGGAAGCCCTTCCGCCAAAAGGTTGGCCACTGTATTGTCAATGTTCGGGTTGGAGCGTAGCAGATGTGACAGCAGGCGCGGGGTGTCCTCAATGTCAAGCTTATCCAAAAAGGCGGAGAAATCCTGCTTCTCCTCCATGGCAATAACAAGCACATCGGCAAAATGCTGGGGAAGGGGCCTGTCCAGCTCAAGGAAATAACGCAAATCCTCAGCGTTGCGGTCCTTACGGAGCCGCATGTACCGGATGTAGTCGCTTTCCCCGGGGTGCTTACAAATGGCTTCGGCTACAATTTCCTTAACCTTGTGGGTGGTGAGGGAATTTTCAATGGTGGCAATGATATTATCATATTCTGGCGTGCCTTCCCCGTAATGGGTGTAGGCATAGTCGAACAGCTTGGCCAAGTTGGCGTATTGCTTGGTTTTCAAGGCTTCCGCGGCGTATTGCATAAAAAGCGTGTCTTTCTTGCTCTTTGTATATTTCTTATCCCATTCCAACGCGGAATCAAAGTCGTCGTCCAACATATAATTGAACACGATATTGTCTATCGCGCTGTCGCGGTTACTAAATGGGATGGGAAGGATTAAAACGGTGGATACCTTGTTATCCAATTGGCCCAACTCGTCTTTGTCGTACATTTCAAGGGCGGCTATGCCCGCCTCGGCGGCATCCTTATAGCGTTTTAGATTGCGCAGTGCCTGGGATTGCATGGCGCGGATGGGGACAGCCACCTTGCTCAACATTTTTGTAATTGAAAGGTAGCGGTCAACCGCTTCCAACGCTTCTTCCCACAGAGAAAGGTCATGGTAATGGGATATATTATTAAAATGGAAGGCGTGGAAATAATACTCCTTATAATTATCTTTAAGCAAATCCAAGCCTACATGTATATATTTAATTCGCTCGTCTTTATTCTCCTCACCGCTATACTCATTTATTAAATGGCTGACGTGCCGCGGATTATCGGGTTCTTCTTCATATTGCTCCAATAATGGCGCAATGTTGCGCTCATGTTTTATTTTTCGCGCTTCCTTTGTTTCATATAGATATCCGTAGTGGTCAAGCAAGCTGTTTAAATTCCTGGTAGGCATGGGAGCCGGTATATATTCATGTATTTTGCCTAAAAATTGTATATTCTTGTATTTTTTAAATACCCGCATCGCGTGGAAAAGATTTTTTGTATTTTTATTATTTAAATTATTCATATTAATTGTTGCGGAGCCGTATTTTTTATATTCGCCACTATTGAAGAAGTTGATGAGGTCTGTCGTGTCCCGGAAAACTTCATCGGCGTCAATAAACATGTACCATTTACCTAGTGCCTTGTCCAGGGTGTGGTTGCGCGCCCACGCAAAATCCCCCCGCCATTCGCAGTGGAATACCTTTTTGGTAAACTCCTTGGCGATTTCCACGGAGGCGTCTGTAGAGCCGGTGTCATAGATAATAAGCTCACTATGTACCTGTTCCAGGATGGGTTTAAGCCCGGTAAGGCAGTCACGCAGGTGTTTTTCCTCGTTTTTCATAATCATGCCGATGGACAATAGCATAAAAACAACCCTTTTAATATAATTTTTTATTCAATTCCGTAGCAGCTATATTAATCATTTCTATATCCTTTAGACCATAAAATTCGTCTAGGTAGGTCGTTATATTATTACGCGATGCATACGCCACCAACAAAGCGGCACCCCTTATGCTTTCATTTGTATTCTTTGCCCATCGGTCACGGGTTACACGAATCCTTTTGAAGTTGTTGTCAACAGCAAACTGTATAAATGCGTTTATATTCTTCAGGTCGTCGTTTACTCCGGGCATAACCAAATATTTTAAAACAATTTGCATTTGGGGGTTTGCCGATGCCTGAACGTATTTCTTTATATTATCTTTTATTTGCAAGAAATTATCCGTGCCTTTAATTTTATGCCATGTTTTGGCTGTGCCCGCGTCTATGGAGAAAAGAATATATGAATCAGGATTTGATTTTAAGTTGTCGCCAATACGTTCGCTATATAGAAAACAATTGGTAAGCCATCCGGCAGAATCACTGCCTACTGCGTCATAAATTCTGTCCCGGAAAGGATGGACAGTAATTTCCCCCGAGGCAATGTCCCAACATAAATTTTGCGCAAAAATTCCTTGCGACTTAAAATATTCGATGTGTTTAAATACCAATTCATGACCCGCGCCGTCCCGTTCTTTGTCAAACTTTCTGCGGTTTTCCAAGTTTTGGCTACAATAAATACATTTTGCCTGACAGGGGGAGGGGTTTACACCAAAGCAAATAAATCGAATTTTTGAATCCTCCCCTTTTGGCCAGCCCTCCGCCTCACAAAACTTGGAGCAACGGCTACAAGCCCCATGGTAAGGATTGTCTGACGGCCCACCCGTTGCGGCTATGCGCATACTCTCATTAATGATTTCATTTTTACGTTCTATGTAGTTTTCCAGTGTTTGGGCTGGGTCGTCGCACAGGTCTACACAAATTTTACTGGCTTCATCCGCGCAACAGAAAGAGAGTACATTGGTTCCTACATCCAGGTTGCCGTTGAAAATCATGTAGTTATCTTCCAGACTGCGGCAACTTTTATATTTCATATGTATCGTCCTCATTTCATTGGTTATTAAAAATAGTTTAATCTATTATATATATATGTCAAGCAACAAAAAAATGAAGAAAAACGGTTATTTTTTTATGTATAAAATATTTGCTGGATATTTTGCCAGCAAAGCATCGCTAGTCAACAGCGTCAACCCCTCCGTTACTGCTTGCGCAATGAGCATACGGTCAAAGGGGTCTTTATGAATATCGGGTAACTGGCTTCCCGCCCCAGACTATTCGCCTTCGCCTTCTTTACAGAACATATCCACTATTTCGTTTGAAAACAGGGTGTCAAAATTTTCAGGAATGTTCATCTTCTTATTTAAAAATCCGCCGCGTGGTTTTTGCGGCAGGGTATAGGGGATAACCTTAGCCATGGGCTTACCCGCCTTGGCTATGATAAACGACTCGCCAAAGGCCACTTTTTCCACAAGCGCGGATAAGTGGGTTTTGGCTTCGTGGATATTCACTTGTAACATGCTCGCCACTCCTTGCTTGGTCATTAAACTCAGTTTAGCTTATTTTATATGTATGTCAAGCGACAAAAAAATGAAGCAAAGAGCCACCCATGGGGGCGGCTCTTTGCTTTGTTATTATGTCGTTGGTGATTAACGGAGCAGTTGCAGGATGTTTTGCGGTGCTTGGTTGGCCTGTGCCAGCATGGAGATGGCGGCTTGTTGCAATACGTTGGATTGCGTAAAGCGCATCATTTCTGCTGCCATGTCGGCGTCGCGTATCCGGCTGTTGGCCGCGTTCAGGTTTTCGCTGGCTACGTCGAGGTTTTCGATGGTGAACTCCAAGCGGTTTTGCATGGCACCCAGGTTAGCGCGTTGTCCGGCTACGTGGGCCAGTGCGAAGTCGATGGCGGGGATGAAGTGGTTGATATCAAAGCCTCTTTCCAGCATGATACCTGCACCCAAGCCTCCTCCATTTCCGTTTGTAAGCGTAAGCCCACCTACGGTACCGTGACCGGTAGCTCCCATAGCGGATAAGAAGTCGAGGTTCCTTAAGTTGGCGAAGGTGAAGCCTTGGCTCATGGTACCGGCCAATGCACCCGTCACTGACAAGAGGTGACCGCCAGTCCATACGGCAGAGAGTGCGGCTACGTTGACGGATTCGATGCTGAGGAATACACCTTGGCCGAAGTTGGCACCTACGTGGAACCAGATGGGTGCGCCGGCTGCGGAGATAGCAGCACCAGCACGGAGGGCCAATGCGGCACTGGCAAAGCCACCTACCATACCCACAAATTGAGTTGCTCCAACGTTAGCTACCGCGCCACCACCGGTGATACCCGGCCTGAAACCATGGAATTGAGCCACGGTTTGTGCTTCCAGGTTACCGTCGATGAGGTTACGGGTGTTGAACTGGGTGCGTTGGGCTGTGGCGTCGATTTCGTCCATAAGTTCGTTGATTTCGCGTTGGATTTGCATTCTGTCGGATTGAGCCATGTTGCCGTTTGATTCGTCATGGGCGTTGGTGTCGTTGGCGGCTTGGATGACCAGCTCGCGGATACGGATAACCATATCGTTGATGGTGCTCATCGCGCCTTCGGCGGTTTGGATAAGGGAGATACCGTCTTGGGCGTTGCGGCTGGCTTGGTCCAGGCCGCGGATTTGGCCGCGCATTTTTTCGCTGATGGCCAGGCCGGCTGCGTCGTCGGCTGCGCTGTTGATACGGAAGCCGGAGCTCAGACGCGCGCTGGCGCGGGATTGCTGGTTGCCAATCATCCCTAAGTTACGATGGGAGTTGATGGCCAGATTGTTGGTTTGGACTACTGTGTTGGACATTGTTATTCTCCTTCCGTGGTTGGCGGGGGGTTGCCCCGCGAGATCACCCATCCTTGGGTGTCTTTGAATATTTTTGGCGGGGCTACGGCCGTTGCGCCCCACCGGTGTTACCGGGTACTATTTGGTTCTGAGTGTATATCGTCATCGGGTGGTTTTACTTTAGCGTTTTTGTAAAATTGTTTCGTGGTTTTTTATGGCGGCGATGAGGTGCTGGATAGAGGGGGCCCGGGCGGAGAGTTTTATGCCGCTGGGGTGGGGGATGTAGGTGCTGTGGGCGTCTGTGCCGGCTTGGGCGGGCAGGTTGTGCAAGCGGGCAAACTGGGCGGCTTTTTTATTGGGCTCGTGGGATTGGCTGGCGTTGTGGACTTCGATGCCGTCGATGAGGTGGGGAGCCACGGGGCGGGGGTTGCGTACCCAGGGGGCTTCCCGGTAGGGATGGGCCTGGGCCAGGTAGCCGCCGTTTTTGCGTATGAGGGTGCTGTAATCTTCTATGGCCAGCCTATCCAGGTTGGGGTGATTATATAGGAAGGCTTCGTCCAGGCCGTAGGTGAGGAACTCCGAGCCCCGGATGGCGTATTCCCAGCCCAAGAAGACGTCGAAGTCCAGGGCGTCGCCTTCCTTTTTCGCGGCGCGGTAGCCGGAGAGGAAGAAATCTACTTTTTCTGCCCATGCGCGCTTGGGGGGACAGCCCGTGTTTCCGTTGAAGAAATGGTCGGTAACAATAAAGCCGGTGTAGCCTAAGGCTTGGTAGGCGCGGACCATTTCCTGGGGGGTGTTGGAGGCGCAGGCACTTACGGGGGCGGTGTGCAGATGGGTTTCATACAGGTACATAAAGGCTCCTTGACTTGTCGTTTTGGATAAAAGGGATTATAGTATCGAAACAACATCTTATGCAAATGATTAGGTGGAATCATGTTCCGGCGAATCGGTCAATTTTTCAAACGCATTTTCGGCAGACGCGAAAACCAGCACTCGGACAACTTTGAAGCCAGTTCCCGTTTTAAATCATTCTATGAAGCGATGGACAAGTCCGACCCCGCGTACCCGGCCGTGCGCCACGCGGCCACCCTTTGCGAAGATGCGTTGCGGGTGGCGCGCCAGCGTATGCGCATCAATGCCCAGCTCCATGAGGTGAACGAGAAACTGATGGAGCTGGACGCCTTTGTCATGCTCACCGACGAGGAAGTGGAAAATTTAAAGAAAATGCTGGAGCGGTTTATGAATTTGTCCAGCGAGCGGATAGTCATGCTGGAGCGGCTGTCCAATTACGATGCGTCGCTGGTGGACATGCTTCCCCTGGAGGAGGACGCCCGCACCACCATGCCCACGATAAAGGACGCGGAGAAACTGCAACGGGCCCTGCGCTCGGACATCGGGTACCTGATGGGCGAGAAGGAGGAGCTTATCCACGAGCGGGAGGAGATGAACCGCTCCTTGCAATTTGTCCGGCGGTTTGCCGTTATCGCCATCGGGTTGTTCTTCCTGGTGGGGGCGGTGCTGGCGGTGCAGTTTTTCTTCGCGGCACAGGAAATTTTTCTGCCTGTAGTAATTTTAGTTTTGCTGGTGATGGGCATAATGGCCTTGCTGTTTGCCTTCCGGTACCGGCTGAGGCGAGAAATGCGGCTGAATTTGCGCAAGCAGCACAAGGCTGTGGAATTGTTAAACAAGAAAAACGTGGTCTATGCCTACTATACCAATTTTTTGAAATTCTGCTACGAGAAGTACAGGGCCAAGAACGCCAGGGTGCTGGAAAATAATCTCAACGATTTGGAAGGCTACCGCTATCTCACCAACCGGATTGACACCATCAGGAGCCTGTTGTACGAAACCGAGGAAAGCATTGATTTGTTTTTACGCGCAAAGAAGCTGACGGGCATCAAGGCCACCATAGAGGGCTTCGCGGAGACGGTGAACCTGGACGACAAGCGGCGGCGTATCCAGCAATACGAGTCGCAAAAGGCCCTGGCCGAGCGGGACCTGATGGAACTGGACCGGCGGCATGAGGAAATCTGGGAGGTGCTGATGGCACTCAACGACGCAGACCCCTCCCAGCGGGTGGGTGCCGTAGTGGAGACATATTTGGCCGAGGCCGGGAAGCTGTTCAGTAACTAGTTAGTGCCCCAATGAAAATGAAAGGTTGCGATAACCATGACGAATATTCCCAAGCATTATGACCCCTCCCGGGAGGACGAGATATATACCCGATGGCTGGAGAGGGGTTATTTTCGTGCAAAGGTGAACCCCGGGAAGAAGCCTTATACCATTATGATGCCACCGCCGAATATTACGGACAGGCTGCATATCGGCCATGCCTTCGGCTCGGCGGTACGGGACATGCTGATACGTACCAAGCGGATGCAGGGGTATGAGGTGTTGTATATGCCCGGCACCGACCATGCCGCGATTTCCACCGAGGTGCAAGTGGTGAAAACCATTGCAAAGGAAGGCTTGACCAAGGAGGGCATGGGGCGGGAGAAATTCCTGGAGCGGGTATGGGCATGGCGGGAGGAGTACGGCTCCGCCATTGTGAACCAATTCAAGAAAATCGGTGTGTCCTGCGATTGGGCGCGGGAGCGGTTTACCATGGACGAGGGCTTGAGCGCGGCGGTGCTGGAAGCCTTTGTGCGTTTATACGATGAAGGGAAAATCTACCGTGGCGAGCGGCTGGTGAACTGGTGCGTGAAATGCCAGACCACCATTTCCGACGCGGAGGTGGAGCACGAGGACGGGGAGGGGACGCTGTATCATTTCAAATACCCCCTGACCGACGGCTCGGGGCACATTTCTTTCGCCACTACCCGGCCGGAAACCATGCTGGGGGATACCGCCGTGGCGGTGCATCCCCAGGATGCGCGCTACGCCTCCTATGTGGGGCGCGCCGTGGTTGTGCCCCTGTTCGGGGAAGCGGGGCGGGAAATCCCCGTTGTGGCGGACGGCTATGTGGACCGGGAATACGGCACCGGGGTGGTGAAGATTACCCCCGCCCACGACCCCAACGACTTCGAGCTGGGCCAGCGGCATAGCCTGCCCTGCATCAACGTGATGCACGACGACGGCACCATCAACGAAAACGGCGGCCCCTACGCCGGCCTGACCCGTGCCGGGGCGCGGGAGAAAATCATCGCGGACATGACGGCCCTGGGGCTATATGTAAAGGAAGAAAAAATTTCCCACGCCAAGGGAACCCACGACCGTTGCCATGAAGTGGTGGAGCCGCTGGTGAAGCTACAATGGTTTTTGCGGATGGAGGAGCTGGCGAAGCCCGCTTTGGAGGCGTATACGGCGGGGAAGCTGAAATTCAACCGGGGGCGGTTCGGCAAAATCTACCAGCACTGGCTGAAGAATATCCGGGACTGGTGCATCTCCCGGCAGATTTGGTGGGGGCACCGGATTCCGGCCTATTATTGCCCCGCCGGGCACATTACCGTGGCCAAGACCCCGCCGGAAAAGTGCGCCACCTGCGGGGCCACCGCTTTGCGGCAGGACGAGGACACGCTGGATACCTGGTTTTCCTCCGCGCTGTGGCCCTTTTCCACCTTGGGCTGGCCGGAGCGAACCCCGGAGCTGGATTATTTCTACCCCACCAACGTACTGAGCACCGCACAGGAAATCATATTCTTCTGGGTGGTGCGCATGGTGTTCATGGGGCAGAAATTTATGGGGGACATCCCCTTTACCCATGTGCTGATTCACGGCACCGTGGTGGACGAGCACGGGAGGAAAATGTCCAAGTCCGTAGGCAACGGCATCGACCCCTTGGCCGTGGTGGAAAAATACGGCGCGGACGTACTGCGCCTCACTTTGCTCAACGGCAACGCCATTGATAGCAATACCCGCTTCTACTGGGAGCGGGTGGAGTGGAGCCGCAACTTCATGAACAAACTGTGGAACGCGGCGCGGTTCGTTCTAATGCACCGGGGCGAGGGCGAAGGGGAGGAAGCTTCCCCCATCGCTGGTGTGCCTAATCTGCGCCCTGCGGGCTTGATGATGCACAATCGCGCTGTGGGAACTTCCTCCCCTTCGCCCCCCCTGCCGGTTGAAGACAAATGGATTCTTTCCCGGGTGAATGCCTTGGTGCGGGAGGTTACGGAAAAAATCGACGCCCACGAGCTGGGCATGGCCACCCAGAAAACCGTGGATTTTATCTGGGACGAGTTTTGCGACTGGTATGTGGAAATCGTGAAGCCCCGCCTGCGTGACGACACCAAGCCCCAGGCATTGGCGGTGCTGGTGCGCACCCTTACGATTTGCCTGAAGCTGTTGCACCCCACCGCGCCCTTTATCACCGAGGATTTATACCTCGCGCTACAGGGGGAAGAAACCGTTACCCGTTCCCCGTGGCCTGTGTTTGACCCTGCCCTGGCCGACCCCGCCGCCGAAAAGGCCATGGAAAACATCAAGGAGTCCGTGCGGGCGGTGCGCAATATCCGCGCTGAAAAGCAGGTCCCCCCCAGCCAGAAAATCGCCATTCATATACATCCCGACGACACCGCCGCGCAAGCCCTCTTCACCCAGGCCAAAGGGTTCGTGGGTGCCTTGTGCAACGCGTCGGAAATAAAAATCCTGAGTAGCCCGCCCCCTTCCCAGGAGGGCGTGGTTTCCCTGGTGGCCCCCGGCGCGACGCTGTACCTTCCCCTGGCTTCCCTTGTGGATAGTGAAAAGGAGCGCGCACGGCTGGAAAAGGAGCGCAAGCGTTTGCAAGGGGAGCTGGCCCGTATCGACGCCAAGCTTTTCAATGAAGGCTTTATGGCCAAGGCCCCGGAAGCCCTCATCGCCGCCGAGCGGGAGAAGCGGGCGGGCTTTGGGGTGATGCTGGCCAATGTGGAGAAGGAATTAAGGGCATAATGTATTATTTTCTGGCGTTGCTCACCGGCATATTCATCACCACAATGGTGACGCTCAACGGCGGCCTGACGGCGGCGCATGGCTTGTATTCGGCTACGGTGATGATACATGGGGTGGGCTTTGTCGTAATTTCCGCCATGCTGGTGTTCAAGCGCGAATGGCCCTTCACCCGGGCGGGGAGCCATCCGCCCCTCCATTTGTACCTTGGCGGGGCCATTGGCGTGGCCACGGTACTGCTTACGAACTACGCCTTCGGGAGCATCAGCGTTTCGGCCTTGCTGGCGTTGGGGCTTTTCGGCCAGAGCCTGACGGGCATCGCCGTGGACCAATTCGGCCTTTTCGGCATGAAAAAATACCCCTTCAACCGGCGCAAGCTCCTGGGGCTGTCGCTGATGCTAGTGGGTATCGGCGTGATGGTCCTTAATTTTGGCGGGAATGCCGCCATGTTTGCGGCGGTGGCGGCCTTTGCCTCCGGCATAAGCATCGTGATGAGCCGTGTATTCAACGCACGGCTGGCCACCTACATAGGCACGCGGCGGGGCGTATTCTTCACCCACATCGTGGGGCTGGCCGTGACCATACCCCTGCTGTTGCTCCTGGGGCGGCAGGAAGTGGGCATTCATTTCAGCTATGTACTTTCGCCCGGCTTCTACCTGTATCTGGGCGGGTTGATTGGCGTCTGCGTCATCACCCTGGACAACTTCACCGCCGTACGCATACCCGCCTTTTATCTCGCCCTACTGCTGTTCGTCGGGCAGGTGTCCTCGGGCCTGGTGGTGGACTTCATCCTCGACGGAGCGGCCAGCCCCCACAATATGATTGGCGGGGCCCTGGTGGCCTTGGGGCTGTGCGTCAATGTGTTGCTGGAAAAAAAAGCTTCACGCGCCCGGCAGGAATCGAACCTGCGACCCCCCGCTTAGGGTTTTCACCTTATCCCACATCGTCCAGTGCGTGTATGGACTGTTCTTTATTATTAAAAAGTACCGTGCGCTTGCCGGGGATGAAATTAAAACTGCATATTTCTTTTTCATAGTCGAAGTGCCAATTGAAAAAACGCATTGAATCTGTGCCCAGCAAAAACTTGAAGGGTGCGCTTAGGCTTGTCATAAACGGCCAGTTGTAGCCCACCCACCCGCCGATATGAATTTCGGGAAGCATTATGACATAACAATCATCTACGGGTAAGCCCGTGGCGGCGGTGGGACGGTCGTTGCCCTCCAATAGCTTACCCGTTTTTATCCATTCTTCGTTATATCCTAACTCCACAAGCCGCTTCATGCTGATGGTGGTGCGGTTTGCGCCCGTGTCAACCTTAAATTTAACTTTTTCCATAACGGTTGCGTCATGGGGTTTAATGTAAACATCTAATATAGCGAAGCCGAGGTCATTTATCCGTATCTCATGTGCCAACAACGATTCCCCCCAAACTTATCCTACTGCCGATATTGTAACCTTCCAGAACAACGCCGCCCCGTACAGGGAGCTTCACTTGGAGCGAAAAAAGTTCGTCGTCGTCGTCGCCTACAAATCGAACATAACCCGTAGGGTCAATCATTTTTCTCCCGTCTGATTGAAACAGAATATAGTCATCGGGATATTTTTTGCTGGCTTCACACTCCGTAATTAGCGGGCTACCTTCAACCTTCCGATACATATTAACGCCTCCTATCCCAGTGAAAATTCACGGCTTTTACATTATAGCTGATTACTCTCCGGCAAAAAACCCCCGCGAAAGGCTTTATGTAAGCACTTTTGCAGGGGCTTCGTCCCCGCGCCCGGCAGGAATCGAACCTGCGACCCCCCGCTTAGGAGGCGGATGCTCTATCCCCTGAGCTACGGGCGCGTGGGGAGAGTATACCTTATCGCATGAGCGGGTTCAACTGTCATATTTGCGAAGGAGGTCATCCAGGGCCTCCCGCAGGAGGGCGGCCTCGCCCACGCTGATTTTTTCCGATATTTCGGAGAGTTGCTCCAGCTGGGCGGCGGTATAATGGCTGGTTTTTGGGGTGAGTTTTTCCTCTCTGGCGAGGCGCACGCAGTTGCGGCCTTCTTTTTTTGCCCGCACCATCGCGCTGTCGGCGCGGCGGTAAATGTCGGCGGCGCGGCTTCCGTCCTCGGGATAGGCGGAAATGCCGACGCTGATGGATTGGCCGGGCAGAGATTCGCCCTTTTCGGCGTGGATGCACCGGCGCAATTCCTCGGCTATCAAGAAAGCCGTCTCCTTGTTCTTCCCGGGCATAAGAATGGCGAAATTGTCCGCCCCTGCCCGGTACGCCGTAGACGGCGCGGGAAAGAGCGCGTCAACATGCCGCGCAATCAGGCGAAACACCCAGTCCCCGGCCTCCATGCCGAAATCATGGTTGATTGTCAGTAGATTGTCGATGTCCAGTGCCACCAGCGCGAAGGGGGTATCCTTCGCCACCAGCGCGTCGATGTCGGGATTCAGCCCTGCCCCCACGAAAAAGCCTGTCAACGGGTCTTTTTGTTTGTCCATGCATCCCATCTCCTCATCATATATTGGAAGTATGGGTGCATTATATTATGACGGAATATATTTGTCAATATTATCGCAAAATCATTCCGCCGCCGGTACCGGTGTGACATAGAAATAGTCCACAATGCCCATATAAATCCCCCAGGCGATTTTTTCCTGATAGGCTTCCGTCAGCAGACGGGATTTTTCGCCGGGGTTGGTGAGAAAGCCGCATTCCACCAGCACAGCGGGCATTTCGGTCTGTTTGAGGACAAAATAATTGCTGTTGGCCCGGGCCTGGAAGCGGTTGGAAGGGTTGGCAAATTCCTTGATTTGCTCCTGTATGGCGTTGGCCAGTTTTTTCGAGTTGTCGGATTCGTTGAAATAGAACACCTGGGCCCCGCGCACGCTGGAATTGCCAAAGGCATTCTGATGTATGGATACAAAGATATCCGCCTTGCTGGTGTTGGCAATGAGCCGCCGCACCGCCATGTCGCCGGATTTGCTCTTGCTCAGGTCGGAATCGTCAAGGCGGGTGATAATCACCGTGGCACCGCCCAGTTCGAGGTAGGCTTGCAGCTTGTGGGCGATTTTTAAATTTATGTCCTTTTCGTCCACCTTGCCGCTCACCATGCCGGGGTCCCAGCCGCCGTGGCCCGCGTCCACCACTACAACGCGCCTGTCCAAGGGCATGGCAAAGGCCGGCAGGGCCATCGCGCACACCAAACCGACCGTCAGAATTATTGCCATCACATATTTTTTCATAATCTACCGCCTCGTCAAATGGAGTCATCTCACACTTTAAAGTACCCGAGGCGGTGTATTTTATTCTTCTACATTTTGTTCAAGCCCCAAATGCGCGGCAATTTCCGTGGCGATACGCCCTTCGTCTTTATTGCCGTCAATCACAATGGTGGGATTTGTTTCCTTTAAATCCTCAAAAATCATCCCGTACCGCTGGCGTATTGCCTCCAGCTGTGAAAGGCTGTCGTACAGCCCGCCATAGTCCCGGTTGGCTGTAATGCGGCGCATACACTCCTCCGGCGCGGTGTCCAGAAAAAAGGTAATGTGGGGCCTGCAATAGGCCATCACCAAGGCGTTGTAGGCCGCAATCCGGGCAAAAACCCCCGGCTCGATGCCCTGGCACGCGAAGCTGGAAAAATAATACCGGTCGCACAGCACATATTTGCCCGCGTCCAAAGCCGGTGAAATCTCCCCATACACATGCTGGTACCGGTCCGCCGCCACCAGCAAGGCCATGGTTTCGTTCTCCAAGGTCAAAAACCCGTCGGTAGAGGTGCGCATCAACGCCCCCACCGGGTTGTCGCTGGGTTGGCGCGTGGCAAGGTAGGGCTTGCCCAACGTCTTCAGCCTCTCCGCCAGCAAACGGAGCTGGGTGGTTTTCCCACTGCCCTCCAGCCCTTCAAAAACAATGAATTTCATACACGCCTCCTACAATTTTCCTATGAAAAAGCCCCTTCCGGTTCACCAGAAGGGGCGTGGATTCACTTTATATCTGGCATGGATTGACACCAAAAGCGTGAATCACTCAATCCAAACCCTTAGATACGGGTTACGTTGGAGGCTTGGGGCCCTTTCGCGCCTTGCACTACCTCAAATTGGACTTCCTGCCCTTCTTCCAGGGTCTTGAAGCCGTCTGTTTGGATGGCGGAGAAGTGTACGAACACGTCATCTTCGCCTTGGATGGAAATAAATCCATACCCTTTTTCGGCATTGAACCATTTTACTGTGCCTGTCTTCATGAAACAAATCCTCCTAGGATTTTGAAGCCGATGTGGCCTCGAAAAAATGTAGGTCGTCCAAAGGACGTTGTAACGGCGGGTATAGTACCACGCCCCGAAAGGGATGTCAACAACTAGTCCCCTTGTTTTACCCTTGCATGGCCTTGCTTACTTCTTCAGCAAAATTTTCTTCTTTCTTTTCGATGCCTTCGCCCTTTTCGTAGCGCACGAAACGCTTCACCGCCGGGGCGCATTTATGGTCCTTGGCTACGGATTTAAGGTATTCGGCTACGGTGATGCCGTCTTCCTTCACGTATTCCTGCTCCATCAGGCAAATTTCCTTGAACTGCTTGTTCAGGCGGCCTTCGGCCATTTTTTCCGCAATGTTGGCGGGCTTGCCCTCGGCCAGGGCCTGCTTGGTGTGGAAGTCCTTTTCCTTGGCCACATAGTCGGGGTCTACGCAGTTTTTGCACACATACTGGGGGGACATGGCCGCGATTTGCATACAGATATTGCGCCCGGCCTCCCCACACATGTTATCACAGGCGTCCCCACAGGATTCGCCATATATCATTTCCACCATGACGGCAACGCGCCCGCCGCCATGGACATACTTTACAATGGCACTGCCCGGGCCGGCCTCGTAGCGTTCAAAGCGGCGGATGCCGATGTTTTCGCCGATGGTGGAGATTTGTTGGGTCAATACGTCCTTCACGCTTTGGCTGGGGTCGGCGGCCCATTTTTCTTCCAAAAGGGCTTCCACCGTTTGGGCGTTGGAGCTAAGGGCCTGGTCGGCCACTTGGTTTACGAAGTTTATAAAGCCTTCGTTCTTGGCTACGAAGTCCGTTTCGGAATTGACTTCCACCACCACACCCTTTAAATAATCGGGGGCGACAACGGCGATTACAAGGCCCTCGGCGGCTACCCGGCCCGCTTTTTTGGCGGCGGCGGCCAGGCCCTTCTCACGCAGGATTTCCTGTGCCCGCTTTATATCGCCCTCGGCTTCCACAAGGGCGTTTTTGCACGCAGACATGCCCGCGCCGCTGAGGTCGCGCAGTTCCTTTACCATGGTTGCTGTAATTTGCATTTCGGTTTGCTCCTATTCTCCGATTTTTTCTTCCGGGGTGGTATCTTCTTCATAGTCGCCCCCTTCGGCTTCGGGGGCTTCGGCTTCGCCGGGGTCTTCTTCCTGCTCGCCTTGGCGGGCTTCCAGCACCGCGTCGGCCAGCTTGCCCGCGATAAGCTTGACGGCGCGGATGGCGTCGTCGTTGCCGGGGATGACAAAGTCGATTTCGTCAGGGTCGCAGTTAGTATCTACGATGCCCACGATGGGTATACCCAGGTTTCGGGCCTCTTGGATGGCGATGTGCTCCTTGCGCGCGTCCACGATGAAAATAACATTGGGCAGACGCTTCATGCCCTTGATGCCGCCCAGGTTGCGCTGGAGCTTCTCCATTTCGTGCTCCAGCTTGGCCACTTCCTTCTTGGGGAGCATGGCCATGGTGCCGTCGGACTGCATCCGTTCCAGGTCGCGCAGACGCTGAACCCGGCCCTGCATGGTTTTAAAATTGGTAAGCATACCGCCCAGCCAGCGTTCGTTGACATAGAACATGCCGCAACGGGTGGCTTCTTCTTTGATGGATTCCTGGGCTTGCTTCTTGGTGCCGACGAAGAGCATTTCGCCGCCGTCGGCGATGATGCTGGCCACGGCCTTGTAGGCTTCGTCCATTTTGCGCACGGTCTTTTGCAAATCAATAATATAAATCCCGTTACGCTCGGCGTAGATAAACTCCGCCATCTTGGGGTTCCACCGCCGGGTTTGGTGGCCGAAATGCACACCCGCCTCCAGCAGTTGCTTCATGGATACTACTGCCATGCTTGTACCTCCTTGGGTTTGCCGCAGGGAAAGCCCGCGCCTCCACAGCCCCTTGGGATTACCGCCAACCATTTCCCCAGGGAAACACCCGCCGGCGGCAAGAGCTGTGTGTGTAGTTGTATAGCCGAATAAAACGGGAACGGGCCGCCACAGCGCAATACAGTGTCTGCAAGGCAAGGAAGTCGTGACGACGCGCACCGGAGGGGGGGGGTGCGCTAGGAACGGCTGACGTAGCATGGCGGATGCTGTATTGCGCTGTGGCGGCCCGTTCCCGTTTTATTCGGCTATAAAAGTTTACTACAGCCCGCGCATTATAGCGTGGGAATGCGCGGGTGGCAATGTTTTTTGATATTTATGTGTGAATTGTCGCTTTGAGCGGGCGGGATTCCTATGATAGAATGAATTTGTATTACTATTAATGAGAGCGTGGAAAATTCATGAAAAGATTCCTATCCGTTATTTTGCTTGTGCTCCTGCCCGCCTTCGCCGCTTGCGGGGGTTATTCCCCCCAGCACCAAGGCATTCCCATGGAGCCCCCGGGGCCGCCGGTGTATTTCCCGTTGCCGGTGGCGAATGCGGAACATGAACCGGAGGACGAAGGGCTGCCGGAGTTGCCGCCCTTGCTTCTCCCCGGTGCATCCCCTGGCGCGGTAACGGCGGATTTTAACCCGGTGACGGCCACACAATGGGTGGCAGGGGTTCGCGTGGGCTGGAATTTGGGCAATACCCTGGACGCCCACGGCGGGCCGGGGGGCTTTGCGTGGCTGGGGGGCGGGCTCTATGCCAATACTACCGTGGCCGAAATGGAATATGCCTGGGTGAACCACATCACCACCCGGGAGAACATCGAAGCCGTTGCGGCGGCGGGGTTCGATACGATTCGCATTCCCGTAACCTGGTTTAAGGCTTTAGACGAGGGGATGCACATTCGCCGGGACTGGATGGCGCGGGTGCACGAAATCGTGGGCTGGGCCATGGACGCGGGGCTGAAGGTGATTTTGAATACCCACCACGACGAATATATTTTCCACCTGAGCGACGCCTATATGAAAGCCAGCCGGGAGGCGATGATTCGCGTGTGGCAACAGATAGCCTACGCCTTCCGGGACTATAACGAGCAACTTATGTTCGAGGGGCTGAACGAACCGCGCACTATCGGAAGCCCGGCGGAATGGACGGGGGGCACGCCGGAGGAACGGCATAATTTGAATATCCTCAACCAGCTTTTCGTGGATGTGGTGCGCGCCAGCGGCGGCAACAACGCCTACCGCGTGCTGATGGTACCCACCTACGCGGCTTCGGCGGCGGCTGTGGCGCAACGGGCCTTGGTGCTCCCCACCGACACCGTGCCCGACCGTATCGTGGTATCGCTACACATTTACGCGCCTTGGGAATTTGCCCTGCGCACCGGCCCGGTGGGCACCCAGGATACCTGGAGCGCGGATAACCCCGCCGACATAGCCCCCATTATCGAGCCCCTGGATTTGGCCTATGAACTCTTCGTGAGCCGGGGCATACCCGTAATCATCGGGGAGATGGGCGCGTTAAACCGCGGCAACGAAGCCTACCGCGCCCAGTGGGCGTATTTCTTCATTTCCTCTGCCCGCGCTTTGGGAATGCCCAGCGTGTGGTGGGACAACGGCATCGCCTGGATAACCCGGGAAAACCCCTGGGGCGGCTGGGACGAAACCTTCGGCCTGTTGAACCGGGCGGATAATACCTTTTATTCGGAATTAATTTTAGACGCGATTATGCAAGCCACCGAACCTTCCCTTTATGTCGGCTAGCTGTACCGCCACACCTTCCCCGCTCTCCATGTTTTTCAGTATGCACGCGCCCTTTTCCAGCTCCGTCGCGCCCAGTATGGTGGTGTGGCGGGCTTTTATTTTGTCCGCGTATTTCATCTGGGCCTTCACACTGCGCTGGGCCAGGTCATATTCGGCGTGGATGCCCGCCTTGCGCAGTTCGCTGGCCAGGGTACAGGCAGCGGCTAGTCCCTCCGGGTCGGCGTGGCCGATGAAGAGCTCCGGCCCCTTGTGCGCCGGAGGGGCTTGGGCTTGCAAAAGCAGTACCAGTCGCTCCATGCCCACGCCGAAGCCCACCGCCCCCGTGGGCGTGCCTCCCAGCTGGGACACCAGGCCGTCGTAGCGGCCGCCGCCGCCATTGGCCAGCCCGTCGCCGTGGAAAAATTCAAACACCGTGCGGGTGTAGTAGTCCAGCCCCCGGACGATTTTGGGGTCAACGATGAAGGGGATTTCCAGGCGGGTGAGCAAATCCTGCAAGGTGGCGAAATGGGCGGCGCATTCCCCGCAGAGGGATTGGGTTGTGATGGGAGCCTCTGTGATTTGGGCCTGGCAGTGGGGGGATTTACAGTCCAGCACCCGCAGGGGGTTCTTTTCGTAGCGGGAGGCGCACAGGCCGCAGAGGCTTTCCAGCCGCTGGGCGAGAAAATCCCGGAGTTTCCCGTTAAAGGCTACGCGGCAATCCACACAGCCGATGCTGTTCACATGGAGCCGCACCCCCCGGACGCCCAGCCCCGTGAATAATCTATATCCCAGGGACATCACCTCCGCTTCCACGGCAGGGGCATAGGAGCCGAAGACCTCCACGCCGAACTGGTAATGCTGGCGGTACCGCCCGGCCTGGGGCTTCTCGTAGCGGAAGCAGGGGCCGATGTAAAATACCTTCACGGGCTGGGGCTGGTTGTGCATCCCCCGCTCGATGTAGGCTCGGGCCGCGCTGGCGGTAAGCTCCGGCCGCAGGGACAAACTCCGCCCCCCCTTGTCCAAAAAGGTGTACATTTCTTTCTGCACGATGTCCGTGGTGTCCCCCACCCCCCGCAGGAAAAGCTCCGTGTGCTCGAAGAGCGGGGTGCGGATTTCCCCGTAGCCGTACACGTCGGTGAGGGCGCGGATTTCGTCCTCCACCCGCCGCCATAGGCGCATGTCGCCGCCGTAGATATCGTGGGTGCCCTTGGGTGCCTGTAGCATAGCCAACTCCAGTCCTACATTTGCGTAGATTTAATTGTTAAGCCTTCTTTGCATATAGATTTCCGGGTTCTTCTCGTTGAAGACCCTGGAGATTTTCGTACCGTTTACATATTTGCTCACCGCGCCCGCCCCTATGCCCAGAATAGTCTGAACCTCGCTCATCATGCCGATGTTATACAGGCATTCGCGGCCGGGCAAGCTGTAGCCCACGTTTTCGGATAAGTCAAGGGTGTTCTTTTGCCGGTACAGATAATAGGGGCTGTAGCCGGCAGCGGTGAGGGCGGATGGGCTCCACTCCCCTGGGGGCGGGGAATCCATGCCGCCGTCGGTTACGCGCTGTGCGTTCAGCCGGGACGCCCGCTTCACCGACAGGGTATGCACCGTAATATTTTCCGGCTTTAAGGGGAGCACCGCCTCCAGGGTATTGTCTACCCCGGCGGCCCCTTCCCCCGGCAAGCCCCGGATGACATCGACATTGATGCAATCGAACCCCGCCTCCCGCGTCAAGGCGAAGGCACGGAAAAAATCCGCCGCCGTGTGGCCGCGCCCGACGCGTGCCAGGGTTTGGTCGTTCAATGTCTGGGGGTTTACCGCAATGCGGTTCACGCCAAAGGAGCGCGATAGGCGCAGATTTTCCGCCGTCAGGGTGTCGGGCCGTCCGGCCTCCAGGGTAAATTCCCGTGCTGTGCCGAAGGCTTCACGCACCCCTTCGAACAGCCGGGTAAGCAAATCCACCGGCAACACCGTGGGGGTGCCCCCGCCGATATACAGGGAAGTAATTGCCCCGCCCATTTGCCGCGCTTCCTCTGCCTTTTCCCGGCATTCACGCACCACTATGTCAACATATTGCCCCAGCATATCCGGGGTGGGCGGCGTATGCCCCATGTTAAAGGAGCAGTAGGCGCACCGGCTCGGGCAAAAGGAGATGCCGATATATATCCCCAGGGGCGGCTTTGCCGGGGCGCGTCCACCCGACGCCAAAATGATATCCGCCAGCCGGTTCTCCCCATGGGCTACTTCCACGGCCAGCCGTGCTTTGTCCGCCCGGACGCACAGCACCTCCGTCATCATTTTCAGTATTGCCCCGTCGGGCCGCCTCTCATCCAGCCAGGCTCGTACCATCTTGGAGGGGCGTATCCCCGTCAACGCCCCCCAGGGCGCGGCGGTGGGCCTCACCGCCTGTAGCGCGTGGAACACCGCCAGCATCAGCACCCGCCGGGGGGAAAGCCCGGCTTCAATATACTCCGGCTCTGCCCACGCCAGGCACCGGGAGGCAATCTCCACACCATCCAAATAAATGACGGCGTAGGCATTGCTCTCGTCCAACCCGGCAACCAAGCCGTAGCCCGTGCCGCAAGTCTGGGCAAAGGTAAAGCCCGCAAAGCCAAAAAAAATCTGCGCCACGGTCTGGACTTCATTTACATACCGATGCCCCACCAATACACAGACGATTTTCTCACGCATTGATTCGCGAAAGCTCGTGAACGGTAAATCCCTTGCGTAGCCGGGCAAAGAGCCGGGTCAGCTGCTCGCTGTCGGTCACTTCCACCCCCACATTGAACTGCGCCATAAACCCGCCCTTGGCATCGCGCACACTGAGGGTGGTCATTTTTATTTTCTCCTCCTGGAAGGCGCGGTAAATATCCGCAAGCAGGTTCTCCCGGTTGTCGCACAGCAGGTGAATGTCCGTGCGGTACACATGGCCGGACCGCTCCGGCACCTCCCACTGGGCGTCCATCAGGCGGCGGCGTTCCAGCTCATCCAGGTGCTTGATATTGACACAGTCCGTGCGGTGCACCGTCATACCCCGCCCCCGGGTGACGAAGCCCAATATCTCATCCCCCGGCAAGGGGCCGCAACACTTGGCGAAGCGTACATTGGTATCCCCCACACCCTTGATGACGATACCGCTTTTTTTCTTGCGCGCACTGATGACGGCGGCATCGTCCATGATGGTCTGTAGGATTTCCTCGTTGGTGGGCGGGGGCTGGGCCTTCTCCCATTCCTTGTACAAATGGTTGATGACTTGCTTCTCCTTCAGCCCGCCGAAGCCCACCATGGCATATATCTGGGACATATCCTTGCAATTGAACCGGGCCAGGACGTCCGCTTCCCGCCCCTCGTCCAGCAACACCTCCAGGGCGGTTTTCGCTTCCCTTGCCGCTTCCTCCAGCAATTCCATGCCCTTCTTCACATTTTCGGCCCGGCTTTGCTTTTTGAACCACTGGTTGATTTTCGAGCGCGCCTGGGCAGTTCTGACGATTTTGAGCCAGTCCCGGCTGGGGCCCTTTACATTCTGGCTGGTGAGGATTTCCACCCTGTCCCCCGTGGAAAGCTCATGGTCCACGGTGACGATACGCCCGTTGACCCGGGCACCGTTCATCCGGTTGCCCACGGCAGAGTGGATGGCGTAGGCAAAGTCGATGGCGTTGGCCCCGGCGGAAAGCGTGACTACCTCCCCGGCGGGGGTAAAGCAATAAATATGCCCCTTGTAGGCGGAAAGGTCCATCTTCAGCGCGTCCAGAAATTCCTCGTTGTTGGAAAGCTCCCGTTGCCAGGAGAGAATCTCCGCCAGCCACGCGTCCTTCGCCCCCTTGCCGCCTTCCTTGTACTTCCAGTGGGCCGCGATGCCAAACTCCGCTACCTGATGCATCTGGCGGGTACGGATTTGCACCTCGAAGGGCTCCCCGCCCAGAGGCCCCACCAGCGTGGTGTGCAAGCTCTGATAGCGGTTAATCTTGGGCATGGATATTAAATCCTTAATACGCCCCGGCACCGGGGTATACAGGGTATGCACCCAGCCCAGCGCGGCATAACAATCGGAAATCTCGTCCACGATAATCCGTACGGCGAACAAATCATATATCTGGTCCAGGGTCTTATTTTGGGAGCGCATCTTCTTGTAGATGCTATAAAAATGCTTGGGACGCCCTTCGACCCAAGCCCGGATTTTTTCCTCTTTCATTTTCGCGGCCAATTCCGTAACAATGGAATCAATAAAGGCTTGCCGTTCGTCCTGTTTGAGCATGATGTTTTTCGCCAGCTCGTCATAGGCGGCCCGGTCCTTGTACTTAAAGGCCAAATCTTCCAGCTCGTAGCGCAGTCTGGCAATGCCCAGCCGGTGGGCCAGCGGCGCGTAGATGTCCAAGGTTTCCTGGGCAATTTCGCGTTGCTTTTCCAGCTTCATGGCCGTAAGGGTGCGCATGTTGTGCAAGCGGTCCGCAATTTTTAATAACAGTACCCGGATGTCCTTGGACATGTGGAAAAACATCTTGCGGTAGTTTTCGGCTTGCTCGTCTTCCTTGGTCACTTTGCCGCTGTATTTCACGTATTCGATTTTCTCAAGCTTGGTCACGCCGTCCACGATAAGGGCGATTTCATCGCCGAAGCCCTCGCCGATATCGTCGATGGTATAGGGCGTGTCCTCCACCACGTCATGCAAAATGCCCGCGGCAATGGATTCCAGGTCTGAGCGCATCTCGGCCAATATCGTCGCCACCGCAAGGGGGTGCATGATAAACGGCTCGCCCGAGGCGCGCATTTGGCCCTTGTGGGCTTCGCGGGCAAAGGTAAATGCTTCCTCGATAAGCACAAGGGAGGTCTGGGGGCGGTACACCTTAATCTCCGCTATCAGGGCGTCATAGGCGGCCTCTACGATGTCGAATCCCACGATATCAACCATTATGCCCGCTCCTTTCCCCATATGTGTACCCATCGTATAATAAGCAATAATTTCAGACATTATAGTACCAAATAAAGAAATTGCAACATCTCCCTTGACAACGCCCGTTAAAAAGCGCATGATTCACTGGGGGAGCGTGTTGACGCCCCATCAAAATCTTGAAAGGGATGAACATTATGGACTTTCAATGGGCCTTCGCGATAGGCGTGGGCGGGGCGTTAATCGCCCTTGTTTTTGCCTTTTTGCAAAGCAGAAAGGTAATGAAGTTTTCTGAAGGCACAGAGGCGATGCAAAAGATTGCCGCCGCCATCAGGAAAGGTGCGGGGGCTTACCTCAAGCGTCAGTTCCGAGTTGTTTCGGTTGTGTACGTTGTGGTGATTGCCGCCCTGGCGGTGCTGGCGATTTTCGGCCATGTGTCGCGCTTTATCCCCTTTGCCTTCCTTACGGGGGGCATCCTGTCCCAGCTTTCTGCCTACATAGGCATGAAAATCGCCACCCGGGCCAATGTGCGCACCGCCAATGCCGCCGGGGAAAGCCTGAACCAGGGGCTGAAGGTGGCCTTTGCCTCCGGGACTGTACTTAGCTTCACCGTGGTGGGTCTGTCCATTCTGGACGTATCCATTTGGTTCTTGTTGCTTCGCTTCGTATTCGATGTCCCCGCCAGGGAAATCGCCGAGAACATGGTCATGTTCGGCGTGGGCGTGGCCATGTTTGCCCTCTTCGCCCGGGTGGGCGGCGGTATCTTCACCAAGGCCGCCGACGTGGGCGCGGATTTGGTGGGTAAAGTGGAGGCCGGCATCCCCGAGGATGACCCCCGCAACCCCGCAACCATTGCGGACAACGTGGGCGACAACGTGGGCGACGTGGCCGGCATGGGCGCGGATTTATACGAAAGTTATATCAAGGCCATGCACGCGGGTATCGCTTTGGGCTTCGCCGCCTTCTCTTCGGCGGGGGATATGGTGTGGGCGGCAATGTTTTTGCCCGTGGCCATCGCCATCGTGGGTATGATTGCCTCCGTTGTGGGCACCTTCCTGATTCGCACCGGCGAAAAGGCCACCCAGGCCCAATTGCTTAAAACCCTGCGCGTGGGCACCTATACCTCCGCCGCGCTGGCTACCTTGGCCTCCATTCCCGTTGTGCTCTTTGTCATGGACGGCTTCAATGGCCGCTGGGGCTTGATTGCCGCCATTCTCATCGGTGTGCTGGCGGGTACCCTCATCGCCTATTTTACCGAGTATTACACCTCCACCCATTACAGCCCCACCATTAATCTGGCCAAAGCCTCGGAGACGGGAGCGGCCACGATTATCATTGGGGGTATCTCCCTGGGCATGAAGTCCACCATCGCGCCGGTAGTCATTGTGGTTGTGGCCATTGTGGCCAGCTATCTCGCCGCCGGCGGACAGATGGGCACCTTCGCTATTTTTGACGCCGCCGTAGCCACAGGCTCCCCCGCGGACGCCTTTACCCATGGCTTGTACGGCATTGGCCTGGCCGCGGTGGGGATGCTTTCCACCTTGGGTATTACCCTGGCTACAGACGCCTACGGCCCCGTGGCCGACAACGCGGGCGGCATCGCGGAAATGTCACACATGCCCCCCGAGGTGCGCGAACGTACCGATGCCTTGGACGCCCTGGGCAACACCACCGCCGCCACGGGCAAGGGCTTCGCCGTGGGCTCTGCCGCGCTGACTTCTTTGGCCTTGCTGGTTTCCTACATTAAAATAGCCACAGACTATGTGGCTTATCACGGCAACTATGTACGCACTTTGGGGGATGTACCCAATTTGCCCGGTGAGGCCATCACCTCTCCCGGTCTGCCCACGTTCTACGGGCTGGATTTGGCCTTGAACAACCCCTCTGTGCTTATCGGTATTTTCCTGGGTGTCATGCTGGTTTTCGCCTTCTCCGCTTTGACCATGAGCGCGGTACAGAAAGCGGCGCAGAAAATCGTAGTGGAGGTACGCCGCCAGTTCCGCGAAATTGCGGGCATCATGGAGGGCAAGACCGACCCGGACTACGAAGCCTGTGTAGACCTTTGCGCCCGGGGCGCGTTGCGTGAGATGGTGCCGCCTACCTTGCTTGCGGTAGTGCTACCCATTGTCACGGGCCTTATCTTCGGCGTGGAAGGCGTGGTGGGCTTCATTGGCGGTGCCACGGTGGTGGGCTTCGTTGTGGCCATGTTCATGAACAACGCCGGCGGTGCCTGGGATAACGCCAAGAAATACATCGAAAGCGGCGAGCTGGGCGGCAAGGGCTCCGAGTGCCACAAGGCCGCCGTCATTGGCGATACCGTGGGCGACCCCTTCAAGGATACCTCCGGCCCCTCCATGAACACCATGTTCAAGCTGGTTGCCACCGTTTCCATTACGGTGGTGAGCATCATCGCCTCGATTTCATTGTTCTAGGTAAGCGTCGTAGCGCGCTTGCCCGGCCAGCACCGCTTCCATGCGGTTGTTCAAGCCGGCAGGGGTCCAGCTGCGTTTCTTGCTGTAGTATTGCTTTACGATTTTAATAAAAGGCGCGGGATAATTGAGCAACCCCCGCAAAACAGCCTCCGACCCGTTGGGTAGGGGGTTGTTTTTATTATAGGCTTCCAGCAGGTGGGCAAGGGGGAGGGAAGCGTCGCCGCCCAGGGCATAACGCCGGATGAAGGCGGCCAGGTCCGTAAGCTGTATGTCCTGGGTGACGGCGGTAAAGTGGGAAAAATAGCCCTCCCCGATGAAAATATATTCTTCCTTGAGGGCGTTGTGGCAAATGTGATTGCGCGCCATGGCCTGGGCATATAGCGCGGCACAGGGGGACGCGGACAATGTCTGGGCCGCTTGCGCCATGCGCGCCTCATAACAGGGGGCGTTTTTTATAAGTAAAATATCAAAATCGGAACGCAGTTTCTGCCGGCGGATTTGCTTGAGGGCTTGCTGGATGACATCCGACCCCTGCCGGATAATGAGCGCATGGGAATCGGCGGAAGGGATTTCCCCTGTGAAGCCCCGGGCGGCGGCATGGAAACGGCCCATGTGGGAAATCGCCTCCATGACATCCGAAGGGGAGGCAAAATCCATTTCGCGCCCGCCGGATATCCGGGTGGCGGTATAGCGGTCAATGCCTAGCTGTACATAGGGCAGGCCGGTTTCCGCAACGATATAGCGGTCGGTTTGCGTAAAGCCCCTTTGGGCCAGGTGCTCCTTCACCGCGTGGGCAAGCTGTATCACATGGGGAGGGTCCTCGGTTTTTGTCAATCTAACCGCGCCTTTTTCACCATGGCAGATAAACGCGCCCTTGTCCTTTATCATTCGGCGGCTTTCCAGCCCGAAAAAAGCCAACGCCGTGGAAACCATTGTCACCATGTCCTCTACCTCACTGCCGAAGTGCCCCCTATCCACTATATGAGCGGTAGCATTTTCACATTCATGGTGATATAATATATGTGTTACTTTTGTTCCGGCGCGCCGGAGCAAAGGACAAGATAGGATGATACCCATGCGTGGCAATATATATGACTTGGCACAACTGACCGATGGCAACGGCATTGATAACAACCTTGTTCGGTTGTTCTTCTTCGATAACAAGGATTATTTTAATGCCCTCACCCAATTTGTGGCGGAATTTGGCCGCCCTCTTGCGCATTATACCCCGGCCTTCGTCACCAACAGCCCCGATGACCGGGCTCTGTTCCTCAAGGATTGTCTGAAAATACGCACAAGGCTGATGCAACTGGGCCTGACCATCGCCATCCGCGAGCTGGATGTAATGGAAAACGCCGTCTGCCGGGGCGATACAAAGGAATTTGCCGACGGCCAGCTCAAATTTCAAGCCGCAGTGGAAATTTACATGGAAGTGATTAAGGCCGCGCTACTGTATTAGTTTTTATCATTTTCTTTATCTGCCATGAATAAGCATACACCAACTACCTTTTACCGGGGGGGCGGCGTATGCTTAATTATTTGTGGGGCGGCATGATTTTACTTGCCATCGTGGTGGCGGTGTTTACGGGAAATATGGGGGCCTTGACCAACGCCGCCATCGACTCGGCACGGGAGGCGATAACCCTGTGCATCACCATGCTGGGGGTGCTGAGCATGTGGACGGGGCTCATGACCGTGGCGGAAAAAGCGGGCTTGATTTCTACCTTGTCACAGCGCGCCAAGCCCCTGTTGCGCTATCTTTTCCCCCAGCTTGGGCGCAACCATCCCGCCCATAAGCCCATTGCCACCAATTTTATCGCCAATATTTTGGGGCTGGGCTGGGCGGCCACCCCCAGCGGGCTCAAGGCCATGGAAATCATGCAAAAGGACAATCCCACCCCCGACACCGCCACCCCCAGTATGCGTATGTTCATGGTCATCAATATGTCCAGTTTGCAATTGGTAACGATTAGCGTTGTGGCGTACCGGATGCAATACGGCTCCGCCAACCCCTCGGAAATCATCGGGCCGGGGCTGGTTATTACGATTATCACCACGATTTTTGCCGTGGCCTTCTGCAAGGTATTGGAGCGGTTCGAAAAGGGCGCGAGTTGAAATAAAAGCAGAAAAATGTTAATCTTGCGGGAATACGTGCACTGGTAAGGGGTGTCCCGTGTTTCTAGGCAACCGGCTTCGTAAAAAATTCTTCAAGGCGTTCCTGTTTACCTTGGTGGGCGGGCTGGTTTTGGTGGGGTGCGCGTTGCTGGTGCTTCGCAGTGCCATTCGCCAGCCTACGGTGCCGGCCCATGCCGCGCAGCCCTTCGTGTCGGACATACATTTTCGCCCGCCGGGCAACCGTCCGGCCTACGATACGGTGGAGCCTCACCCGGAGGACGCCTACATAAGCATAAGCGCGCCGGAAAATGGCTGGACGCGCAGAGCGGATTTCTTCACGGTACTGCTCTTTGGCTACGACGCGGGGCGCAATACCGACACGCTGATGGTGGCGGCCTTCGACGCGGCCAACCAGCAAGCCTACATAGTGAGCATCCCCCGGGACACGAAGGTGGACGTGCAACGCAACATCCGGCGCGTCAATTCCGCTTACGCGGTGGGGCGGCAGGGCGGCGGCGGCCACACCGGGGGCGTGGAGCAACTGCGGCGCGAGGTGCAGACCCTTATCGGGTTTATACCCGATTTTTATATTTGCGTAGAAGAAAACGCCTTCCGCCGCATTGTTGACGCGGTGGGAGGCGTTTACATCGACGTTCCCTTTCATATGTATTATACGGACCCGGCGCAAAATTTGCGGATAAATATTCCGGCGGGGCGGCAACGCCTGGACGGCCACCAAGCTTTGCATTTCGTCCGGTACCGCTACGGGAACGACCCCGCCCGCACCATTTCCGACCGGCGGCGGATGCAAAACCAGCAACAGCTCATCGCCGCTATGCTGGAGGAATTGCGCGCACCCCGCACCATTTTGCGCGTACCGGAGCTCATCAATACCTACCGCGACCACGTGCGCACCGATTTGACCCTGAACGAAATGCTCTGGTTCGCCGAGCAATTTTTGACGGGGAACGTAACCCTACATACCTACAGCTACCCCACCACCAGCCTGCGGCTCACCCACTGGTACGAAATCCCCAACCCGGAGGAAGCCCTGGCACTGATAAACCGGACGCTCAACCCCTTCACCCGGGATTTGACCCCGGACAACCTGCAACTGACTACGTAAACTCCCCGGTGTACTCCACCAGCACCACGTTGTCCACGCCGTCGATGGCGCGTAGCGGCTCCAAGAAGGCGGTCTCATTGCCCTTCACCTTCACTTCGGCGGTGAGCTCGGTGTAGTCGGTGCTGTGGGTCTTGTTTTTCAGTTTATAGCTTATCTTGGAAAGGTTTGCGCCAAGAGCCTCCTCTGCGGCGGCGCGGTAGCGTATAATGAGCAGAAACGCCCGTTTATCCAACCGCACGAAAAAGAATATAATATACACAGCGGCGATGAAGGCCGTACCCATGAGCGCGACGGTATGCATCCCCGCCCCGGCGGTAAGCCCCGCGGCCACCCCCCAGAAAAGGAAGCCCACATCCAACGGGTCCTTCACCGCCGCACGGAAGCGCACAATGCTCAGCGCGCCCACCAGGCCCAAAGACAGCACCAAATTGGTTCCGATGGTAATAATAATAAAGGCCGTCACCACGCTTACCATGATAATCAGTAGATTAAAGCTCTCGCTGTAGAGCACATTCCGGTTGAAAAAACGGTACACCAGGTAAACCACCAGCCCGCAAAAGGCCGCCACCCCCAGGGAAAGGATAATAAAGGCGGGCGGTACATGCTCCATCAGAAAAACGGTTTGGTTCCCCAGCATTTCGCGCAGTGTTTCCATAGGTCTTGTGACCCCTCTCAGGAGTGATTTTGTGAAAAAATATGTGGTATTGCTTATCGTAATCCTTATTCTGCTTGGGGCGGGGCTGTTGCATGGCGGCGGTGCCGCGTCTGTGCCGCCGGAACCCGCGCCCGCCGTTGCCGTTGCCCCGGAGGATGAGGATGTACGCCCCAGCCCCGCCTATGCCCTGGCGTACACCATGGACGAAAGCATCACTTTGACATTTTCCGAAGGGGGGCATTTTTTTAGCCGGGGGGTTATGGCGGCGATTACCGCCTCTCACCCCGGCGCGACAATTTATTATACACTGGACGGTTCCCATCCCACAAGCGCGTCCCGGCGGTATATGGGGACATTGCTTTTCCCCGCGCCGGAGGCGGGGCTGAGGGTGGTGGTAGTCCGCGCCGTGGCGGTGTACGGGGAATACACCTCCGGGGTGTTTACCCATACGTACTTTATCGGGGCGGACATCGACGAGCGGTTCGGGGCGGATATGCTGGTCTTTTCTCTGGCCGCCGACCCCTATGATTTGTTCGACCATTATTCCGGCATCCTTGTGCCGGGTTTTTTGCGGGAGCAATGGATTGCCATGCATCCCCGGCGCAACATCGTCCCCACAGACCCGGCCAATTTCAACTGGCGGGGGCGGGAAGGGGAGCGGCCCGTGCATGTAGAGGTATTCTCCCCCGACGGCGAGCGGTTGCTGGTGCAACGCGCCGGTATCCGCGCCCACGGTGCCTGGTCCCGTGCGTATGCGCAATTGTCCCTGCGGCTGGTTCCCCGGCGGGAGTACGAGCCGGGCAGGGGGCAGTTCCATTTCCCCTTCTTCCCCGGTGACATGCGGCAGGACGGCTCGGGCAACCCCATCCGGCGGTATGATTCCATTATTTTGCGCAACGGGGGCAACGACCGCCGCTTCGGGATGCTACGCAACGAGGTGGGCTCCCTCCTTGCCCGGGAGGTGGGCCTTCCCGTGGTGACGCCGGTACGCCCGGCGGCGGTGTTCCTCAACGGGGAATACTGGGGCTTTGCCTGGCTACAGGTGCGCATTGACGCCCATTATTTGCAGGAGATGTTCGACGCGCCCACCCGGAGCTTCGATGTGGTGCATCAGGGCGAGCTTTGGATAGATACGGACTGCCCCGTCCAACGCGAGGCCATCGAATATAAAAATGCCTTCGCCGGAAAAAACCTGCGCGATGACGCGGTATTCGCCCGGCTGGAGGCCATTTTAGACATCGAGGACATGCTACGCTACTACGCCTTTAAGATTTTCATGGGGGCCGAGGACTGGCCCCACAACAACTTGCGCCGCTGGCGGTACACCGGGCCGCAAACAGAGGGCCTGCCGCCCCAGCTGGATGGGCGGTGGCGGTATGTAGTGGTTGACCTGGACTGGACGCTGGGGCTGTACGGGCCGGACCACAACCTGCCCACCTTCCGCCGGGTGCTGGAGGACCGCAACAATTATGGCGCGCTGTTGCGCAATGTCCTCACCCGGCCGGACATGCTCGCCCGCTTCGCACAAATTATGGAGGAAGTGATAGACACCGTCACCGCAACAGCCGTGCAGGAAACCATCGCCCATCTTTTCGCCCAGTCCGAAGGGGAAATCGACCATGCCCTGGCCGCCGGAAAGTACGAGCACTGGGTAAACCGCTACACCATCACACAAAACCATGAAAACATGATTCGCTTCGCACGAGGGCGGGGCCGGGTCATGCGCGAGGGACTGGCGCGGTTGATGGGGTAGAGAGGAGAAAAGCCAGCAAACCGGGGCCGGAAGATACCGGCGCGGTGCAACCGCAGGTTTATTGGCGTTGAATTGACGGAAGTGGGGGGAGTACGGATGTTTCCACGACTTAATTGATTTTGTGAAGGTGCTGTTTAACTCAATATCTCGACAGTTGCAACCATTGTAGAGCCAAGGATTTTTATTGAAAATTTATGAATAAAGATATACAATATGTGACAGAGTACGACAACGAAAGAGAGGTGCTAGAATGAGTATTTTAACATGGTTACATATATCAGATTTTCACTTTGGCAAAGCAGATTATGGAGAGCGAGATTCCTGCGATAAAATAATAGAACTAGCTCATGAATTGCTGGAAACAAAATCAATTACGTTCGATGCAATTTTTATTACAGGCGATATCGCATATAAAGGAATTATCAATCAGTACGAAGTGTTTAAATCTCTTGTGGTCAACCTAAGTAAATTGTATGATGAGGGTAAAAATCCAAATATATATATCGTACCAGGCAATCATGATGTTAATCGTGATATCCACCCTCTAATTAACAAAGGACTATACGCACTCGATGGTGACTACAAGGACTTACTTAATCCTACACCAAAGGGACTTAAACTAAGAGAGCTTGTTGCCAAACGGTTTGAAGGATTTAAAACATCTCTGAACGCTTTGCCGTGTCATCCTGTAGATGATATATTTGGTGAAAAGGGATTTTTTATTGATAAAATTGAAAGCAATGGAAACACAGTTGGTATTGCTGGTATAAACACTGCATGGCTTGCCCATAACAGCAAAGAAGATGATGGTAAAATAACCCCAGGTCAAAATATTGTAAAGGATTTGGTTGCTGAGCTAAAGAAATATGATTATAAAATTTTACTTGGTCATCATCCTATGTCGTTCTTCAAGCAGGCAGATAATGAAGCTATTACTTCATTGCTAGCAAAGCATGGTATTATTTATCTGTGTGGGCACCTACACAAAAGTGCGGCAAGGTATCAGGATGCAGTGTCAGGATATAAGTATTTATCATTTAATACAGGGGCAGCTTTTTTACCAAATTCAAATGAATTGCAGTGTTCGATGCAGTATGGGATATTGGATGAAACCCATGTAACAATTGGCGCAAGGAGATGGGAGAGCAGTCAAAGTGCTTGGATACTTGAAGATTCGAGACATTTCCCTGAACGCTATCGTGATGAAGCTCATTGGAATTTTCCTTTATTGACGAAATCGGTTAAATCAATGAAGCCAAAGACGAAGCCTGGTGTTGTATGCCCTAAATGCCCTAAAGGGTGGAAATTTTTTAATAGGGAAATCATTGAAGAGTATGAATCAAAAGAACCAAACGCATATGAAATGGGTCTGTATTTTGATGGTGCGCCGCCAGAATACTCTTTTGTATTTTCACCGACTATGCCCATACGCAAAAAAGCAGGTGACTGCATACAGGAATTTTTGACTGCCGAAGCTAATGAAAAGAGCAAATGTATGCTTTTATGTGGTGCAGGAAGCGAGGGAAAGTCAACGTTTTCGTTACAAGTTATAAGCAAACTGATTAAAAAACATGGATGGGTTGCATTGCATTGTCGTGAGCCTAGAAAAAACGCCTCTCTTAATTTTGCTAAGCTAGAATCGATTACAAGTCCTCTAATTATTGTGGTAGACAATGCGAGCCTGATATCTGGTGAGTTGTACGCATTTCTTGAACAAGCGGAACGGCCAGTGCATATGCTACTGGTTTCAGTGTGGTTCGATTGGATAAATTCGAAGTCTGATAAATTAAATTGGCGTGGTGTTGCCGATTATTCTCCACCGTTTGAACTTAATGGAATAGACGAAAGTGAAGCAAGGGAAATTGTTGAAGTTTGGAGCAAGTATGAAGGTGGGCTTGGCAGGCTTGCGAAGTGTCCCAACTTGGACGTGGCAGCGGATAAATTATTTGAAGCTTCTAAAGGACTCTCAGAAAAAAAAGGCAATGGAAAAGATGGAGCTTTGTTAGGTGCAATTATTAAAACGCGCTATGAAGAAAAGTATTACAAAGAGCGTGTATCAATTATAATGGAGCGTTTGAATAACATTCAATTGGGCTTTACAGATGGAACACTGCGTGACGTGTTTTTGGTGATTGCTGCTATGCATGAGAAAGACATATCCATTCTAACCGCTGATGTGTTGGCAGAGTTTTATGAATGTAGTGAAGAGGATATCAGAAAAACGCTACGACGTTTAGGTAAAGAAGCTGTAACAAGAACATCCAACAGAGTGATTTACGTGCGTCATTTTGCGCTTGCTGAATGTGCCGTTAAATTAGCAGAAGAAGAGCTCGGCATTTTAGCGGATGATTTCTTTCCAAAGTTAGCGACTATGGGTGTGAGGGCTGGCTTAAAGAGGTACAATAGTAACCTTAAACACTGGAGGTCTTTGGCAAACAGATTTCTTACAAATGACAAAAATTTAGCTGTGCGCATTGCAGAATCTGTATGTAATGAAGATAAGGATAGTATCAAATCCATGAGCCATTTTCTGATGGTTAGTTTAACTCCGCCTAATCCAAGATACGACTTTGTGTACACCAAACTTTCTGAGTGGCCAAAAGAAATATATGAGCAACCACTTCTTGCTCCTTTTGCTATTGCGACAAAACTAAGAGGGGATAATGAATTAAACGCATACTTAAACATAATGAGTATATCGGATATCGCTAATGATGTGGATGGGTCAAGGGTTGAGATAACTGTAATAAGAGGAATACATCAATCAGCTAAAAGCTTGTTTGAGGTTGCAGAGATAAATGACAACAATGAAGATTTAATCCGTATGGGCTTTGCATTTGCTAAAATTTGGCAAAAAAATGAAAGAAAAAAATCTGAAACTCTTGACCCAGAAATTATGGCGAAGCTTAATGCGTATAACCCTAGCAATGATGAAATAAAGCAACATATTGAATACGGAATGGAGGCTTTATTAAAACTGTTGCAATTCGAGAATCTTCCTCAAAGTATTCCTAGACCGAGCAAGATAACATTTGACAGGCTACTTAATATGAATCAGAAGAGCAAAACAAGGGATGGAAGATAATATCCTTTGAATGACACCACATATAATCCGCTCTGTGAAATAATGTTCAACGCAACTTGTGCTTCACGCCAAATTGTAATGCTAATCCGCTTAAATTGTGGTTGCTGGTCTATCCCAAAAGAGGGTATTGAGTGAATCAGTAACCACAATTTTTTTGTTTTTTTATGGATACTAACCATGTCGCACATCACCGATTTCAATTTTCACAAATAAACTTTTATGTAAAGAAAAAAGCCCAGATTCACTGGACTTTTTCACCCTCAACATTTCAATCGAGGAAGCCTATCTCGGAAGTGGGGGGAGTCGAACCCCCGCGCCGGTTGCCCGGCCTGCCGCATTTCGAGTGCGGTCCCTTCAGCCACTTGGGTACACTTCCATTATTTTATAGTAATCTTAACTGCCGGGCCCGCAGGGTGGGCATCCAGATGTGCAAGTCCGCGCCGCGGGCGGCTGTGAGGGTGCGGGTGGTGGCGGGTGGCAGGTAAATGGGGCCGTGCTGGGTATGGGCGGGGCCTTCGCGCAGGGTGAAGCCCGCGCCCAGGGGTGCGGAATTGTTGGAGAGGGAAAGGGCTATGCCGGTGGGGTTGCGCAGGGTAAGCTGTTGGCCGGGGCGCAGGACGATGCGGTGGAGGGGCGGCTCTGTTGGGGAGGAAGCGCGGAGGGTGCGGTTATGCCATTCGGCGGGGTAGGTTATGGTTAGGGGGGTGTTGTTTGCGGGTACCAGCGTGAAGCGGCTGTTGTAGCGCAGGGTGATGAAGCCGGTGGCCCCGGTGCCATAGGAGAGGACGGCATTGCGGGGGTCGGTGATTACATATTCAAAGGGGTTCTCTATCAGAACCGATTTGTGGTAGCGGGTGTTTGCGTTGTCCAGGCGCAGGATTTCCCCCGCCTCCAGGGTGCGGCGCAGCAAAGCCGGGGTGGCGGCTTCGGCGATGGCAAGGGCTGTTTCGTCCCAGCCCAGCGGGAAGAAGACGCCCATGGCCTCGCCGGATTCCGGGTTGGTGAAATGTACCCGGTAGCCCGCCGCTAAGAGAAGTGCTTCGCCGGGGTATTTTTGCCCAAAGGCAACGACTCTGGCGTAGGGGTCAGCCAGGGTGAAATCCAGCGCGGTGCGCGCTTCTGCGGCCAGGGATGCCACAGCCAGGGACTTCTCCCCGTCGCTTTCGTTGGTGAAAAGGAAGGATTCCCCCGGTTCCAGGGGCTTATGGGTGAGGGGGGCAGCTATGGCGGCGAAGGAAATGGCCGCGCTGTCGGGGAAGCGTACCACCAGGTGTTGCGGGGCCCAGGGGGGCGGATGCCCCGCCGTAATAGTCAGCGCACTCCCGGGGGGGAGGGTCATTGCGTTCCGGCTGGCCTGGGCACCGAAGGAAATGCCCGTTTCCGTTTCCAGCAGATAATTGAATGCGATGGGATAGCCCCCCGGTTCGCCGGAGAGATAGAGCGGATATGTCCGCAAGGTGCCGGCATTGGCCACCCGCAAGGACTGGCCCGGCGCAAGGGTGTAGTAGGCGGGCGCGTCTGTGCCGTGGCCGATGTGCAATGTCTGCCGCAGGGCATAGGGGAAGGAGAGGGTCGCGTCCATATGGGGGGTCAGGGTCATGGGGCGGTGGGGGTGCAAGGTAATCTGATTGCCTGTGGATTCGCCATGGCTTATGGCAAGGCCCTCATGATTGCGCAGGATAAAGTCATAGGAAAAAACGGCCCCGGCAAAGAGAGGCTGTGCCGTAACGGCGGCACCGCGCTCCCCGGTGAAGGTGAGGACATAGGCGGCCCCTTCCCGCAGGGTTTGGGAAAAAAGCGCGGGATGGTTCAGCCGCCGCGATTGTAGCGTTTCCCTATACCATTGGGCGGGGAAATACACCACAAGGCCGTTTCCATCGGCGGTAATCACCCCTTCGCCCCCGGCGGGCAATAAAAACTGCGGGAAGCGTATCCCCTGATGCACCGCGGTGGTGCCCCCGGTAGCCTGGGTAAGCACCAAATCATAGGCCGCCGCCTGATTTACGCGGATAGGCCGCCCGGCTCGCCCGGTATTTTGTATCAAAAGGGTCTGCCCGTGGGCAAGGGAAATCTGGCGCAGGGCTTCCCCCGGGTCTTCCCGCAAGGTCAGGCGCGACGGGTCAAAAGTTACCCGAATCGGCACCAGGGGGCTGAGCATCACACGCCCCTGGCCACTGACCGAGGCCCGCCCAAAGGAAAAGCCATAGCTGGTCACGTTTCCGTTTCCGTCCATGGCTACATATTGGTACCGCCCCACGCCCGCAACACTGATGTGGGATATCACGCGGCTGTCTAGCCCCGTGAAGGTATACACCCGGCCCGGCTGCAATGTGCGGGTGCTAAGGGAAGCCTGCACAGCCACAGGCGCGAGGGCGAACACGCCAAAAAAGCAAAAGATAAACAGCAACACCCCATTTACCCTCTTCACGCCGCCACCTGCTTTCCGCTGGTTCGTTCATAAGTCGCGCCTTTATTATAGCGCAAGGGATGCCCTTGTGCCAATCCCGGCATTATGTTATTTTTCTTGGCAAAACCATGAAAATATATGGGAGGAATCACTATGAGTCAGGCACCCCAGTTAAAGGGTTTGGCAGAAGCATTGCAAGGCAAAAAGGGCTTCAAACTGAACATGATTATCGGCTTGGACGGCTTCGTGGACGAAATTGTCCATCTGGTGGACAAGCGGCAGGATTATGCCCATTTCACCCGCATCCCAACCATCGCGGAGTGGGGTGCGCGCATCAGCCGTGCGGCGGGGCTTTCCACCAACATGGAAATGGTGACGGTGCAGACCAAGCTGGGCGGTAACGGCCCCATTCTCTCCAACGCCTTGCTGGAATACGGCGTCGCGCTGACTTACGTAGGTAATCTGGGCGTGCCGGATATCCATCCCGTGTTCAAGCCCCTGGCCGAGAAAGCCAAGGCCGTGTATTCCATAGCCAACCCCGGCCACACCGACGCGGCGGAATTTGAAGACGGCAAAATCATGCTGGGCAAGCATTTTACATTGAAGGACGTCACCTGGGACGCCATGAAAACCGCCATGGGCGGCGCGGCAGGGATTGCCAAAATGTCCGACGAATGCCATCTCTTCGGGATGGAGAACTGGACGATGCTCCCCCATATGTCGCGTATTTGGGAGGGCATGATACACGAGGTATTCCCGCTGATGAAAGACCGTGCCCAACGCCCGCTGGCCTTCTTCGACTTGGCCGACCCGGAAAAACGCACCAAGGAAGACATCCACGCCGCCATGGGGCTCATCGGCCGGTTCGAGGAAAAATTCCGCGCCGTGCTGGGTCTGAACGAAAAGGAGCTCTATGAAATCGCCGACGTGTTCGGCATCGCCTACGACGGCGGCAAATGCCCCGCCACTTTGGAAAAAACCACCCGGGCCGTATACGCCGCGCTGGGGATTTTCTGCCTTGTGGTGCATCCCGTGCATACGGCCTGTTGCGTCGTGGGCGGCGAATACTACGATGTGTCCGGCCCCTATTGCGCCAAGCCCGTGCTCACCACAGGTGCCGGGGACAATTTCAACGCGGGCTTCTGTCTGGGGCTTTCCTTGGGTCTTGCGCCCCTGCAAGCTTTACTCCTGGGCGTAAGCACCTCGGGCTTCTATGTGCGCAACGCCCACAGCCCCACCTTCGACCAGGTCATCGCCTTCATCCAAAGCTGGGCCGATGGGCACCTCCCCGCATGATGGCCGGGCAAAATGACTGCGTCTTTTGCAAAATAGCCCAAGGGCAGCTTCCCGCCCACATTGTATACGAAGACGCACAGCTTATGGCCATCATGGATGCCTTCCCCGCCACACAGGGGCATGTCCTCATCATCCCCAAGGCCCACGCGGAAAGCATATATGACCTGCCCCCGGAGACCGCCGCCGCCATTTTGCCCCTGGCGCAAGAATTGGCGCGAAAAATAAAGACCGCCCTCCACCCCGACGGGCTAAACATTTTGCAAAACAACGGCAAAACCGCCGGGCAGGTGGTTTTCCACTACCATATGCACCTCATTCCGCGCTATACCGACGACGGCGTGGTGATTAAACACGGCAGACCCCTCACACTGACAAAGGAGGAACTGGCCGGCATCGCACAGCGGATAGGTGCGCAGTAAAAATCCATGAAATCCGAAAGGATGATTACAATGATGAAAAAGCTACTGGGATTGACATTAGTGATTGGCTTGCTCTTGGGCATAAGCGCGACAGTCTATGCCGCCGAAGCACCGATATCATTTAACCGTAGCCAAGTGGCAATTCATGAGCGGTATCAATTAGAGGCGATGACGGATAATGAGCTTGTCATGCTGTACATGCCTTTTATTGAGTTTAACCGTCAAGTAAATGAGATGTTGGGCTCCCGGGTCGCCTTAACCATACTGGACCATAGCCTCCCCGGCATTTGTGATGTGGCGACATTTTCCATAAGCAATTTTAGAGAAGGTTATGACATTGCAATAGTTGATGATGACGTTTTTATCACATCCCTTGAATGCGGCACCCTAGAGCGTTATATACGCAATTTCATGATTACGCGTTTATCCGGGGATTTTGGGGATTTTGAACGAAACATTTTAAGTTTTGCGGTTTCATGTTTGGTTAATCAGGCCCATGTCGCTGTGGCGCAATTGCTTGATATACAGCAAGATTCCCGATTTGACGCGCTTCACTTAGTACGGTATACCGGAGCATCGCTTGAAGAGATAGGATTCCTGTTGCTTAATGGATATGAGTTTGAGTGCATAGTGCATTACATGACGCTGGACGAGGAAGCAAGAATGGATAAATTCATGACTTTAATGCCTCATCTAGCCAAAGAAATATTCGCGGAGATAACCCGGGACGACACAGCACATATCAATTTTACAATTGCGGACGCGGTATCGGGATGGAGTTGGGGTTTGTTATTCTTTTGGCTCATCTGTAATCACCCCCTGTCGAAGATTATGGATGTGTCCGTTGCCAAAGTGCGTCTGCTTTTTCGCTAAGTTCAGCAACGGACATAGCTCACAGTTTTTCAAATATCGCAAAACGCTATTTTTTGTTTTGACAAGTAGTGTTTCCGGCTCGCCGAAAACGACTTGGCAAGCTATTGATTCGGCTCGCTGAATCATAGTTGCCGCTTGATGGGAGTACCTCCCATACCCTCTCGGTGAACGCAAAATTATGTTGGACGCTAAGCCCGCTTCACGGACTGCTGAAAAATTCTCGTAAGGTTCGCTAAATAAAAAGTATGTTTTAGATATTTAATGGACTTAAACCTCATGTTTTATTAATCGATACCCAGTAACTGCTTTTTCTTAGCATTAAACTCTTCTTGGGTTATGACACCGCTGTCAAGTAATCCTTTGAATTTATTAAGTTCATCAGCGGAACTATGATGAGATGACGAAGTAACAGCAGACATTTGCGATTCTTTGTGCGCACTTAGCATCAGTTCAAGATGACTTAAAAGCTCACGCACATTGTCTATAGGAGGCTCGCCATTGTTGTAAACGGTTTCGAACAAAGGTATTAATATTTTTTTATAGAATTTTCTTGATACCACACTGGCAGCTACTCCGTAGTGAGTTGTGTATTTGTTTAATTTAATTTCACTATGTGTCCCCCAATATGAAGGACTAAAACCGAGAATACCATCCCAATAACTAATAGTAAATTTGCCCTTGTATAATGGCACCACAATTCTTGGGTTCCCAAAGTCTTTCGTGTTAATAATTAAGTTAATATTGTGTATTTTAGTATCGACCTTAGTTGTTCCTGACCTTGCTGTCGAACCAATTATTGCTCCCGTAGTTCCACCAATTAGTCCTCCGACAAGCGCACCAGCAAGTCCAGTGCTTTGTTTAATTGTTTCATCCCCGTCAATATCAACATCAAAACTATTTATTTGACTTATGTGAATCAGTTCCAGATGCTCTGGTTGTTCTTGCCATTCTGGAAAAATGAAAAATTTTTTTTTGTAAGGTATATGCGGGTAATAAACTCCAACAAAACCTGATTCCGAAATGGCAATGGCTGTATACAGTCCGTCAAAAATCCTCGTTCTTCCTAAATCTCCCTCTCGTTTAATACTTGTATAAACTGCTTCAAGCAAGGGATTTTGTGTGGTTTGTACAATGCTTGTAGACACGGTAGTTACACCTTCTCCTTTATGTACTTTGATGGTTAAGTCTGAACTAACCACCAAACGGTTCTAACGGGAACACAACCGCGAACACCTCACCAATAAAAAACCATTTGACGGTGTTCTTATTTGTTCTTAATGACGGAGATGGGGAGATTTGAACTCCCGCGCCGGTTTCCCGGCCTATGCCCTTAGCAGGGGCACCTCTTCGGCCACTTGAGTACATCTCCAAAAAAATAGCTGTTATATAAAGTTATGAGTAAGCCTATAAGCCGAGTTCTGTCTTGGAATCTTGTGGATTCCGGGGCAACCATCTATCTGGGGCACCCGTTGCCGGTGTGCCTCTTGCGACGCTACCAAAGCCGTGGGGCGGGCCGCCCTTGCAAGGGTTTGCATGGCTTTATTTGGTCTTGCACCAAGTGGGGTTTACATGTGCCCGCCTTGTCGCCAAGGCGGCGGTGCGCTCTTACCGCACCTTTCCACCCTTGCTTGCTTTAGCGTGCGTCGGCACACCCTAGCAAGCGGTTTATTTCTGTTGCACTGTCCCTGGAGTCGCCTCCGCCGGGTGTTGCCCGGCACTTTTGCCCTGTGGTGCTCGGACTTTCCTCACATCCGGGGGATGCGCGGCTGCCCGGCTTACTCATAAAGGGTTATTCTTCTGCGGTCGCCTCTTCCTCTGTTGAGGGTTCCGCCGGGGTTGTGGGGGGTTCCTCCTCCGGGGGCTCTTCATCGTCCTCGTCGTCGTATTCCGGGGTGACATAGCCCAGCTCTATGTCGGCCTGTTTCTTTGACAGGCTTATTTTACGGTTTTCGGTGTCGATGGCGGTGACGAGGACGCTGATGGTCTGGCCGATGGCCAGTTCCTCGTCGGGCTTGGTGATGCGTCTTTGGGAGATTTGGGAAACGTGGACAAGGCCGTCGATGCCGTCATCGAGCTTGACGAAGGCACCAAAGGGGGCAAGGCGCACCACGGTGCCCTCCACGATGGAATCCACGGGGAAGCGTTCCTCGATGTCCTTCCAGGGGTTGGCTTCCGGGTCCTTCATGGTGAGGGAGATTTTGTTCTTCTCCGGGTCGATGGCGATGACGGTGATATTTACGGTGTCGCCCACTTTAAGGACGTCTGAGGCTTTGCGCACGCGCTTCCAGGAGAGCTCGGAAACGTGGATGAGGCCGTCTACGCCGCCCAAGTCGATGAAGGCACCGAAGTCTACCAAGCGGCTGACCGTACCCGTCAGATGCGCGCCCACTTCCAGCGTGCTAAAGAGCGCGTCCCGGTGTTGCTGGGCTTCCTGGAGGGCCAGCTCCTTGCGGCCGGCTACGATGCGGCGTTTGCGGCGGTCCAGCTCAAGGATATGGAAATGAAATTCCTTGCCTTTGAATTGGTTCAAGTCCTCCACGAAGCGTCCGGCAATTTGGGAGGAGGGGACGAAGGCTTTGCATCCGTGGATGTTGGCCATCAGGCCGCCGCGGATGACTTCCGTTACCTTGCCGGGCAGGGGGGTTTTGTCCGCGTAGGCTTGCTCCAGCAGCTTGTAGCCCATCTGGTTGTCCAGCTTTTTCTTGGAAACCATGACATTGCCGTCGCCGTCGTTGACGCGGATGATAAAGACGTCAAATTCGTCCCCCGGCTTAACGATGTCGGGCAGGTGGGCGTTGTTGTCGTCGGTAAACTCACTCTTTAAAATGATGCCGTCCGACTTATAGCCCAAGTCCACGGTGACTTCTGTGCTTGTCACCCGAAGAACCGTCCCCTTCACAATACCGCCGTTATGTATTGTGGTAAAGGTTTCGTCAAGCATTTTTTCAAATGTGGTTTCTTCGGTTATGGGAGTGCTGTTTTCGTCCATAAGTCAATGGCCTCCTAAGTAAAATGCAAGGATTCGTGTCATTTTTCAGCTTGTAAACGTAAAAGGTTTGAACGCAGACCATAAACAAGCCTGTACTGCCCATTCTACCACCCGTATCGAAATTTTGCAACGTTAAACCGTTATTTTGTCAAATCAGTGATGCGGGGCACCACAATGTCCATGACTTCGGCAAGCAAATCGGACTTGATTTTGCGCCCGGCGAAGGGCTCCATGGAAATGGGCGGGCCGAATTTGATATAGACCCGGGAGAAGAGGCGGTAGCGTCCGCTGATGCCTACGGGCACAATGGGCGCGCCGGATTTCAGGGCGAACATGGCCACCCCGGATTTGGAATTTTCAAAGGCTTTCATGCGCGTGCCCTGGGCGAAGATGAGTAGTCCCTTGCCTTCGCCCAGCATCTTCAGTGTGTGGCGGTACGCCTCCATGTCGGCGGTGGCGGCGCGGTCCACGGGGAAAACCTGGGCGGCACGGAATATCGCAGCCAGTATTTTTTTACGAAAAAGCTCCTTTTTCGCCATCAGAGCCAGGCGGCGGGGGGAGAAGGCCAGCATGGCCGGCCCGTCGAAGAGATGGATGTGGTTGGCGCACAAGATGAAAGGCCCCTCCTTGGGCACGTGCGCCAGCCCGGAGATGCGCATACGAAACAGTAAGCGAAACAAAAACCAAAGCACACCTTTGGCAAATGAATAAAACATGGCTATCCATCCTTTCGGACAAGCTTATTTTTAACATGGCAGGTGATGGCTTCCAGCATTTCCCCGGGGGACATATTCGATGTGTCAATGTAAATGGCGTCCTGGGTGCGCACCAGCGGCGCGTGCGCCCGGTTTTTGTCCCGTTCGTCCCGTATCAGGGTTTCCTCCCATACCCGGGCGAAGTCGGCGGGCTGGCCCTTGGCTTGGAGCTCGTCGTAGCGGCGTTGGGCGCGGATTTTCACGTCTGCGTCTAAGTATATTTTCACCTGTGCCCAGGGTAGAACATAGGAGGCGATGTCCCGGCCGTCCATGACGACGTGGGCGTTGGCGGCCAGGTGCTTTTGCTGTTGGGTCAGCTTTTCTCGGACGGGGGCGTAGGCGGCGATGGTGGAGGTATACTCTGCCAGTAGCTGGTTGCGGATTTCGTGGGAGACATCCTCGCCGTTTAAGAGGACGGCCCCGGCGGGGGTCAGGGCGATTTCGATATGGGGTAAGGACGCGGCGATGGCGGTGGCGTCGTGGCGGTCCGTCCCCTGCCGCAGGTTGAACAAGGCCACGGCGCGGTACATGGCACCCGTGTCGATGTAGGTCATGTGCAGGTTTGAAGCCAACTGCTGGGCTACGGTGCTTTTGCCTACGCCTACGGGGCCGTCGATGGCTACTGCGAAGCCGGATGGGTTCATGGGCGTTGCTCCTTGTGTAATGATTGTGCGGCGGACACGCCCGCCAAATGCCCGGTGGAAAAGGCAATCTGCATATTAAAGCCCCCGGTTAGCGCGTCCACATCCAGGCATTCCCCGGCGAAGAAAAGGCCGGGGATTTTTTTCGACATAAAAGTGGAGGGGCTCACCTCACGGGTGTCCACGCCGCCCCGGGTGATGACGGCTTCCTTGTAGCCCGCGGTGGCGGTGGGGGTGATGGGGATGGCTTTTATTATCCGCGCCAACGCGGCCCGCTGGGCCTTGGTGACGGCATTAATTTTAGTACTGGGGGGGATGCCGGAAAGCTGGGCAACCACGGGAATTAGGGCTTGGGGCAGTAATTTACCCAGCGAATTAATAAAATCCCTGTTTTGTTGCTGGGCGAAATCCCGCAAAATCCGCCCATCCAGCTGGGCGGTGTCCAGCCCCGGCTTCAGGTCAATGGAGAGGGCGGGCCCTTCCTCCATTTTGTCTGCCATATACGCGCTGGCACGTAGTACCAGCGGGCCGGAGACCCCTTCGTGGGTGAAGAGCATTTCCCCCGTTTCTTCATATAACACCTTTCCCTGGGGCAAGCGTGCGGTGAGGCGCACGTTACGCAGGCTCAGCCCCGTCACCTGGGGTATCCATTTTTCCGCCGCCAGCAAGGGCACCAAGGAGGGGTAGGTGGGCACAATGGTGTGACCCAAGGCACGGGCAAAGGAAAAGCCCTCCCCCGTGGCTCCGGTGGAAGGGTAGGACAGACCGCCGGTGGCGAGAATCAAGGCGTCGGCGTCCATGGTGCCCTTGCCGGTACGAAGGCGAAAATGCGTGTCCCGGTCAACGCCTTCCACGCCACAGCGCAATACCGCCTGTACGCCCAGCGTGCCCAACCGGGCGGCCAAGGCTTGGTTAATGTCATTGGCCTGGCCGCTGGCCGGGAAGACGCGCTTGCCCCGCTCGGTTACTAGGGGCACCCCCAGCCCCTCGATGAAGGCCATCAAGGCGAAGGCATCCAAGGCGTGAAAGGCACTGTGCAAAAAGCGGGGGTTTCGGACTACGTGCTCCATCAAGGTGCTCTTGCCGGAGGCGTTGGTGATATTGCACCGGCCCTTCCCGGTAATGTGAAGCTTTTTACCCAGCTTCTCGTTTTTTTCCAACAAAACAACGGAGGCCGTACCCTGGGAAGCGGCGGCGATGGCCGCCATCATCCCGGCGGGGCCTCCGCCGATGACTGCAATGCGCGGTTTGTCCATTTTATAGGGACTCTCCGGTGGAAAGGGAGCGGTTGCCGATTAGCTTGGCCAGGGCCCCCCGGTCGGTTTCGCCGTGCATATAGGCATAGAGGGCCTTAATCAGGGTACAGCCCTCCGCCACGGCGTTGTCAAAAAGCTCTGGGAAGCTGGCATTGCTTTCGCCCCAGTGCGCCCGGGAGAGGTTCAAATAATCGTGGGCGTCGGTGATTTGTTGCTGGTGAACCATAGCGGATAAAATCCGCGCTTTGACAATCCTATCCTCGAAAAAGGCGGCGAAATGCTTGCGCCGGCCCTTTTCCGACTGCAACGCCCGGGTCAGGGCTATCATATATCCCATGGCGTGGTACACGTCCTGGGGGCGGATATCGCGCTGGTACACCTTGCTTGCCGCCGTGCCAAAGGCCGCCGCCGCAATGCGTTTATGCTTGCCCTGGGCGTCGATGAGGCTCCAATGGCGGTAATCGCCGGGCTTTTCCCCGGTCAGGCGCGCCAGCATGAGGGTATCAATGGAGGTTTCCAAGTGGCGGTGCTCGGCGGATTCCTGTACGGGGGTCGCGTCCGCGCGCCATACCCGGGCCAGCACAAAGGGATGGGCGTGGGTGTCTACCGTATAGTGCAATAGGAAGCCCGCCAGATAGGCGAAAAGTATTTCCCGCCGTTCCTGGTTTTTCTCCCCTTTGAGCAACCGCGCCATTTGCAGGAAAAAAGCATTGTATTTCCCCCGGTGGATTTCACTGCCGATTCCATTCGTGCGCTTGCGCATAAAACCGGGCGCGTAGTAAAAAAAAATATCCGGCCCCTGGGTGCCCAAGGTGAAAATCCGCTGGCGACTACCCTTCACAATGGCCGTAATCTCGTCGGGCAACTGCGCAAGGGCGGCTTGCCCGCCCAGGTAATGGGTGAAAAAACCCGGCATATCGACACTTCCTTTCTTCGCCCCCAGCCGCCTATGCGTACCACCAGATTTGCCGCCCGTTTGCGTCGGTCCAGAAGCGGATTTGGGCGTTGCCCGTTTCGGGTAGGGGGACGCGGATATAGCGCACCCCGTCGCGGACGGTCAGCTCCGTTTCCGCAATTCCCGATGCAGGGGAGGCCACGAACACACCGCGCCCCTCGTCGGCGAAGGTGCGTAGCATCGTATGGAAGAGGGTGTAGGCCATCTGGGGGAAGCGAAGGGGGCTTGTGCTCATGAGGATGATTACGTGGTCCGGGTTGCTCCGGTGTATATCGCGCCGGATTTGTTCCCACTGGCTACGCTCGGTCAAGCCCGCGTTGTTGCTCATCAACCGGATTATGGCCACATTGTCCAGTTGGTTAAACCGGTAGGCTTCCGTTGTGGCGGGGAGGGTTAATTCGTGGGCCGCGCCGCCGGGTATGCCCGTGAAGGCACCGTGGGTCTGGGTGGGGTCGCGGAAGCGCGCACCCTGGGGAACCTCCGGCAGGGGAAGCGGCGCGTACAGGGCTTGCAAATTATAAAAATATACCACGTGTTGGGAATACTCGCTGGCACCTAAAGTCACCATCCAGATTCTGTCCAGGGTGAAGGGCCCCGGCGCGTTGGCGGGCAGCTGTGCCGTCACCCTATCCCAGCCTGTGAAATCCGCGTTGCGGGTGAAATCAATATTGTGGGCCAGGCCGTTGGCGTCAATGACGCGGCCGCGCATCCAATGCCCCGAGCCGTCGCCGTGTACCTGTAGGCGCAAGGCGGAGGGGGTATGCCCCGGTGTGACGGGGATGGCCAAAGGCGGGTCAAACTCCATATGTGCGGCCTGGGTTTCCGGCGCGTTGCTGATACGGTATTCCAGCCGGGGAATGCGGTGCGCGCCTACCTGCGCGATGTGCACGGCCCCTGTCACAAAGGCCGGATAGCCGGAGAAGGTAATCCCGCTGGTAAGGAAATTCACGGGAGCGGAGGTATCGCCCACGCTCACCGGGATATACGCCACCACGTTGCCCACCCAGGCCCGGATATGCCCCACCCCCGCGAAGCCTGTGGAGGCGTGGAAATAATTGTCCTCAACGCGCCCCAGGGTATCGGGCTCCACGACAAAATGCCTGACATTCACATCCGGGAGGGTGCTTCCGTCCACTCCCGTGCCGGAAAAATGCAGTCGGGCGGCTTCCCCGCTCAGCAAAGAGACCGGCTCCGCGTGCAACTCCGCGATTTCCACCACCTGGATAACCTGGGTAGCCCACAGATGGTCATGCCACACGTTCACGGTATGCTCCCCGGCCCGCAGGGGGGTGTAATAGCCGTCCTGCCAGAACCCGGCCGCCCGGTCCAGCACCATGAAGGCCACGTTCGCGTCCGGCGGCAGTGGGAAGCGAAGACCCAGCGCGTCCCGGGCCAGCACCGTGGAAGCGATGGGGGTGCCCACCGCCGCCCGAAGCTGTGCCATTTCCAAGGTTATGCCCGTCATTTCCCCCGGCAAAGCGGTGTCGAACACGCCCAGGGCGTTGGCTACGCGCCGTTGCGCGCCGTCAGAGGGGGCGTTCATTACACGGTAGTGCCCGCCTTGCTCCTGCACCACCATAGTAGAAGAGCCGCCGCCGTCAAAATGCATGGCATAGTAGGCTCCGGCACGGCGCATCAGCTCCGCCAGCTCCGTATGGGTTGCCCCCACGGAAGCCCCCCGTCCGTCCACCACCATAAGAATCAAATTGAGGCCCTCACGGCATACCCCCACGGCGGTGCGGGGATGCCGCCCGGTGGGCACCAAGCCGCCGTCGTTGACGGTATTTCCTCTTTCAAGGAGCATCCCGCCGCCGCCGATGCCGCTTTGTATCATGGATAAATCAATATCGAAATTGTTGGTGGCACGCAGCTGGGCCCAATCCCCCACCCGGTAGGTAAAGCGCAGGTTCTCATAACGCACCGTATCCGGCACCACCAGCACAAAGCCGCCGGGGGGGATGTACACCGTTTCCCCCACCGCGGAAACATGCACAATCCGCACCCCGTCAGAAACCACCTTGAAGGTATAAGGGAAGCGGGCGTCCAGCGCGGCGGTGTCGCCCATGGCCGCATAGGAGAACACCTTGGGCTGGTTCAGCGTGTTGCCTATATTATTGTAGTAATTAATGCGCCGTTCCCGCTCGCCGTTGACATACAGGTACATGGAAATGTGCAGGTAGCGGAAAAAAGGATTGTTGTGCACGTCAATGAAAAAGGCGGCCAAGGCACTGTTGTACCGGTTCGCCTCCAGATTGGCGGCAATCAGCTGCCCGTCATAGACCATGGGCCCCAGATGCACGGCATGGTTGCCCGCCACCATATTGAAAAAGTCCGCGTTGATACCCGCCACCGCCCCCGCCGAGGAAAGCAGTGCCGTAGTGGTTTCCCGCCGGCCCACATCCTGCCGGCTGGCCACGGGAGCCACATGTATGTACGCATCGCCCAAGGGCACCCGCAGAATATGTACATCCCGCATCCCGATGCTGGTCATCTGCATCACACGCTCATACACAACGCCCCGTGACGGCGTGCGCCGGGTGGTATGTTCAAAATACACCTGCGCCCCATACACAACCTGGGACACAGCCAAAGCCAGGAAAAATATCACACACATAAAAAGAAATTTTTTCAAATAAATTCCCTCCCCACTACTTCTCACTAATCATAGACAAAATCAAAGAAAATAACAAGCGAACAACCGGACAAATTCTCAGCCATTTTTTGAACAAATGTCCGGTTGCTATGTTGTCGTGCTTTTTTTATTTAAAATAAGTTCTTGGAGGAAGCCATGAAAATCTACGGCTATTGCCGTGTGTCCGATGCCACACAATATATTAAACTTTATGTGCTTCGTTAAGGTTTACGAGTAAAATTGCTGAAATATATTCGCCTACAGTCTTGGCACTCTTGCTGGCGTTATAGCGAATAACATCTGCGGCTTCATAAGGTAAACTCAATGATTTAAGCAATAATTCATCTTTTGCGGCATTTACAACATTTTTTACATTTTCCGGCATCTCGGTATCACCTTTACGCCAAATCACTTCAAAGTCAGTTTTCATTATACTGCCTCCTAAAAAGTTTTTGGTACTGCTTTGTAACCTTATCGGCATGAATTATGAATATTTGGCCATCTGCTCCGGTATCTGTTATAACTTCAAGTGCTCTTGCTTTTGAGTCGAAACCTAAAAACAGCAATTTTTCAGGTTCAGACATTAATTGCAAAACAATGTGGGGGTCAGATACAACCGCCAGCATATCCTCATCGGAAATATTGTGTTTTTTCGCAGAACTAAGAATAATCAAGTTATCACCTCGCTCTTAGCGGCTTCGCTCTACTTAGACTGCGTTGTACAATTTCGGGATGAAGTTTTAATTCGTCAATTTGAATATCCTTTTTGCATACTTCTGTCCCTGTAGATATTATACTTATTATATCAAGACGGCATATTATCGTCAAAAAGATAAGTTCAACAAGCGTTTGCAAATCCTCCACGGCTACGGCCTGGTTGCGTCCGTTGTGCTTGGCGTGGTACAGGGCTCTGTCGCTCTGTATGTGGCCGTGCTGGTCGTTGTAGGGCTTGAAATTGTTTGACAGTATAGGGTATAACACATACAATAATTGCATAGATTACGCTGGCAGGGGGGATGTGTTTGGACAAAATGAAATTTGATGTCGATTTTTATGCTTTAGCAGACGGCACGAAGCCCGCTGAGGAGTTTATTGAGGGACTGCCTCCAAAAATGATGGCTAAAGTCCTTCGCTCGGTTCATATGTTGCGGCTTAATGGGTCGGAGCTTCGTGAGCCGTATTCCAAACATTTGGATGATGGAATTTTTGAAGTGCGGGCAAAGGTTGGCACGGATATTTCAAGGGTGCTGTACTTCTTCATGGTCGGGCGAAAAGCGATATTGACTCACGGCTTTGTGAAGAAAACGCAAAAAACGCCGCCGCCCGAAATCGATCGCGCCAAAAAATATCGTGCTGAATATTTGAGCAGAGAGGAGAACAAAAAATGAGCCAATGGGATAAATTTCTTGAAAAGCAATTACAGAACCCGGAGGTTAAGGCTGAATGGGATGCCTTAGAACCGGAGTTTGCAATTATTCAAGCGATTATTGATGCGCGCAAGTCAACAGGGCTTACACAAAAACAGCTATCCGAGCGTACAGGAATAGCACAAGGCGATATTAGCCGATTGGAAAATGGCAACGGCAATCCGTCACTTAACACATTGAAACGGCTTGCTTCGGCAATGGATATGACGCTCAAAATTGAGTTTGCTCCTACATCGCAACGAAGAAATAAAACGGCGGTAATGTAATATGATAAGCATTCACAAATCCTCCACGGCTACGGCCTGGTTGCGTCCGTTGTGTTTGGCGTGGTACAGGGCCTTGTCTGTATCTTGGACGAATTGTTTTAGGGTATAGTTTTCCCCTTGGGGAATCGCGCTGTGTATGCCTATGCTGACGCTTAGCGTTGTTATGGTGCCTTCGTCCAGGGGGAGCTGGAGCTTTTCCGCGTTGGCGCGTACGCGCTCGGCAACGGTACGTGTGCCGGGGAGGTTGGTTTCGGGCAGAATGACGGCGAACTCCTCGCCGCCCCAGCGGGCGCATTTGTCTATGGCGCGGGGCAGGCTGTCCTTCAGGGCTTGGGCCACCGCTTTTAGGGCCCTGTCGCCCTGCATGTGGCCGTGCCGGTCGTTGTAGGGCTTGAAATTGTCGATGTCAAGCATCATAAAGCCAAGGGGCGTCTTCTGACGCAACGCCCGTAACCATTCCTGCTCCAGCCGGGAATAGAAGAACCTGCGGTTGCCGATGCCCGTCAGCTCGTCGGTGATACTCAAATGGCTGTTGATACGCATTTGGTTGACGATTTGCATATGGTTTCTCACACGCAATTTGACAACAGCCCAGCTAAAGGGCTTGTTGATATAATCCGCCGCGCCCAGCTTAAAGCCCTTTTCCTCGTACTGGGTGTCGTTTAGCCCCGTGATGAAAATGACGGGAATGTCCCGGGTGGCCTCGTTGTATTTCAGCGCGGTTATAATTTCAAAGCCGTTCATCTCCGGCAGTACCACATCCAGCAAAATCAAATCGGGTTTGTGCTCCCAGGCGGTTTTGATGCCCGCCACGCCGTTGCTTTCCACATATAGGATATAGTCGTCCTCCAGTATTTGTGAAAGCGCGACAATGTTTTTTTCCTCGTCGTCTATGATAAGAATGGAATTTCTGTTGTCGTCCATGTGTAAATCCCCAATCTATGGCGTTGGTTCCTCCTGCAAGTCAGATATGGCGCAAGCCCGGTTGCGCCCGGTGGCCTTGGCGTGATACAGGGCCCTGTCCGCGTCGGAGACGAAATTGTTCAGGTTATAGCCCCCTCCCTCATGGGGCGGGATTAGCGCATTGATGCCCACGCTGATGGTTACGCGGGTCAGGGTGCCGTTGTCCATGGGAAGGGAAAGGGCCTCCACATGGGTGCGGACGCGCTCCGCCACCTCTCGTGCCCCTGTAATATTAGTATGGGGTAACACCACGGCAAATTCCTCCCCACCCCAGCGGGCGCAAATATCCGTACCCCGGGTAAGGCAGTCCTTGATGGCTTGGGCCACCGCCCGCAGGGCATTGTCGCCCTGCATATGGCCATAGTTGTCGTTGTAGGCTTTAAACTTGTCAATATCTATCATCATGAAGCTTAGGTAGGCTTGGTGGCGGGAAGCGTGGCTCCATTCCTGCTCCAGCTGGGCGTAAAAGAAGCGGCGGTTGCCGATGCCCGTCAGCTCGTCGGTAATGCTTATATTATGAATCATGCGGATTTGGTTGACGATTTGGATTTGGTTTTTCACCCGCAGTTTTACCACCGAGGGGCTGAAGGGCTTGTTGATATAATCCACCGCGCCCAGCATAAAGCCCCGCTCCTCGTCTTGGTTGCTGTCCAGCCCCGTAACAAAGATAACGGGAATATCCTTGGTGACGCTGTTCTTTTTCAGGGCCTGGATTACTTCAAAGCCGTCCAAACCGGGCATGAGTATATCCAGCAGAATCAAATCCGGGACATGCTTTTGCGCGGTGGCCACACAGGCGGCCCCGTCCTTTTCCACATAGAATTTATAATCCTTTTGCAGGATATTGGTGAGGGCGATGATGTTCAAGGAAGAATCGTCCACAATCAAGATGCTGTTCTTTTCCTGCTCCATGGGGTAACCTCCGTGGGTTATTGGCGTCGCCTTACGCGCAGCATGGCAGACATGCCCTGCTCCACCTCGGTGCCGGCGGCGGGGTATTGCCGGTACACCTCGTACTCGTTTAGCTCCCCCGTCCCGCCGAACCAGGCAGGGACGAAGGCCGCGTCGCGTATCAGCTCCAGGGCCTGTGCCGCGTTGAGCCCCGTCACATTGGGCATGAAGGTCATACCGCCCTCGGTATAGGTGGTGGGGTCGGTATGGATTTGCACGGGTATGCCTTGGGGGTAAGCCTGGGGCATGGAGCGGCCGGGGCCGGGGAAATGGGAGTACACCACGCTACCGCCCCCATGTACCTGGAAGGCGACGCCCCGGTTCACCAGGTTGCGCACCATGTCCACGGCACGGTAGCCCCGGAAGTCGGGCATAAGCTCCTGCCCGATAACCGGGCTGACCCAGTCCTCCCGGTAGGGCCCCTCCGAGGGGGGCAAATTGCGTAAAACAATTAAATCTTCCAAAAAGGCGCGAAGAATGGGAGCCAAGGTATTCCCCGCTGTGCGCCCCTGCTCTACATTGTCGATGATGCCGAAGATGAGAAATTCTGGGTTCTCCACCGGGGTGAAAATCCAATAGGCCAGGGAGAGGTATTCCCGGTCGGCCCCGCGCTCTGCCGTTCCCGTTTTGCCGCCGATGGTATGGCCGGGGATACGGGTCTGCCGCCCGGTGCCCCTGGGGCCTATGACCACCTGCTCCAGCTCTGTGCGTACCCAGTCCGAAGTCTCTTGGGAAATGGCGCGGCGGATAATCTGCTGGCGGTTTTCCTGCACGATGGCCCCGCTGGCGTCGATGACATGGGAAACAATGAAGGGCCGCATCAAATTGCCGCCGTTTATTAGCGCGGCATAGGAGGCCGCGGCTTGAATCGTCGTATTGTTAAAGCCCTGGCCGATGGAGCTGGTGGCCAATTGTACGGGCCCGAGCTGGTGCAAAGCGTACATAACCAAAGGGGAGGACACGCCATCCTCGCCGGGGAGGTCAATGCCCGTGCGCTCATGGTAGCCGAAATAGCCCCGGTACCGGTAGAACTGGTTCGCGCCCAGCCGTTGCATGATTTGCATGTGGGCCACGTTGCAGGAGATGGCCATGGCCTCCGATACGGTCAGCGACCCGTGGGCGATGCCGTCGAAGCAATGGATGACCCTATCGTGTACCTGCATGGAGCCGGTGCAGAAAAATACGTCGTGGGGGCTGATGACCCCCTCCTCCAAAGCGGCGGCCACCACGATGGGCTTGAAGGTAGAGCCCGGCTCGAAGGAGTGGGTGGTGTGGTAGTTGCGCCACATGTACATCCACGCCGTAACCCGTTCCCCGTCGGTTTTGTCTTCCCAGTTGAGATAAATGGAGCGGTCGGTGAAAAAGGCGGGATTGTCCGGCGCGGCCAGGGAAAAATTGGGGGCCTGTGCCATAGCCAGGATTTCCCCGGTGAAGGGTTGCATCACCAGCAAGGCCACCGCGTCGCTGGAGATGGTGGCAAAGGTAGCGTCCACCGTGGCCTGGGCCAGCCGCTGTATGTCCGAGTCCAAAGTCGTTACCAGATACATGCCGTGCTGTACGGGCACTTCCTCCCGGATGAGGGCATTGTCCGCGCCAAAGGCACGGAACATGCGCCCCGGCACGCCGGAAAGCTGGTTATGGAAGTGTCCCTCTAGCCCCCACTGGGCGTCCCCGCGTAAAAAGCCCAATACCTGCGGCGCGAAAAAGGGGTCGGGGTAGGCACGCATGGAGACTTCCTCCAGGTAAATATCCCGGTGCTCGTCACGGAGGGGGATGGCGATGCTGGCGGGTACATTCCGCGCCACGATACGCCAATAATCCCGGACGATGGGTTGCCAGCGGTTGTTCCCGTCCTGCACGAACAAGGCACGCAAATCCTCCATGGGAATGTCCAGTGCTTCGTGGAGGGCGTACAGCGTGTTATCCATCCAGGTAATGCGCTCTGCCCGGCCCCGGTCCAAGGAGGCGTTCTCCCGCTCGGCCAGCAAAGGCAAATCCAGCGCGATGTTGAACACGGGATGGCTGGTGGCCAGGGGTTGCATGTTCCGGTCCACAATCCAGCCCCGGTAAGGCGTCACCGTGGAAAGGTGGTCCATCCGGTTCACCCGCCATTCGCTGGAGGAGCGGTTCAGCTCATCCCCGCGCACAACCTGTATGTGCCATATCAAATACAGCAGATACCCCATAATCAAGGTAAAAAAAATCCCAATGAGCACCACACGCTTGTTGCGGCGGCGGATTGCGATGGAATTGGGTAAGGGTTTTTTGTTCATTTAAACCTCCACGCGGGGGTCAGCCCCCAAATACACTATCTATAATGCCTCGCAGAAATGCCCCCATTTCCTCCCAAAAAGTCGTGCTTGGGGGCAGTATGTACGCATAAGGGTTAAACACCACATGGCTGACGGGGGGTACATGGATATATATGATTTGCGACGGGTCGGGCCGGGCCATGCCCAGCCGCTCCAGCGCGATTGCCTCAATTTCGTCCAGGGTGAAGGGCTGGGGCATCTGGCTTGCCAAAGTGCGGTTGGCGTCCAGCTGGGTGTCCCGTGCGTGGCGGGCCAAGGTCACTTCCCGCCGCATGTCCGCGATATACGCGGAAGCCACCGCACTGCTTAGCGCGCCTATGAAAATAAGGATAATCGTAAAGACCATGGGCGCGCTCAGGGCGAAACGCTGTTTCTGCGCGTCCACTTTATGTACCGTGTCGCCGCGCTTTAAATAGACAACGTTTCCGCCCTTTTTGGGGGTGGGGGAAATGGAAGGGGGGCGTTTTTTTGTGGGCTGTGGGGGTCTTGGGTTCATAACCTCTCCGCTACACGTAGTTTCGCGCTGTTGGCGCGGCTGTTTTGGGTCAGTTCCTCGGGGCCGGGTACAATGGGATTGCGTGTGATAACGCGCAGTTGCGGCTTTTTCCCGCACACACAGTAGGGAATGTCCCGGGGGCAGGTACAGGGGTGGGCCAGCTTCCTGAAGGTATGCTTCACAATGCGGTCCTCCAGCGAGTGGAAGCTGATGACGGCTATGCGCCCGCCGGTGTGTAGCCGGTGGATGATTTGGATAAGGGCTTCGGCCAGGGGTGCCAGTTCATCGTTGACGGCGATGCGCAGGGCCATGAAGGTACGCATGGAGGGATGCTTGTCCCTGCGCTTGGCCTTGATGGGTAGGGCAAATTCTATGATGCTTACCAGGTCATGGGTGGTTTCGATGGGGCATTTATCACGCAGGATGCAGATGGCGCGGGCAATGCGCGGCGCGTATTTCTCCTCGCCGTATTGGTAAAAAATCTGGGTCAGGGCGTCCTGGCTGTAGGTGTTTACGATTTCGGCGGCGGTCAGGTCGTTTTCCGCCGGATTCATGCGCATGTCCAGGGGGCCGTCGAAGCGGTAGGAAAACCCGCGCTCTGCCGTGTCCAGCTGGTGCGACGATACGCCCAGGTCCAGCAAAACCCCGTCGGCCTTGCCGATGCCGTGGGCTTCCATGATGGCGGGCATGTCATGAAAATTGCCATGGACCGCCGTGATGCCGGGCACATGCAACCGCGCCGATGCGAGGGCGTTTTCGTCCCGGTCGATGCCCAGCAAAACCCCCGTCGTCAGCCGGTCCATGATTAATCCGGCATGGCCGCCGCCACCCAAGGTGCCGTCGATATAAACCCCGTCGGGCTTGATATTTAGGGCTTGTATCGTTTCATCGGGCATGACGGGCCGGTGATGAAACGCAACCGGAGTTAATCCCCCAGCCACAAGTCGGAAAGGGAAAATGTGTCATTGTCTTCGCCATAATCCGCTTCGGGTTGCCCCGCGTAGCCTATGGGCTCGTCATCGCGCTCCTGAGTGCCCCAGCCCCACCAGTCGTCCCACCAGTTGTCGTTCTGGTGGCTGTGCCAGGGTTCGTCCCAGGGGTCGTGGAAGCCGTGGCATTGGGTGCAGGTCTCCCCCGTGCGCACCGAGGGATGATGTTCAAAGTCCCTATCCCGGATACGCACATCGGCAAATTCCTCGGGTATGGGTATCGTGCGCACCAGCCGCACCCGGGGTACCTGAGTGTGACAGGCCCACCCGGCAAGCTGGCCGCTTTCGTAGCATATCATGTGCTCCTGATGCACCGTGCAGTAGTGGATGGGCACGGTACCGGGGGCAAAAACCTCGGTGCGTACCCGGTTGCCCCGGGGGTCGTGGCGGCAATGCTCACCCGGCAACAGGCCCGAATCCCGGCAAATGGCCTGGGTGATAATCCCCGGTGGCCGGTCAAACTGGCGGGGCGCGAAGCCTTCGTGAATCTCCTGCATGATGTTGCGCCACAGGGGCCTATGGAAAAGGTTGGCTTGCCCCATGCCCTGGAAGGTGCTCTGGCTCATACTGCGGTTGTCGTCGTTGCCCATCCAAATGGCGGCGGTTAAATAGGGGGTGGAGCCGGTAAAGCCCAGGTCGCGCACGTCATTGCTGGTGCCTGTTTTGCCGGCGATGGGAATGTCTATACGCATTTGCGGGTTATCTATCCAGTTGATGGTACGGCCCGTGCCCTCGGTAATGGTGTCCTTCATGGTGTCTATGAGCAAATAGGCCGTGGTATCGCGCATGACGCGCTGTGGCTCGTGATGGTTTTCCAGTATCACGTTGCCGTTGCGGTCCACCACCCGGGAGTAGAGCACCGGGCGGTTAAACAAACCGCCGTTGGCGATGGCACCGTAAGCGGCGGCCAGTTCAATCAAAAGCAACCCATCGGTGAGGGAGCCCAGGGGCAATCCGTAGGTGCGGTCGGTGAAGCCGCCCCGGTTTTCCACCAAGGTGGAGAAGCCCAGTCGGTGCATGTATTCCCACATGGAATGGATGCCCACATAGTCCATAGTCGCCCGGACACTGACCACGTTGCCGGAATGGTAGATGGCGCGGCGGGGGGTGTTCAGCCCCTCATAGGGGGGGTTACGGTACCAGTTGGTGATGCGGTGGGGGGGATGGATGTCATAACTGCAAGGGATAAAAATGGGGATGTCGTCGATAACCGTGGAGGGCGCGAGCAGACCCAACTCGAAGGCCGGAAGAAAGGTGGCCAGCGGCTTTAGCTGACTGCCCGGCGAGCGGGTGGCGCGGGTGGCGCGGCAGAAGGAACGGCTGGTTTGCTTTTCGCCGCGGATGCCGCGTAGTGCCAGCACGTGGCCGGTATGATGGTCCATCAGGACAAAGGCGGCTTGGGGCTGGAGGGTAAGGAGATACCGCTCCCGGGAGATTTCCTCGTAGTCCCCGGCCACCTCCTGGCGAATCCGCTCCTTAAATTCCTCCACCTGCTCCATATTGCGGGCGGTGTACTCCCGGTGGAAATGGGTCAGCATACCCGAGATTTGGTCCCGTACGGTGACATTGAACTCCACATGGATACGGAAGTCCTGCTCGGGAAAGTTTTCGTCGTTCATGAAATGTCTGTCCACCACGGCTTGCATTTCCAAGTCCTGCAAGGAATAAATGCGCAAGCCCCCGGTGAAGATTTCCCGGTAGGCTTGGGCCATGGTCCAGGTGTTTAGTTTTATCAGGTCGTCGCGCACCTGGGCCACCAGCGCGTCGTGGTAGCAGGTCATGGTGGATACCACCGCCATGGTGGAGGCGTCGCGCACCAGCGTGGCGTATACGTCTGTGGTTATGGCCTCGAAGTGCTCCTCCTCGGTGATGAAGCCCAGGCGCAACATATTATTCAGCACCCATTGGGCACGTTCCCAGTTGCGCTCGGGGAATAAATCCGGCGGGAAGCGGGAGGGATTTTGCGTGATGGCGGCAATGACCGCCGACTGGGCGATGTTTAAATCCATGGCGTCTATCCCGAAATAGAACATGGCCGCGGCCTGTACGCCGTGGTTCTGCCGGCCCAAATTTATTTCGTTTAAATACATTTCAAGGATATATTCCTTGGCCAGGATACGGCACCCCAAATGGTAGGTCAGCTCCCGCTCCATGCGCACGGCCAGGGCCTGTTCCTGCAATTTCCACACCAGCTCGCCTTCGAAGAAACCGAAGGTATTTTTTATCAATTGCTGGGTAATGGTGCTGGCACCCTGGGTGTCGCCGTCGGTGGTCAGGGCATTGTGCAAGGCCCGACCGATGCCCCGGATGTCAATGCCGTTGTGTTGCCAGAAACGCTCGTCCTCGATGGCGATAATCGCGTTAATCATGTGTGGGGAAATTTGGCATAGCGTAACGAAGGTGCGGTTTTCGCCGCCGTGGAGGACATACAATTCCTCCCCGGTGCGGCCGCAAATAATAATGGAGGAATACACGCCGGAGCTTATATCGTCCCAGTCCATTTCCGGCGCGGCCTGTATGATGCCCAGCCACAGCCCCAGCCCCATGGCCGAAAGGGAAAGGCCGCCGATGAGGGTCACAGCCAGTGTGACACGTAAAACCAGCAAGCTTATTTTATTGCGTACCCGGGTGGTTTGCGAATTTAATTGTCTGCGCCGTTTTTGGTTTCCGAAATTTGAATAGTCCATAATCCATTCCTTTCGTTATCCGCGGAAGCGTTTTTCCTGTTCATAGGCTTTGATTACGCGGGCGTTGTCCGTTGGGAGCAGCTTGGGCTTGGGTTTAAGCCCTTGCTGCGCGGGTATGGGCGGGGCGATTTCGTTAAGTATTGTATTGTTTTTTTCTTCCAGCACCCGCACCTTCACGTCCAAATCCATGACCCGGCGGATGTATTTTTGCAATTGGGCCACCTGGGGCTTGTACATATGCTGACTGGCGTCCAACTCCGGGCCGATATCCTTCAGCATAGCCTCAAACATATTATCGCAACCCTTTACCGTGTCGATAAATTGTTGCTTTTCTTTATTCATTTCCATCAGAAAGCCGCGCACTTCCTCCACGGGCAGTCCGCTTTCGATTACAGTCCGCTGGTTGTCGGTGATATTCACAATTTCGATGAGGGCTTGCTCTTTCTTTTTCAAGCCGTCAAGCAAAATAGCCAGTTGGGTTTCCATAGTAAGCATTATAGTACACTTTACACCCGCTTCGCAAGATTTCGGAAGTTTAGGAGTGGCTGAACCGCGTTGAATGGGGCGGATGGCGGTGTGTTTTCGTTCGCTATGCTACGCCTGAGCTCCGCTGGTGGCGCGTACCGCGCCAATGCGCTACGCGGCGCACGCAATTCGCTCACCGAAAACGCACCGCCATCCGCCCCATTCAACGCGGTTCAGCCACTCCTGCAAAAAAGCCGCATCAGCGGCTTTTTTGGTAGTTTTTGTCAAACTTTTTTTCAAAAAGTTTGCAGGGTGTGGGACGGAGTCCCACGGTCTTCATCTTCACATAAACAGCTCGTTATTTCATAGCGCGTCGGGTATTTACGCCATTGCCATTGGTGCCAGGTGTGGGTGTGGGCTCGGGTGTGGTGGTGTTATCGTTGTCTGCATCCGGTGCGGGCGCGGGCAGTGTGGTGGCGTCATCTTGTTGGGGCGCGGGCGCGGGCAGTGTGGTGGGGTCTTGCGTGTTATTTTGCTCGATGTTGCCACGGTTACGCCTTTGGGCGAAAAATTCCGCTACCCGGGAAGCGTTGGCCGTGTCATCTGTTTCGTCAATGGCCACTACAGGCACGGTTTGGTCAAACCGGCCGTCCAAATCATTGTAGGATATGTCGTTTCTGTACACGCGGTTGTTCAACGAGTTACGGTTAAGCTCCATGCCGTAGCTCCCACGGCCGGCCATATTGGTATTGGCACGGTGGTTATTGTAGCCGAAGGTGTGGCCCATGCGGCCATCGCGGTTGTGGCGATTGTGGCGGTTGTGGCTATTGTAGTTTCGCGTGCCATGGCGGTTTTGCCCCAGTCCGCGGGCATTGCGGTTGGCGTTACGGCTGATATTGCGCGTAAAGCCGCGGGTACGGTTGGTACCGTCTACGCTGTTGCCACCGTCAAAGCTGTCGGCGCGGCGTGTTACGGAACGCACCAGGCGTTCGCCATTATAATTGGCTTCATTGTTTTCGGGATACGCACCCGTGGAACAGGCGGTAATACCCATCAAACCCACAAGGGCCGTAGCCGCAAGCATTTTTCTATACTTCATATTGGAAATCCTCCCCTGTAAAAAAATCGCATGACCCGATTTTGCTGAGGTCTGCGATTCTAGTTTGGGCAGGATTGCGAAAAAAATACTATACTAAGAATGGCAAAAAATTTGACCGTCTATTTTCGAAGCTTCTATTATAATGTCCAAGCCATCTTGCGCCGCTTCGTGCCGCAAACGGCCGGCAATGGCGTCCACTATCCAAATTTCCCCAGCATAATGGGTAATATCTACCAAAGCCATTCCCGTTTCAAAGGCGTCCAAGCTACCGTGATAGCGCAAATCCCCGGTGACGAAGGCATCGCAATTTTTCTCCCGCGCCGCCATCCAATAACGGGAATGGGACGCGTCACCGCCGCATATACCCAATTTTTGTATTTTTTTATCCCCGTCCCCCACATAGCGGATATGGGAAAGGGCTAACGCCTTCTTCGCGTGCAGGGCAAAATCCGTCAATGTCATGGCCTCCGGCAAAACCCCCACCAGCCCAAGGCCCGGACAATTATTATGGCTGTCAATCAAGGGGGACGCCTCCTGTAAGCCCAGCCTTTCAAAAAGACAGTCGTTCACACCGCCGGAGGCTTTATCCAAATTGGTATGCATACAATACAGGCCAATCCCCGCGTGCAACAGGGCCATGATTTTACGCCCCAGCGGGTTGGCGGCGGTGATTTTTTTCAGCGGGTCGTGGATGGGCGGGTGGTGGCAGATGAGGAAATCATATCCCCCCGCAACGGCTTCGTTTACCACGGCTTGGGTCGCGTCCAAGGCCACCAGCACCTTGCGCACGCGCCCGGCTTCATCACCCAGCAACAAGCCCACATTGTCCCAGTCCTCGGCCCAGTGCAACGGAGCCCAGTTTTCCAGCTTTTCCACCAGCCGGGCGGCAAGCACCCCCTCGCTACCCACCGATTTCCTCCTTCAGCCAAATGAGCCGCTGGGCATATTCGTCACGTTTTTCCCCCGTCGCGCCGGAGGCTATGTAACTTTCCAGCCGGTCCCTTTCCACGGTGAGGTATTCCTTCCACTCCGGGCAGACGTCAAGATGCTTGCCCAGGCTGTATTCCTTTTCCTTCCATAGGGAGGGATTCACCGACGGTGTAACCATAATCAACACATAAAAACGGTCCCCCTCCCGGGCCAGTTTCTCGTCAGCGATGTAATAGCCCAGCCGGTGCAGATTCCGGCGGAGCTTCATGGTATCGTGCTGGGGCTGTAGGATTAGGCGTTTCGCGGTTTTGGCCTTGGCACTGCCCCGTTCGAGGATGCCTACGATATTCATGCCGCCGATGCCCGCGATAACCGCCACATCAAATTCATTTTCCTGCAAGGGGTCGAAGCCGTCCCCCAGACGGGTAGTGATACGGTCCCCCATCTTGGCGGCATAAATCGTGGTGACGGCATGGCTCAGGGGCCCCGGCGCGATGTCACAGGCGATGGCTCGCACCACCATGTTCAGTTTCACCGCCGCCACGGGCAACTGGGCGTGGTCCGTGCCGATGTCGGCCAAGGTGGCGCAGTCGCCGCCCACCATGGACAGGGCAACGGCGAGGCGCGGCGAAAGGTTGGCGTTGGGGGTGGTTTCGGTTAAACGGAAGGGGGTTTTCATATGATTTGCTCCTTTTGCAATAGTTTAGTCTAAATAATCCTTGAGTTTTTTACTGCGGCTGGGATGGCGCAACTTGCGCAGGGCTTTGGCCTCGATTTGGCGTATGCGCTCCCGGGTCACGTTAAACTCCTTGCCCACTTCCTCCAAAGTGCGGGCGCGGCCGTCGTCCAGCCCGAAGCGCAGACGCAATACCTTTTCCTCCCGGTCGGTTAGGGTGTCCAGCACCTCGAAGAGCTGTTCCTTGAGCAAGGTAAAGGCCGCCGCCTCGCTGGGGGCGGGGATATCGTCGTCGGGGATAAAGTCCCCCAGATGGGAGTCCTCTTCCTCGCCGATGGGGGTTTCCAAGGATACGGGGTCCTGGCCGATTTTCAAGATTTCGCGCACCTTTTCCACGGGCATTTGCATTTCCTTTGCCAGCTCGTCGGGGCTGGGGTCGCGGCCCAGCTCCTGCAAGAGCTGACGGGACACGCGAATCAATTTGTTTATGGTTTCCACCATATGCACGGGGATACGAATGGTGCGCGCCTGGTCGGCGATGGCCCGGGTGATGGCCTGGCGAATCCACCAGGTGGCGTAGGTGCTGAATTTGTAGCCCTTTTTATAGTCAAATTTCTCCACGGCCTTAATCAAGCCCAGATTGCCCTCTTGAATCAAATCCAGGAAAAGCATACCGCGCCCCACATACCGCTTGGCGATGCTTACCACCAGCCGCAGATTGGCCTCCGCCAGCCTCCGCTTGGCGTTTTCGTCGCCGGTTTCCATGCGCTTAGCCAGGTCCACCTCTTCCTCTGCGGTGAGCAAAGGCACCTTGCCGATTTCCTTTAAGTACATGCGGACGTGGTCGTCAATATTAATCGCGCCCTCCACCGCGGCCAGGTCGATTTCCTTTTCCTTTTCCACGTCCGTAGCCATACCGCTGGTCAGCTCAATGCCTTGGCCCTCCAGCCATTCATAAGCCTTTTCTACCTGGTCGGGGTCCAGGTCAATGTCCCCGAGAAACTCCATAATTTCCTTGTGGTCGAGCGTACTTTTGTTCTTTTTACCGACAATCACCAGCTCTTGCAAGCGATTCATCAGTAGCGGGTCTTCAAAAGGCTTCAAAGAACACCATTCCTCTCATCGTACATTTATTCTAACCATTAGAAAGGGTAATATACTGGTTTTGCAAGGATTTCTTGCGCAAAGCAAGGGATTTTACGGCATTCAGGTCATTTTTCCCGCCGAGCTGTTCGATTTGGCTGTTGATATACGCGATTTTTATAATGGACGCCATTTCATTCAAGGATTTTTCCATTTCCGGCACGGAGGCATAGGCAATGGGCTTGGAAAAAACCTCCGCCGCCTGCTGTTGCGCCTCGGCGGTCTCGAACCGGGAAACCACGTCCGCCGGGGCGGATGTATTTTCGTAGGCGAAGGCAAGCAACCGGGCGTATACCCCGTCGCCCATTTCCTCCGGGGCGAGATAGCCGCCCAAAGCGGTGGCGGCGGCGCGATGGGTCAGCGCGAGATGCAACAACGCTTTGCGCGCCTCGCGTAAGCCGGGGTCCTCCTTGCTTGAGCGCGTACGGGCCCGGGGCGCGCCGGCGGGGAAGAAGCCTTCCTCGGTTTTGGCTGTTTTTTCCTGTTGCTCTTTGGCGTCGTTGAAGATAACCTCCGGGGCGATGCCCGAGATTTGGCCGATTTCGTCGGCGTAGGCTTTCATTTCGATTTTACTTTCCAGGTGGGCGATGCATTGCTTCGCCTCCTGGGCGAACTGGATACGGTCGTCGGGCTTGTCCATGTCAAATTGCTGTAAGAGGAGTTTAATCTGAAAGGCGATATGGCTCCGCGCCCCGGCCAGCAATTGCCCCAGCCGCTGGGGGCCGAATTTTTGCAGAAATTCGTCCGGGTCCTTGGCGTCGGGGGTCTGCAAGACCTTCACCCGCAAGCCGCCCTGGAGCAAAATGGGGATGGAGCGTTGGGCGGCGGCGGTGCCCGCTTCGTCGCTGTCGAGCAAAAGCAAGGCCGTTTCGCACCCGGCGCGGCGCAAAAGCTGTACATGCCGGGCGGTAAGGGCCGTGCCCAGCACCCCCACCGCATTGGAAAACCCGGCCTTGAACAAGGCCAGCACATCCATATAGCCCTCCACCACGATGAGCTCCTTGGCCCGGGTCCTGCGCGCCAGATGCAAAGCGTATAACTGACTGCTCTTGTTAAACAGGCTGGTCTCCGGCGAGTTGAGGTACTTGGCCTCCTTATCGCTTTCGCGCATGATACGCCCGCCGAAGCCCACCACCCGCTTGCCCGTGTCGATTATGGGGAACATGAGCCGCCCCCGGAAGCGGTCATAGTAGTGCTCCCGCTCATTTTGGCCCTTGGCCAGCAGGCCCGCCGTATGTAAATCCGCCGGACTGATATCCCCCGGCGCGGTCATGTGGCGCAACAAAGCGTCCCAGCCCGGTGGGGACAGCCCCAGCCCGAAAAGGGCCTGTAGCTTATCCGTGACCCCGCGGTTTTGTAGATATTCCCGGGCCTGTACCGCCTCGGGTGCGTCGGAGCGCAAATTTTCATAGAAAAAACGCGCCGCCACCTTGTTATACTCGGCATGTTGTGCGCGTTCCTTGTGCTTTCTCCCTTCGGAGGGTGCCGACCCCGGCTGGGGCAAAATAAAATGCACCCGGTCCGCCAACAGCTTCAACGCATCCACAAAATCCATATGCTCGAAGCGCATGACAAAGGTGAACACATTTCCCCCCGCGCCGCAACCGAAGCAGTGGAAGAATTGGGTGTCCGTATTTACGGTGAAGGAGGGCGTCTTCTCCTGATGAAAGGGGCACAGCCCCCAATGCCGCCCGCCGCGCACGCGCAAGGCCACATAGCTCCCCACCACATCCACAATATCATTTTGGGCGCGGACTTCCTGTATAATTTCATCCGGGTAGAACATGGCACGTTCCTTTATTTTGGGGATGTCTTTGTAAATTCGACGCGTCTGGCGAAAATCCTTCAAAGCCAGCGTGAAAGAGAATGTGTTAAACATGATATAATTACCTTGCAGTAGAAAATTTATATTTGTGGAGGTAAAGAAAATGGTAATGCCTTATTTGCATTTTAATGGGAATTGCGAGGAAGCATTTAGGTTTTATGCTGATTGCTTCGGCGGGAAAGTTACATTCCTATCCCGACTAAACAATGAACCCAGAAATCCTGTTATGCACGCTACGGTCATGCTGACTGAACACGGCGGTCTAACGGGTTCAGATTCCGACCCTCCTGAACCTCTCCCCGAAAAATATGAAATCCTTGTGCTTTTTAAGACACGAGAAGAAGTTGAAAGTGTTTTTTCAAAGCTATCCGAAGGTGCAACAGACATCACTCCATTCGCACCACACCCACCACCCGATGATGCAGGCGGCGGCGCATACCTCATTGATAAGTACGGCTATCATTGGATGTTGTGCGTATAATGTGCTTTGCATAATAAGCACTTTCTTCGCCGTGCGTACTTATACAGTATCATGCAATGGTCATTCTACACAATAAATTAAATTTCTCCCAATACTTGCAATTTTTTACATCTATGGTATAGTAAGGCAAATTTCGCACCGAAGGGGAGATTTATATGCGAGCAACGGGTATTGTAAGGCGAATAGACGAGCTGGGGCGCATCGTACTGCCCTGCGAACTGCGGCGTGTACTGCACATCAACGACCGTGACCCGCTGGAAGTCTTTGTGGATAATGACCGGATTATATTGAAGAAATACGAGCCGGCTTGCATTTTTACAGGTGCCGCCGAGGATTTGTTCGAATATGAGGGCCGGAAGGTTTCCAAATCTGCGATACAAGAAATGGCGAAGCAAGCCGGATTGATATAATTTACTGAAAGCCGCACATGTATTTATGGGCGGCTTTTTCTATGGGAGTGAATCGCATGAATCACGCACAACTCGCCGCCGCCGCCGTTGCGGCCAAGGACCGCGCCTACGCGCCCTATTCGGGCTTCCATGTGGGGGCGGCCTTGCTTTCGGAGGGGGAGACGCTCTATATCGGGTGCAATATCGAGTCTGCGGCCTATCCTGCCACGGTCTGCGCCGAGCGGACGGCCTTGCTCAAGGCCGTTTCCGAAGGGGAGCGTAAATTCCGTGCCATAGCCGTGGCTGGCTCCAAGCCGGGAGCCGACGGGGACTATTGCTATCCCTGCGGCGTGTGCCGGCAGTTGCTTCACGAATTTGCGGGGGAAGACTTCGAAGTGATTGTCGCCCGGACGGCAACGGATTTCCGTGTGCACAAATGGGCAGAAATTTTACCTTTTGGCTTCGGCCCCAAGGACCTGGAGGGATAATTTTGCGCATCTACGATATCATCCATAAAAAGAAGCGCGGCGGTGCGCTGACAAAAGAGGAAATCGCGTTTTTCGTAGCGGGCGTCACCGACGGTAGCGTTTACGATTATCAAGCCACCGCCCTCCTTATGGCCATTTGCCTGCAAGGGATGAACCCGGCAGAAACCACCGCCTTGACCCTGGCCATGGCCCACTCCGGCGACATGCTGGATTTGAGCGGCTTGCCGGGCATCAAGGTGGACAAGCATTCCACCGGCGGGGTGGGGGACAAAACCACTTTGGTGGTGGCCCCCATGGTGGCGGCCATGGGCGTCACCGTAGCGAAAATGAGCGGCCGGAGCCTGGGCCACACCGGGGGCACGGTGGACAAGCTGGAGGGCATCCCCGGCTTCGAAACCGCGCTGAGCATGGAACAATTCTTCGCCACCGTGGCCCAATGCGGCCTTTGCATTGCGGGCCAGTCCATGAGCCTGGCCCCGGCAGACAAGAAAATCTACGCCCTGCGCGACGCCTCCGCCACCGTGGACAGCATCCCCTTAATCGCCGCCAGCATCATGAGCAAAAAAATCGCCGCCGGCGCGGATTGTATTTTGCTGGATGTGAAAATGGGGAGCGGCTCCTTCATGAAAACCATGGCCGACGCCCGGGCCCTGGCCCAGGCCATGGTGGAAATCGGCCAGGGCGCGGGGCGAAAAACCGCCGCGGTAATCACCTCCATGGAAACCCCCCTGGGCGACGGCATCGGAAACAACATCGAAATCCAGGAAGCCATAGCCGTGTTGCGGGGCGAGGGCCCGGCAGATTTACGCCATGTATGCCTGGAGCTGGCCGCCCATATGTTCCTTCTCGCGGGCAAGGGGGAGCTGGCCGCGTGCCGCGCTTTGGCCGAGGAGGCGATTTCCAGCGGCAAGGCTTTGGAAAAATTCGCCGCTCTGGTGGCGGCCCAAGGCGGCAACCGAAGCTACATCGACGACCCCAGCCGCTTCCCCACGGCAAAACTCAAGCGCACCCTCCCCGCCCGGAAGAGCGGCTACATCGGAGCGATGGACACCGAGGGCATCGGCCATACCGCCCTGGCTTTGGGCGCGGGCCGCGCCACCCCCGGGGATAGCATCGACTACAGCGCGGGCATCATCCTCCACGCGAAAACCGGCGACCGGGTGGAAGCCGGGCAACCCCTGGCCACCCTCTACACCTCCAGCGAAGAAAAAGCGGACACCGCAACACAGCAATACCTGTCCTGTCTCACCTTTTCCCACACCCCGGTGGAGAAACCCCCGCTGATTTACTGAAAAGGTGGGGCGGTGGATTCCCGCTCGATGAGCCATGGCTCCAGCTGGGCGCGGCAAATGGGCGTTTTCTGCGAAAGGCCGCGAAGCAAAGCGCAAGCGGTTTCCCCCAGGGCGGCGGGATTTTGCGCGATGGTGGTCAAGGTGGGCGTACAGCCCTGACACAGGAGCTGGTTGTCAAACCCGACGATGGACATGTCCCGGGGCAGTTCGTATCCCAGGGTCTTGAACCGCCGAATCGCCCCCAGTGCCATCAAATCGCTGGCAAAGTAAATGGCTGTGGTGTCGGTTTTAGCAAAGTATTCCGCCGCCTTGGTGCCGCTTTCCATGCTGTAATTTCCGTCGAAGCAGAGCCCCGGGTCAAAGGGAATGGCATGGTTGTACAAGGCCGCCAGATAGCCGGCCAGCCGTTCTTGTGAAATGTAGGCTTCCTTGTGGCCGTTTACAAAACCAATCCGCCTGTGCCCCAATTGGGTAAGATGCCGAATCGCCAACGCGCCGCCGGAGATGCTGTTGGTGCCCACATTCCCTACCAGGGGATTTTTTGCGTGGATGTCCAGGGTGACGATGGGGGTTGTGGTGGTTTCCAGTTGCAAATAATAGGGGTCGGTATTTTTAATGCCTGTGACAAAAAGGCCGTCGAACTTATTTTTATAGGCGAATTGGTCCAGGGTCTCCGGGGTGTCGCCGTTGATATGGAAGACCACCACATCCAGGTCCAGCCGGTCGGCGTATTTTTGAAAGCCCATCAGTAACGAAAACATGAGGGAGGTCTGGCTGTCCTCCATGTCGTCGGGATTGACGGCGAGCACGCCGAAACGCTTGCGCTGGCCGGGGCTTTTTAAATAACCCAGTTCGTGGGCGTACAGACGCACGCGTTCTTTGGTTTCGTCGCTGATTTCGTGGCGGCCGGAAAGGGCCTTCGAAACGGTGGCGGGGGATAGGCCCAGGTCCTGGGCTATTTTTTTTACTGTGGGCTTCATATATGCCTCCATAAAAGTGTCGTCAGAAGGGATTATACCACAGAAAAAACATTTCAGAAACAATTTCACGGAAATTTCGTGAAATAATTCTTGACAAAGAAAGGGCGAAATATTATAGTAACCTTGTTGAAAATGACGAAAATTTATTTTCGCAAGGGGTACATATGGAAAATATTAGCGGAAGCGGCTGGATATTGCAGGAAAATTCCTTTAACCCGGCGGCCTTGGGCAAATGCGAAGCCATTATGTGCGGGGGCAACGGGTACATGGGCCTGCGTGCGGCCACGGAGGAGCGATACATCGGGGAAAGGCGGGGTCTTTTCGTGGCGGGGACATTTAACCGGTTTTTGTCCGACACGGAAAAAGACAACGAAGTGAGCGAGTTGCCTAATGCGGCGGATTTCCTGGAAATGGAAATCAAGCTGGACGGGCAACTTTTTTCATTGGCCCAGGGTACGGTGAAGGAATACATCCGAAGTTTACACTTCGCCACGGGGGAACTGAAGCGGCAGATGCACTGGGTTTCCCCGGCGGGGAAGGAATATCGGCTGGATTTCCACCGGGTGGTTTCTTTGGGGGATTTGCATACCGTGGCGCAAAAGGTGTGCATACAGCCCCTGTCCGGGGTTGCGGAGATTACCCTTTCCACGGGCATCAACGCCCAGATGACCAATTCCGGGGCCCAGCATTTCGCCGAGGGGCCCAAGCGGTTTTATGACCGGCGTTATATGCAATTGGTGCAGACCACCACCCAGAGCGGCATTGATTTCGTTCTGACCACGGATGTAACGCTCTCCCGGGAGGCGAATACCCGTATTGCCATGGACAGGCGCAGGATATTTTCCGTATATGACATTTCCCTGGAGCCGGAGGAAGTGCTGACCATAGAGAAAATCACCACCGTGCACACCTCCAGGGACAAAAAAACCGAGGGGCTTGACACCGCCGCTTTGCAGGCCCACGCGCTGGCCCATTTGAAGGCGCAGTCCGCGCTGGGCTACGGCGAAATCGCCCGGCAAAGCGCGGAAGCCTGGCATCAAAAGGTATGGGGCAATATCCCCGTGACCCTAGAATCTACCGACCCCACCGACCTGCTGGCCTTGCGTTTCGCCCAGTATCACTTGCAAATTATGGCTCCCGCTCACGACAACCGCATGAACATCGGCGCGAAGGGGCTTTCCGGCGAGGGATACAAGGGCCATACCTTTTGGGATACCGAAATATTCGTCTTGCCGTATTATATTTTTACCCAACCGGAAACCGCCCTCAGCCTTGAGGAATACCGCTACCTCTCCCTCCCCGGGGCGCGGAAAAAGGCTGAGGGCAATGGTTTTTCCGGCGCGCAGTTCCCCTGGGAGTCCGCGTGGCTGGACGACGGGGAAGTCACGCCCCTGTATGGCGCGGCGGATATCGTCACGGGCTTGCCCACGCCGATTCTCACAGGCTTAATTGAAATCCACATCACCTGTGATGTGTGCTATGGCGTGTGGCAGTACTATACCGCCACGGGGGACGCGGATTTCATGGCGCGTTGCGGCTATGAGCTGGTGTTCGAAACAGCCAATTTCTGGGTGTCACGCCTGGAACCGGGCCCGGAGGGGAAGCTTCACATTAATAATGTCATCGGCCCGGACGAATACAAGGACCAAATAGACGACGATGCCTTCACCAACCATTTTGCCCGCTGGAATTTGTGGCTGGCCATGGCATACCGGGATGCCTTGGCCCGGGAGAACCCCGCGCTACTGGAAAAACTGCGCCCCTATGTCCGGTACGGCGCGTGGGAGGAAAAGGCCCGGGACATTTACATCCCCGAGCCCAGGGAAGACGGTATAATCCCCCAAAACCGCACTTTTTTAACCTTAAAGGAAATTGACTTGACCAAATATAAAAATCAGACCCAGGTGGGCTCCATTTACCGGGACTACAACCATGAGCAAATCGGCGAGATGCAGGTTATCAAGCAGGCAGATGTGCTGTTGCTGATTTTATTAAAGGAGGAACACTTTACCCCGGAGGTGAAGCGCGCCAACTGGGACTATTATGAGCCGCGCACCTTGCACGATTCCTCCCTTTCCCTGTCCACCCATTGCATACTGGCGGCGGACATGGGGGATGAGGTGCTGGCATATGATTTGTTTAAGCGGGCCTGTAACATCGACATGGGGCCCAATATGAAAAGCTCCGACGACGGCATCCATGCCGGCAGTATCGGGGGTATCTGGCAGTGTGCGGTGCTGGGCTTCGGCGGCTTGCGGCTGGTGGGCGACAAGATACGCCTTGCCCCGGCCTTGCCCAAAGCTTGGACGCGTTTGCAATTTTATTGCTGGCTCAAGGGGCAGAAAATAAAAATAAATATCACCCACGACACCGTGCAGGTGGAAAACCTGACCCGAACCGCCCCCGTGGAAATGGAAATCAACGGCACTACGCATGTTGTCGCCGACATGCTTGAAATAAAATAAAACCAGAATGCAGAGTGTAATCCGAAGGGAGAAGAACATGAAAAAGCTATTGATTTTGCTTGTGCTTGCGGCTACGGTATTGTCCTTGGGGGCCTGCCGCAACGCGGATGACGCCGGGGGAATTGTGGAAGTGACCATTCCCCATTACAAAACCGGGGACAATGTGGGCGCGCTATATTTCCTGCCCATCGTGGAGCGTTTCAACGAGCGGTACGAGGGCAGATTCAGGCTCAACATCGAGCCCATGCCCCAGCATCTGTACGCTGAGCAGATTCGTCTGCTGGCCGGAACCCCCGCCATGCCTGTACTTATCGAGGGCGGGCTGGACGATGTCTGGTTCCGGGACGTTATCATCCCCAACAATATGTTTGTGGATTTGCGCCCCTTCTTCAGGACCCATGAGATTTACCGCTATTTCAACCAGCAGAATTATCAGCACAACCTGACGGCGGATGGGCGGCTCATCACCGTGCCCCATCCCATCCAACGCCCCATGACCATGTACTATAACGAGGCACTGTGGCAGCCCAGCCGCCCCATTGCCCAGCTTTCCTGGCGGGATGTGACCGCCGAGCTGGGGGACAACCGGGTGGCTTTCATGACGGCGGAAAACGCCTGGACCACCATGCTGGCCCTCTCCTCCATGATAGCCGCTGAACCCGGTGGCGCGGACATCGTGCGCAACGCTGTAGCCACCCAGACCCGCATCCGCGATTTCAACCAGCCGCCCTTGGTGGCCGCCTTCGCCACATTGCAACATGTTTTTGCCAATCATGCCCAGCCCGGAGCCATCGGCGCGCCCTTCGCAGAAGCCGCCAACGCCTTTTTTAACCTGAACGCGGCGATTATCTGCAACGGCCCGTGGATGGTGGGGGATTTCCGCTATCCCGACGGTGCACACAACTGGGGCCCCGGTTTCGACCATAATACCGTGCGCATGTCCGTACTGCCCGGCAATGTGGCCCTGCAAAATCCCCTGGGCTTCAACTGGTGGATTCCCGCCACCGCCAGCGAGGCGGAGCAGGAATTGGCCTTGCATTTCCTGGGATTCATGTTCAGCCACGCAGAAATGGAGTTCACCATGGCGGTGGCTGGCGGCGTTATCCCCGGATTCCAGCACTCCGCCGACTTTTTGCGTGAACGTGCCGAGGACCGCCTGATGGACGAATATGCCGCCTCCATTGATGCCAATACCATTATCATGCCCGCCTTCTGGGATGCCGTGTATTCCTCCATTGCCGACCGCGACTTTGGCACGCTGTTGCCCCAGCTGGTGGACGGTACATTGACTCCCCAGCAATTCGCCGACGAGCTGACCCGCCTAACCCTGGAAGCGGTGAGTTAGCACAGCTAAAGGGTAAAAAATGCAACCCGTTTGAAAGGGGCGGGGGCGGTTGGGAATGGCCAGCCGCCCCCATCCCCTTTCACGCTCACGGAGCACTGAACAACAGACCCACCCGCTGGATAAAATTGTGAGGGGAGCATTGTATGTTCAAGCGCGAGAAACGGTATAAGGAGCCGCTGGGCAAGCTGGAAATCCGGCAACTGCCATGGATTTATTTCTTTTTGTTGCCCAGCGTAATTATTTTTCTGATGTTTTATCTCTGGCCTATTGTGACGGTGGGGTATACATCCCTGACCCGCTGGAACGGCTTCACCGCGCCGGAGTGGATTGGGATTGAGAATTTTACGCGGCTGTTTGGCCAAACGGCCTTTCGCATTGCCCTGCGGAATTTGGGCTGGTGGTCTCTGATTGCGGCTACCATGCACGTGGGCTTCGGGGTGCTGGTGGCCCTGATTTTTTACAAGGGGCCTCCGGGCTGGAAGGTGGCCCGGACTTTTTTCATGGTGCCCAATGTCACGTCGGTGGCGGCTTGGGCTATGATTTACCGCTTTGTCTTCCGGGATGATTTTGGCTTGTTGAACAATTTCATCCGGTTTTTCAACCCGGATTTCAGCGTGAACTGGTTCTTCGTTTCCCCCTACGCCTTTTGGGCCATTACCTTTACCTGGGTATTCTACGCGGTGGTGGTGACGCTGGTGGTCTTGAGTGATTTGATGGCCATTCCCCAGGAATTGCAGGAGGCCGCCCGTATCGACGGTGCCGGCGGCTTCGGGGTGCTGTGGCGCATCAATTTGCCCCTGTGCCGTTTTTCCATCGGAACGGCGGTAATCATGTCGGTAACGGCGCGGATTACCATGTTCGAGGCCATTGACCTGACCACGCGGGGTGGCCCCGGTAGCGACACCATGGCTTTGCCCTTGATTTTGGTACGGAATTTAAGCAATTTCAACTACGGCATGGCCAACGCCACCGCCGTGGTGATGTTTGTGCTGGGTATCATCGTGATGCTGGCCGTGCGGAAGATTTTCCGCATGGATGAGCCGGTTTATTAGAAGGGCGGGGCGCGTATGAGCCAGAAATCGAAAAATTTTTTTAACCAAATCCCCACCTACGCGGGTATGTACGCGGTGCTAATCTTTGTCACGCTGGTGTCCATCGGGCCTTTGGTATGGGTGGTCATGTCCTCCTTCAAAACCAATGCCCAAATCGTGGGGAGCCCCTTCTCCTTACCCACGGCCATCACCTTTGACGCTTACCGGGAGGTCATTGAGCGGGGCAACTTTTTTACCTACGCCTTCAATTCCTTTACCTATTCCACAACGGCTACCATTGCTTCCCTGATTATCTACGCCATGGCGGCCTTTGTTTTTGCCAAATACCGCTTCCCCTTGAAGACATTGCTCTTCTCGGTGATGGTGGCGACACTGCTGGTGCCGGGTCACAGCCGCACCCAGCCGATTTTTTCCCTGATTATGGATTTGGGGCTCTTCGACACACGCCGGGGGATTATTTTGGTATACATTTCCGGTGGGCTGGCTATGTCACTGTTTGTGTTGCGCTCCGCCTTCATGAGCATTCCCAAGGAGGTGTCGGAAGCGGCCCTCATCGAGGGTGCGGGCTTTGTGCGCAACTTTTTCCAGATGCATGTTCCGCTGGCCAAGGGCGGCCTAGCCACAGCGGGGATTCTCATGTGGCTGGGGCATTGGAACGAATATTTCTTCGCCGCGCTCCTCACCACCTCGGCGCGGACCCGGACATTGCCCTTCGCGCTGGCCTTTTTCTCTGAAATGTTTTCCTTTAACTATACGCGCATGTTCGCCGCCCTTACCATGGTGATAATCCCGGGCATCCTTGTGTACGCCCTCACCCAGGAGCAGGTGCAGATGAGCGTGGCCACCACCGGGGTGAAGGGATGACGCCTTTTTGCTGGGACTCATGCAAATTGGCGATTTTTGACCTGGACGGGGTCATCGTGGACACGGCGAAATACCACTATTTGGCATGGAAAGAGCTGGCCGACGCGCTGGGCTTCACCTTCACCCCCCGGCACAACGAGGGGCTGAAGGGCGTCTCCCGCCAGCGGTCATTGGAAATTCTGCTGGAAGTGGGCGGCCTCACCCACGCCTTTTCCCCCGGGGAAAAGGAAAAAATGGCCGCAGAAAAAAACGCCCGCTATGTGGCGTATATCAATAACCTGCAACAGGACGAAATCCTGCCGGGTTCCCGGGCTTTGCTCACCGGTTTGCGTGCCCAAGGTATAAAGACCGCACTGGGCTCCGCCAGCAAAAACGCCAGACCCATCCTTGACAAGCTGGACATCACACCCCTGTTTGACATCATCATCGACGGCACCTCCACCCAAAAAGCCAAGCCCGACCCGGAAGTATTTTTACTTGCGGCCCGGGCTTTATCTATCGCGCCGGAAAATTGCGTCGTCTTCGAAGACGCCCAAGTAGGCATTGACGCCGCCCTGGCCGCCGGAATGCGCCCCATTGCCGTAGGCTATCCCGGCATACTCACCGGAGCGGATTTGTACATTACTGATTTAGCGCAGGTGCAGTGCCCGAGCCGTCTGGGGTAGGGTTGGTATTTTCCCGGTAGCTCCCAGGAAACGAAAAAACCCCGGCGTCTGGGGTTGAATATTCCCAGGCAACCGAGGCTAGAATGCAAAAAAAGATAAAGAAATCCAAAAAAAAGCTTGACACATAAATGCAAGTGTGGTAGCGTATGAAGCTGTACCCCTTTTTATGGCGGGGGCACAAGCACGTGTAAGGGTAGCACATATTTTTCAACAAATCAAGAATTATTTTAATATATCTACCTGTAAATTTCATACAAATTCACATATCATCTTAAGGGGTTGTTACGGTGGAGAAAAACAGGGTTCATGCTACCCGCGGCCCGGGTCCCACTCGGGTCAGTTATTCCCGCATCGCGGAAGTCTTGGAAATCCCCAATCTCATCGAGGTACAAAAGGAAAGTTATCAATGGTTCATCCGGGAAGGCTTGAAAGAGGTTTTTCAAGACATCTCCCCCATCACCGACTACAGCGGCAACCTGGTGCTGGACTTGATTGACTTGTCTCTGGAGGACAAGCCCAAGCACACCATCGAGGAATGCAAAGAGCGCGACGCCACCTACGCCGCGCCTCTTCGCGTGAAGTGCCGCCTGCACAACAAAGAAGTGGACGAAATCAAAGAGCAGGACATCTTCATGGGTGACTTCCCTTTGATGACCGCCAACGGTACCTTTATAATCAACGGCGCGGAGCGGGTCATCGTCAGCCAGCTTATGCGCTCGCCGGGGATTTACTACGGCATTGATTACGACAAGGTGGGCAAGGTGCTGGTTTCCACCAGCATCATCCCCAACCGTGGTGCGTGGCTGGAATTTGAAACCGACTCCAGCGATGTGTTCCATGTGCGCATCGACCGTACCCGTAAGGTGCCCGTCACCGTGCTTATCCGCTCTTTGGGCGTGGGCACGGATGAGGAAATCCTGGCCAAGTTCGGTGACGACCCCAAAATTATCGCCACCATTGAAAAAGACATCGCCAAGACCTACGAAGAAGGCTTGGTGGAAGCCTACAAACGCCTTCGCCCCGGCGAGCCCCCTACGGTGGAGGGCTCGGAATCCCTGTTGCGCAACATGTTCTTTGACCCCAAGCGGTATGATTTGGCCCGTGTGGGGCGGTATAAATTTAATAAGAAGCTGGCACTCAAGGCCCGTGTCCGGGGCTTCGCGCTGGCAACCGACGCCACCCACCCGGAAACGGGGGACATATTATACAAGGCGGGGACGGAGCTCACCGCAGACATGGCCGACGAAATCCAAAACGCGGGTTGCCCCCATGTGGACGTAGCCGTGGAGGGGCGCGCTATCCGTGCGCTGTCGAACATGATGGTAAATATCGACCCCTATATCCAATCCTTCGGCCTAAATGCCAAGGAGCTGGGCATCAAGGAGCGGGTCTATTACCCCGTGTTGCAAGCGTTGCTCCAGGCGCAGGACAAGGACGAGCTGGAGCGTCAGATTAAACTGAACATGAGCAAGCTCCTCCCCAAGTGTATTACCTTTGAGGATATCATGGCGGCCATCAGCTATGGCATGGGAGTGGAATACGGCATCGGCCATAAGGACGACATCGACCATTTGGGCAACCGCCGTATCCGCGCTGTGGGGGAATTGCTGCAGAACCAATTCCGCATCGGCCTGACCCGGATGGAGCGGGTGGTGAAGGAGCGCATGACCATACAGGACATGGACATCGTCACCCCCCAGGCGTTAATCAATATCCGCCCGGTAACGGCGGCCATCAAAGAATTTTTCGGCTCGTCCCAGCTTTCCCAGTTCATGGGGCAGACCAACCCCCTGGACGAGCTGTCCCATAAACGCCGCCTGTCCGCCCTTGGGCCCGGCGGCCTTTCCCGTGAGCGGGCCGGCTTCGAGGTGCGCGACGTACACAGCTCCCACTATGGGCGCATGTGCCCCATCGAAACGCCGGAGGGCCCCAACATCGGCCTGATTAACTCCTTGGCCACCTATGCCCGTATCAATGAATACGGCTTCATCGAGGCCCCCTACCGCTTCGTGTCCCACGAGGGCAGGGAGAGCGGCGAGGAGCCCTTCGTCACGGAAAACTTTATCTACGTCACCGCCGACGAGGAGGAAAACTATATCATCGCCCAGGCCAACGAGCCCCTCACCACCGAGGGCCGGTTTGTCAACCGCCGGGTGGCGGGGCGTTTCCGCGACGAGATTCAGGAGTTTGACCGCTCGCGGATTGACCTGATGGATATTTCCCCCAAGCAGATTGTCTCCGTCGCCACGGCGTTGATTCCCTTCCTGGAGAACGACGACGTTTCCCGCGCTTTGATGGGCTCCAACATGCAACGCCAAGCCGTCCCCCTCATGCGGACGGAGGCCCCCGTGGTGGGCACGGGCATGGAATACAAGGCCGCGCTGGATTCCGGCGTGGTACTGCTGGCCGACGGGGCGGGCGTGGTGGAGGAAGTCACCGCCTCCCACATCGCCTACCGCACCCCCGAGGGTGCCAAGCATGTACAGAAGCTCACCAAGTTTATGCGCTCAAACCAAGGCACCTGCATCAACCAACGCCCCATCGTGGGTATTGGCGAGGAAATCCAGCCGGGGCAGGTGATAGCCGACGGCCCTTCCACGGACATGGGCGAGCTGGCACTGGGCAAAAACCCCCTCATCGGCTTTATGGCCTGGGAGGGGTACAACTACGAGGACGCGATTCTGTTAAGCGAGAATCTGGTCCGGGACGATGTATATACCTCCATTCACATAGAAGAATATGAAGCGGAGGCCCGGGACACGAAGCTGGGCCCCGAGGAAATCACCCGCGATATCCCCAATGTGGGGGAAGACGCCATGAAGGATTTGGACCAGGACGGCATTATCCGCATCGGCGCGGAGGTGGGCCCCAACGATATTCTGGTGGGCAAGGTTACGCCCAAGGGCGAAACGGAGCTTACCGCCGAGGAACGCCTGTTACGCGCCATCTTCGGGGAAAAGGCCCGGGAGGTGCGCGACACCAGTTTGCGCGTGCCCCATGGCGAATCCGGCATCGTGGTGGATGTGAAGGTATTCACCCGGGACAGCCGTAGCGAGCTGGCTCCCGGCGCGAAACGGGACGAGCTCCCCGCCGGGGTCAACCAGCTGGTGCGGGTATACATTGCCCAGAAGCGCAAAATCTCCGTAGGGGACAAGATGGCGGGCCGCCACGGCAACAAGGGCGTTATCGCCAAGGTGCTCCCTGTGGAAGACATGCCCTTCCTGCCCAATGGCCGCCCCTTGGATATTGTACTTAACCCCCTGGGCGTGCCCTCGCGTATGAACATCGGGCAGGTGCTGGAGGTTCACTTGGGGCTGGCCGCGAGGATTTTGGGCTGGAAGGCCGCCACCCCGGTCTTTGACGGGGCCAGTGAAATTGATATCATGGACACTTTGGATTTGGCCAACGATTACGCCAACATGCAGTGGGTGGCCTTTGCGGAAAAATGGGGCGAAATACTGGACCCGAATATTATCGTTTCCCTGGAGGCCAACCGGGAAAACCGTCTGGAATGGCGGGGTATGCCCATTGGCCGTGACGGGAAGATACGCGTACGCGACGGCAGAAGCGGCGAATACTTCGACAATCCCATTACCGTGGGCTTCATGCATTACTTGAAGCTACACCATCTGGTGGACGATAAAATCCACGCCCGCTCCACAGGGCCTTATTCCCTCGTCACCCAGCAACCCCTGGGAGGCAAGGCGCAATTCGGCGGCCAGCGTTTTGGCGAGATGGAAGTGTGGGCCCTGGAAGCCTATGGCGCGTCCTATGCCCTACAGGAAATCCTGACGGTGAAGTCTGACGATATCGTGGGCCGTGTCAAGACCTATGAAGCCATCGTAAAGGGCGAGAACATCCCCGAGCCGGGCGTGCCTGAATCCTTCAAGGTACTGCTCAAGGAATTGCAGGCCCTGAGCCTGGACGTGAAGGTGCTCAACGAAAAGGACGTGGAAGTGGAAGTACGGGAATCCGTAGACGAGGTGGAGGACTTCGGGAATGTGCCTGTAAACATAGAAGGGCTGGAGTCCGATTCTGACCACGGCTATGTGCGCCGCGCAACGGGGCGTACCGCCCCCGAGGAGGAAGGCGAATCCCTGAGCTTTGAAAACGAAACGGTGGGAGACGAAGCCCCCGCCCCCGATATGCTGGAAACCTCCGCGGAGGACGAAGCCCGCGCCAACGCGGAAATCGACCCCGACAAGGCGTTGGAGCTGGCCAAGAAGCTGGAAATCGAGCTGGATGCGGAGCTGGAAGTGGAGCTGGAAAAGGAGCTCGCCTCCGAAATGGGTAACGAAAGCTTTGACGCCATCGGCACAGACCTGGGTGGGCTGTTGCTGGAGGGCTTTGACTTGGAGGAAGATGAAGAAGAGGAAGACGCCAACGACGAGTTGACCGACGATGATTTTGGCATTTTCCATGACGAGGAGGAGGAGTAAGATATGATGAGAAACGAAGTGGAATCGGCAAATTTTCCCGACCCGGCTATGGGTCTGGCCTTCTCCTCCATCAAGATTGGCTTAGCCAGCCCGGAAAAAATCCGCGAGTGGTCACGGGGGGAAGTAAAAAAACCCGAAACCATAAATTACCGTACCCTGAAGCCCGAGCGGGACGGCTTGTTCTGCGAGCGCATTTTCGGCCCCAACAAGGACTGGGAATGCCACTGCGGTAAATACAAGCGCATCCGGTATAAGGGCGTGGTTTGTGACCGTTGCGGCGTGGAAGTAACCAAATCGAAGGTGCGGCGCGAAAGAATGGGCCACATAGAGCTGGCCGCACCGGTATCCCATATCTGGTATTTCCGTGGGATACCCTCCCGCATGGGGCTGATTTTGGGTATGTCGCCCCGTGCCTTGGAAAAGGTGCTGTATTTCGCGGCTTACGTTGTCCTTGACCCCGGCGACACGGGCATGGCGGCCAAGACCCTCCTCACCGACCGGGAATACCGGGAAGCCTTGGATAAATTCGGCGCGTACAAAAACGGGCCCAACAATACGCGCATCCCCACCTTCACCGTGGGCATGGGCGCGGAAGCCATCAAGACCTTGCTCCTTTCCATTGACCTGGAGGGGGAATCCGAGGAGCTGAAGGTATTATTAAAGGAAGCCACCGGGCAAAAGCGTCTGCGCTATATCAAGAAATTGGAAGTCATCGAAGCCTTCCGCCTCTCCGGCAACCGCCCCGAGTGGATGATATTGGACACCATTCCCGTTATCCCGCCGGATTTGCGCCCCATGGTGCAGTTGGACGGCGGGCGTTTCGCCACCTCGGATTTGAATGATTTATACCGCCGGGTGATAAACCGGAACAACCGCTTGAAGCGGCTTTTGGATTTGGGCGCGCCGGATATCATCGTGCGCAACGAAAAACGGATGCTTCAAGAGGCCGTGGACGCGCTGATAAACAACGGACGGCGGGGACGCCCCGTGACCGGCCCCGGCAACCGCCCCTTGAAGTCCCTTTCCGACTTGCTGACGGGCAAACAAGGGCGGTTCAGGCAAAATTTGCTGGGTAAGCGGGTGGACTATTCCGGCCGTTCCGTTATCGTGGTGGGGCCGAAACTAAAGATTTACCAATGCGGTCTGCCCCGGGAAATGGCCATCGAATTGTTCAAGCCCTTTGTCATGAAAAAGCTCGTCGCCGACAACCACGCCCATAACATCAAATCCGCCAAGCGTATGGTGGAGAAGCTGGAGCCCCGGGTGTGGGACGCCCTAGAGGACGTCATCAAGGAGCATCCCATTATGCTCAACCGCGCCCCGACCTTGCACCGCTTGGGCATTCAAGCCTTTGAGCCGGTGCTGGTGGAGGGCCGCGCCCTCATGTTGCATCCCTTGGTGTGCGCCGCCTACAACGCGGATTTCGACGGCGACCAGATGGCCGTCCACGTGCCCCTTTCCGTGGAGGCCCAGGCCGAGTGCCGCTTCCTGTTGCTGGCACCGAATAATCTATTGAAGCCCTCCGACGGCTCCCCCATTACTGTGCCCACCAAGGACATGGTTATCGGGATTTATTATCTGACCTTGATACGGGAAGGGAGAAAGGGCGAGGGCAAAATTTTCGCCCATGATGACGAGGCGTTGCTGGCGTTGGACAATGGTGAAGTGCACCTCCACGCGAAAATCAAGGTGCGCCGCCTGCACCCCGTCACGGGGGAATCCAAGCTCATCGACACCACGCCGGGGCGCATTATCTTCAACCAGGCCATTCCCCAGGATTTGGGCTTTGTGGACCGGGAGACCGACCCCTGGGCCCTGGAAATCAACGAACGGGTGAATAATAAACTGCTGGGTAAAATCGTGACCCGCTGTATAAACAAATACGGCAGTGTGTCCACTTCCATTGCCTTGGATGAAATTAAGGATTTGGGCTTCCGCTTCGCCACCCAAAGCGCGCTTTCGGTGTCGGTGACGGACATGGAGGTGCCGGAGTCGAAGCCGGAAATCCTGGCGGAAGCGGACAAGGCCGTAGAAGGCGTGTACCGCCTGTTCCGGCGCGGGCTCATGACCGACGAGGAACGGCAAACCAAGGTGCTTCAAACCTGGACCGAGGCCACGGACAAAGTAACCAAGGCCCTGATGGACGGCCTGAACGAGGACAACAGCGTATTCATGATGCTGGACTCGGGGGCCCGGGGCTCTGTGGTGCAAATGAAGCAAATGGCGGGGATGCGCGGGCTCATCTCCTCCCCCACGGGCAAGACATTGGAAATCCCCGTCCGCTCCAATTACCGGGAGGGGCTGACGGTGCTGGAATATTTCATCTCCGGCCACAGCGCGCGAAAGGGTCTTTCCGACACGGCCCTGCGCACAGCCGACTCCGGCTATCTTACACGAAGAATGGTGGACGTTTCCCAGGATATTATCATCCGGGAAGAGGACTGTATCACCGGCGGCGACGGGCCCAAGCCGGGCTTGAACATTGCCGCCTTCGTGGACGGTGAGGTGGTTATCGAGTCCCTCTCCGACAGAATCCGCGGGCGGTGGGCTCTGGAGGATATCGCCCACCCGGAAACCGGCGCAATCATCGCCAAAGCCGACGCCCTCATCTCCCCTGACGAAGCCGACGCCATCGAGGCCGCGGGCATCAAGGAAGTGAATGTGCGTACGGTGCTGACCTGCCGCAGCCGCATTGGCCTGTGCGCCAAATGCTACGGGGCCAACATGGCCAGCGGCCGTGCCGTGCGCATTGGGGAATCTGTGGGCATTATCGCCGCCCAATCCATCGGCGAGCCGGGCACCCAGCTGACCATGCGGACTTTCCAAGTAGGTGGCGTGGCCACCAACGAGGACATCACCAAGGGACTGCCCCGGGTAGAGGAAATCTTCGAGGCCCGCAAGCCCAAGGGGCTGGCCATCATCGCGGAGTTCCCCGGCCGCGTGACCATCAGCGACAACAAGAAGAAGCGGGAGGTGGTCATTTCCAACCCGGAAACCGGCGACGAAAAAGCCTATCTCATCCCCTACGGCTCCCGCATCAAGGTACATTCCGGGGACATGGTGGAGGCCGGAAGCGAGCTCACCGAGGGCTCCGTCTATCCCCATGACATTCTCAAAATCAAGGGCCTGCGCGGTGTGCAGGACTATATGATACAGGAAGTACAGCGGGTGTATGACCTCCACGGCGTGGACATCAATGACAAGCACATTGAGGTTATCGTGCGTCAGATGCTTAAACGGGTGAAGGTAGAGGAGAACGGCGACACGGATTTGCTCCCCGGCTCCCTCATCGACTGGCTGGAGTTCGAGGAAGTGAACAGGGAAGCCGTCGCCCAGGGACTGGAGCCCGCCACCGGCCAGCGCGTGTTGCTGGGTATCACCAAGGCATCTTTGGCCACGGATTCCTTCCTTTCCGCCGCCAGCTTCCAGGAAACCACCCGGGTCCTTACCGAAGCCTCCATCCGGGGCAAGGAAGACCGCCTCATCGGCCTGAAGGAAAATGTCATCATCGGCCAGCTCATCCCCGCCGGTACGGGTATGCCCATGTACCGCTCCATCGAGGTAAGCAACGCGCCGGGCTATGACGACTCCGACGACGACGATTTGTTTTACCCTACCGTAGCACGCCGTTAAAGATATCCCGCGTGGCGGGGTGAAGGGGGGTGAATGGGCCATGCGTTGAAACGAAATAGGCGATGGACGGCACCCAGGCGGCAAATGGTTGCGTTGGTCTTCTGACGAAGCCTCAACGCCAACCACATAAGCCGCCTGACCACCGCTCATCACCGATTTCGTTAGACGCACTTACCCATTCACCCCCCTTCACCCCACCACGCTCCCTACTCGTAGGGAAAAAGGAAAGAAATTACTTGGAGTAAATTTTTTGTTCTGCTCACCCGCGTAAATCGCGGGTTTTTTATTTATGGTTGAATACAAGGAAATCGTTTTCGTATATTTTCTTTTCATATGCATTGACTTGCGGTTGCTAAATGTTATATTTACAGGACAGTACATAGCGTTGTAAGGAGGAAAATATGAGAAGGAAACTGTGGAAAGTATTTTCGTTGCTGGTGGTGGTATTTGTTCTTTTGTCTTTTATGCTTCCCATGGCAGTGGTGGCGGAGGAGGAGATGGCGGTGGTGTATGTCCGCGTTCCCCAGGACTGGCAGGAGCCGCATATATGGGCATGGGATGAAGCCGGGAACAATGCCTTTCCTTTTTGGCCCGGCATGGGGTTGGAGGCAGACCCCAATAATCCCGGCTGGTATTTCGCCTATGTACCCGGGAACATGACTTATGTGATTGTGAATGCCGGGGGATTGCAGACGGAGGACCTTTCCGTGGCGGCTTTGCCCGTGTGGATAACGGTGATTTCCGAAGGGGAAGTGGAGCTGGTGTATGAAGCCCAAACCGTGGGCACTCCCCCGGCTTATGTGCCGCATTTTACGGTGTTTGCCCGCCCTCCTGCGGATTGGGGCGAGGTGGCCATTCGCGGTTCCCGGCCCAACTGGTCGGGAGTGGCGATGCGGCGCGTAGGGGATTGGTACGCCGCCCATGCACCCCATTGGGTGAACAATATTGTCATTACCGGGAACGGTGGCGGCTTGCGCACTGCGGATTTGCGCGTGACGCAGACCATGCTGTGGGTATTGGTGGAGGAGGATACCGGCGCGGAGGTGTTCTATGAGAACCCGGATTTTATGGCACCCCCCATTACTGTGCGGGCGCAGGTTCCGGGGGATTGGGACGCCCCCCATCTGTGGGCGTGGCTACATCCCGAGGGCACGAACCTCTTTAGCCCATGGCCGGGCGAGCCGATGATACGCGACGGGGACGGGTATATGTTGCGTATCCCCGGCTGGGTCAATTCCTTGATTGTCAACGCCAATGACGGTACGGTGCAGACCGGGAATATGCACGATGTGGAAATTGGCGTGGATGTGTGGATTTTGGTGCTGGACGCGGAGCGATACGGCTTTGATTATCAGGAAATAACGGAGCTGCCCGAACCTGTGGCCGAGCCGGAAGCGGAAAACGAAGCGGAAGCGGAAGTAAGCGATGAAGCGGATGTTAGCACGGAGGGGAATGACGGCAACGACTTGTTAATTATATGGGTTGTTATTGGCATCGGCGCGGCGGTTTTGCTTGCCGGGGTAATTATTATTGTAAAGGCAACGAGAAATAAGGGGGTGCCGCGATGAAGCGGATTTATTTATATGGTATGGCTATGCTTATTTTTATTGTGCTGGCGGGCTGTGGGTCGCGCCAAGACGATGGGGACGGCCCCGTTGTGCTGACCATCTGGCATGACAAGGAAGCGGAGGTGGCGGCGGCCTTGCAGGGCAAGCTGGATGAACTGCGCCCGGATATCGTAGTAACCCTGGAGCGCAAGAGCGGCCTGACCGAAACCCTGAAAATGGTGGGTAACAACCCCAACGCCGCGCCGGATATGTTTTTCTTTGCCCATGACAAAATCGGCGTGTACGCGGAGATGCGTATTTTGTCCCCCATTACGGATTTTGTGGATGCGGGGGTGCTTGCGCAGTTTTTGCCCAAGACCATCGAAGCCGCTACCTACAACGGCGTGGTGTACCAGCTCCCCTTATATTTTGAAACTTTGCTCTTTATGCACAACCGCGCTTTGATGGGCGACGATGAGGTGCCCGCCGATACCCGGGAGCTGTTCCGCTTCATGCAACGCGCCACGGGGGGCGGGCATTTTGGCTTTATTGAGCAGTTTACCAACGCGTATTTCGTGGGGGGATGGATACACGGCTTCGGCGGGGAGCTGATTACCGCCGACGGCGTACCCCGGCTCAACTCCCCCGAGGTGGTGGCCGCCCTTCATTATTATGGGCGGTTGGTGCGGCTCATGCCCAGCGAGGCGGAGTTTGCCACCATTAACACCCTCTTTCGGGAAAGCCGCGCCGCGGCCACCATCGGCGGCCCGTGGCTGATTCCCTCTGTGCGTGAGGCCGGGATAGACCTGGGGCTCGCGCCCATGCCCGTGGTCAGCGAAACGGGTATGCCCCTGGCTCCCTTCATGGGGGTGCAGGGTCTGCATGTACTGCGGGTGGCCGCCGAAAATCCCCGCAGGAACGAGGCCATCCGTACGGTGCTCAATCACCTGGTTAGCACCGACATCGGTGTGGCTTTGGCCCGGGCCAGCGGCAGTGCGCCCGCGCTGGCGGCCAGCTTTGACCTGAGCGTCATTTACAACGACGAAATGGTTATGATGATGAAGGAAACGGCGCAAAGTGCCATCCCCATGCCCAATATCCCGGAAATGGACATTATGTGGACGGTGGCCGCCGGTATGCTGGTGGACATCCATTTCCGTGGCCATGAAGTGGAGCGTGCCACAGAAACCGCCCAAAACCGGGCAGAGGATTTAATTGCGTTGATGCGCTAGGGCGGGAGGGAAAGGCCATGCATTCGGGTAAAGGCAGTAAGAACGCGGTAAAATCCTGGACGGCTCTGTTCCCGGCGTTGCTCTTTATCGGGTTGATTATTTTATTCCCCATCGGATACACCGCCTACATTTCCCTTACGAATATGAATATCTTTAATTGGTTCGATTTCCGTATCATCGGCTTCGGGAATTACCGGCGGGCCTTGTTTGTGTTTAACTCCGGCTTTTTGCGTGCCTTGGTGGTGACGGTGCTGTGGACGGCGTTGAACATGGTCTTTCAGCTGGCGATTGCCTTCGTGATGGCGTCCTTGCTCAATGTACGGAAGCTACGGTTGCGGCGGGTGTACAAAACCGTCCTCATGTTCCCTTGGGCCATGCCGGGCTATGTGTCCATTTTGCTGTGGCGGCACGGGATGTTCAACGCCCAGTTCGGGCTGGTGAATCAGTGGCTGTATACCTTGGGCATGGAGCCGCGCCGCTGGCTGGCCGATGATTTCTCCGCCTTTGTGATATGCATGGTTGTGAATTTATGGCTGGCGTTGCCCTTTATGATTATGATTATGGACGGCGCGTTGCAAAGCCTGGACAAGAGCTATTACGAAAGCGCGCTGATTGACGGCGCGGGGTGGTTCACCCGCTCGGTGCGGCTCACCATACCGGCCATACGGCCCATTATCGCCCCGGCGGTGATTATCACCTTGTTTACGACTTTCAAGCAATTCGATGTGATTTACTTGATGACCAAGCAAATCGGTGCGCGGACGGGGGCCAATATCCATACCGTGCTGACCTATGCCTATGAAAGCGCGTTTGTAACCCGGAATTACGGCTATTCCTCGGCGGTGTCCATCAGCATATTTGTAATGCTTATCGGCTTTTCGGTATTGGTTGCATTCCTGCGGCGAAGGGGGCAAAAGGCATGAAACGTCCGGTAGAGAAAATCGGGTTGCTTCTATTAAATATATTCTTCATCGCCATATGCTTTGTGGTGCTGGTTCCCATTTTGTACGCGCTGTCCATTTCCTTCAACGCCCAGGGCGGGCTGTTGGGCTCGGATTTCCGCTTTATCCCCAGGGATTTTACCTTGGCACATTACCGGGCGGTGCTGTTTGACCAGCCTGTGCTGTTGTGGCTGGGCAATACGGTGGTGTTGGCCGTGTCTGCGGTGGGGATTGCTTTGGCTGTGTCCGTGCCGGGGGCCTACAGCCTATCGCGCTTTCGCTTCGCCGGGCGGCAGCGGGTCTTTTCGGGGCTACTCATGCTCCACGCCTTCCCCGCCATTCTTTCCATGTTCGCCATTTTCCGTCTGCTTAGCCCCTTGGGGTTAATTAATACCCGGACGGGGATTCTGATTGTCTATGTGGGCACCATGACGGTCTTTGGTCTGCTCAATTTGAAGGGCTATTTCGATTCTATTCCCATAGAAATTGAGGAATCCGCCGCCATAGACGGCGCGGGCATGTGGCACACGATAAAGAGTATCCTCCTGCCCTTGGCCCGCCCCGCCCTCATCGTCACTGGCGTGATGGTCATGATTTTCGTGTGGAACGAGTACATCTATGCCATCACCTTCATGACGGGGGCGTCCAATTATACCTTGGCCGTGGGGCTGTACACTTTACAAGCCACAGAAATGACGGGGAGCTGGCCCATTTTCGCGGCGGCGTCCATTGTGGTTTCGTTACCGATTCTGATTATTTTCTTCGCAACGCAAAAATACATGACCTCGGGATTGACCGCGGGAGGGGTAAAGGGATGAAAAGAGAAGCGATTTTGCATATTCCCATGTCGGAATACGGCCATGGCGTGAGTGAAACCACGGCGGTGTTTCGGCTCCGGGCCGCCAAGGGGGATTTGCGCCAATGTATTTTCCACTACGGCGACCGGGCCTGCCGGGAAAACCCCATTATTTTTACGGCCATACCCATGGAAATTGTGGCAAGCGATGTACTTTTTGACTACTGGGAGGTGGAATTTGACACCCCCTACCGCCGCCTGTGCTACTATTTCGCGCTTTACGATGAAGGGGAAGCTATCCTGTATTACGCCGACGCCTTCCACGATGCGATAACCCCCGAACGCTCGGAGTTTTTCCAACTACCCTATCTCCACCGCGCCAACATCGCCCGCCCCCCGGAATGGGCCAAGGACGCGGTGATTTACAATATCTTCCCGGACAGCTTCGCCACGGGGCACCGGCACATCAGCCAAAAGCCCTCGGAAAGCACCTTCAAGGGTGAAATCGTGCGCGGCAAGCTGGGGGGTACCCTCAAGGGAATTACGGAAAACGCGGATTATTTCCAGGCTTTGGGTATTAACTGCGTGTATATCAATCCCTTCTTCGCCGCCGGGGAATACCACAAATATGATTTGCTGGATTACTACACCGTGGACCCCTGCATGGGCACCAACGCCGACTTTGCCAAAATGGTGCAGGTATTGCACAGCACGGGCATCCGGGTCATCATCGACGGCGTGTTCAACCACTGCGGCTGGCGGTTCTTCGCCTTCGACGACGTAGTAAGAAACGGGGAAAATTCCCGCTACAGGGATTGGTTCTACCGGCTGGAATATCCGGTGACGCGCCCGGAAAGCGGCGAAGACATACCCGGCTATGAATGCTTCGCCTATGAGCGGCTCATGCCCAAGCTGGACACCACTTTCCCCCAGGTGCGGGAATATTTCTTTGACGTGTGCCGTTTCTGGTTGCAGGAATATGACATCGACGGCTGGCGGTTCGACTGCGCCGACGAGGTGGACGATTGCTTCTGGCGGGATATGCTCAGTGTGGCGCGCCAAGTCAAGCCCGAGGTGTTCATCATGGGCGAGGTATGGCATAATGCCAACCATTGGCTGGACGGGACGATGTTCCACTCCACCATGAACTATACCTTTCGCAAGCACTGCCGGGAATTTTTCGCCGAGGCGCGTACCGACGCCCAGGGCTTCAATGCCGGCATCACCAATATGCTCCTGCGCTACCGCAAGAACATGGTAAGCGCGCAGTTGAATCTCTTGGACAGCCACGATGTGAGCCGGTTTCTCTCCCTGTGCCGGGGCGATAAAAAACGCTTCAGGCTGGCGGTTTTGTTCCAGATGTGCTTCGTGGGCATACCCAGCGTGTTCTATGGCGATGAGCAGGGGCTGTCCGGCATCCGGGAGGAGGAATACCGCCGACCCATGGTGTGGGACGGCGACGGCGAACTCTACGCATTTTACCGGAGGGCCATCGCCTTGCGCCACGCCCATGCCGCCCTCAGACGGGGTAGCTTCAAGGCACTGCACGCCCGGGGCCGCGAATATATTTTCCAACGGGCATACGAAGGGGAAAAAATAATCGTCGCACTGCATTGCAAATACACGGGCGCGGGGGAAATCCTGTGGGAGGGCGAGGACTTTATGATAGTCAAAAGCCATGGTTAAAATAAAGGACGTGGCCCGGGAGGCCGGGACGTCCATTTCCACAGTTTCGAAGGCTCTAAACGGCTCCTATACCATATCCGCGCAAACCACGGCGCGCATCCAAGCCATTGCCCGGGAGCTGGGCTACCGCCCCAATGCCCGGGCCCAGATTTTTGCGCGCAAATCTACCCGCGCCATGGTTTTCCTGGCCAAGCTGGGAAAGGATGTGGCCTTTGAAAGCCCCCACCTCTTCGAAATCCTCTCCGGCGCGCAAGCCGCCCTAAACGAAAAGAAGTACACCCTCACCTTGCAGGGCTGTGACGCGAAGGACGCTTGCCCCCTGGCCAGGGAAATCATGGAAAGCAAAAGCGCGGACGGCTTACTGCTCCACGCCTCCGTAGTGACCCGGGAGCTGGCCGCCATGCTGACCCGGGAGGAAATCCCCCATATTATCATTGGCAAGCCTCCCTTTCCCGGTAGCCTGTGCTGGATAGACAATGACAATCACCTCTCCGGCGCACTGGCGGCAAAACGCCTCAAGGAGCTGAACCATAAAAGCATCGCCCTCATGGGCGGCCATGAAGACGACCAAATCTCCCAATTGCGGCTGGAGGGCATACAGGCCGGGCTGGGCGCGTCTTCCGTGGTAAAAATCCTGCGGGGGGACTCTACCATTGACGAGGGGCAACGGATGGGGCTGGCATTATTAACCTTGCCCGAGCCCTTTACCGCCGTCATATGCGCCAACAATTTCCTTGCCGTGGGCTGTCTTCGCGCCTTCCAGCGGCAGGGTGTGCGCGTCCCCGAGGACATCAGCCTGATTACCTTCGACGAATACCCCTTCGCCAAATTTACCGACCCGCCGCTGACCACCATCAGCATAGATGTGCATGACCTGGGCGTACAGGCGGGTAAATTGCTGGTGAGTATAATCAAGAAGCCCGGTATGCACGTGCAAAGCTATTCGACCTTGCCCGCCTTGGTGACGCGGGGCTCCTGCCGGAGCCTTGACACCCCTCCCACCGCCCGATAAAATGGGCGGTAGTTTTATTATGTGCCCTTGGCGCAGAGGATAGCGCGTTCGGCTCCGGACCGAAAGGTCACAGGTTCGACTCCTGTAGGGCACAGGTAGGATGTGGTATATATGAAAGACGGCATGAGCTATGCTCCCCAAGGCAAGCCCAACCCGGTGGTTGGGGCCGGGGAGTTTATTTTTGCCGCTGTGGGGCTGGACCATGGGCATATCGGCGGCCAGTGCAACGGTTTAATCGAGGCCGGGGCCACCTTGAAGTGGCTCTATGACCCGGACGAAAAGAAGCTGGCCCATTATATGAAGATGTATCCCGGCGCGAAGGCCGCCCGCAGTGAAGGGGAGGTGCTGGCGGACAGGGAAGTACAGCTGGTGGCCGGGGCGTGTATCCCCGGTGAGCGGTGCGCCTTGGGGATACGCGTCATGGAAGCGGGGAAGGATTATTTCACCGACAAGGCACCCCTGACCACCCTGGCGCAATTGGCGGATGCCAAGGCGGCGGTGGACAAAACCGGGAAGAAGTACGCGGTCTATTACTCCGAGCGGTTGCACAGCGAGGCGGCGATTTTCGCCGGGGAGCTCATCCGGGACGGAGCCATCGGGAAGGTGGTGCAGACCATCGGCCTGGGGCCCCATCGCCTCAACGCGGGGAGCAGGCCGGACTGGTTCTTCCGCCGGGAGCAAAACGGCGGCATCTTGTGCGATATCGGGAGCCACCAAATAGAGCAATTTATGTACTATACCGGTGCCGCCGACGCGGAAATTATGGCGGCCAACATAGAAAATTATGCCAACGGGCACCATCCCGGGATGGACGACTTTGGCGATTGCACCCTGCGGGGCGACAATGGGGCCACGGGGTATTTCCGGGTGGATTGGTTCACCCCCGACGGCCTTTCGAGCTGGGGCGACGGGCGCATGTTCATCATGGGGACGGAGGGCTTCATCGAGCTACGCAAATATGTGGACATCGGCCGGGTTGCCCGGGGCGGGCATCTATTCATCGCCAACGCAAAAGGCGAGGAATACATCGATGTGGAGGGCCGGGTAGGCTTCCCCTATTTCGGCCAGCTGATTCTGGACTGCCTGAACCGTACGGAAAACGCCATGACCCAGGCCCACGCATTCAAGGCGGCGGAGCTGTGCGTCAAGGCGCAGATGCTGGCAGAGCAAGCCAAGGGTATAGTATAATGAGCTTCTTCCGTACATAAAAAATATTTGGACATAAACGATGATGGAATCATCGTGGAAAATTGAAAAGAAACGGACCTTGTTGGCGAGCTGGAAAAGACGGCAGAAAGAATCAGGGGTTGTAGGCGATGGAATGGAGTCCTAAGTATCTGACCGGCAACGCATTGGTGGACAGCGAGCATGAGCAAATCTTTGCCATGGTCACGGATGTAATCGGCCAAAAATTCAAGGAACGGGGCGAAAAAATTGAGACGGTTATCAATTTTTTCGTCAGCTACACCCTCCAGCATTTTTCTCATGAATTGAAGCTGATGGAAGATTCCGGCTACCCGGAAATCCAGGAGCATAAGCGGCAACATGCCGAATATATGGAAAAAGTCAACGCCCTGAAGGCAAAAATCGAGACAGACCCCAACCGGGATATCAGTGTCGAGGTTGGCGATGTCATTGCGGATTGGCTGGAAAACCATGTGCTGTGTAGCGACAAAAAAATGGCACTCCATTACCGGGACTGGATGAAGGAGGTAGGCAACGAGGATGGCTTTGGCGCAACAATTTTAATGGGTCTGTAGGAGGCGTGTGGTTAGGAGGCAGCAATTGAATCCCAATAAAATCGAAAAGAATTTAATCTATACGGATGAGAAGAATTGCATTAACTGCAATAAATGTATACACGAGTGCCCTGTGCTGGAAGCCAATGTAGCCCTGGAGGGCGAGGATGGCAAATACAGGGTGTACGTCGATGAAAAGAAATGCGTACTGTGCGGAGCCTGTTTGCAAACCTGCGTGCACGGGGTACGGCATTATAAGGATGATTTATACGCGTTTTTGACGGGGCTGAAGCGGGGCAAGGTTTTTTCCGTGCTGGTGGCACCCTCCTTTTACTTGAATTTTCCCAACGAATATAAACAGATTTTCGGTTATTTGAAAAGCCTGGGGGTAAAAAGCTTCTACTCGGTGGGCTTCGGCGCGGATATCGCCACCTGGGGATATCTCCAATACATCCAAAGCAACGATACGGTAATAAAAATTACGTCGCCCTGCCCCACTATTGTACAGCACATAGAAGTGCACCGGCCGGATTTGATACCCAACCTGATACCGGTACACAGCCCCATGATGTGCCTTGCCATATACCTGAAGAAATATCTGAACATAGAAGAAGACCTTGTTTTCCTGAGCCCCTGCGTGGCGAAGAAGGTGGAAATCGACTCCAGCCGGGGCAAGGGGCTTATCCAGTACAATGTCACCTTTAAAAAGCTCATGACCCATATCGGAACCGTGGATTTGAACAAGTACCCCCCTTGCGAGGACGAAATGGAATACGGCATGGGTACTATGTTCCCCAAGCCGGGCGGACTGAAGGAGAATATCGAATACTACCTGGGGGCAGACGCCGCGGTTATGCAGATAGACGGCTATGATTGCTACCGGCACATCCAGCATGTCGTAGACAAGCAAGCGAGCACGGGCGAATCCTTTCAGGTTACGATAGACGCGTTGAACTGCGTTGCGGGCTGTATGTCGGGAACGGGGACAGAGGCGGCCAACCGGATAGACTATTTCACCGCTTACCAATCCACCATCATGCGCAAAAGAAAATTCGGCACCTTGCTGGACCCGGCAGACCGCCTTGCCCAGCTAAACGAAACCTTCCAGCATTTACATCTGGAGGATTTTTTATGCACATTCGAATCCAAGGCAGACCCGGAGGAACGCGTCATCTCCCACGCAGAGGTGGAAATTACCTTAGAGCGCGTGCTGGCAAAGAAAACAGAAGCCGATAAAAGCATAGACTGCTCTGTGTGCGGCTACAAAACCTGCCGCGAAATGGCGAAGGCCATCATCCTGGGCATCAACTATTGCAATGCCTGTATATACTATGTGAAAAATTCCCTGGAAGCGAACCTGCGCCAGTTAAACGATGTAAGGCAAAAGCTCACCCGGATTACCACCATAATAGACAACATGCCCATGGGGGCCAATATCTGCGACAAGTTTAACAATGTATTGGACTGCAACCACGCCGCGGTGGAGCTCTTTGGCCTGAAGGATAAAAACATATACAGGCAAAACTTCACCCAGTTCCTGCCCAAGCTCCAGCCCGACGGGACGGATTCCATGAAGCTGGCCGAGGACCTGTTCGCCAAGGCGTTAAAGCGGGGATACGCCCGCAAGGAGATGTTGCACCAGGACCTGGACGGGCACGAAATCCCCTGCGACGTCACCTTAATTCGCTTCAAATGGCACGACGAGTACCATGTGATGAATTTCATGCGGGATTTGCGCGAGCAATACAAAAACGAGGAACTGATGCGCACCATGGACGAAAGGCTCAATGCCATGCTGGACGCGTCACCCATTCTCTGCGCTATCTTCGACGAGCATAGCCGGGGCATTGACGTAAACTACGCCGCAGTCCCCATGTTCGGGCTGAAGGATAAACGGGACTATCTCGACCGCTTTTTTGACCTGTGCCCAGAGCATCAGCCCTGCGGCACCCCTACCAGGGAAAAGGTGCCGAAAATCGTAGGGGATGCCTTGCGCGACGGGAAAACCTCTTTGGAGTGGATGCATCAGACCCTGGACGGGGAAACCCAGATACCCTGCCAGGTGAAGCTGGAGCGCGTGCGCCTTGGGGACAAGGAAGTTGTCATCGCCTATGTCCAGGATTTGCGCGAGCAAAAGGAAATGTTCAAGAAGGTGGAGGAGGCGTTGATTAGGGAGAAGGACGCCAGCGCGGCAAAGACCAAATTCCTCTCCCACATGAGCCACGAAATCCGTACCCCCATGAATGCCGTTTTGGGCATCGCGGAAATGCATTTGCAAAGGGACGGCCAGTCCCCTGAAGTGGAAGAAGCCTTTTTGCGCATATACACCTCGTCGAATATGCTACTGTCCATCACCAACGATATACTCGACCTCTCCAGGGTTGAAGCGGGCAAAATGGAAGTGGTGGAGGGGATATACCAGACGGCCAGTATGATTGTTGACGTGGTTCTGCTCAACCTTATCTACAGTGATACCAAGAAAATAGATTTCCAGCTCTATGTGGATGAAAACATACCCGCACGGCTTGTGGGCGACGAAATCCGTATAAAGCAAATCATGAACAATCTGCTCACCAATGCCTTCAAATACACCACGGAAGGCATCGTCGCGCTGACTGTGTCGGTGGAGTATGGCGAAAATGACGATATTACCATGCTCTTCTCCGTAAGGGATACGGGGCAGGGCATGACCACAGAGCAGGTGGAATGCCTGTTTGATGAATTTTCCCGCTTCAACGTGGAGCGCAACCGGGCAACGGAGGGCAGTGGCCTGGGCTTGAGCATCGCCAACCGGCTGGCCAAACTGATGAAGGGGAAAATCTCCGTGGAGAGCGAGCCGGAAAAGGGCAGTACCTTCACCTTGCACCTGCCCCAGAGGCGGCAGGGCGCGGAGATACTGGGCAAGGAGACCGCAACCCGGTTGCAAAACCTGGAAGGCACCAAGAAAATGGTGAAGAAGTCCGACAAGAAATACCGCGAGCCCATGCCCTACGGGCGGGTGCTGGTGGTGGACGATGTGGAATCCAACCTGCATGTGGCCAAAGGGTTCTTGCAAATGTATCAAATCGACGCCGAGACGGTAAGCAGCGGGATGGCGGCCATCACCAAGGTGGAGGAGGGCAATGAATACGATATTATCTTCATGGACCATACCATGCCCCAGATGGACGGCGTGGAGGCCACGGAAATTATGCGTGCAATGGGCTACAACCAGCCCATTGTCGCCCTTACCGCCAACGTTTTAAGCGACTTGAAGGATATGTATACGGTGAAGGGCTTCTCCGGCTTCATAACCAAGCCCATTGACATTGAAAAGCTGGAAGTATTCCTGATTAAGTTTATCTACGACAAGCAACCGCCGGAGGTCATCGCCCGGGCCAGGACGACCCGTGCCGTAATACAAGCCGACAGAAAGGAAATGAACGAACGCCTGATAAAAGCCTTTATGCGCGATGTGGAAAAAGCCATGAGCGTGTTGCGCACAATCATGCGCAACGCCACCTTTGACGGAGGGGATTTACGCATATACACCGTCCAGACCCATTCCATGAAAAGCGCGTTGCACAATATAGGGAAGGTTGAGCTGTCCGAATTGGCGGAAGAGCTGGAAAACGCAGGGCGCGCCAGTGACTTTGAAGTAATACGGGACAAAACACCCGGGTTCATGACCTCCTTGCGGGCGGTTGTCAACGAGCTGAAGCTACCGGAGGAGCCCGAGGAAAAGCCCACGGACAAAAACGCCGTGGCCTTGCATGGCCAGTTCCAGCTCATATGCCAAGCCTGTGAAGCCTATGAAATTGAAACCGCCACGGAAATCATCAACACATTGGAAAAGGTAGTTGCATACAAGAGTATTAAAACGGTGTTAAACGATATATCGGATTATTTGTTGACCGGCGACTATGACGAGGCCGCAAAGCTGGCCCGGCAGACGGCGGAAGAATTGCTTCGAGGAGGTGGGTGATGGAGCGTATTGCCCGTAAAACGATTTTTCTGGTGGATGACAACCGGAGCAACCTGGTGCTGGCCAACAACGCCCTCACCGGTGCGTACAAAGTACTGACCTTCGACTCCGGCGTGAAGATGTTGCGGGTCATCGAAAAAATAACGCCGGACTTAGTCCTGCTGGACGTGGAAATGCCGGAGATGGACGGCTACGCGGTGCTGTCCGAGCTCAAGGCCAGCCCCCAAACCACAGACATCCCCGTCATCTTCCTCACCGCCTTGACCGACAGCCAAAGCGAAGCCAAGGGACGGGCCATGGGTGCCGTGGACTATATCAGAAAACCCTTTTCCCCGGAATCCCTGAACCAGCGGGTTTGCTCGCTAGTTTAAAATGCGGATGGATAATCGAGCGTTGTACGTAGTGATATGGAGGATAATATAAGGGGCCGCTCCGGCGAGACAGCCCCTTAAATTAATAATAGGTAACTGACCCAATCCAGGCAGAGGCCCTACAAAATTAGTGAGATGTGTGTTGGTTCCTGGTATAAGAGTCGATACAACAACATTGCTGTTAAGCCGGATAAGACTCACATCGGCACCTGTGCTTGGGTTGAAAGCACTGTTAACAACAACACCTAGTGGCGACCCTGAAGCATCTGTAACCGTCGTACCAAATGAAGCGGCTCCCAACCTTAAAAACGATATCCTCCTGCCCATATCAATAACGGTAGGGCTTCGGGCTTCATTTTCTTCTGTGCTATCTGGCTGACAATATTCATCAGACAGCACAACGCCGGATTCGTAGGATATAGATGGGGGCACAAAACCAAGAAAAAACGATCTCCCACTTGGTCCAATTCTTAACATATATCTGGGTATGCCCATGAAGTCGAGAATGATATCTACGAACACTAGATATTCATCACGAGCAAATCTGACGCTAAATCCTGTTTGCAGTGGGTTAGGGCCACTCCAAGAAGCAATTATGGAACTAGGTGCTTCCACACCCATCATGCGATTTTGTTGGGTTGCCGCCTCTCGTAATATGTTGCCAATTTCCTCCAGCAACGCAAGCCGGGGGTCGTACCCCATTGCAATAACATCATCAAAGTGAAGTTCATTTCGGCTTCTCCCCGTCACAGTCGTTTCACAAACCGTACCCGTACCAAAGTTTGTTATGACATCAATAAAATAAGGGTGAAAATGTAGGTTCTCTGGCAATCGGGAGGCAGAACCTAACGGGTGTGCTTTATCGCGTTGAATAATTAAATCATGTACAATTGACATCAATTCATCAACGTCCCGGTCGGCCTCTATTATGTGGGTTGCATAAACTGCTATGGCACTTACGCATAACAGTGTAACCGCCATAAACATAGTCAGCACGCATTTTGGTAAAAGATGATTTACACATTTCATAATTTTATCCTCCTCGAAATTTGTAACCTCAAGGTGCACGCGTGTTTTCACCCGGGGTGATGGTGGGAGCATAACGTGGATTTACTGCGTCTGTAAAGCCTCCGAAAATCATTACATGCGTGTCCCGCGCTATGATGCCGTACACGCCGCCACCAGCGCGTCCTCCAGTTCTGATTCCGGTAGCTTTTGTATAACTTGCCCTTTTTTGAAGAGTAAGCCTTTTTTGTCCCGGCCACCGGCGATGCCGATGTCGGCCTCCCGCGCTTCCCCCGGCCCGTTTACCTCACAGCCCATGACGGCAATGGTCAGGGGCTTTTTTATGTGGGCCACCCGGGCTTCCACCCGCTGGGCGATTTCCGCCACGTCGATGCCCGTGCGACCGCAGGTGGGACAGGCGATAACCTGGGGGCCAAAGGCGCGCAAGCCCATGGCGGCCAAAATCTCCCGGGCGGCGGCGATTTCGTGTACCGGGTCGCCGGACAGGGAGATACGCAGGGTATCGCCGATGCCCATGGCCAGAAGCGCGCCCATGCCCGCGGCGGAGCGGATGGCTCCCTTGTGAATCGTGCCCGCCTCGGTCAGGCCAATATGAAGGGGATAGGGGAGCTGTGGGGCCAGTATTTTGTGGGCCTCCAGCATTAAAGGAATATTGCTTGCCTTGACGCTGACCACGATGTGTTCAAAGCCGTGGCGTTCCAGCCGGGCCACGTTGCGCAAGGCGGATTCGGCCAGCCCCTGGGGGGTTACGCCGGCGTATTTTGCTAATAAATCCTTCTCCAGGGAGCCGCCGTTCACCCCCACCCGGATGGGGATACCGGCGGCCTTCGCCGTCAGGGCAATTTGGCGCACCCGGCTGTCCGCGCCGATGTTGCCGGGGTTGATGCGGAGCTTGTCCGCGCCGTTTTTTATGGCCTCCAGTGCCAGGCGGTAATCGAAATGGATGTCCGCCACCAAGGGGATATGTATGGATTTCTTAATTTCACCGATGGCTTGGGCGGCTTCGGTGTCGAGGACGGCCACCCGGACGATTTCACAGCCCGCTTCCTCCAAAGCGTGGATTTGCGCCACCGTGGCGGCAATGTCGCGGGTGTCGGTATTGGTCATGGACTGAACCACGATAGGATGCCCACCACCCACGGGCACCCCGCCGATGTGAACCACCCGCGTCAGCGCGCGCTGTTTCATGAGGGTAGTAGCCGCACGATGTCGCGGTAGGCGATGAAAATGGCCAGGGCGATGAGCAAGCCAAAGCCCACGAGATGCACCATCCCCTCGCGCTCGGGGGATACGGGCTTGCGCCGAATGCCTTCAATGGCGAGGAAAACCAGCCGCGCCCCGTCCATGGCAGGGATGGGCAACAGATTAAACAGCCCGATGGCCGCGCTGATGACAGCGGCAAAGAGGAGTACGAACAAAAAGGTTTCGATGAGTCCGTGCTCGCTGGTTTCCTGGGCGATGGTGACGAACTGGTTGCCCAAGTCGATGGGCCCGGCCAGCCGCGCCTCGGCGGGCATACGCTGGTTCGACACCCACCGCGCCAGCATGGTAAAGGGAATCCGTATGTTAAAGACCATCATTTCCGCAGAAGTCACCGTGGTGCCCCACAGCCCCACCCGGCCAAAGCCCTCCCGGGGTTCCTCCAGCAAGCCAAAGCGGATATCCGGCATGAAGCCCAGCCGGAACATCCCCGGTGCCACCTCCAGCGGGGTAATGGTGACATGGTGAACCGCCCCGTCCCGGACAAAGCGCACCTCCACCGGTTCGCCGCCGGAGAACTCCATTTGCAACAAAAAATTTTCATACAGGGAAACCCGGGCACCGTTAATATGGGTTATCCGGTCCCCCACCTGCAACCCGGCTTGCTGGGCGGGGCGGCCCTCCACCAAATCCCGGACCTCCGTGACTTGATACCCGGTGAGCAAGGTGAGGACAAAAAACAAAACAAAGGCCAGGAGAAAATTCATCAGGGAGCCGCCGGCCATGACCAGCATCCGGGCGGGAATGGATTTATTGTTCAAAGCACGGTCGTCTGCGGGCATGTCGTCGTCCTGGCCGCGCATCTTGCAAAAGCCCCCGATGGGGAACATGCGCAGGGAATACACCGTGGCGTGTTCCTCCACGTATACGTATTCTACGTCCTCCCCCTCATTGCCGGCGGGCGCGTCCTCCGGTTTTTCTACTTTTATCTGCTCCGTTTTCCCATTAAAGGAAAAAAGCTTGGGCCCCATGCCCAAGGCAAATTCCTCCACGAAGACCCCCGCCCGCCGCGCCGCCAGAAAATGCCCCAGCTCATGGACGAAAATCACCACGCCCAGAATAAGCAAAAAAAATAAAATCCAGATTGCAGTTGTCATATGCTCACCCGTCCAACGAAATTATTCGCCCATGCCTCCGCCGCCCACACATCCCCGGCCTTTGTCAAGGGCTGTACAGTATATGAATCCAGGGCTTGGCTTATTATCGCCGAAATATCATAGAATGTAATCTTCCCCCGCAAAAATTGGCCAACCGCCCATTCGTTGACGGCGTTCATTACGGCGGGAGCGGTACCGCCCAGCATGGCCGCCCGCTTCGCCAAGGCAAGGCAGGGGAATTTCTCCTCCTCCGGGGCTTCAAAGGTCAAGGTATTATGCTTTAACAAATCCAGCCGGGGGAAGGGGGTCTCCACCCGCTTAGGCCCGGTAAGGGCATATAGAATGGGCAAACGCATGTCGGGCAGACCCATCTGCGCCATCACCGACCCATCGGCAAACTGCACCATGGAATGGATGATGCTCTGGGGGTGGACTAGGATTTCCACCTGCTCGGGCCGGACACCAAAGAGCCACAACGCCTCCATGTATTCCAGCCCTTTGTTCATCAGTGTCGCGCTGTCTATGGTTATCTTGGGGCCCATGTGCCAGTTGGGGTGCCGAAGGGCTTCTTCTGCGGTGGCTTCCCTGGCGATGCGGGAACGTTCCCACGTGCGAAAAGGCCCGCCGGAAGCCGTGAGGATAATCTTCTCCACGGCGTTCCCTTCATTCCCCTGTAAGCACTGCCAAATGGCCGAATGCTCGCTGTCTATGGGGGTGACGTTCACCCCCCGCGCCCGGGCTTCGGCCATAATTAAGGCCCCCGCCGTCACCAGACTTTCCTTGTTGGCAAGGGCCACATGCTTCCCGGCCTGTATGGCCGCAAGGGTGGGTGCCAGCCCGGCGCGGCCCACCAAGGCGTTGACTACCACGTCCACCCCTTCGTGGCGGGCGCAGGAGAGGAGCCCCTCCTCCCCGGTAACAACCTCGCACCCCCAATTATCTGCGGGAGGCTCCGGCATCCACACCTTTTCCGGGGAAAATTCCGCTACCAGCGCGGCCATCTCGGCGGTTTTCCTATAGCCCGTCAGCACCCGCACCCGCCCGTGGGGCAAGCATTGGCGCACCGCGTCCAGGGTTTGCCGCCCGATGGAGCCGGTGGCACCCAGGACGGCAATCCCACGCGCTATATCCAGGGCCACACCGGCACCCAAATGAGTAAATTGATTACCAAATAGACCATGGGTGCCACCACCACAATGGAATCCATTCTATCCAGAATCCCGCCGTGGCCGGGGATAATATAGCCAAAATCCTTGATTTTCGTGTGGCGTTTGATGGCAGAGGCCGCCATGTCCCCGATAATGGAGAACCCCGCCCCCACAAAGGAAATGGCCGCCGCGTTCAGCATAAAATTCCCCTCAAATTCCAACCCGAAAAAACGCGTAACCAGCCACCCGTATAACAGGCCCAGCAAAGTAGCCCCCACCACTCCGCCCACCAGCCCCTCCAGCGACTTCGAAGGGCTGGGGGAGCCCTCCAGCTTGCGCCTACCCAAGGTCATCCCCGTAATGTAGGCAAAGGTATCGCACCCGAAGGAGCTGATAAAGATGAGCCAGACATAGAAGGCCCCCAAAGCTTCGTGCTCGCGCACCAGCACAATGAAGGACAGCAGAAAAGGCACATACAAAAAGCCGTACACCGCCGTCACGCAATCCTCCAGGGGCAAATGCCTGAAGAAAATCACAAGGCAGGTCTGCACGGCAATCATAAAAAGGGTCAGGCTAATCAACAGCCAATATCCCGGCCCAAAAAAATAAATGGCGATATAATACCCCACCGTGGCAAGATAGCCCACAGCGTGGATGGGCTTATCCTCCTTGGCGAAGGCCAGATACAGCTCCCGCAGACCCACCAGCGCGGCGAAGGCGCACACCACCACCAGGGGAATCCCCCCTATATGCACCACGGCCACCACCAGGGGCAGTCCCACAATTCCCGTAATTACGCGCTTTGCCACAGAACTCATGCCATATTACCTTCCACCATATCTGCGCTGGCGGCCGGCGAACCACGTCAACGCCCCTTGCAAATCCTTCGCGCCGAAATCCGGCCACAGCACATCGGAGAAATACATCTCCGCGTAGGCCAGTTGCCACAGCATATAATTGCTTATCCGCTTCTCGCCCCCGGTACGGATTAGCAAATCCGGGTAGGGGGTGGGGAAGGTGTCCAATGTACGGGCCAGGGTTTCTTCATTTATGTCCCCGGGGGATAGATTTCCGCTGGCGGCTTCCCGGACCAGTTTTCTGGCGGCGCGTACCAGCTCGTCGCGCCCGCCATAGTTGATGGCCAAAGTCACTTGGAGGCCCTTTTTCTCCCGGGTCAGCGTTTTCAGGGTTTCGATTTTTTGTTGCAATTCCGGTTCAAACCGGGTGGTGTCCCCGATGAAGCGCATTCTCATGTCGTTCTTTTTGCTGTCTTCGATGTATTGCTGGAAGTATTCGTGCATGAGCTTGAGCAAGCCCTGCACCTCTTTTTCCGGGCGGGAGAAATTCTCGGTGCTGAGCGCGTACACCGTCAAATATTGTATCCCCAGCTTCTCGATTTCCTCGGACAAAGTACGCAGGTTTTGGGCCCCCGCCCGGTGCCCCGCGTTGTGGGGCAACAACCGTTTGGAGGCCCAGCGTCCGTTTCCGTCCATTACAATGGCTACATGCGCGGGCAGCTTAGCCGTCATACGGTCATGATTTCCTTTGTCTTCGCGTCCACACGCTTGTCCAGCTCGCCCACGTATTTATCCGTCAGGTTCTGGGTTTCCGTTTCAAGTTGCTTCAAGTCGTCCTCGGTGACATCGCCCTTTTTCTGCGCCTTCTTGAAGGCGTCCACGGCGTCGCGCCGCACGTTGCGCACGGCTACCTTTGCGTCCTCGGCTTTTTTCTTCACGTCCTTGGCCAGTTGCTTGCGGCGTTCCTCCGTCAGCTCCGGGAAGGTAAGGCGAATCACCTTGCCGTCGTTGGTGGGGTTGAGCCCCAGGTCAGAGGCTTGTATCGCCTTCTCGATTTCCTTTAGCATATTACTCTCCCAGGGGGAAATCTGTAGCATACGCGCCTCGGGCACGGTAATGTTGCCCACTTGGGCCAGGGGCGTGGGGGTTCCGTAGTAGTTCACGCTCAATTTATCCAGCACCCGGGGGTTGGCGCGGCCTACCCGTATGGTTTCGAAATCGCTTTCCAGCACGCTGACGGTCTTCGCCATGCGCTCCTCATAGGGCTTGGTCAGCTCGGAACGCTGTACGTTTTCGCTCCGGTTTTGCTTCTCGGGGCGTTTAACTCCTCCTGCCGGCATAAAAATCCTCCTTATCACTCAATGATATATAGGTGCCGTCCAAATCCCCAGACTGGGGGTAGGCACAGGCCAAAACAATGCTATTGGGCTTGCTCAGGCTAAATACATAGGACGGAATCTCCGCCTCGGCAGAGAGATGCATGGCCGCCATATCCGCCGCGTTAAGCCCCCGGGCAATGGCGGTGCGATAGCTCAAATCCTTGAATTTGCGTGCGTTGGGCTCCAGCACCGGGTCGCGGTCATATACGCCGTCAATACTTTTTGCGTACAGTACGCAATCCGCCTCCAACTCCGCCGCCCGCAGTGCCGTCACCGTGTCCGTGGAAAAAAAGGGATGCCCCACCCCCGCGGCGTTAATCACCACGGTCTGCTCGGCCATCATGGCGAGGACGCGTTCCTTTTCATAGTGGGTGGTCATCCGGCCTATGGGAATGGGTGTCACCACCTGGGCCTTCATATGCTGCCGCCGGCACATGTCGGAGAGGTACAGCGCGTTCATCACCGTAGCCAGCATACCGATGTGGTCGGCCTTCACCCGGTCCATATCCGGGTTGGCCGAACGCCCGCGCCACAAATTGCCGCCGCCTACCACCAGGGCCACTTCCACCCCCGCTTGCATTACTTCCTGTATTTGTCGTAGGATGTCCTTAACAATTTTATCATCGTACCCGGAAGGGCTGTCGGCCTTGCCAATGGCTTCGCCGCTGAGTTTAATCACGGTGCGTTTTATCATGGATGTCCCCCTTACCAGTAAAAATATACCATACGTACTATAAAAAAGCTATGTTTTTGGAGTGGAAAATCAATGGATGTCAAAACCGTGCAAAAGGATATCGACGCCCGCCAGCTGAAACAAGTATATTTACTTTATGGCGAGGAACGCTACCTGGTGACGCATTACGCCGCCGCGCTGGGGGAGGGCCTGGACAAGGACGTCTTCGACGGTGCGGCTCCCGTGGCGCAGATTATTCTCGCCGCCGACGCCTTCCCCTTCATGGCACATAAACGCGCCGTGTATGTGCGGGATTCCCGCCTCTTCGCCACAGGCCGTAAAGCCGACACAGAGCAAATGGCCGACTACCTCACCAAAATCCCCGAAGAAACCGTGCTCATCTTCATAGAATCCGATGTGGACAAGCGCACCCGCCTATATAAAAAAACGGCGGAGTTGGGCCGCGCCATAGACTGCGCCCCCCTCAGCCCCCCCGAGCTCTCCCGCTGGGTGGCCAAGCAATTTGGCAAAAAGGACAAATCCATTTCCCCGGCCGCCGCCGAACAGCTCACGCGCTCCGCCGCCCACAGCATGACCGCCCTGGAAGGGGAAATCGCCAAGCTGGCGGCCTACGTGGGCACCCGCCCCGGCATTACCCCGGAGGATATCACCGCACTGTGCACCCCCACCCTCCAGACCCGCATCTTCGACCTGCTGGCCGCCATGGGCAAAGGAAAGGCAGGGCAAGCATTATCACTTTATGCCAACATGCTCCACATGAAGGAACAGCCCCTGATGATTCTCGCCATGCTCATCCGCCAGTTCCGCATTCTCCTACTATGCAAATGCGCCAACGAAAAAAAACACACCAAGCCTCAAATGGCCAAGGCATTCGGCCTGCGGCCCTTCATGGTGGACGAAGCCCTGACCCAAGCCCGCCGCTACACCACAACCCGCCTTCTCCACGCCCTAGCCGACTGCCAGGACACAGACCTGCGCATCAAAACCGGGCGCGTGGACGGGGCCATGGGGGTGGAGTTGCTCATTGTGAAGTATGTGGATTGAGGGTTTATCGGTCGAGGGTGGGAAAGGCGTGGGCACCCGGACTGCGGAAATGGCGGTGCCGCGCTAACGCGGTAAAAAAGGTCGTATCAACCCTGAAATAAAAGCAAGCGTTGAGCCGATACTAGCGGCAATAGGTTTGTCTTTTAGCGATGTCTTTAACCTTACGCTTAGGCAAATTTATCTCAAACGCAAAATCCCCTTTGAGCTGTCCTGCGCACAACTAACCGAAAATGGCTATACCCCGGAATTTGAAGCGGAGGTTCTTAAAACATCCGAAGAAGATTATGCCGCTATTAAAAACGGAACCGCCCAACCATACAGCAACACCGCAGAAATGTTTGCGCAATGGGATAAAGATGACGATAATTGAAAAATACAGACCATTTGAAAGCAAGCAATTCAAAAAAGAGGAACGCATTATGAATATAGCCAATAATATTTTAAAGCGTAGCTTGCAAAATGTGTATTTTTTTGTTGGAACTGCGTGCGGTGGAAAAACTACGATGGGCAGGGAACTAGCTAAAAAATATGGATTTACCTATTTCAGCGATAACTGGAATGAACCCAATTGGAAAGCGTGGGAATCAATAATCGACGAAAAATATCAGCCTTATTCACACAATGGAGGGAAATCGCTAAGCAATGAAGCATATTTTAGCAGGTCTGTTGAGGAATTTTTAGCGGATAAAAAAAGTGAAAACAACAAAGCCGCCGCCATGGAAAACATAGCATTTTCCATAATAGAAATCATCAAACTGGCGCAGAAGAATACAGTTATTGCTGACATTTGGATACAAGACTACGATTTTCTTTTGGAAATCTCCGATTACAGCAGAATTGCCTGTTTATTAGCCCCGGGTGAGGTAATAATCCGCGATTATTACCAACGGGACGACCATATGGACTTTACAAGGGCTATCCAATCCTTGGAAAATCCCGAGCAAAAATTTGAAGTGCAAAACGAATTGTTTAGAATACACGCGAAAGAAGAAGCTGAAAAAGCCATAAAACATAATTTGTTTAGTATAATGAGAAGCGAAGAAAGCACGGTTGAAAACACGTTGCTATTGTTAGAAAAACATTTTTGTTTGACATTCTGTATGGTGGATTTGTAAAAGAATCCCTATAAAAAACCTCCTTCGTAGGCATTTCCCTACGTCAGGAGGTTTTTCTCAATTGTCCGATTTACGTATTAATTTAATCTTCCGTGCCTTCATCCTCTTCTTCCTTGGGTAGTGCGGTGATTATAGCTTCGTTGGTTATTTCATCCATCTGATGGCTCCCGTGTCCGGCGTCAAAGATAATTTCGGCACGGCTTTCCTCGCTGTCCCATGAAACATACGCGCCGAAAAATTCACTCACAAACCGCAGGGGAACCATGGTACGCCCATTCATAAGCTGGGCGGGCACATCCATACCCAGCGCGGCAAGTTCGGGGGTCACTTCCCCGATGGGGAATGACAATGCTTCATCGTTGACGTCAATGAATATAGTCATGGGCGCGTAATCCGTTGCGCGTTCCCACGTAACCGTTGCGCCAAGTGCCTCGGCTACGAACCGGATGGGCAACAGTATGCGGCCATGCTGAATAACGGGAAGTACATCCATGCGCTGTGTTGGCGCGTTGTCGGCTATGTCTGTGATATAGGGCGTACCTATGCGCAGTGTCAGCCGGCGCAGTTCAGGAATATAGGCAATGACAAAGTAGCTCAAGCTTTGCGTTGCAAATTCGAACAGGCCCGTAGCGGGATTGAACCTGCCGCCGATACGCTCCCCGTTTTCGTTGATGGCTGTCACCCGGTAAGGGTTGGAAAATTCTGCATCGCCTAAGTCTGTGCCGATGGTGATGGGAGCGTTGAAAAGTTGGTGATACAATATATTTCCACCCTGCCCTTGCCGGATAGTCACGCGGACGGCGGTAAGACCGTCACCCGCCTCCACCGTTTCCACTCGGAAGGTGAAATCCGTGTTGCCTTGCCGCCTTGCCACATTATGCAATTCATCCAAAAAATCCGGCGTAAGCGTAACATTAAAGTCACCATTGGGTATAACCAAGCCCAGGTCATAATTGTTTATTCTTCTTAGGTCATTCAAGGGTAGGACTAAAATATCGTCATTGCCTTGCCCTTGTGCGTTGGGTTGCACTGGAAGCACAAGCGCGTCAATATCCTCCAAGAACCTTAACTGCCGGTTAATTTCACCATTCACACTACCCGGAGCCCATGGATTAAAATTGCCCGGCTCTACGGTGCGCAGTTCTGACGGGAGCGGTTGGGGAAGCTCGGGTTCGGGCTCAACTTCCGGTTCAGGTGTTGGCGTTGGCGCGGGGCTTGGCGTGGGTGCGGGCTGGGATTCGCCTTGATAGTTGTTGCCATCAGGAATATAGTCTGTAGGTGGTTGCGGTGGGGGTTGCGGTGGCGGTGGAGCCGGTACTGTAACGGTCAATGCAAACGCCGCCGGCGATGTAAATCCGGCAATATTGCTTGCGGTTATCGAAAAGTTATGCAAACCCAATGCGGCGGTTTGCCCTACAGATATGACCCCACTGGGGCCGTCAATCGTCACCCCTGTCGGCGCGCCTTCCAATGCGAAGGTGATAGGAGTCGTTCCCGTTGCCGTGGCTGTGAATGTCCCGCCCCTGTGTACCGTGGCATGGTTGGGGCTGGTGATGGTGGGGGGAATGGGCATTTCAAGGTGGAGCGTAAATACTTGTGATGCGGTATCCAGTTCATTGGTGGCTGTTATTGTAAAGGTATACATTGCTACGCCCCAATGCGGCGCAACCGTGATTAAACCCGTTGAAGTGTCAATTTGTACCGCCCCAGGGGCATTTTCCAACGAAAACGTCATGGGTCTTGTTCCGCTGGCTGTAACTTGGAATGTGCCGCCCATTCCTTGGTAAAGTGTTGTATTGTTAACACTGGTAATGACGGGTGGACTGGGGGGTATGGGGGCAAAAATACCCTGAAGCGTAACACCGAGCGCGGGCATGGTGAATTGGTATGCACCTTGATTGGCAACAGGGGTGACATTGCCCACCCACCCTTGAAAATAATAGCCATCATTTGCCTCGGCAGAAATGGTCACGGTTGAATCGGGGGACAATCTGTACGCCAATAAATTTCCCGCTGACCAGCGGTTATTCCATGGGTTATATATTGAAACCGTACCCCGTGTATTGTAGTTGGGCGTAATATTAATATCATGCGCAGGATACCACCAGGGTACAAAAACGGCTTGAATGGTAGCATCATTGGCGGGCATGTTGAGTCGTGTAATATGTCTATATACATCGTCAATGATTGCCGTCCCGGCAGTCACTTCCCAGCGCACAAATCGGTACCTGTGCCCATCCACGGTATATGCCCTTAGCTCTACCCTCCAGCCCTCTCTGGCGACTGTGCCCGAACTAACAGAGCCCCTTGACGGGTCGTTTATAGTTACCGTCAACGTATGTGTAGTAGCCGGAATAAACACAGCCCGGATAGTAACAGCGTTATCCGGCATAATAAATGTCGTATTCGGGTTGTTTGCATCGGTAAATGTTACGCCTCCGTCCCCTTCCCAATGCGAAAAATATTCGAATTGGCCAGGCGAAGTCCATACCTCAACTTCATACCCCGCATACACGAACCAAGTGGCTGCTATACCACCTCCACTTATACGGCCACCGTCTTCAACCCAAATATTAACCCAGCCCCCGCCGGCTTGCACAACCGTCACGGCCCAGTCAATCGGATTAGATACGGGTGGCGGATTAGGTTCGGGTGGTGGCAAATAGCTAAACACAGCTATCCCAAGTGGGTCATAATCATCATAGTAATAATCATCTGCATACGCATAGCCATCCACAGGGTCGTAATCCTCTATGGGGTCGTAATCCTCCACCACAGGGTAATCTTCCACTATAGGGTAATCCTCCACCGCAGGGTAATCTTCCACCACAGGGTCATAATCATCCACAGGGTCATAACATACCACTGCAAGCACTTCATCCGTATACGAGCTATAGGCAAAAATATTCACCGGCAAGCAAGCGATAAATAAAATGAGTGCGAGGTTAAGGGCGATAATTTTCCCAACTTTGTTCTTTTTCATTTTAATTTTCCTCTCTTTTTGAAATGCAGATTCCCAAGCATACCCACAACAAAGGTGTCACAATGGGCATGGATATGCCAAACAACGCCTGTATAGCGTAAAATAGTACCCCCGCCCCAGCCACCGCTGTTGTTTGGTTGCCGGGGTTGTTAATCCATTTTGCCGCCGCATAGCCCAGAAGCCCCAAGTAACAAAGTAGTGCAAGCAGTCCTTGAGTCGCCAATATATGCAGGTATACATTGTGTGCCGCGTCAACTTGGGCGAACAGCACCCTGTCTGCCGCGCTGACAAACTGGTAAAACGGCTCCAGTCCCCAAAAGCCCAATGTGTCTGGCCCTGTGCCGAACAGCAGATGCTCCGGCCTTATTCCTTCCAACACCACGCGCCAGATAAATACGCGCCTTGTGCCGAAAGTATCATCCCACCTTCCACGTAATATTTGTGATGCTTCATATGCCATCCCTCCATGATGACTGCCAAAAAACCATAAATATAAAACCGATGCGCTAATCGCCAGCAAAACGAAGCCCGCCGCCCACAACCTATATTTTTTCACAGCCACATGGGTAACCGGCTTTGTTTGGCTTATCCTTGCGCAAAGCAATAACACAGCCGCAGGAATAACGAACAACAATGCATCTACCCGGAAAGCCGTATATATGCCGAACACAATAGTCTGTGCCATAGCAAAAGCGGCAACGATTATCGAGGCGGCTACGCATGTGCGCGAAAGGCTTGCCCGGCATGTTACCGCCATCGGTAACATCAGCAAAAACCCCGCGCCAAGAGCCAAAGCAGCCGCGTCTACCCCCATTTCAAAAATAATGAACGCCGACAGGAAAAGAGGGATGCCCAGTAGCCATTTGTACGCAAATGCATATTTAATTAAAGTCATTGCCAAGATGCCCGACACCAAGGACAAAAACGCACCCACCAGCCCCGCATTGCCCAAAGTCCCGATAAAATAGCCCGAATAGTAAATATTGGCTCCGAAAAAATTAAGCCCCGGTGGGTATAGTGAAAATGGGTTCGCTCCGGTAAGCTGTATCATGGCAAGCAGACAAAGCAAGCTTGTTGACCCACCCAGCAAAAAAAGCATCCATTTCTTGGGTTGCAGGTACAACGACATGAAGTAACAGGTAAGCACATAGATGCCGATGGTCAGCACCCCATCGTACCGAAAACGTCCAACCATCACCCCGGGAAAGCCGGAAAGCACCGCCGATGCGACAGTAAAAAGCATGTACCCTATTAGCAATAACATTGCGGTCATTTTTTTTACATTTGCCCAACGCACATGCAGTCTTTCACCATTAACCAAAGCAAGCTGTGAACGCAATACCAACACCGCAAGGCAGTAACCGCCGCATATTAATAAAAATAGTCGGTACTTAAACTCCACGATGACTGCATATCCACCAGCAGGAATGGCAAGCACAAAAACACTAAGTAATAATGCTACACAAACAGATGATAACCGTTGCACAATTTTGCTCCGTTCAACTGTCAACACACTTTAAACCGTTTTTCTATAAAAACCTCTAGGTTTTTATAAAGTCCCTTTTCGGGTAAAGATGAGCATACCCGGCAGGGGACTTTTTATAGTCATTCATACAAATCCAGTAAAATAGCTGAAAACATCGTGTTGCAATTTTTGCGAATAGTGCTATACTGCCCTCGAAACCAACTATAAAAACCTAGACTTTTTTATAGTTGTGAATCTTCCTGCTGTGCCCTCAATTCCCGCAACCTGTTGTAGAAAGTGGCTTGTTTCAGCCCCGTTCGCGTCAGTGCCTCATCGAAGGTTATCGCCCCGTCTTCCCATTGCGCAACCACCTCCGCGAAGTTTTCCGGGGGCTTTTTTATAGGACGGCCAAATTTTACCCCCCGTGACTTGGCGGCGGTGATGCCCTCGGCCTGGCGGGTACGGATGTTCTCCCGCTCGTTCTGCGCTACGAAGGATAGGATTTGCAGTACCACGTCGGTAAGAAACGTGCCGACCAAGTCTTTCTCCCGCCGGGTGTCCAGCAGGGGCATGGTGATGACGGCAATGTCCACGCTTTGTTGCTTTGTGAGGGCGCGCCATACCTGTTGGATTTCCTCGTAGTTGCGCCCAAGGCGGTCAATGGAATGGACGTAGAGTAAATCCCCCGGTGTGAGCTGGCGCACCAGTGCCGTCCACTGGGGACGCCGGAAGTCCTTCCCCGACTGTTTGTCTACATATATGTAGGCGGGGGAAATACCCAACCCCGCCAGCGCGTCCAGTTGCCGTGCTTCGTTTTGTTCCGCCGTGGACACACGGCAATAGCCGTAGATTTTCATAGCTCCCTCCAGGGGTTCGTATTTTCTGCAAAAAAAGCACGCCTTGAATGGACACACAAGGACGTGCTTGAAATAAAATCATAATCTTTGGGTGTTGGTGTTGCCCACGGTTGGCCTCTCTACCGGGACCCTTCATGGTATACACGTCTGTACAGGCGGCTTTTCAGCCGTGGAAATCCCCGTGTAGTGCATGAACGGCAAATCGGCGGTTCCGTGTGGATAATCAAGGGCCTTGGCTTTGAAAGGGACAAACCGCACCGGCACCGCCACGCGTGTGAATATACGCGGTACCGGTTTGGTTTTGACAAGTCCAAAGCATGAAAATCCTATGTTGCCCGAGGGGGTGCCCTCTTGACTTGGGTGTAGTTTACAACAATACAACCGGACATTTGTTCAGAAAATGTCTGAGAATTTGTCCGGTTGTTTTCTGGGCATCGGGCCTTTCCCCCGCGCTTGCCCATATTTGGTAATTACGTTACAATTTGCCTTGCGAGTAGGTATTATATATTCCTGAAGGGAGCTAGATTCCATGGGTTTCATCGAAAGGATAAAACAGCAAGCGAAGTCAAAGGTGAAGACCATCGTACTGCCCGAGTCCTTCGAGGGGCGCAACCTGAAGGCCGCGGCGCAAATCCTTGCGGAGGGGCTGGCGAAAATCGTGCTTATCGGTGCGCGTGATGCCATTGAAAAGGAAGCCGGGGGATTGGATTTGTCCGGCGCGACCTTCATCGACCCCCAGAGCTACGCGGGCATGGGCGAATTGGCCGAAAAGCTGTACGAACTGCGCAAGGCCAAGGGGCTGACTTTGGCGCAAGCCGCAGAGCTATTAAGTACAAAGCCTTTATACCTGGCGGCTATGCTGGTGAAGGAAGGCATCGCCGATGGCATGGTGGCCGGCGCGCAATATTCCACCGGAGAGGTTATGCTCCCCGGCTTGCAAATTTTAAAGACTGCCCCCGGCGTATCGCTGGTGTCCACTTTCTTCGTGATGGTGGTGCCGGATTGCGAATACGGCAACGAGGGCATTTTTGTTTTCTCCGATTGCGGGCTGGTGCAAAACCCCGACGCGGCGCAAATGGCGGCCATCGGGAAATCCGCGGCGGATTCCTACCGGCGGCTGGTTGGCGAGCCGGTGGTGGCCATGCTTTCCCATTCCACCAAGGGGAGCGCGAAGCACCCCGACGTGGACAAAGTCGTTGAGGCCACGCGCCTGTTGAAGGAAATGGCCCCAGACTTGAAGGCCGACGGCGAGTTCCAGCTGGACGCCGCCATTGTGCCCAGCATCGGCGCGGCGAAGGCCCCCGGCAACCCCGTGGCGGGTAAAGCAAATGTACTTGTTTTCCCCGATTTGGACGCGGCCAACATTGGCTACAAGCTGGTGGAGCGGTTGGCCAAGGCCCAAGCCTACGGGCCCATCACCCAGGGCATCGGCAAGCCGCTGAATGACCTTTCCCGGGGGTGCTCCGTAGAGGACATCGTGGGCGTGGTGGCGATAACCGCCGTCCAGGCCCAGGGATAGGAACACCAAAACTTTATTTTGGAGGTATAAATATGAAGGTACTCGTAATCAACTGCGGCTCCTCGTCGCTGAAATACCAGTTGCTTAACATGGAGGATGAATCCGTACTGGCCAAGGGGCTGGCGGAGCGTATCGGCATTGACGGGAAGCTTATCCACGAAAGGCCCGGCCAGGAGAAATTGACCTTTGATTTGGATATGCCCTGTCACGGCGCGGCCATTTCTTGGGTAATGGACGCCCTCATGCACAGTGACCACGGCGTCATCCGGGACAAGAGCGAAATCGAGGCCATCGGCCACCGGATTGTACATGGCGGCGAAACCTTTACGAAGTCGGCGTTAATCACCCCCGAGGTGGAAAAGGCCATCGAGGACGTCAGCGAGCTTGCACCCCTGCACAACCCGGCCAACCTCACGGGCATCCGCGCCTGTGCGCAAAACATGCCGGGGGTGCCTCAGGTGGCGGTATTCGACACGGCCTTCCACCAGACCATGCCCGAGAAGGCGTATCTCTATGCCCTGGACTACGCGCTGTATGAAAAATATAAGATTCGCCGCTACGGCTTCCACGGCACCAGCCATATGTATGTTTCCCAGCAAGCGGCGGAGCTACTGGGGCGTCCCATTGGGGAGTTAAGGATTATTACTTGTCACCTGGGCAACGGTGCCAGCGTGTGCGCTGTAGACGGCGGAAAATCCGTGGATACCTCCATGGGTCTCACCCCTCTGGAGGGGCTCACCATGGGCACGCGGTGCGGCGATATCGACCCCGCCGTTGTCACCTTCGTCATGGACAAGGAGAAGCTGACCACCCAACAGGCCAATGACCTGATGAACAAAAAATCCGGCGTGCTGGGCATCAGCGGGGTGAGCAGTGATTTCCGGGATTTGGGTACGGCGGCCAAGGAGGGCAATGCCCGGGCCCAGGCCGCCTTGGATATTTATGCCTACAATGTGGCGGGCTACATCGGCCGTTATGCCGCCAACATGAAGGGCGTGGACGCCATCGTGTTCACGGCGGGGGTAGGGGAAAACGATATCTCCGTGCGGGAGAATGTGTGCGCCTACCTGGGCTTTTTGGGCGTGGATATCGACCCGGACTTGAACGCCAAACGCGGCACGGCCTTGGATGTTTCCAAGAAGGACGCCAGAACCCGGGTTTTGGTCATCCCCACCAACGAGGAGCTGGTCATCGCCCGGGATACGAAGGAGATAGGAGGATTATTATGCTGGTAAACGCGAAGGAAATGCTGGTAAAAGCCGCGGCGGGCAATTATGCCGTGGCGCAGATTAATATTAATAACTTGGAATGGACGAAGGCCGTCCTCACTGCGGCTCAGGAGCACAAAAGCCCGGTGATTTTGGGCGTGACCGGCGGCGCGGCAAAATGGATGGTCAGCTTCTCCACGGTGGCGGCCATGGTGAAGGCTATGGACAAGGCCCTGGGCGTTACCGTGCCTGTGGCCTTGCATCTGGACCACGGCACCGACGCCCAATGCAACGCCTGCCTGGAGGCGGGCTTCACCAGTATTATGTTTGACGGGAGCCATTACCCCTTTGCCGAAAACCTTTCGAAGACCCGGGAATTTGTTGACCTTGCCCACAAGAGCGGCCTTTCCATTGAAGCGGAGGTGGGCTCCATCGGCGGCGAGGAGGACGGCGTGGTAGGCGCGGGAGACCTGGCTTGCCCGGAGGAATGCCGGCAAATTGCCGCCTTGGGTGTGGACTTTTTGGCGGCGGGGATTGGCAACATCCATGGCGTGTACCCCGAGGGCTGGCTGGGTCTGGACTTTGACGTGCTGGCCAAAATCCGGGACGTTTCCGGCGGCATTCCTTTGGTGCTTCACGGCGGCACGGGCATCCCCACCGAGATGATTCAAAAGGCCATTTCCTTGGGCGTGGCGAAAATCAACGTGAACACCGAATGTCAGCTTTCCTTTGCGGCGGCCACCCGGGAATACATCGAAGCGGGCAAAGACCGCCAGGGCAAGGGCTTCGACCCGCGCAAGCTGCTGGCACCCGGCTATGAGGCCATTCGCCAGACGGTAAGGGAAAAATTTGAGCTCTTCGGCTCTGTGGGCAAGGCGTGAGATATTATCTGAAGGACCTGGCGGATGTCATCCGCTCTAAAAATTCCGGGCCCTATGAGCTGACCTTTGACATCATGTTCAAAACCGAGGAAATCTACCAGCGGGTGGCCCAGGCCGGGGTGATTAGCAAGGACGCTTTCGCCGCGCTGTACCGCATTCCGGTGGGGGACGTAATGGAGGTTGTCCATTTCGACCCGGCCAAGGCCATCAAAGTGACCATCGTGCGGCCGGTGTGCTCTGGGGATTTGCGTGAGACGGACGTATACGGTGCCCAACAGCACGCCCCCCTGATGGATTTCTCCTTCGCGCTGGACGGCCCGGTATGAAAAAAATCTTCATGCAGGAATTTTTGCTCAATTGCGTGTATCTGGCCCCCCGGGGCAATGACCGCCTGATGATGCTGGGGGAGCAGATTTCCCACCGGCATTTGAGCATCAATGACCGACTGATTGGCATAGTGGGGGACGCGGGCTCGGGGAAATCTTCTTTGATTAAGGGGATGTTCCCCGGGCTGGAGCTCTCCAACGACGACGACGGCATCAACCCCGGCAAGATTATGCAAATCCGCGACCCCATCGGCAGTATGCAAAACGCCGCCACCTTTCACATGGACATGCGCTTCCAGACGGCCTTCACCCAGATGTTTGAAATCGTCACCTTTGTACGCACCGCCTTGCTCAAGCAACGCCGCCTGATTATCGAGCATTTTGATTTGCTCTACCCCCATTTGGATATGAACGCGGAAATCCTGGTGGGGATAGGGGAGGAAATTATCATCGCCCGGCCCACGGTTTTCGGCCCTTCCCCCAAGGACGTGTACGATATCGTGTACCCCTCGGCCAAGTACCGGAAAATGGCCCACACCGCCGAGGACATCATGAAGCTCATTATCATGAAGGAATATAAAATGCCCCGCACCTGGCACAACCTGGATGTGCGCAGGGGCTTTGTCATGGCCTTTGACAACCCGCCGGACGTGAGTGCCGCAGAAATCACCGCTTTGGAAAACCGCGCCAAGGAAATCATCGCCGCGGATTTGCCCGTGAGCTATTTCAGCGAGGAATATATTAAAATTGGCGACGACCCCGTACAGTGTGCGGGGCCGCGCATCCATGTGCGCTCCACCGGCGAGGTGGAGAATTTTCGCCTAATGAAAGAAATCATCCACGAGCCCTTGCGGGGGGAATATCTGCTGGTGGGGCTTATCGGCGAGCAGGGACACGAGGAGAAATTAAATAACTTGAATAAGCTCAGTGCCTTCTGATGCGCACCCTTGAGGCGTCGCGCATTACAAAAGCCGTGGCGGAGCTGTGCATCGCCGCCAATGTCCACGCCGACCCGGGTATCCGTGAGGCTATCCGGCGCGCTTATGCCCGTGAAAGTGTTTGCGCGGCGAAAAACGCCCTGGACATGATAGTGCAAAATATGGACGCCGCCGCCGGGGAAAAAATGCCCCTGTGCCAGGATACGGGGATGGTGGTGGTGTTCATGGACGTCGGCCAGGACTTGCGGATAATCGGGAACGTTACCGACGCGGTACACGCGGGGGTGGCCCAGGGCACCCGGGAGGGCTTTTTGCGTGCCAGCGTGGTGCGCGACCCCCATGACCGGGTGAACACCCAAGACAATACCCCGGCAGTGATTCACTATAACCTGGTGGACGGGGACAAAATTAAAATCACGGTGATGCCCAAGGGCTTCGGCAGTGAAAACAAAAGTACGGTGAAGATGCTCCTGCCCAGCGATGGCATGGAAGGCGTAGTTGAAACGGTGCTGGAAACGGTGCGCAAGGCCGGGGCCGCCCCCTGCCCGCCCATTATAGTGGGGGTGGGCATCGGCGGCACCATGGAGAAGGCCGCTCTTATGGCCAAGGAGGCCCTTTCCCTGGACATAAACGGCGAAAACGCCGACCCCCATTGGGCGGCCATGGAGAAAAGCCTCCTGGAGAAAATCAATGCCCTGGGCATCGGCGCGGCAGGGTTTGGCGGGGAAGCCACCGCACTGGCGGTGCGGATTTTGACATATCCCACCCATATCGCGGGCCTGCCCGTGGCGGTCAATCTGGGCTGTCATGTTTCCCGCCACAAGTCCGCAGTGATATAGATACGTAGCGCGAGGGGGATGGGGGCATGGAAATTTTCACGCCGCTTACAGCGGAAACCATAGAAAAACTGCGCGCGGGGGACACGGTACTGCTCTCGGGGGTAATTTACACTGCCCGGGATGCCGCCCATGCCCGCATGGCGGAGGCTTTGCGCAATAAAAAAGAACCGCCCATGGACTATGCCGGTCAGGTGGTTTTCTATGCCGGGCCCTGCCCCGCGCCGCCGGGAAAGCCCGTGGGTTCCATCGGCCCCACCACAGCGGGGCGCATGGACGCCTACGCCCCCGCGCTGATAGCCGCCGGATTGAAGGCCATGATTGGCAAGGGGGAGCGTTCCCGCGCCGTAACCGACGCGATAAAGGCGCACAAGGGGATTTATTTTGCCGCAGTGGGAGGGGTGGCGGCCTTGCTGGCGAAGTGCGTGCGTTCATCACAGCGGGTAGCCTACGACGATTTGGGCACAGAGGCCATACATAAATTAACCGTAGAAAAATTCCCCCTGATAGTGGCCACAGATTGCACCGGGGAGAGCGTGTACTTGTAATATAGCCGAATAAATTGAAAACCGACCGTCAAGCCTTGCTTTGAACCGCAAAGCGGGTGGCTGTCAAGGAATTATTAATCATGGTCTGATAAGGCACGCCCTGCACCTTTGCCTGAGTGCGAAAGAAATCAAGATTTTCGCGGTCTATCATGATAGTAATGCGCTCCTTTTTGTTCTGCTTAATTAAATCCTCAATGGATATATCCAGCACCTTGCCTCGCGCCATGGCTTCTTCTATGTCTGCCGGTGCATCGGAATAGATAATCTCACCCATTTCATTTTCTCCCTTCATATAATTTTTTGCCTTTTCTCCAATATCCCGCCCCGATTATGCGGATATGCTCATCCCTGAGCGTAAACCGTACTGTTGCCACGCCGGCACCATCGAAGCCAATTAAAAAATACCGGGGTTCATTTTTAGAATGTGCCACATCCTCGATGATAATGTGCATCGGGTCATAAAAAGCCTGGCTGGCTTGCGCAAAGGATAAGCCATGGCTTTTTTGGTTGGTTTGATTCTTCTGCTCATCCCATTCAAATCTATATCGTATCATATGCATATATTATGCATATGATGTGCGCATGTCAAATAACAGGCAAGCACAAGCATATTTTTTCCCATACCGCGCAAAATAAAAAAAAGTAGTGGAGTGATGCACATGAGAAAGCTTGGCTTTATTTTGTTTTGTCTTTTTATGGTTGTGGTGCTGGGTACCCATGCCTATGCCGGAGAGGGCTGGGGATTGAATTTTGGGGAGAAGGGAGCCCAGCCCCGGGGGAACAAGAGCGCGGAGTATTTGCTCCAATTTGACGCCTACTATGTGGGCGCGGAAGAGGACAAGGTGATTTATTTGACCTTCGACGCAGGGTATGAGAATGACCTGACGGCGGGCATTTTGGATACCTTGAAGAAGCATAACGCCCCCGCCGCCTTTTTCCTGGTGGGGACTTATATCCGCGACCAGCCCGAGCTGATACGCCGCATGGTGAGCGAGGGGCACATCGTGGCCAACCACAGCATGAGCCACCCGGACATGACCCAGATTGGCGGGAAGGAAGCCTTCCACAAGGAATTGAAGCTGGTGGAGGATGTGTACCGCAATATCACCGGGCAGGAAATCCCCCGTTTTTACCGGCCGCCCAAGGGGATATACAACGAAGCGAATTTGAAGCACGCCAAGGAACTGGGCTATACCACTGTGTTCTGGAGCCTGGCCTACCGGGACTGGGAAAACGACAACCAGCCCACAAAGGAAGAGGCTTTCGCCAAGCTCCTTCCCCGCATTCATCCCGGTGCGGTAATCCTGTTGCACAATACATCCAAGACCAACGCCGTGATACTGGATGAATTGCTGACCAAGTACAAAGAGCTGGGATACCGCTTCGAGGGTTTAGCACATTTGACACATTGACAACCCCATGCCCTACCCTTAACATGTCCCCATCGCGCAAAGCGAAGAGAGGAGCATGTTAAATGAAGAGAATCAAACCGATTCTTGCCGCTGTGCTGGTCTTGGTCTTGGTGGCCGCCTTATCGGCCATACCCACCCGGCACATGGCGGCCGCCCCCGAGGGCAGTGTTACCATCAGGATTTTGCACACCAACGACGTACACGGTAGATTCATAGGCACCGAGCCCGGGGCCAGAACCCCCACCATTGGCATTGATAGGATAGCGGCGATTTACGCGGCTACGGTCAATGCCATTTTGGTTGACGCGGGGGATGCCATCACCGGGATGCCCTTCGTCACTTTGACCCAGGGCATTAACGCCATTAACCTGATGAACGCGGCGGGCTACCGCCTGATGGTGACTGGTAATCATGAGTATAATTATGGTATTGACCGGCTGCTGGAGCTGGAAAATTACGCGGACTTCGCCTTCCTGGCCGCCAATGTAGCGTGGCGCGCCACCGGGGAGCTGGTTTTCGACGCCTATGAAATCATTGAAATAGACGGCGTGCGGGTGGGTTTTTTCGGCTTGGCAACCCCGGAAACCCCCATCAGAACCCACCCCAACAATGTAGTGGACCTTACCTTTGGCGACCCCATCGCCGCCGCACGCCTTGCGGTGAGCACCTTGCAGACCGCCGGCGCGGAAGTGATTGTGGCCATCACCCACCTGGGCCTGGACGGGAACGCGGTTATTGATGTGGCCGAAGCCGTTGCGGGCATCCATGTGATTATAGACGGGCACTGCCATACGGAATTGCCCACGGGCAGAAGGGTGGGGGATGTACTTATCGCCCAAACCGGTGAGCACGGTGCCAACCTGGGCGTGGTGGAAATTGTGGTGAGCAACGCCGGGGTATCCGCCACCGCTTCCTTGATTACCCACGAAATGGCCCAGGAATTTGCCCCCGACCCGGCGGTATCGGCCCTCATCGAGGAAATGAATGCCGCGCTGAACCCCATTTTGGACAGGGTGGTGGGCTACAACCCTGTATTTCTAAGCGGTGACCGGGCCCTTGTGCGGGTGCAGGAAGCCGCCTTGGGCAATGTCGTAGCCGACGCCCTCCGCTGGGACGTGGACGCGGATTTGGCCATGATGAACTCCGGCGGCATCCGCGCCAGCTTGCCCGCGGGGGATATTACCAAGCGCGATGTCCTTACCGTGCTGGAGTTCCCCAACTATACCGTAAAAATGGAAATCACCGCCGCCCAGCTGTGGCAAGCCATGGAAATCGCCGTGGGAGGCAGTGGCGGCGACGCACAGCCGGGGCAGTTCCCCCAGATTTCCGGCTTTTCCTTCGTATATGACGTGACGGCCCCTGTGGGTAGCCGGGTGGAGGGCGTGCGCGTAGGCGGCAGGGCCCTTAACCGGAACGACCACACAACCACGTTTTCCTTTGCGGTGCCGGACTTTTTGGCCAATGGCGGCGACGGCTTCGCCTTGTTTATGGACCTTCCCGTGCTGGCGGAGGGCATTCTGATGGCTGATTTGTTTATCGCCTACCTGGCCGAGGGCCACATCAGCGGCGCGGCCGTTGAGGGCAGAATCACCAGGGCCCTTCATGCCCCGGTTTTCTTCCTTCCCGTCCCCGTAGCGGGGCAGGATTTGCGCTACACAGCACAAAAAGGCGAAACCCTGTGGAGTATCGCCTATAATTTCTATGGTTCTATGAACGAAGCGTTAATTCGCCGCATCTTCGCCGCCAACGCGGAAGCCCTGCGGGAAAACCACGGCGCGGTTGTGCCGGGCATGGTGCTGACCCTTCCTGCCGCGGGTCTGCGTGACCCCATCACCCGCACCCATGCCGGTGAATTGCATCTGGTGCGCGCCGGGGATACCTTGGGCAGTATCGCCTACGCTTTCTTTGGCAACACAGCCTACGCTAACGTAATCTTCGAAGCCAACCGCGCACGGGTGCGGAATGTGAACCGTATCATTGAAGGGCAGTGGATTGTAGTTCCCGCCTAATTACCCAGCATTCGGTTAAACCGGAGCAAAATCGTTACCAATTGCTCCCGCGTGGCCGGCTCCCTTGGGTTGGTGCCGTCGATAAGATTGTTTTGCACGGCCCATTCCCAGGCTTCACGGGCAAAATTGCTGGGTGAGGCACTTGGGTTTTGTGGGGCTGGCTGCGCGGTGTTTTCAGATAACCGGCGGATGATTTCGTCGAAGGGGAATAATCTGCCGGGGCAGTTGGGCCGGGTGCGGGGGGTAATCTCGTGGTGGCCTACGATGTGCTGGCGGGTCATGGGGATTTCCAGTCCAAAGAGCCGTTTTACCTCCGAGCGGATGTGCCCTATGAGGAAAATGGTCGCCTCCAGCTGGGCTGGGGCGAGGGCACCTGCGGTTTCGGCGTGGCGGCCTTCGTGCTCGATGCTGATGGTGTAGCGGTTGGCGTTGACATTGCGCTCCCGTACCACCTGCAAGGTGGAATGCCCGTGCCACTGGTTATTGCTTTTTGTGCCGCTGGTGCCGTTGGCCCATGCGGTGTCGGTGAGTTCCACCAGCTGGGTGATGCGCCCGTCACGGGCCACCACAAAATGGGAAGATACCCGGGATTCCGGGTTGGTCAGCCAGGAAACTGCCCCCTCAAAGCCGCCGTCGGTAATGTGGCAGACAATCATGTCGGGGGTGTGGCCTTGGCGGCCGGTGTTGATGTTGGGGCTGGGTTTTCTTACGATGTTCATTTTGGTACCTCCTTTTTTTTGTGCAGTATACGACGGTTGTACTGACTTTATATAAGAATATGTCCGGTTTTGTCCCGGGGTGAAGTTGTGCTATAATTTGCAAGTTCTCGGGGGCGTTGCCCCCGAACCCCCACTTCTTTTTTGAAAAAAAGAAGCAAAAAACTTTATCATAGAACATAGAACACGAAATCGTCGCGAGGCGACGATTTCACCGAAGGTTTTGTCCCGCTTTTTCATTCGCATAATCGCTTCGCGATTTTGCTTAAAAGAAAAGCGGGGTGGGGTTCACGTGTAGAGCAGAGTAAACAGTAGGATTGGAAAAAAGGGAGGAAAGTTCATGAACAACGAAGACAAAATTATAAAGCTACTGGAAAGCCGCTTTGACGTATTGGAAAATCGACTTGACGTAATTGAAAACCGGCTTGGCGCATTGGAAGGTCGTTTTGACGCATTGGAAAACCGGCTTGATGTATTAGGAAACCGACTTGACGCAGTTGAAAGCCGGCTTGGTACCCTTGAGGGTCATGTTGCGAGGTTGACCGCCGGCCAAGCCAAGTTGGTTGCCGATGTGCACAATATCAAGCATAGCGTTGAGGATTTATATAATCATTTCAAATATGCCTTTGAGGATATCCACATGCTGGATAAGCGTACACAGTCCCTGCGAGTGGCACAGTAAAGACAAGTCCACAAAGTAGATTTCAGAGTGGAGACAAAGTATAGCCGAATAAAACAGAAACGGGCGCACCCTAATGCCCGGGGCGTAGTATTAGAACCGTTCTAATATGTATAAATCCTTCTTCGGGAACAGCGCGGACAATACGTGCAGGTTCCCGTTTATTTTTGTGTCTGTGCGGTAGTGGGCTTCGCGGGGGTGGATGTACCCCGTGACGAGCTGTGCCAAGGTGGTTATGGGGGTTTCCAGGTCGGCGTCTGCATGGAAGCCTTCCTTTTTATGTGCCGTCAGAATATCGTTTTCCCATTCCAGGGTGTAGTGGCCGCTGTTTTCCGGCTGGAAATCGTCGGTGACATGGATACGCGCCCGCCCGCTTCCCGCCGGGGCGGGGAGCATGGCCAGCACCGCATTTACATCCACGATACGGTTCATGCCCGTGGCCCTGATGGCCCATTCCACGGCGTAGGGGTCGGGCAAAATGGCCTGGAGGTTCACCCCCTGGGGGATGTTCCAGTTCACGGCACGGTATTCCGGGCTCATTTTGCCAAAGAAGCCGAAAATGGCGTGCAAGCCCTGGGGGGAGGCCCAGCACAGCTCCCGCACCTTGATGACATTGTCACTGCTGTGGCTACGCACCCCGGTTTCGTACAGGACATAGGCGTCGGGGTTGCCGGCGGGGTCGCGATTTAGATAGGTGAATTGCAATTTCAAATAGGGGTCGCGGTTGAGGAGTCGCGCCCAGTCCCGGGCGTTGCGTACCGCGCAGAGGTTGCGGTGGCGGGTGAAGGCTTCGTAGATTTGCGCGAAGGGCGTGAAATCTTCCTCCGGCGCGTGGGGGGCAATATTTGCGGGATAGGGAAAGGACGAAAATTCCCCGATGGGTATCGTGGCCTGGCGGTAATCGTAGCACAGCGCGTAGCCGAATTTTTCGTAATAAGCAAAGGAGAAGGGATATAGGAAGGAATACACTTGCCCGGCTTCGCGCATGGCGTCGAAAACGGGCCCCATGAGCTTGCGCACCAAGCCCCGCCCCCGGGCTTCGGGCAAGGTAGCCACACCGCCGATGCCGCCCATTTTCACTTCGTGGCCGTTCATGCGGAGGGTGTAGGGGTTGATGGTGAGTGCCGAAAGCAGTTTCCCTTTTTCAAAGGCCCCCCAAACGGGGAAGGTGGGGTCGTCGCTTTCCTCGCTTTTGGTGGGGTCGGCCAGGGCGGCGCGGACATCCCACCGCCGCCCGGTTAGGAAAACACTGAGGCACAGCGCGGAATAGTGAATCCGCTCCGATGGTGAAATTTCGCGGACTTCTATCATGATTTACCCCGTTTCATTAGGAACCAGGTGGAGCCGGAAAGCAGTACCGAGGAATACGCGCCGAAGAGCAGGCCCACGATGATGGGCAAGGTAAAATCCCGGATGGTGGCCACGCCGATAATATATAGCATACCCACCGCCAGGAAGGTCGAAACCGTGGAGAATAGGGTGCGCCGCAGGGTTTGGGTCACGCTGGTGTTAATCAGCAATGCCGTGCCCGCCTTGGGCATACGGCTCCGGTTTTCCCGTATGCGGTCAAAGACGATAATGGTGGCGTTGATGGAATAGCCCAAAGTGGTGAGCATGACGGCGATGAAGGCATAGTTCAGGGGAATACGCAAGATGGCGTAGACGCACAGCACCACCAAGGCATCATGAAGCTGGGCCAGCACCGCGCTGCCCCCCTTGCGCACATCCCGGAAACGGATGGAAATATACACCAGCATGGCCAGAGACGCCACGCCGATGGCCAGCAAAGCGGAGCGTTGCATGGCCGCGCTTACCGCCGCGCTTACGTCGGAGTAGGAGAAGGCGTCCGCGTGCAGGGCATACCGGTCAGACATGGCGTAAATAATGCCAAGGCGCACCTCCGGCGTGGTTTGGGGTATGCGAATCATCACCTGGTTGGTGCCCAGGATTTGCTGTACCTGGGGCGCGGTTGCCCCGGTGGCGCGCCGTATAATGTCCTCGATTTCGCTGTTTTCGAAGGAGCCGACGCCTTCCATGTCGATGATAAACTGGGTGCCCCCGGCAAATTCCACATCCAGGTTAAACCAGCCGTTGCCCCGCACGGAATGGATGAGCATGAAGGCCAGCCCCACCGCCAGCACCGCCGCCGAAAAGGCAAAGTATACCTTCCTGCGCTCCACGATTTTGATGGGCTCGGGGGGGTTCTCCGGGTCGTCCTTTTGGCCAAAAAGGGAGAAGGCCCGGCCTTTGAAATGCTTGGCTTTTATCACGCCCAAATTCATCAGGCATACGGTGAGCACCCGCGTCACCAGCAAGCAGGTGAACATGGACACCAGTATCCCGATAATCAAAATCTGGGCGAAGCCCATGATGGGCCCCGTCCCCAGCCAGAATAGCACCACCCCGGCAATCAAGGTCGTCACATTGCTGTCGATGACGGCGGGCAATGCCCGGCGGTACCCCACCCGCACGGCGGCGCGAAGGGTCTTCCCCGCGCTTACCTCCTCCCGGATACGCTCGAAGATGACCACGTTGGCGTCCACCGCCATCCCTATGGAAAGGATAATCCCCGCGATGGCCGGGAGGGACAGGGTAATGGTAAAGGCACTGAGCACCAGCAACACCAAAAATACATAGACAATCAAGGCCCAGTCCGCGCATATCCCCATACTGCGGTACACCACCGCCATAAAAATCAGCACCAAGGCCAGCCCGATTATCCCGGCGAGAATCCCGCTTTCCAGGGCACCCTCCCCCAGCCGCGCTCCGATATAGTTCATGCTAATAACATCCAAACGAAAGGGCAACGCGCCCTGCTGGATAAACTGGGCCAGTTCCCGGGCACTTTCGCGGGTGAAATGGCCGGTGATATGGCCGCCCCCCCCCGTGATAACATGATGCACCATGGGCTCGCTTTTGATTTCCCCGTCCAGTGCAATGATAATGGGCCGCCCGATGTTGGCCCGGGTGGCTTCTTCAAAGCGTATCGCGCCGTAGGGTGTGAGGGTAAATTCCACCACATATTCCATGCCGCCGCCGGGGCGTTGGTGGGTGCCCACATTGGCGCGGGATACCTCCGCGCCGTCCAACAGCACATTACCGTGTATATCTTCAAAAGTAAGCAAGGCCGTGCGGCCAATGGCGGCCACGGCGGCTTCCGCGTCCTCTACCCCCGGAATTTCCACCCGAATCTGGCGGTTGCCCTCCAACGTGGCGGTGGCCTCCATATATCCCCGGGAATCCAGCCGGTTGCGCAACAAATTCAGCGCGGTGTTCATCTCCTCCGACCCGGGGAAAATCTCGTCCGCTTCATATACAATGCTTACCCCGCCGCGCAAGTCCAGCCCCTGCCGTATATTGCCCACGCCGGCGAAGCTGAAGTACCCTTCCTCCCGCTCCAGGGTAATGCCAAAGATGGCCAGCAACCCCAGCCCCACCGTTGCCGAAAATATCAAAAATAAAATTAACGCGCTCTTGCCCTTCATATTCTTCCTTCTTCCTTGGCTCAAAATTTTTGCAAACGCTATTGTACCTCTTTCCGCTATTTTCCACAATCAAGGGGGCAGGGAAAGAAGGGGGTAGGGAAAGGACAAGCCTTTAAAAGTATGTTAAGCTTTGAAAGGTGAGCAGTAGAAAAATCTAATTGATGGAGGTTTTGATATGGATTCAAGTAAAAAAATAGCGTTCTTAGTTTATCCGATGTTCTGTAATTACGAAGTTTCACTCGCATTGTCGTCTTTAGAAATGGAAGGAAGAGAAATTGTTGTCTTCGCCAAGAACAAAAATCCTGTGCGATGCGAAGAAGGCTTGAATATTTTGCCCGACAAGTCTTTGGATGAGTTTGTGATTGATGAATATGATTGCATTTTATTATCGGGTATAGGCGGCGACCCAACGGCTGTTATTTTTGATGATGATTACAAAGCATTTCTGCAACAATTCATTGGCAGGGATGATATTTTAATTGCAAGCAACTCTATTTCCCCTGCATTATTAGCACGAGCGGGGTTATTGAAAGATAAAAAATTCTGTGTCGGAATGTACGAAGAAGCAAGAACACAGCTTAACTTTTTTGATTATAAAAATTTGCAAAGGGCACCTATTGTTATTGACGGAAACGTAATTACAGCTATGGGCATGGCTTTTAGAGAGTTTGCAATAGCGATAACACGCAAACTCGGTTACGATTGTGAAGACGGGAGTTGGGGCGAAATAAAATATCCAATCAACCCGGAGGATTATATTTTTAACGCAAGCCAATAAGTTTAGCTCTATATTGTACATTCACTCTTTGCACAATTTTTCCCTTGTATTAAATCCGCTTGTGCAAATTGCGGGTGTTTATGAGAAGTGAAGTTACTTTGTCACGTGGATTGCGTCTTTTTTGGCTCGTGGGAGGGGGCGGGTGACTGGGCAAGCGCGTCTAAGCGAAATAGGTGATGGGCGGTGCCCAGGCGGCTTATGTACTCGGCGTTGAGGCTTCGGAGAAGACCAACGCGAGTACTTGCCGCATGGGTGCCGTCCATTGCCTATTTCGTTTGAACGCGCTTGCCCAGTCACCCGCCCCCTCCCACGGGAGGCGAAAAAGACGAGAACGACGAGTACAGAGAGAAAAATAAATTTTCTGGCATAAAATACCAAAATGGTGTTGCAATGGAAAATGTTTCCTGCTATACTGTCAATAATTGGTAAACAATGCCAAAGCAAATCGCCGCGGGCGAAGGCAGCGGGCCAAATCAAAGGAGGATACAAATGGAAAAGAAAATCAGCGTACTCATGGCGGACGACAACAAGGAATTTTGCGATGCGATTATCAACTATCTGGGCAAGCAGAGCGACATCGACGTGGTGGGCGTGGCCTACGACGGGATGGACGCCTACGAAAAAATCCAATCGCTAAAGCCAGACATCGCCATCATCGACGGCGTGATGCCCAAACTGGACGGGCTGGGCGTGCTGGAAAAGCTGAACCTCTCTGCCGAGCAGCCGGGCTACGCGCCAATTTGCATTATTTTGTCGGCCATTACCCAGGATAAAATCACCCAGAAAGCAATCGAACTCGGGGCTGAGTACTACATAGCCAAGCCCTTCGACCTCGATTCTCTGGTGACGCGCATTCGCCAGCTCAAAAGCCAATTAAAAAATCCCCTCAAGGGGGTGGACGCCCGGAGCCTGAAGAACCGCGCCGTCAATCTGGAAACCAAGGTGACGGGCATTCTCCATGAAATTGGCGTGCCCGCCCATATCCGGGGCTATCATTACATGCGCGAGGCCATTATGATGGCGGTGGACGACATCGACGTGCTGAATTATATCACCAAGGAGCTGTACCCCACCATTGCCAAGAAATGCAACACCACCCCCAGCCGGGTGGAGCGGGCCATCCGCCACGCCATCGAAGTGGCCTGGAGCCGGGGAAAAGTGGATGTAATTGACAGCCTGTTCGGCTATACCATCAGCAACCACAAAGGCAAACCCACCAACAGCGAGTTTATCGCGCTGATAGCGGACAGGCTCAGGCTGGAGCAGAAAGCGAGCTAGAGCAATTTTATATAGCTTTCATATCGGGCGGGGTGGATGGTTTCCCCCAGATGTGCCTTCACTGCGCAGTCCTCCGCTTTGTCGTGGGCGGCGTGAAGGCAGTCGTTGAAGCGGCATTGCCCGATGTAGGGTGCAAATTCCTTAAAATACGAGGCCATTTCCCGTGGGGGGATGGCCTCGGTTTCTAATGAGGAGAAGCCGGGGGTGTCCACCACGTAGCCCGCCTGGGGCGTGTCCCCCAGGGGTAGGATTTCTGCGGCGCGGGTGGTGTGCTTGCCGCGTTTGAGCTTACTGCTGATTTCCCCCACCTCCTGGCGGGCGTGGGGGAGGAGCGCGTTGATTAAACTGGATTTGCCCACCCCGGAGGGCCCGGCCAAAACCGTAAGCTTACCGGCCATGGCCTCCCGCACAGCATTCAGCCCCGACGCTTCCTTTGCCGAAGCGTAAATAATGTCATACCCCGCCATCCGGTACGGCAAAAAACCCGCTTCAAGGGCGGGTTTCATCAAGTCGCATTTGTTCACACATATCACCGCGTCAATGCCTGCGTGCGCCGCAAGTACAAGGAAGCGGTCCAGCAGACCGGGATTGAAGGCGGGCTGTGCGGCGGAAACGGTGATGAGCACCTGGTCGATATTGGCCGCCGCCGGGCGTATCAGCGCGTTTTTGCGCGGTTGTATCGCGGTTATCGTCCCCGTATTCTCGGCCTCGTTTTCGATTAGGATTTCTGCCTTGTCCCCCACGAGGGGGGTGACGGGCCGCGCCGAGCGGGTTTTTTTATTGCGGAAAACGCCCCGCGCCGTACAGGCATAGGTGCCTTCTTGGGTCAAAACCGCGTACAGACCGCCAACGCCCTTGGTAATCAGCCCGGTTTTATCCGCCTTAGTCATTCAACGTAAATACCTGCTCTGCCCACCATAGGGGTCTTCCGTCAGGGCCCATGAAATAAATGGTAAACCGCTCCTCGCCGTCGCCCACCAAGGGCTGTGGCAAATCCAGGTCGCTGATACGCAGGTTCCGTGGCAACTGCCACGCGGGGACATCCGGGTCGCGTATCACCATGAGAGGGGGCTCGTTGCCGATTTGCAAGGTAATAATCAGATAATGGGGGCCGGGATGGTACTGCAAGATGGCCGGCAAGGGGACGAACAATATGCCCGCAGGGATTGGCGGGGGTGGCGGGTCATCGGGCTCTTCGCCGGGTTCCTCGCCCGGCTCCTCGCCGTTATCCGGCTCGGGGGTGGGTGTGGGGGTAGGCGTAGGGGTGGGAACGGGGGTGGGCCCCGGCGTGGGGGTGGGGGGCGGCCCGGTGGAAATGGTAATAATTATCACGCTGTTGCGCTCCACGCTCTCATAAGGGCTAAGGCTCTGCCCAAAGACCATGCCCGCGGCAAAGGCCATGCTTTCGCGCCGCTCGGGGGCACCGACGATAAGCCCCGCCTCCGAAGCCATGGCGATGGCCACCGCTTCGGGCTGGCCGATGAGATTGGGCACAAGGGAATGGGTTTGCTCCGGCCCGATGGAAACCTGCAAGCGTATCAATGTCCCGCCACGCAGGGCGATGCCGGGGGCCGGGTCCTGAGCCACCACGGTATCCCGGGGCAGCGTGGCGTCAATGAAGTCAAGCCGCTCTATTTCAAATGTCACATGGGTATCCAAGCCGTCCAGCAGGGTGCGGGCGTCCTCATAGGTATAGCCCACCAGCTCCGGCATCTCGAAGAAGGGCTCGGGGCCCCTGCTCATACTCACATGGAGGGGGTCGCCGGGGCGCATGGTGGTAAAGTCCGGGGTCTGCCGCTGGTCAAACAAATACCCGGCGGCAAAGTCCTCGCTGTATACCTCGGTGATAATCAGCGTGACTCCCGCGTCCTCGGCCCATTCCTGGGCGGCGTAGCGGGTCATGCCCGTCAGGTCGATGAGCTCTATCCAGTCGTTGCGCCGCCAACGGTACACCCCGAAGGCCGCCAGTGTAATCACCAAAATAAGAGGCACTGCAAGCAACGCGCCATAGAGCATAATCTTGCGGTCCTCTTTCTTGTCTTCGTAGGAAACATCATATACATCATCGGCTTCGTAGCCGTCATTGTCGTAGTAGGTAACCAGCGCGTCCCGTTCCTCGGGGGTGAGGGCGTCGGCCTCCTCGGTGACGAACTGGCCGCTGGTGTCGTTGTAGGCCCGCTTGAGGTCGGTAATCATCTCCTCCATGCTCTGGTAGCGTTTCACCGGAGATTTTTCCGTGGCCTTCAGGATAATGCGCTCCAGGCTTTCGGAGATGCGGGGGTTGAGGGCCACCATGTCGGGTAGGGGGTCGTTGATATGCTGGAGGGCCACCGCCACGGTGGATTCCCCATCAAAGGGAATGGTGCCCGTGGCCATTTCATACAAAGTAATCCCCAGGGCGTATACATCGCTCTTATTGTCCACGAAGCCGCCCCGGGCCTGCTCCGGCGAGAAATAATGCACACTGCCCATGGAGCCGCCGCCGCCGGTAAGGGTGGAAGCCTTGGCCACCCGGGCAATGCCGAAATCCGTAACCTTTACCGTACTGTTGGGGGTGACTAAGATATTTTGGGGCTTTACGTCCCGGTGGATGATGCCGTAGCTGTGGGCCTCCGCCAGGCCGTCGGCGATTTGAATGGCCACGGCTATGGTGGTGTCATTGGCGAAGGGGGCCTTGCGGTTAATCAAGGTTTTCAAATTGGTGCCGTCGATGTATTCCAGCACGATGTAGCAGATGTCCCCGTCCTGGCCACTGTCGTAGATTTGCACGATGTTGGGGTGATTCAGGGCCGCCGCGGCCTGGGCCTCTACGGGAAAACGGCGGACATACTCCTCGTCTGTGGAATATTCCTCTTTTAATACCTTCAACGTGACATACCGCCCCAGCTTGCGGTCTAGGGCGCGGTATACCACCGACATACCGCCACGGCCCAGTACGTCATCAATTTCGTACCGGTTGGAAACAATCATCCCCGCGTCCAGCTTCAACTGTCAGACCCCCCGCGCAGGTCGATAAGCACCGCCGAGATATTATCCACGCCGCCACGGGCGTTGGCCTCGTCCACCAATATTTGCGTGCGGTGTTCTACATACCCTTCCTGATTCACAATGGCCATGATAGCGGGGTCGTCCAGCATGTCGTGCAAGCCGTCGGAGCATAACAAAAGGGACGCGCCCTTTTCAATACTGTGAAAAAAGCCGTCCAATTTTACATGGGGGTCGAAGCCCAGCACCCGGGTGAGGTGGTGCCGCTTGGGGTGTATGCGTGCTTCTTCTGCGGTGATTTGCCCCGCCCGGAACAATTCCTCGGCGTAGGTATGGTCGTGGGTAATCTGCTTGATTTCCCCCGGCTTGATAATATAGGCGCGGCTGTCGCCCACGTGCACCACATCGGCGCGCCCGTCCTCTATGACACAGGCAATGAAAGTTGTACCCATCCCGTGCATTTCCTCGGGGTTTTCCCTGGCCATGTCATACAATTCCTGATTCACCCGCTGGGCGGTACCCAAAAGCAAATCAATGTAATTCCCGCTGAGCTGTGCGGCGGTGACATAACTGCAAAACCGCGCCACGGCCTGTTGGCTGGCCACGTCGCCGGCCTTATGGCCGCCCATGCCGTCCGCCATGATAAACAGGTTGGGGAGCGGCCCGGTGCGCTGGGTGGATATAAAAAACGCGTCCTGGTTCTGGTTCCTTCTTCGCCCGGTATCGGTAAGTCCGAATGCGTACATGCGAAACTCCATTCGTAAAGCGAGGTTGGGTAAACATAGAATTATTTTTCATTATAATGGGTATTCAGCCAAGGAACAAGCTTTTTTTGCGTTTTTATCCGTTTTTCTTACAAATTTATTGGGGAAACGGGTTCTACGGGGGTAATATACAGGGTTTTGTGGTGGTCGTAGATGACATACCCCGGCTTGGCTCCGGCGGGCTTGCGCACATTTTTGCGGGGGGTATAGTCCACGGGGACATTGCTTGAGGCCCGCCCCCGGCTGTGGTAGGCGGCCAGATTGGCGGCTTCCCGGATAGTGCCCTCGGGGGGCTCCGCGCCCCGGGTGATGAGAATCACGTGGGAACCGGGGATGTCCTTGGTATGGAACCACAAATCCGTGGTGTGGGCGGTGCGGAGGGTGAGCTGGTCGTTTTGGGTATTGTTTTTGCCCACATAGATGTCAAAGCCGTCGGAGGAGGTATAGTGCAGGGGCTTCGACGGGCGTTGCTTGGTTTTTTTGTGGGGGATTTTCTTGATAAAGCCTTGCTGGGCCAGCTCTGTGCGGATTTCCGCCATGTCTTCCTCGCCGGAGGCGGTATCCAAGGCGGTGCGCACGCTTTCCAGGTAGGCGATATCGGCGGTGTTTTGGGCGATTTGCCCCTCCAGGGCGATATGGGCCCGCTTTTGCTTGTTGTACTGGCGAAAATACCGCTGGGCGTTTTCCGCCGGTGTGAGGGTGGGCTCCAGGGGGATTTCCACGGTTGCGTTGCTTTCATAGAAATTCTCGGCGGCGAAGGATTCCGCGCCCCTTTCGATTTTATGCAGGTAGGCGGTCAGCAATTCGCCCATGATGCGCAACCGGTCCCGGTTTTGGGTGTCGGCCAGGGATTTCTCGTGGGTGAGGGCCTTTTTTTGGTGGCGTTCCAACAAAGTGGAGAGCACCTTGCGCAGGTCCGTGGTTTTTTGTTTGAGACGATAGGCCGCGTCCCGCCGGAGGTAGAAATTCTCCAGCATTTCCGACGCAGAGCCGTAGGGCTCGGCCCGGAGGTGCGCGTAGGACAAAAAGGGCCAGGGGGCGATATCCACCCCTTTGCCCGTTTCGTCGTAGTATATGCGCGGGGAAAAATCCCCGGCCCGGACGCGTGCGAAAAGGGCAGAGAAAGCCTCGGTGAGTTTTTTCATCTCCTCCGGGGTCACATGGCTTAAAGGGGTATCGGGGTGGACTTGGGCCAGGGCGCAAATCTCACCGGCCAGCAGGGGGCTGACGCCGTTGTAGCGGGCGAAAAGACTTCCCTGAATTGTCTCCGTTGTGTCGGGCAAAGGGGTGAGGGTTGCGGCCAGGGGATTACTTTTCCCCCGGCACGGAGGTGCCACATACTTTGCCCCCGGCAAAATCGTCCGCACCGCGCTCAACGACGGCGGCACATGCTTGATGGCGTCCAGCACCTTGTCGTTGCCGTCGGTCAAAATAATATTGCTGTGCTTGCCCATGATTTCAATGAGCAAGTTTTTCCGCGTCATGTCGCCCATTTCGTTGCGGCTTTCGATGGCCAATGCCACAATCCGTTCAAATTCTGGCTGTTGTATCGCCAGCACGCGCCCGCCGCTCAAATGCTTGCGCAAAACCATGCAAAACAAAGGCGCGGTCAAAGGGCTGGCCTTCGACTGCGCCGTAAAATGCACCCTCGGCGCAGAAGCGTTCGCCGTGAGCAGAAGCTTATAATTCGCGCCCCCGGAGCGGATGCTTAGCACAATTTCGTCCGGTTCGGGCTGGCTAATCTTATCCACGCGCCCGCCAATGAGGGCCCGCTCCAGTTCATGGACAACACCCGACAGGGTGGCTCCGTCTAAGGGCATCGCGCTAGAACCCGTTGATTATTTTTTCGTTCAACGCCTCAACCACCGCTTTCCCCAGCTTCACGCATTGCTTGTAATCGCTGAAGGAAATCATGGAATGGTGGCTGTGGGCGTAGCGCACCGGGCAGGAGATAACCAGCGTGGGCACGCCCAAATGGGAGATGTGGAAAAAGGAGCCGTTGGTACTGCCTCTGGCGCGCACGGCCTCCTGTACGGGAATCTTGGCCTTTTCGGCCACGCCCCGGGCAAATTGGATAACGCGGGGGTTGGAAATCATGCCGCCGTCAATCAGGCGAAGCATGGGCCCCTTGCCCATGGCGGTCTGCACCAGGTTGGCCTCCACCAGCGTATCGTCCGCGGGTGCGCCTTCAAAGCAGATGGCGAAGTCGGGCTTCACCCGGTTGGCCAAGGTTTTCGCCCCCCGGATGCCCACCTCCTCCTGGGAGGAAAAGGCACCCACCAGGTTTATGGGGAGCTTTTTTTTCTTGAAGGTGTCCATGATTTCCAGCACGGCGGCACAACCTAGGCGGTCGTCAAAGGCTTTGGCAATCAAGACATCCCCCTGCTGTTCAAAGGTGGAATGGGGCACAATGGGGCAACCGGGGAAAATTTTATATTTTTCTATTGCTTCTTCTTTGGATACAGCACCAATGTCGATGGACATGGCATCCAGCTTGGGCGGGGGCTCCTGGTCGCCGCCGAAATGGGTCATCCGGGCCGCCATCACGCCGGAGATATATTTCCCCTCCCGGTTGCGTATCACCATCCGCTGGCCCGAAAGGGTAGCCGGCACCCAGCCGCCCAGGGGTAAAAACGAAATGGTGCCATTGCCCCGCACGGCCTGCACAATCAAGCCGATTTCGTCGGAATGGGCTTCTACCAGCACCGTGGGCCCCTTGCTCCCCGGCCTCTGGATATAAAAATTCATCATATTGTCCCGGGAGGTTTCATAAATCGCGGGTATGTGCTTTTGTGCCGTTTCGTTCACTTCCTCCTCGAAGCCCGAAGGCCCGAAGGCGGCGGTAAGCTCCTGCAAGAGTTGCAACGAGTCCATCATCTTCCCTCCATTGTGTGTGATGTGCCTATATCATATCACTCCGCAATCCCGATAACCAGCCCCACCGTGCGCAATCCCTCGGGGTGGCTTATCCGCTTGGGCGCGTAGGATTTGTTCAGGGAGTCCAAAAAAATCGCGCCCTTCTTATGGTCGATGCGCAGCCGCTTGCAATAGGATTCCCCTTCGTAGACGAATATGCCTACATTTTCGCTTTCCACCTTGGGCACAGCCCTGACGAAGACGATATCCCCGTCGGCAATCCTGGGCTCCATGCTGTCGCCGGTGATTTTTACGCAGAAATCCGCCTTCTCGCTTACGGGGGTCGCCGCGAAGCGGATGAGCTCGTAGTCTGCATCGCTTTCGTCGGACAAATAACTGCCCAGCCCGGCGGAAGCCTTCTGATTGTAGGCTTTTAACACAATCCACTGGTCATCCACCAATTGCCGCGCCCCCACCACGGCATGGGTATTGGGAAAATTGAGCCGTTCCACTTCCTTTTCCATTACCACATCCACCAAAGCGCGGCCGTGGGCGTCCAGGGTGCGGTATTGCATGATATGGGTGTGCTCCGCGTCGGTCAGCACAGCCACCTCCTCGGCACGGATACGGCTCTGCGTCGCGCCGATAATATAGTCAATGCTTACCCCGAAATGGCGCGAAAGCACTTGCAATACCTCGGAGTTGGGCTCCCGGAAGCCCGACTCATAATTGGCATAGGTGCTGTAATTCAACGGAAGCCGGTTGACCAGCTCCCGCTTGCTCAGCCCTTTTTCCTTGCGCAAAAGACGTAACCGCTCGGCAATAACCATGTGCTGTCCCTCCAAAATCGGCTAAAACATATGTTTGTTGCACAGATTATAGTATACAGTTGTTTTTTTTGCAAAGGAGCGGCCACTCCCGCCTCCACAATATGACACAAATCCCAATTCCGGCGCGGTAGAATAAGTGGACAAGCTAGGAGGGGGATTTTATGGATTCGTTATCTTTGAACCGGAGCTTCGCGCCGAAGATAAGCAAGGGCGACATCGGCACGGTGGCGGTGGGCGCGGCCGGGTTTTTCATCGGGCGGGCGGTGGTGTTTGGGTTTATTAATCCCCTGGCGTTGCCCTTCCTGGCGGCCTTTATGGGGGCGGGGCGGGCCTTTTATCTGACGGCGTTGTTTACCGCGCTGGGGATGGCCACCCGGCTGGGGGACTTTTTCACCTTGCGGTATTTGCTGGCGGTGGGACTATTGTGCGGATATTATTTCATCGCACTGCGCGTTGCCGGGGGGCACAACCGGAGCTGGCTCACCTTGCCCTATATCGCCACGGCCACGGGGGTGGCAATGCTGGTTTCGGGCCTGGCTTTTTCTGCATTGTATGGGATTAGCCCATTTCTGGTGATGGTTTCCGGCATTGAGGCGGTGCTGGCCGGGGGGCTGACCTTGGTGATTAAGCGGGGGCATTTTATCCTTACGGGCAAGCGTCGGCGGGTGCTCTCCGGCGAGGATATTATTGCTTTGACGATTTTGCTGGCCGGGGTGGTGGCGGGGGCCTCGGAAATTTATGTAGGGGCGATGCCCCTGCGTTTTTTGTTTTGCATTTATATTTTGTGCATCGTGGCCTATAAAGGCGGGGCGGGCTTCGCGGCGGCGGCGGGGATGCTGTTGGGGGTATTTTTGTATCTTGCGGGGCATTGGGAAGCGGGGACGGCGGCGGCCCTTTCCTTGGCGGGGATGGGCGGCGGCTTCGCCAAACGCTGGGGGCGGCTGGCGGTCATCGGCGCGGTGGCGGTGAGCGGGGCGTTGGCTCTATTTGTCATGGCGCGGCCCTTGCTGTCCTTTTCCCTGGTGTATTCCGTAATTGCGGCGGCCTTGGCCTTCATGCTCACGCCCCAGGGCTTTTATTTTAACATCGCTTCCACCATCAGCCCCGTGATGGACAACGCCGACGACTATATGGACAAAATAAAGGAAGAAACCACCCGGCGGCTCAACGCCTTCGCCGGGGCCTTCCAGAAGCTGGCCATGACCTTCAGCGGCCTGTCGAAGCCCAAGCACAGCCTGAATAAGCACGACATTTCCCTGATGGTGGAGGATTTGGCCTCCAGGGCGTGCAGTGCCTGTCCCCACCACGCCCGTTGCTGGGAGGACGACCTCTACGCCACCCACCAGCGTATTTTTGCCCTGCTGGGGGTGTGCGCGGAAAAGGGCGAGGCGACTATCACCGACCTGGACGGGCATTTTCGCCGGCGTTGCCTGACCCACACCGCATGGCTACAGGAGCTCAACACCATTTTCAGCCTGTATAAAAACAATCTCCTCTGGCATAACCGCATTGCCGAAAGCAGGGAGCTGGTGAGCCAGCAGCTTTGCGGCGTGGCGGATATCATCAAGCACCTCTCCGACGAGATAGACATTTCCCTGAAATTCCACGAAGGGCTGGAGGAGGAAATGATTCTGGCCCTGCTAAAAAACAAAATCGACGTGAACAGCGTCATCGTGCTGGAGAACAAGCAAAACCGCTACCGGGTATCGGTGAACCACCGCTCCTGCTTCAATAAAAAATCCTGCACCGGGGACATCCTGCCCGTGCTGAACACCGTCCTCAAACGCCGGATGCGCCCGGAGGCCGGAGAATGCGATATCCGGGGCGACTTCTGCACCGCCCGCTTCATAGAGGACCAGAAGCTCCGGGTCAGCTCCGGGGTGGCCCACCGCGCCAAAAGCACGAACCGGGGCTCCGGCGACAGCTATTCCTTCATGGAATTGAAAAACGGCTCCTGTCTGCTGGTCCTCTCCGACGGCATGGGCTCCGGGGAGCGGGCCAAGCGCGAAAGCGAAGCCACCGTGGGCCTGCTGGAAGACTTCATCGAAAGCGGCTTCGACAAGGAGCTGGCTGTGCGCATGATTAATTCCGTGCTGGTGCTGAAAAGCAACGAGGAATCCTTCGCCACGCTGGACATCTGCTCTGTGGATTTGTATACGGGGAGCGCGGAGTTTATCAAAATCGGCGCGGCTTCTACCTTTCTTTTGCGGGGGGGGAAGGTACGGGTCATCCGCTCCTCTTCCCTTCCCATCGGGATGCTCAACGACGTGGACCTCGAAATCACCACCCAAAAGCTGGAGCACAACGACGTGATTCTCATGGTGACGGACGGCGTCACCCCCGACACCGAAAAGGAAAAATGGCTGGCAGATACCCTCAGCCACTGCCGCTTCCGCAACCCCCAGGACATCGCGGATTATATCCTCGCAGAGGCGGAGGGCGCGTCCCGGGGGAAGACCGGAAGCGCGAAGGACGACATGACCGTGCTGGCGGCGCGGGTGTGGGAGAAGGTGTGAACACAGAGAAATTTACATGGCCTGTGGCGCGGAGATGCCCAGCAGTGCAAGGCCGTTGCGCAGTACAAGCTGTACAGCGCGGGTCAAAGCCAGCCGGGCTATCTTTGTTTGTGCGTCGTCGGTCAGGATGGTATTTCTGTGATAGAAGACATTGAATGCCTGGGCCAGTGCCACCAGATGCCGGGTGATGAGAAAGGGCTCGTATTTTTCCGCGGCGTCTTGTATGACGGCGGGATAGTCATAGAGCAGGCGCGCTATGTCAAAGACCTCGGGTTCTTGCAGGTATTCCGGGTCAAAGTCTCCGGTCGTCGCGGCGGCCTTCCCCAGCACGCTACAGGTACGGGCGTGGGTGTATTGCACATAGGGCCCCGTCTCCCCTTCGAAGTTGAGCATTTGTTGCAGGTTGAACATGGTATCCTTGATGCGGCCGTTGTAGAGCCGGTTGAAGATAAGCGCGCCGATGCCCACCTGCTCGGCCACGGCCTCCTTATCGGCCAGGCCGGGGTTCTTTTCCTCGATGATGGCCCGGGTCTTCGAAACGGCCTCCTCCAGTAAGTCCTCGATTTTGAGCACGTCGCCCTTGCGGGTGGACATGCGCCCCGTCTCGAAGAGATACATGCCATAAGTCACATGAACCATATCCCGGGCCCAGGGGAAGCCCATGAGCTCCACCACCTTCATCCACTGGGCGAAGTGGAGGGTCTGCTCGCTGGCGGTGACATAAATGCTCTTGTAAAACCGGAAGGTTTCGTACCGGTCGATGGCGGAGGCGATGTCCCGGGTGGGGTATAGGGTGCCGCCGTCGCGCCGCAGAATCAAGCAGGGCGGCATCCCATAGGCTTCCAGGTCCACAATGCGCGCCCCCTCGGATTCCACCAGCAGACCCTTTTCACGGATTTGCTCCACCACGGCGGGCATCTTGTCCGTGTAATAGCTTTCCCCCCGGGTTAAATCAAAATGAACGCCCAGGCGCGTGTATAAACGGTTGAATGTCCGCATACTCAGCTCGATAAACCAGTTCCACAAAGTAAGGGCTTCCTCGTCGCCCTGGGCCATTTTGATGACCCAGGCTCGGGCCGTTTCGTTGAGGGTGGGGTCTTTTTCCGCTTCCTCGTGGAATTTTACATAGATTTTCGTCAAGCCGTCGATTTCCTCGCGTTCGATTTCTTCCTTGCTCCCCCACAGCTTGTACGCGGTAATCAGCTTGCCGAACTGGGTGCCGAAATCCCCCAGGAAATTAATGCTGGTCACGTCATACCCCAGATGGCGGTAGATTTTCTCCAGTGCGTTGCCAATCATGGTATTGGCGAAATGGCCGGGGTTGAAATGCTTGGCGATATTGGGGGAGGAATACTCCACCAGCACCTTTTTCCCCGCGCCCACCGCTGATGCGCCGTAGCCCTCCCCGGCGGCGAGCACCGCGCTCAGCGTTGCGCCGGTGAAGATTTTTCCGTTGAGGAAAATATTCACATAGGGGCCGGTGGCCACGGCGTCCGCCAGCCAGGAGGGGCGGGGCTTGTCCACTATGGCGGCGGCGATTTCCCCCGCGATGACAGGGGGGGCCTTCTTCAGCGTCTTGGCCAGCCGGAAGCAGGGAAAGGCAAAATGACCCAGCTTGGGGTCAGAGGGGGATTCCAGCGCGGCTTGGACTTCGGGCTGGGGGAGCTGGGTAAGGGGGGCGAGGATTTCAGAAAGGGATTGTTTATAGTTCATGGGGGCTCCTATTTTTCGCGAAGCGAAAGTTTTACTTAACGCAAAACAGTATATCAGAAAAAAGTTTCATAAAAAACCATAATCTCCGTAAGCAAATGCTCATTGACAAACTGGAACAGCACAAAGAACCCCGCCAGGGCACCGGCCACCAGAAAGAACTTCATTATCCGCTCGGCTTGCTCCTTTTCGAAATACGCGTAAATAATATAATCTGCCGCCATCATCACCAGCGCGATTACCGTCAGCCACCAAAACAGTAAAAACACATCGCCCATCACGCACCTCCATCGCTATGTATATGACGGCACCATTACTAATACTACTCTCCGGTAGAAAGCGGACAATGTACTGCACTGTGGCGGCCCGTTCCCGTTTTATCCGGCTATATTGCATAACACTGCCAAAAAACGGAAACCCTGTAAAAGGTGATGCCCTTGAACATAACATTAACCCGGAGCTTAAATGGTAAGCCCATAACCCACGAAGAAATGAAATCCCGCTCGTACACAAGCGATGCCCTCAATCAGTTGCTGATGACAGTCAACGAAAGAGTAAATTACGTCCCCGTGGGAAGGGGCGGGTGAATGCTTGCGAGCATACTCACGCAGTGAATGTGTGAGCGGCCGCGCTGGCACTCGTCGCGGGATGATTGGCTCTGTCGGAGAAGTGGTTGCGTTGGTCTTCTCCGAAGCCTCAACGCCAACCACATAACTCCGCCATTCGCCACTAATCACGCGCCTTCGCGAGACGCGCTTGCCGCTCACACATACACTGCGTTATATATTCGTAGCCTTTTACCCCCGCCCCTTCCCACGGGCCATAAGATACGCAATCAACGTGGCAGACTAACTTTATTACCCGCTAACAGCCGTAATTTGTGCGGTGGGGGTAGTGTGAAAGATAAATTACTCACCACATACCTGCGAATAGGGAGTGTGGTGGGGTGAAGGGGGGTGAATGAGCCCGCGCGTCTCGCGGCAACGCGAAATTAACGGCGAATGGGCGGCTTATGTACTCGGCGTTGAGGCTTCGCCAGGAGACCAACGCGAGTACTTGCCGCACAGAGCCGTTCATGAGCGTTGACGTGCCAGCGCGGGCCATTCACCCCCCTTCACCCCTCCACGCGCTTTATCATCCCATATTGGTAGGCAAATCAATTTTAATCTACCCATCCTGGAGAACTGTATGGACAATACAAAAACGGCGGCAATTTATATCCGTGTATCCACCGATGCACAGCGGGAAGAAGGCTATTCAATTGACGCACAGAAAGAAATGCTACAGGCCCATTGCGTGTCCAAGGGGCTTAAAAACTATGCCTATTACATAGACGGCGGCTTTACGGGGAGCAATATTGAACGTCCTGAGCTGCAGCGGCTTATCAGCGATGTGAAGGGGGGCAAAATATCCCATGTAGTGGTGTATAAGCTGGACCGCTTATCAAGGAGCCAAAAAGACACGCTGTATTTAATAGAAGATGTTTTCAACCCCCACGGCGTCGATTTTATTTCCATGAACGAAAGCATGGACACCTCCACGCCCCTCGGAAGGCTCATGCTTGGTATATTGTCAGCGTTTGCACAGCTGGAGCGGGAGAATATCCGGGAGCGTACCCGGATGGGTATGCGTGAGCGCGTCAAGTCCGGCAAGTGGATGGGCGGTGGCCGCACACCCTTTGGCTATGACTATGACGAAGAAAACGGCAGACTCGTTCCAAATAAAGACGCCGAGCGGGTGCGAAAGGTATACGAGCTGTACTTAAAAGGGCATTCCACAGCAAATATCGCGCAAACCCTTGGCTTAAAATATGATAAGCTTGCCTATCAAATTCTGTCCCGGAAATCCAATGCCGGCTATATCCAGTACAACGGTGAGGAATATCCCGGCAACCATGAGCCGATTATAAGCCTTGAAACCTACGAAACCGCCATGCGTTACATGAAAGAGCGGTCAATTAAAAAGGTGTCGGAATCCAACTACCTATTCACAGGGCTTTTATATTGCGGAAAATGCGGCGCGAAGATGCGCTACCAAAAATGGGGCAAGCACGATTGTAAAATCGTTTGCTATTCCCAGGACAAAAGCAAACCCCACTTGGTTAAAGACCCCGATTGCGATAACTGCAAGATATGGGCAAGTGACATAGAAGATGTGGTTGTAAAAGACTTGCTGACATACTCATTTCACCAGAGCAAAATAAACATGCCGCAAATTTCCAACATGAGCTTGCTGGAGGTCTTGCACGACCAGTACAACACGGTGGCGCAAAAGCTTAGGCGGCTATACAACCTATATGCCGAAAGCGAAGATGAAATTTTACTTGCTTCAATCAATGAAACTAAAAAGGAGCTGAAAAATATCCAGCTCCAAATTGAAAACGAAACGGAAAAGACCCAACAAGAAGGCAACTTCGTAAGCTTGAAAAAAACCCTGTCCACCCTTTCCGAAACCTGGGAACACATGACACCGAAGGAAAAAAAAGTCCTGGTGAACGACTGCATAAACAAAATCACCATAAATGACGGCACCGTTAATGTTGACTACAAGTTTAGTGTTTAACAAAACCAAACAGCGTTCATATAATACAGTACCACAGGCAACCAAGGAGCACGGCGCATGTTCGACACACATTTATCCTCCATATTTTCCGGCACTTTGTTTAGAAAAGTATTGAACAATGAGCAAATCACCCTTTTTGAATTTAACTTCCTTTCCAGCGTACTCATCAACAACAATGTCCCCTTCGACACCGCATTTTCCGCCGGCACACGAAAGAACCCGGCTTCGTTACAGCTTACAATCCACATAAACCCTTCCGTGACATTGGTAATGGTGATTTCTTTAGAACCCGGTTCATCTGTGTTTTCACCCAGCCCTTAAAAAGCCATCGCCGAGCCCGGCGAACGATTGCGAAGCGTTAGTCTTAAAATAGTCTGCACAATGGCGTAAAAAATTAAAGAACCCCGCCGAACCAACAAACGTTGATTTGACGGGGTTTTTCTCCTGCACCCCCAGGGGCTCGAACCCTGGACCCGCTGATTCTTCAAAGGCATTTTTCCACTTTTGTCGATTACACACAATCCTTTGTTTATGCGGGTTTGCGGGTTTTTGCTTTTCTCCCTTTACCCCTCTATGGATAACTTGTGTGTTAAAATAGTGTTAATTTTTTAACCCCATGAAAGCATCGGAAAGCGTTGATATACTGCGCTTTTTTTCCTCTTTGTGAACATGGGTATAGATTTTTAATGTGGTCTTTACGTCCGAATGCCCCATCAGCTCACTGGCTGTTTTGAGGTTCACACCATTTTCCGCTAGGATAGTGCAAAAAGTGTGACGTAGGGCGTGAAGCGTCACCTGCTCAATTTCCAACCTGTTGAGCATCCGTTCAAAACGTCTGCGCAGGTTTTTGGCTTCAATGTACCCGCAGGATTCAGATGAAAATAGTATGCTGTCGGATGCATATGTTATGTTCAGCTTGGCGTGCTTTTCCTTCTCATGGATGATGTGGCTATCCAGCATTTCACACAACTCATTCAGGAGCGGTATCTCACGGGTTGAACCAATGGTTTTGGTGGTGGACACAACGGGCTGATAATGTCCATTTAACGTAAGATGGCTTATACTTTTATTGATTCTAATGCTTTTGTCCTTTTTGTCAATGTCGCTGTTTTTTAGTGCCAGAGCTTCCCCTTGCCTTGCACCTGTAAAGGCTAAAAAGACGAATATAAATGCACTGGGGTTGTCTTTGGCGTGTTCGATAATTCTGTACAAGTCGGGCTTGCTCAACACGCGCTTGGTATCGTCTATTTTTCGCTCCTTGGGCGCGATAACAGCCAGCATGGGATTTTTCACAATCAAGTCTGTTTTGACCGCATAAGTGAAAAATGGGGAAAGCAACTTGCCGACATTACGCACGGAATTTGCCGACACGCCATTGTTCATCATTTCATTATAGGCTTGCTGGATATTGATTGCTTTGATGTCCACCAACTTCATTGACGCAAGTGTTGAGGCGATTATGCGTTTGTTGTCATTTTCGTAGCGCAGAATAGAGGATAATGCCAGTGTGGGTTTATGGACAGCTTCAAACCACTGTTTATATGCGCTTAGAAATACAAGCTTTTCATAACTGGCATTCAAACCACTTTTTATGTTGAACATGTATTCATCCCGCTTAGCTTCGGCCTCTTTTTTACTCTCTCCATAGAATTGCTTACGGATGGGTAGCCCGTCTACGTCCTTGCCGACTGTAGCGGTCACTCGGAAATAACCTTTCCCGTTTATGTTGGTGTTGGTTTTTCTTGCCATTTTTAACGCTCCTTTATATGTCATTTTTTACGGTTGTAACATAATAATTTTTTGTGTCAAACTGGTGTCACAACTTTTTACCCGCTTATTTTCTGGGTTTGTTGGCCTTTGTGTCTTGTGACAGAGGTTGGTAAAGGTAATACTAAGCCTTTACCAACCCCGCTTCGCGGGGGGGGGCTCTGCCGCCAAGTAATTTGTGGTTGACGGGGGCGGGTGTGGCGCGAAACGCGCAAGCGCGTTTTGTCGCGCACACAGCCCGCCGCCCTCGTCTGTCCTTGGATTTTTGCCTTGTGCGCGTGGTTCCTCCGATTTGAGAGCGGGGCTTAGGTGCAGTGTGGCTTGACAATAGGAATCGCCCTTCTTTTTCGATGCGCTTTGCTCCCGCTCTGTAGCCATTGACTACTGACCCGGCGTGCATAACCCTATACGCAAAAACAATTACTTTTCATACGTGCGACCGATACCGTCCGTTTCTGATTTCAAGGGGCTAGTACTTAATTCAGTTGAGAGAAACTGCACCGGGAACGCAATGGGGTGTTTTCGGGGTTGGCCTTGACGGGTGCGGGTGCTTTTGGCTATCGGCGAATGGGGGGATAGCTTTGGGGGCTAGTGCGGGTTTTTGCCCTGCTCTAGCCCCCTGGGTGCGCTTAGGCGGGCTTTTTATGTTGGGTGTATATTTCGTCAATAATCTGGCTAACGGCTTCCTGTGCATCACTAACGGTTTTGTATAAGACGCAATTCAAATCCCCGTACATTCTGTACCGTGCATGTAGCATAGCTGTGTCAGGATTTGTTTCTTCAAAATATTCATCCAAGAATCCCGACAATGTTTTGGCACATTGTAAATTTATGAATACCTCTTCCATCTTGCTTGCTTGTTCTATCATGCTCATGATTGGCCTCCTTATGGCTATGTGATTTACATTTCCTTTGGTAACACGTTCCGTATCATCCATGTACGCCTCCCTTCTGCACAACTACGTTGAACTGCTTGCAGAGTGCTTTTACTTGGCGGTGAGTTTCCTCTACCATGTTCTTTAGTTCAGTGTTCTGCTGGCCGCTGGATTGTGTGTCAATGCGACAGTGGCCGCTTTCTGTCTCGATATGCGGTAATTGTCCCGACTTTATCATGTGCATTACGGTCTTGTAGCTCAGGCCGCTTATGCGCTGATACTCGTTTACGGGGATGAACCGCTTGCCTTGGGGGTTGCTTTTCATAGGGGTTTCCTCCTTCGCGATGGCATTTGCCATGTTTTTATCAGTATATGCGATGGCATATGTAATTGTCAATGGCATTTGCATTTTTTTTAATCTGCATTTATTATTAACGCCATATTTTAATTGGGGTGATTATATGAACTTAGGTGAACGCATTAAAGAATTGCGCGAAAAAGCTGGCATTACGCAAAAAGAACTAGCTTTACGTATGGGTATTACTCCCGCTGTTGTTGGGCAATATGAGCGTGGTGGCCGCAATCCAAAAACGTCAATGCTTCTCAAATTTGCAAATGCGCTTGATGTACCATTTATTGACCTTTTCCGCTATTCTGACATCCCAATGTCCGATGAAATTAATCAATTGGCGGTATCTCAATATAATAAGGTACATGACAATGCTTTATTCCGTATATTAAAGCGTCTTGAAATCCTGCCTTTTGCTGAACTCAACGAAATGGCTGATATGGCTGAGCGTCTTGAACCTCATGATATTTATGCTTATTTACGTATTGGCTACTGGCAAATGATGAATGGGCACGCCCCATACGCAACCAATGAAGTCTTAATTCACCACGACTGGGATACAACTCCACATTTGAATAGACCCAATTTACCCAAGTATCCCATTTGATTTTCTGTTGGGTGTATGGTGCTTGCCTTTTTTTGTTCGTTCTCCATGTGTGTTAAAATAGTGTTAAATCACCAAAATAAAAAACCCAGTATCTTCAACAAAAGTTGATTTTACTGGGTTTTCCTGCACCCCCAGGGGCTCGAACCCTGGACCCGCTGATTAAGAGTCAGCTGCTCTGCCAACTGAGCTAGGGGTACGCACTCCCCGGTGGGGAGTTTACAGATGATTTGTTCACGTGATGGTGGGGTAGTTCTCATTTTTTCACAAGCTTTAACCGCCGTGAGCAGATTATCTATTTTTTTGCTGATTTCGTCAAGTTGTTTTTGAAGAAACGGCACGAGCGTATTTTCACGCCTGTGTAATTCCACGGTTGCATCATGGTTTCGTGCTCCTTAATTTTAAGTCGTGCAGTTCTAATGCTTTAAGCCCGCTTCGCGGTCTGCTGTTCAAAATTTTCAAACTGAACGACAATAACGCAACCGAAAAATTTTTTTATTTCAACAAAACATACATAGTAGGATGCTCGTTTTCTGTGACCCGACGCAACACACCACTATCTCGCATAATTTCAGCCGGCCTTTTCATTGCAACATTATGTCTTTCCAGCCAACTGATTTCTTTGACAGCATCCTTTAATGATGCAGGTGCGTGTTGCAATAAAATGGCGGTGCTTATTCCTACCATCTCGCGGGTTTTTTCAGCAATTATATCTGTGGTAGTGTCCATTATGGACAGCACCTTTTCATATTGCTCCGCTGTGTAAACGGGTATGCAAAGACGCAGTGAATTTCCGTCCTTTTTAACCCACCCGTTTTTGATAAATTCAGCAACTTCCAGCATATCGTTTTCGCTGAACCCATCCATTTTCCCGTTGGCAATATCGAGGATTGTATTGATTCGGCTTGCCTTGCTATAGAAATAGCCCATATCAAGTTTTTCGTTTATGGATGCGATGAAAAACTCAATACACCTGATTTGGTCGCCGCTTGTATTGTTGAATCTCGTTGTTAGACCGCCGCCCCAATTTGCACTGTAATCCGCTATCCCAACCAGAAAGGATTTATGCTTGGCGGCATACGTGGTTGTAAATGCGTGGTTAAGGCTGTTTTCATACTTTACCAGCACAGCCTGTTCAATAAGCAACTGCGTGATATGCCACCGCAACAGGCCGTCGTCCAGGGTGCCGGTATGGAAGCCCACTGCTTTAATATCTAAAAGCCGTTCATCTAAAAACTGCTCGATATGCGCGGCGATTTCCTGTTGTACAGCAAAGGTTTTCTCTCTTACCTCTGCCGCATAAGATTTTGTAAAGATGACAACGGCTGTTTCGTATCGCCCGCCTTTTTTTACTAAAATATCTGCGGCGCATAATTCTTGCAAATCTTTTTCAAGATAGGGGATAGCTACACCCATTTGCAGACTTATTTCCTCTGCTGTACAGCTTTCGTTGTAACAAGCCAGCAAAATGTTTTGCGCAATTAAATTACGCTCGAACTGCCCAATGTCAATGGGGCAACCGCCACCAGCCTTTGGGGTATACGGTGTCAGCATCAAACGACCGGGATTGAAACTTAAATCACCTTTTGTTCTTTCCATGTTCATGCCCTCCTTCAGAATTTTTCTGGATTTGAAAAGCAGAAACTTTACCATGCTCTCGGAGATGTTCAGGGATTTTGCAATTTGAGAAACCCGCAAGCCATCAAAGTAGTAGTGGATAGTCGCCTTGCGATGCTGTTCGCTTAACAAACTTAGTTCACGATACAGTAGGCGAGTATCCTCTTCTTTTTCTAGTGCCTCGGTTATTGGCGCGGCATAATCAGTGATTTGCTCGTTAATTTCCGATGTTGTTAGTCTTGCGCGTTTTTTACACCAGTTTTTGTAGACATTGCCGGCTACCGCCCACATAAAACCGTAAAACGCTTTGTCATTAACGAAGCTGCCCTTTGCCCCCAGAAGCTCAAGCATGATGTCTTGCGCCAAATCCTCCGCCTCTTCCTTTGAGGATGTGCGGGCGCGACAGTATGAAAATATTGTTTTAGCCGCTTCTTCAATCAACCTGTAGGCTCTCTCTTTTTCCAAAATCTCACCTCCGTTCAGCGTAATTTCTGCTATCAAATATATAATGGAAGGAAAGTAGAATCGGTTAGTAGATTTCTAAAAAATATTTTATGTCAATAATTACCTACATGCAAAAAAACAGCTTAGTGGCTACAAACCACCAAACTGTTCTAATGGGAACTCCACCGCGAACGCTTCCCCGACGAAAAACCATCGGGGGTTCGTTTTAGTTCCTTCTTCTGGGCCCTCGGGGACTTGAACCCAGGACTACCCGGATTTATTTTTCCGATTTACGTCCATTCACGCCCATGGTGTTAATAGCTTCCCGCCAACCGCTATGACAGACGTACTCTACACAGACGTGACCACATCGTCAATATCCACTATGCGCAATGTCTTTCCGAGCGGTGCAAGCACACGCAATACATTATCCATGCCGGGGTTGTTGGTGCCGTTTTCCATGCGGGCGATAACGGGTTGACGTACACCTGATAATTCCTCCAGCTTGCGTTGTGACAAGCCTTTTTCACGGCGGGCTTCCGATATTGCAATCATAATCGCTACACGCATATCACTGGCAATAATTTCATCGGGGGCGTATAACTCCTTACGCAGTTCACTCCACGGACGACCCAGTGCGTCATCCCCACGCGCCCGTGCATCAGCGAGTATTTCCTTTGCCTCTTGTATAGCGGCTTTATATGCTTTACTCATGGGGCTTGCTCCTTTCCCGATAATCACGCAAATTACGCAATGCCTGTTTAATTTCGCGCTTCGGTGTCTTTTGTGTTTCTTTCTTGAAGATATGCAGTAGAATAAACTTGTTACCGTCCCAAGCGGCAAACAAAATCCTATCTTGCAATGGGCGGAGTTCCCATATATCACCGTCGATGTGCTTTGCATACGGTTCTCTTGCCCGTTGCCCATACTCCGCTAAATAATCAATGTATGAAAGAATCTTATTTGCTTTTATACGGCTGCCCTTATCATTTTTAACCGTTAATTCACGGATATACTCCATCACAGCACTTTTGCCGTTCTTATCCGTATATGGAAACACTTCATACATATTATATTCCTCCGCTGTTTGAATGATACATATATGTTATCACATTGTCAATGGCATGGAATGCCAACATTGCGGCATGTTGTGTCAACAATATGCGAAAAAACCTTGCCCGCTTCGGACAAGGGTATGCGACTGTATGTGACGTTGTTGTATCAATCGGACATTCTAACCATTGGAACAACCTTGTTATCGGGGTTATACTTTGTGGGTTTTGCAAACAAATCCGACAATGTAGACACGAGTAAAGCACCAGATTACCGTGCATAGCCACAATTCAGAAGTTGGCGAAAGTTGGCAACTCATAAAAGGATGCAACATTTGGGGAAGCGACTTCCCCGCGTGATTTTCGAGTTAATGCAGTGGGGTACCCTCTCCTATCCGTATAAATACGGACTTTGTTTGCAACATTTCATTGACTGCTACCCATTTTCACAGTATGCTTCGCGTAGCGAAGTGACAAACAACGGGCGAACATCCCCCTTGCCGATAATGGCTTGGGGGTTCTCTATTTATTGCGGTAACAAAGCCTTGAGCAGGTTGCGGTCATTAACATGACTAACGCCAAATTAAGAAGAAAAAGGGCTTGTAAATTTCCTATGGTGTTAATACCTGCCCCATATAAAAGCCCCGCTACCTACAAACACTGTAGATGCGGGGTTTTTCTGGGCCCTCGGGGACTTGAACCCAGGACTACCCGGTTATGAGCCGGGGGCTCTGACCAACTGAGCTAAGGGCCCGTGGAAAATCGCTGTGAAAAAGCATCGCATTTTACCAAACCGGCGGGGTGCGCGTCAAATTTTCCCTTTGTAGAAGGCAAATTGCTTCGATGTGGGGGGTGCGGGGGAAGAGGTCAACGCCGACGATGCGGGTGGGGGTCAGTCCGGCGTTTGCCAGGGTGGGCAGGTCACGTGCCAGGGACGCGGGCTTGCAGGATACGTAAACCAGCCGCGTGGGGGAGAGGGCGGCGATTTTGGCCAGGGCCTTGGGGGATAGGCCGTCCCGGGGCGGGTCAACCACAATGGCGTCAGGGGTTTTATTGGAGGATTGCAAGGCGATGTGGGAAATGTCGCCGGTGTGGAATTGGCAGTTGGTGATGCCGTTTAGCTGTGCGTTTTTTTGGGCTGATGCGATGGTATCGGGGAAGAGCTCGATGCCGATTACCTGCTCGAAGTAGGGTGTGATAATTTGCGCGATGGTGCCCGTGCCGCAATAGAGGTCGTAGGCCAGGGCGGGCGGGGCTCCGGGGGGCACGGCCATTTCCCGTACGATATTGTATAAAAGCTCCGCGCCGGCGGAGTTGGTCTGGAAAAAGGAAAAGGCCGACACGTGGAATGTCAGGCCGCAGAGTTTCTCCCGGTAAAAATCCTGGCCCCACAGCAAAGTGAGGTGCTCGCTTTTCACCGCGTCGGCCACGCCGTCGTTGATTGTATGGCCGATGCCCACAATGGAGCCGTCCAAAGGCAAGTCCCGCAAGCCCTGTATGAAGGGGTGCAGGCCCATTGTCAGGCCGGAGGTGGTGGATAAGACGACCAGGATTTCCCCGGTGAAGTGGCCGCGCCGCAGTACCAGATGGCGCAGGGTTCCCGTTGCTTTTTTCCGGTGATAAACGGCTTCGGGACTTTCTTGAAAGAACTGCATGGCGAAGGCGGCGATTTTTTTGAAGTCTGCTGGCATGAGGACGCAGTTTTCCGTGGTGGCCACCTCGTAGAAACTGCGTTTTTTACGTATGCCCAGGGCAAGCTTGCGTGTGTCGCCCTGGCCGCCGTCATCGCCGAAGGCCAGTTCCATTTTATTGCGGTAGCCGTCTGTGTGGGGGGCGGGATGGATTTCTTCCAGCAGGGGGCTGTATGCCCCCAGGGTTTCCCGCAAGGTATTTTCCTTGATAGCCAATTCCTGTGCATAGGGGATATGGATATAGGTGCAACCGCCGCATCTGCCGGCGAAGGCGCAGATGTCGCTCACGGCTTCAAGAACAATTGCTTGTAGCGGGATTCCAATCTGAATAGATTGCCGATGGATTTATGCTTGTGGATGCAGTCGATGGCGTCGGCGAATAGCGGGCCCACATTGAGGATTTCGATTTTGTCGTGGTATTTTTCGGGGGGTACCTCGATGGTGTCCAGCACCACCAGCCGTTTCAGGGGGGCGGCGGCGATTTTTTCTACGGAATCCTCCGAAAGCACGGGATGGGTGACACAGGCATATACCGCTTTCGCGCCGTTTTCCATCACGGCTTCTGCGGCGTTGCACAGCGAGCCGCCGGTGGTAATCACATCATCCAGCAAGATGGCGATTTTCCCCTTCACATCGCCGATGAAATTGGCCACGGAGGATTTGTCGGAAATATTGGGGTTGCGACGCTTGTCCACGATGGCCAAGGGCACGTCCAGCAGCTCGGCAAAGTTATTACACCGCGCCACAGAGCCCAAATCCGGCGAAACAACGACGATATCATGCAAGTCGCCAAAGGCGTCCTTGATATAGTCCACAAACATATACATCCCCCGCAAATGGTCCATGGGGATATCGAAGAAGCCCTGAATCTGCGGACAGTGTAAGTCCATGGAGAGGATGCGGTTGGCCCCTGCGGTGGCAATCATATTGGCTACCAGCTTCGCGCTGATGGGGTCGTGGGGCTGGGCGCGCCGGTCCTGTCTGGCGTAGCCGAAATAGGGGATGACCGCCGTAATGCGTCCCGCCGACGAACGTCGCATGGCGTCTATCATAATCAACAGCTCCATCAGGTGGTCATTCACCGGGGGGCTGGTGGACTGGACGATGAATACATCCGCGCCGCGCACGGTTTCGTTGATTTTCATGTTTATTTCGCCGTCGGAAAACCGCGTGGTTTCGGAAAGTCCTATCTCCACGTTCAAATGCCGGGCTATGGTTGCCGCCATTTGCTGGTTGGCGTTCGCCGCAAAAACTTTTGTACCGCCGATTGAGCTTGTCATGTAAAAATCATCCTTCCAGATAGATTTCATCGTTATCGTCAAAATCCTCAAGCAATTCGATATCCAGTGTGGTGTCGTCCACGTCCAGGGTGCCGGGGTCTACTGGGACGCTGTTTTCCGGCGCGGCCAGGTCCTCCCGGGTTTTCATACCGAAGTGGGCCCGGGCCGCGTTTTCGATTTGGCCATATACATCGGCGTTGTCGTGGAGGTATTGCTTGGCGTTCTCCCGACCCTGACCCAGCCGGATGTCCCCGAAATTAAACCACGAGCCGCTCTTTTTTACCAGCCCCAGCTCCACGCCGATGTCCAGCAAATCCCCGTCCTTGGAAATCCCCTTCCCATACATCATGTCCACCTCGCAGGTGCGGAAGGGCGGGGCCACCTTATTTTTCGTGATTTTGATTTTGGTGCGGTTGCCGATGGGCTTTTCCGACACCTTGATGGCCTCGGCGCGGCGGATGTCTATGCGGACGCTGGCGTAGAATTTGAGGGCGCGGCCGCCGGTGGTGGTTTCCGGGTTGCCATAGGATACCCCGATTTTCTCCCGTAGCTGATTAATAAAAATAACGATACAATTCGTCTTGTTGGTAATGCCCGTGAGCTTGCGCAAAGCCTGGGACATGAGCCGCGCCTGCACCCCTACGATGGCCTGGCCCATTTCCCCTTCGATTTCCGCCCGGGGAACCAACGCGGCCACGGAGTCCACCACCACAATGTCGATGGCCCCGGAGCGCACCATGGCCTCGGCAATTTCCAGTGCCTGCTCCCCGTCGTCGGGCTGGGAAATGTACAATTCATCTATGTTCACCCCTAATTTGCTTGCGTAATTGGGGTCCATGGCGTGCTCCGCGTCCACATAGCCCGCCACGCCGCCCAGCTTTTGGCATTCGGACACCAGATGCAGTGCCAGCGTGGTTTTGCCGCTGGCCTCGGGGCCGTAAATCTCCACGATGCGCCCCTTGGGCACGCCTCCCACCCCCAAGGCCGCGTCAATGCTAATAATCCCCGTCGTCACCACAGGGAGGTCGGTACGGGCCATTTTTTCGCCCATTTTCATCACCGCGCCCTTGCCGAATTGCTTCTCGATTTGGGCCAAAGCGGTGGCCAGTGCCTCTTCCTTAGCGGCGGCAGAATCCAGAACGATATCGTCCTTCACTTTTTTTGTGTCGGCTTTCTTTGCTGCTTTCTTCGGCATGGTGTTGCTCCTTTCGGGATGCCACCCCAGGGGGGCGGTTAAATTCGCCATTCATAAATATTTGAAAACCGCTGACCCTCCCTGAACAAATCGTGCCAGGGGGGCAAAGGCGCGGTGCGGATGAGTGTTGCGCCCAGTTTTTCGCACACCCGCATGGAGGCGGGGTTGGTGATGTCGTTGGTGATGAGCAAAGTGTGCATCTGGTGGGTCTGGGCCACGGGAATGAGCAGACGGCAAGCCCGGGCGGCGTAGCCGTTGCCCCGGTGGGCTTCGTCTATATCATAGCCAATTTGGCCGCCATAGTACAGGTTTTGGTTGCGGGGGCCACCGCCATAGCCGATGCGCAGCCCAATATTGCCGATTTTCTCCCCGCCCTTGCAGATGGCGAAGTGGTAGGCGGGGACATGCTTCTTCTCGGGATTGGTGTATTTTTGCGTGCATACCAGGAAAATTTCTTCGTCGGATAAAGCGGGGACGGTGATGAAACCCTCGAATACGCAGGGGAGGGCTTGATAATGGGCGATTTCCTTTTGGATGTCCCAGTCCTCCCTGAGCATGGCGTACTGCTCCCGGTCTTGGATTTCGTCGTTATTCATCGTGCATTGACGGCGCAAGCCTTCGTAGGTCATGCCCGCGTTGGCCAGCACCTTACCCGACGCTGTGTTAAGGGCGTTGTAATTTGCCCACACCCGGTTGAGCCCTACTGTGTCAAAGCAGTGAGCAAGCACCGCCCGCAGGGCTTCGGTCATGTAGCCCTTGCCGCGCCACGGCTTGCCCAGCATATAACCCACCTCGGCGGCGCGGATTTCCCGGTCAGATTCGGCGTAGTCAATGGTGCCGATAACCTCACCTTCGGATGTTTGCACGATGGCGTAACTGCCGTAGTCCCAGCCCTTTTCCTCCAGCGCGGTAAAATATTTCGCCCAATTAATTATCCATTCGCGCACCGCTTCCACGCTTTCACACGTCTTGTGGGTATAAAAACGGATAATATCCGGGTCCTGCGCCCAATTCTTGTACATGGCCTCCGCGTCGGATATATCGAAGGGGCGAAGGGTTAGGCGTTTGGTTTGCATATATTTTTCGCCAGCCATCAGTACTCCACCCCTTCCCTGGATTGAATCGCCGCGAGCAAAGCCGGATGGGCCTCGGTGAATTGCAGGAGCGCGTAATCCTCTGGGGGGAGTACCTTTTGTAAAAAGGGCAGGCTTTTCTCCAGGTCATTGGGCCTTCTCCCCGGCATGGGGCCGGTGATTAGTTTGAAGCCGAAATCCGAGTATAGCTTTATGGCCCGGGCCGACGTGGGCTGAGTGTGGAGAAATATGGGAAATTCCGCGCCCTTGAGGACTTGGCCCAGCAAGGCGCGGCCGAGGCCCAGCCCCTCGTATCCGGGCAAAACCCGGAACCAGCCCACCGTGTTTATCTGCCCGTAGGAATGCCATATGAAGGTCGAGGCCACGGGGGTATCTTGTGCATCGCACACAAACAAACAGCGGCGGAAAAATTCGTCCTCCCGGGGCGCGTAAACCCTTTCATAGAAGGCGGTCACTTGGCCAATATAGGGTGCCTCAGCCACCACCCGCTTCCATGTTTCCAGCTCGTCCCGGCGGCACAGGCGGAAACGATATCCCCCGGGCAACGGGCGAAAGGCCGCAGGGTTGGGCACCTCACATTGCATGAAGATATTGTAATTTCCCACGTCTTCGAAGGCGTCCCCCGCGCCTATACGGCAAAAGGCTTCGTGGTCCTTGCTTCGGTATTTTTGGGGCGCGAGCAAGGCCCGTTGCAGAAAATGCAAGGCCCCCATGGCCGAGCGTTGGCGGATTTGGTTACGGCTACCGGCCAGGCGCAACGCCTGGGTCTGGGTTCCCCTTCCTTTTATATACAGCCCGATATACACGGTGCCTACGGGCTTTTCCGGCGTGCCGCCCCCCGGCCCGGCAATGCCCGTGGTGCTCAACCCCACATCCGTGCCGGACGAAACCGCCGCGCCCTCGGCCATGGCGGCGGCACATTCCGCGCTCACCGCGCCGTATTTTTCAAGCAAGGCCGCGTCCACGCCCAATCGCGCAATTTTCGTCTCATTGGAATAAGTAACCAAGCCCTCCCGCAACACAGCGGAGGAGCCCGGCACCGCTACCATAGCGGCACTTACCAGCCCCCCGGTGCAGGACTCTGCCACCGCCAAGGTGCGGGGGGCGCACAACCGTAGCACCTTTTCCGCCAGTTCCTCGCCGTCCTCGCCGTAGATGTATTCCCCCAGCCGTTCATATATTTTCTCTGCCACGGGGGAAATCAAAGCTCCCGCCGCGTTTTCGTCCCGGGCTGAGGCCGTAATCCGCAGGTGGCATTCCCACACCTTGGCGTACAGGGCCAGCGTGGGGTTGGTCTGGGCTTCAAACAAATCGGCCAGACGTTTTTCAATGGTGCTCTCGCCGATGCCGATAAATTTCAAGGTGCGCGAAAGGATGGCCCGCGCCCCGTTTTCATCCCCGGTTTTTTCCCGTAAAAAAGGAACCGCATAGTTGACAAACATGGGCTCCAGCTCATGGGGGGGCCCCGGTAGCAAAAGCAAAGTCTTGCCCTTGTGCTCCAGCCAGCAACCGGGGGCGGAGCCGTGGTCGTTGGGCAGAATGCGGCTGCCCTCCGGCACCAAGGCGTTTCTATGTACGTTTTCGGGTAGGCCCACATCCTGGAAGCGATGGCGGATACGCTTCATGGAAGCCTCGTCCAGCACCATGTCCCGGCCGAAATACATCGCGGCCACTTCCTTGGTGATGTCGTCCTGGGTGGGGCCCAGCCCCCCCACGGCGATGACCATATCCGCCTTGGAAAAGGCATAGTCCAGCGCGGCCTTCATCCGGGCGCGGTTATCCCCCACCACGGTGTGGCCATAGACGGCAATCCCCAGCCCCGCCAACTGCCGCGAGAGGAACTGGGCGTCGGTATTGGCGATGTCGCCCAGCAACAGCTCCGTGCCCACGGCCAGTATTTCTACGGAAAAATCCCTCATTTCCCGCTCCCGCCGGTATTGCGAAAATGAAGCAACCCCCAATTTTTGTACCCATAATCCAGCATGGAGAGCACACTTGCCACAATGGAGAGAATCAATAATACCCACACAATGGCCTCCCGGGCCGGTTGCACCACGGGGAAGGCATCGGTGAGAAAAGGCGGTATGGGCACCAGCACAAAATGAATCAAAACCATTTGGGTGACGGTTTTTATTTTGCCCCCCACGGAGGCGGCCAGCACCACGTTCTGCTCCAAGGCCAACTGCCGCAAGCCGGAAACAAAAAACTCCCGGCTGATGAAAATGACCCCCGCCCAGCCCGGTATGGTGCCCGACGCCACAAAGGCCACCAAGGCGGCGCAGACCAGGAGTTTATCCGCCAGGGGGTCCATCAGCTTGCCGAAATTGGTCATCAGCCCGTAGCGGCGGGCCAACGCGCCGTCGATGGCATCGGAAATGGAGGCGATGGCGAAAATGGCCAAGGCCGTCCACAGGCTCGCCACCTCGCCGAAGGGCTTTGCCATATATACCAGCAAAAAAACGGGTATCATCAATACCCGGAACAGGGTAATCTTATTCGGAAGGTTCATGGCGTGCTCCATATAAATCGTATTCGTCCGCGTCCACGGGACACACTTGTACAATTTGCCCCGGCGCAAGGGCCAAGGGGGAGGAAAAATATACCACCGCGTCCACCTCGTGGGCGTCGCCCCGGGTGCGCCCAATATAGTCCTCGCCCGGCGCGTCCCCCGGCCCGTCCACCATAACGGCCAAGGGCACCCCGATTTTATCCCGTTGCTTCCGGCGGTGAATCCGTTGCTGTAAGGCCATCAGCGCGTCCCGCCGCCGGTGCTTCACCTCGTCCTTTATTTGCCGGGGCATGGAGGCCGCCGGGGTTCCCGCCTCCTGGGAATAGGGGAAAACCCCCAGCCGGTCGAAGCGCGCTTCCTTTACAAAGGCGTACAGCCCACGGAAATCCACCTCGCGCTCCCCGGGAAAGCCCACCATGAGGGTCGTACGCAGTACAATCCCCGGCACCTGTGCGCGCAACCGGCAAAGTAAATCCTTCAGCGCGTCCCGGGAGCCGGCGCGCCCCATCCGCGCCAGCACGGCGTCCTCGCTATGCTGGATGGGCATGTCCAAATACTTGCAGACACTGGGCAACGCCCCCAAAGCTTGAATCAACTCCGGCGTAATATGCTCGGGGTAGGCATATAAAAGGCGAAGCCAGATTTCATCACCCGAAGCTCCGCACAAGGCATCCAATTCCCGCAACAATTCCGCCAGCCGGGGCCCGCCATACACATCCTTCCCGTACAGGGCCGTATCCTGTGCCACCAGCACCAGCTCCCGCACGCCGCTGTCTATCAGGGCCTTGCATTCCTCCAGTATTTCCGGCATCTCACGGCTTTTATACCCCCCGCGTATGGCGGGGATGGTGCAATAGGCGCAATGGTTGTCGCAACCCTCGGCGATTTTTACATAGGCGATGTGGGGGTAAGCCGTATTCTTCCGGGCCAGGAGCCGGAAGCGGAGGGGGTCTTCATTTGCCGTCCCTTCGCGCTGATGTACTCCCTCCGGCGAAAGCAAGCCCTGTACCACGGCGGCAATCCCGTCCCGGTCAGCCACGCCCAAAATGGCGTCCACCTCCGGCATTTCGGCCTTCATCTCTGCGCGGTACCGCTCGGTCATGCACCCCACCACTACCAAGGCGCGGCATATCCCGGATTTTTTATAGGCCGCCATCTCCAGTATATGGTCGATGCTCTCCTGAACCGCCTCCCGGATAAAGCCGCAGGTATTTACGATGATGATTTCCGCCTCTTCCGGCGTATCCACGGCGGATAAGCCCTCGGCGAGCAACCGCCCCAGCATCACCTCGCCGTCCACCCTATTCTTGTCGCACCCCAGCGACAGCAAATAAACCGGGTTAGTCACCGCCATACACTTCCATGTACTCACTGCGGGTGATGAGCACCTTGCGGGGCTTTACGCCGTCCTCGGGGCCTACGATGCCCCGCTTTTCGAGGTCCTCCATCAGGCGCGACGCCCGGTTGTACCCGATGCGGAACTGCCGCTGTAACACGCTGGTGGACGCCTTCCCCTTGGACAAAATAAATTCGACGGCCTCGTGGAAAAATTCGTCCAGCTCGCCGCCGGTGGCCAGCCGCGCCGCCGGGGAGGTCACTTGCTCAATCATTTCCGTGGAATGCTCTGCCGGGGCCTGTGCCTTCAGGAAATGGACGATACCCTCCACTTCCTTGTCGGAAATAAAGCCGCCCTGCACCCGGATGGGTTTGTTCTGCCCCATGGGAAGGAAGAGCATGTCGCCCTTGCCCAGCAATTTTTCCGCGCCGTACATGTCCAGCACCGTGCGGCTGTCCGTGCCGGAGGAAACGGCAAAGGCCAGCCGTGAAGGGATGTTCGCCTTTATCAGCCCGGTGATGACGTCCACGCTGGGCCGCTGGGTGGCCACAATGAGATGCAAGCCCGCGGCACGGGCCTTTTGGGCCAGCCGGCAGATGCTTTCCTCCACCTCGCCCTTGGCCACCATCATTAAGTCCGCCAGCTCGTCTATAATAATCACGATTTGCGGCAAGGGGGGCTCGCCATCCTCCACCCGGGCGCGGTTATAGCCCTTCAAGTCGCGGCAACCCGTTTCGGCGAACAAATTGTACCGGTTGTCCATCTCCGCCACGGCCCAGCTCAACGCGCCGCTGGCCTTCTTCGGCTCCGTCACCACGGGAATCAGCAGGTGGGGGATGCCGTTGTACACGCTCAGCTCCACCACCTTGGGGTCAATCATCAGCAATTTTACCTCGTCGGGCCGTGCGGTATACAAAATGCTGGTAATCAGCGTGTTGATGCACACGGATTTCCCACTGCCCGTGGCCCCGGCGATAAGCAAATGGGGCATCCGGGCGATGTCCGCCACCACGCTTTCACCGGCGATGTCCTTGCCCACGGCAAAGGCCAGCCGGGAGGGGAAGGCGGCGAATTTCTCGTTTTCGAGTATCTCGCGCAGGAAAACAGGCTGAGGCTCCTTGTTGGGGATTTCGATGCCCACGGCGGATTTACCCGGGATGGGAGCCTCGATGCGTATCCCCTGAGCCGCCAGGGAAAGGGCCAAATCATTGGACAAATTGGCAATGGAGGATACCTTCACCCCCGGCCCCGGGGAAAGGTCGTAGCGCGTCACCGTGGGTCCCACGCTGACGGCTACCACTTTAGCCTCCACTTTGAAGCTACGCAAAGTCTCCTCCAAGGTGCGGGAATTTTTCAGGATTTGCGTGCGGGTCTCCGTGGCGTTTTCGGGGGCTTCGTGGCGTGCCAACAGCTCCAAGGGGGGAAGCTGGTAATGCTCATAGGAAATATCCACGGGCATGGGCAGTACTTGCTTGGGCTTGCGGGCGGGGAAATCGGGGATAGAGCTTGCGGTGTCCTCCTCGAAGGGGTCGTCGCCAAAGGGGTCGTCGCCGAAGATGTCCTCCGGCTCCTCCTCCCAGGGGGGCATATCCTCCCGCGCCGCGCCGTCCACCATGCCGTGTAAAGCAATTTCGCTTTCGTCTTCTTCCGGGGAGGGCTCCGGGGGCTCTGGGGGTTTCTTCTCGGGGAAAAGTACGATTTCGGCACCCTTGGGGCGTTCGCTCCCGGGGTGTACCGGAGGTTTTATCCGCGCAAACAAAGGCGGTTTTGGCTTCGTGATTTCCTCCCGCTCTTCCTGCAACAGCAATAAATCCGGCATATCCTCGGGCTCGTCAAAGGCTTCGTCATCATATTCTATCAAGGATAAATCCTTGTCCTTATCCCCGCGCATGGGCAGGGCCCGCATGGCACGGGCCTCGTTTTCCGCTTCTTCCGCGCGCTCCCGTGCCAAGCGTTCCCGCCGCCGGGCCAGCGCGTCCTTGGATTCATAGTAGCCCCGACGCATTACATACACAAAACTGCGCCCGGTAAGCAACACCGTAAGTATCAAAATCGCCGCGAACAGCACAATAATGGAGCCCACGTGCCCAATGACGAAATAGAGCATATCCCCCAGCAATAGGCCAAAAATGCCACCGCCCACGCGATGCCCCCCGATATGCCCCGCGTAAATCTGCCCTATGCGGTCGAAGCCGCCCGACACGTTATATAGCTCCAGTTCGCCGGGCCTGTTGAAAATATGTAAAAGGGACAAAACCGACCAAAAAAGCCCCACCGACAATACCCACGGGAAACGGATGGGGCGCATAACCAACACGCTTACCGCCCCGGCTATCAGGGCGATGGGCAACACAAAGGCCCCGAAGCCAAATATCCCCAGCGCGAAATCATGTATGAACCCTCCCACGCGCCCCAAGGCGTTGGGCCAAAAAACACTTAGCAACAACAATATGCCGATGACCGTTACGCCGATGCATTTAACCTCCCGGTACAAAGCCGGGGACTTGGGGCGCGCCTCCCCCAGATTGCGCCCGGGGCTGGCGGGTTTGCTCGTTTTTTTGGGCATACGGAAACACCATCCTGTCGATGATGGGAGTATAGCATTGCGGCGGGGTTATGACAATTATGACATGAAAGCCGTTCTTGCGGAAAGGGCTACGTCCGGCTTGTCGGTGATGATGGCGTCCACGCCGGCGGCCAGCATGGCACGGATGTGGGCGTCGTCGTTGACCGTCCACACATTGACTTGTATGCCCAGGGTCTGGCAGTCGGTGACGGTGTTGGGCAACGCGGCGATGATTTGCCACGGAGGATGAATGGCCGTGGTTTTTACATAACAGGCATATACGTGGGGGTCCACCAGGGGTAAATTGTATAGTAGGCCGATGTGGGCGTTGGGGTCAAGCTGGCGAATGGCCATCAAGGAATAATGGTTGAAAGAAGAATAAATAACCTGGGGCAAAGCCATTTCCTGTTGCAATGCCAGGAGCTTGGCGGGAAGGGTGGGGTAGGGGTTGTCAATGGTTTTGAGTTCGACATTGACACTCAGGGGTCGGTCACAGCTTGCCACCAGCGCGTACACCTCCCGCAAAGTGGGGATAAAGTGGGAATCGTTAATGGAAAATTGCTTTAACTCTTCCATAGTATAATCGCAAACGCGCCCCGTGCCGTCGGTCATACGCTCCAGGGTAAAGTCGTGGAACACGGCGATTTCGCCGTCCTTGGTGAGGTGGACGTCCAGTTCCAGGCCGTCCGCGCCCTGTGCTATGCCCAGACGAAAGGCTTCCATGGTGTTTTCCGGCGCGTAGGCACTGGCCCCGCGATGCGCCCATATTTTTGTCTTCATATTAAAACCTCTCTTCGTTGGTCATTCCCAGTAGCTTCGGCGCGTCTTCGCCGGTGTAGGTCTGCACCTCCCGCAGGCTTCGGCTGATGGCGCGGGAGCGGGTGCCCACCAGAGCTTCCAGGTCGTTCCCGGCCTGGGAGATGCGTTGCTGTGCCTTGGCCAGCACGGTTTCAAAGTTGGCAAATTCCCTTTTCACCGCGCCCAGGGTTTTTTCGATATCCGCCGCGCCCTTTTGGATTTGCAGGGTCTTAAAGCCCAATTGCAAAGAGCCCAGCATGGCGGAAAAGGTGGTGGGGCCGGCAATGATTATCCCCTCCTGGCGCAGATGCTCAAAGAAGGCCGCGTCCCGCGCCACCTCGGCGTACAGCCCCTCCGTGGGCAAAAAAATAACCGCGAAGGGGGTGGTCTCCGGCGGGGAGACGTATTTGGTTTTCACGTCCTTGGCGAAGGTGCGGATGCGGGAGAGAAGCTCCCGGCGGGCCAGGTCTATGGCGTCGGCGTCCCCGGCGTCGTAGCCGTCCAGCAAGCGTTCATAGGATTCCAGCGGAAATTTCGAGTCGATGGGCAAAAACACGGGACGGTCGTTTTCCACGCCGGGGAGCTTCACCGCGTATTCCACCCGGGCACCGGAGCCGGGCTTGATGGCGTATTCCCGCTCGTAGAGCTGGGAGGGGAGCATGTCCTCGATGATATGGCCCAGCTGTACCTCCCCCAGAATGCCCCGGCTCTTCGACCCGGAAAGTATCCGGTTGAGGGAGCCCACAGACTGGGCCACGGATTTCATTTCCCCCAGCCCCTTGTTTACGCTTTCGAGCTGGGTACTCACCGTGGCGAAGCTTTGTTGCAAGCGGGCCTCCAGGGTTTTTTCCAGCTTTTCGTTCACCACCTTGCGCATTTCGTCCAGCTTTTTTTCGTTGGAAAGCTGTAGCTGGGCCAAATTGCCATCCACGCTGACGCGGATTTTTTCCAGGTTGTCCGTCGTATGCTGCAAAAAGCGGTGCAAGGCTTGCTCATTGCTGTCGCGCAACCGGTCCAGCTTCGCCTCCAGCTCCTCGCGCAGGGCCCGGTTTTCCTGGGACAAATGGCGCAGTACATCGTCACGCAGGGGGTTTTTTATCGTGCGCCACAGCAAAATAATCAATAGCACAAGGAAAATAATCGCGAATGTAAACGCCTCGGTACCCATTTACCCGAAATATTCCTTTGCGTTGAAATAGGCAATGTCCCGGGCGATTTTCTTCAAGAGCTCCATTTCCCGGGGGAACTCGCCGTCCTCGGCCCAGGTGCCCAGCTGGTTGGCCAAAATCCGGCGGAAATATTCGTGCCGAGGATAGGAAATAAAACTCCGGGAGTCCGTAAGCATCCCCACAAAATGGGCCAGCATCCCCAGGGAAGCCAAGGTAATCAGGTGCTTTTGCATACCCGGCTTGTTGTCGTTAAACCACCAGGGCGCGCCCCATTGCATCCGCCCACGGATACCCCGGCCCTGGAAATTGCCTATCATGGTGGCCAGCATTTCGTCGGCGGTGGGGTTGAGGGCGTACAAAATCGTGCGGGGGAGGGCGTCCCGGTTTTCCAAATCGTCCAGCATACGCGCCAGCGTCCCCGCGAAGGCTTCGTCGCCCATGGAGTCGAAGCCCGTGTCCGGCCCCAGGTGGGTAAACATGCGGGTATTGTTATTGCGCATGGCACCCATGTGCAACTGCATTACCCAATCGCGCTTTTTGTATTCCCCGCCAAGCCACGCGAAGAGGCGCGTCTTGTAGGCGTTGACCTCCCCGGGGGAGAGGGCCTCGCCCCGCAGGGCCTTTCGGAAGGCCAAGGTGGCCAGTGTATCGTTGGCCTTGGGGTCGAACACCGGGGGGTCCAGGGCATGGTCGGAAAGGACGCATCCCCGCTGGGCGAAAAAGTCCAGCCGGTTTTCCAGCGCGGCCAGCAAAGAATCCCAATCCGTGATTTTTCCACGGAGATTGGCGGCCAATTCGAGCTTCCCGATGTATTTTTCAAAGCCCACATTCATGGGGTCGAACAACAGGCCCGGACGGAAGGTGGGCAGGATTTTGGCCAGACCCGGCACCTTGTCGAAGCTGATTTTCGCGTGGTGCTTCAGGGTGTCGGCGGGGTCATCGGTAGTAGCCAGCCACTCCACCCGGGAGCCCTTGAGCAGACTGTGCACGTTGAAATCCTCTTTTTCGATGTGCGCGTTGCACTGGACATAGATTTCCGCCGCGTTCTGGGCGGTGACGGCCCCTTCGAAGCCGAAATACTGCTTCAGCTCCATGTGGGACCAGTGGTACAGGGGGCTTCCGATGGCGACTTCCAGGGTTTTGCACCAGGCGGCGAATTTTTCCGGGTCGGGTGCGTCGCCGGTGATGTGGCTCTCGGGCACGCCGCTGGCGCGCATAAGCCGCCATTTGTAATGGTCGCCCCCCAGCCAAAGCTCTGTGATGTTCTTGAAACGGTTATTGTAAGCGATGGCGGCGGGGTCCAGATGGCAATGGTAGTCTATAATGGGTAAATCCTTGATAGCGTCAAAGATTTCCACGGCGGTATCGCTTTGCAACAGAAAACCCTCGTCCAAAAAATTTCTCATGCGAAATCACCCTCCTTGTTGAAAAAATCGAACATAACAGGCAAGCTCTGCTCCCAGAAGTCCCAGTCATGGTCCCCCGGCCATTCCCTGTAGGCGTATTCAAAGGGCAGGGCCTTCATGTGGGCGTCGAAGGCCCGGTTGGCTTCAAGCAAAAAGTCTTTATCTCCACAGGTGACGAGGACGCGAGGTTTCACGGGTTTGTCCGCCAGCGCGCCCGCCAGCTGGAACAAACAGCCCCCCTCGGGGACCTTCAGTTCCGTCCCGGCGATGCCCATGGCCAATTTTTTGTGCCATTCGTCCATTTCGGGCATTTGCTTAAACAAACCCTCCGCGTGCAACGCACCGGAGAAGGCGGCGCAAGCGGTGAAAAATTCCGGCCGGGTCAGGGCTACCTTCGCCGCGCCATATCCGCCCATGGACAGCCCCGCGATGTAGGTACGCGCACGGGTATGCTTTACATTAATGAACTGCTCCACCAAGGAGGGTAGCTCGTGGGCAATATACGTAAAGTAACTGCCGCCAAAAGCCATATCCGTGTAGAAGCTGTTCTGCACCTCGGGCATAACCACGATGAATCGCTGTTGCTGGGCATAGTAAGCGATACGGGTTTTATCCAGCCAGTCGGTGCAACCGCCGGTCAACCCATGTAACAAGTACAATACCTTTAACGGCTCGTTTTCATCGGGGGGTATGTTTTCCGGGATAAGGATTTCCGCATGAGTGGTCATGCGTAAGGACATGGCGGTAAACGTAGCAGACAACCGTGCCATGGCTACACCTCCAAAATAGATTTGTGTTATCATAACGCAAACCCTGTAAGAAAGGAAGATAGCATGAAATACATACAGCAAGCCCTGGAAATGGGCGCGAGAAATGCCGTACGCTTCGATATTGCTGACATCGCCTTCGACCCCCGTGTGGCCTTGAAATGCATCTTCGGATGCGGCGACTTCGGGCGTAACCACACCTGCCCCTTCCAAAAGTCCCCCCTGGGCATGAATGAGTACAAGGAAATCCTCTCCCACTACCAGTGGGGCATCATCATCGGTTGCGCCGACAAGGCCGCCAGCCAAAGAATCTCCTACGAAATTGAACGCACCTGCTTCCTGGACGGGCATTATTTCGCCTTCTCCCTCTCCGACTGCACCCTGTGCAAGGAATGCTCGAAAATCACCGACACGCCCTGCCGGGTGCCCGCCAAGGCACGGCCCGCCTTCCATTCCGTGGGCATCGACGTCTTCAAAACCGTGCGCAAATTCAACCTGCCCCTGGCCGTAGCCCTGGACCCCGACGCGGAAGTAAACTGGTATTCGGCGGTGTTCGTGGAATAACGGAAAAAATTAGACTTTTCCCCCCCAACGCACGTATACAGAAATAGAGGCGCGGCGCATTCTGGGAGGCACCCATAGACGCCAATGCACTGACCCGATTGAATTTCTACCGGGTCAGCGCACCAGCGTAAAAAACTGCTAGGCGCGGCGACCGGATTTGCCTATTAAATATGTAAAGGAGCTTTCTTATGGAAACGAAAATAGATACCAAAATCGCCCTCTTTAACGCCGAAAACAAGCGCGTGGGCGAAACATTTTCCCGCCGTGCGCGCCAGCTGGTGAAGCAACAGCGCGCTATGTGGACGGACGAGAGCCACTCCGCCGTCCGCTTCCTGCCCGACGCCATTGAGGAGTGGGAGATGGGGGAAGAGGACGCGCCCGCTACCGTGGACGCCGCCCCTGCCACCCCCGAATCAGGCAGGAAAAACAACCTGTATGCCCTGGCCGCCCGCCGCCTGAGTGTCCGCCGCAGGATGTTCTGGCATACCCTGACTTTGTTTCCGGGATATTTGGCCTTTGTGTTGTTTGCCGATGTTATGTTCTGGCGGCCCTGGGACAATTTTTCTGGGGGCTTTTTCATAGGCACGGTGTTTACCCTCTGGACGATTTTATATATCCACACCGTCCGGCAATTTGCCAAATACAACCGGGGCTTCTATCCCCTGACAGAAATGGGAACCCGCCAATCCCGCAAGCTGGAGGAGGAAGTGGCACGGCTGAAACGCATGGGCTACGACGCGTAACCGGGTCAACAAATGCATGGCCATATCACCAACACAAAAGCCCCGCGACTCCAATCGCGGGGCTTTTGTGCTTGCTGTCCTTCAAGGGGTTTTACGTGAAGCGCGAAACCAGATTCGAACTGGCGACCCTCGCCTTGGCAAGGCGATGCTCTACCACTGAGCCATTCGCGCATATGAGGTTGGCACCGCAACGCTTCTTCGGTACAGGTGCACGTCAGAAGTAGCGGGTGGCGGGAATCGAACCCGCGTATCTAGCTTGGAAGGCTAGTGTTCTACCATTGAACTACACCCGCGAGCCCGGGAGAAGCACCGGAAATGCCCAGGAGCGGAATTGAACCACCGACACGTGGATTTTCAGTCCACTGCTCTACCGACTGAGCTACCTGGGCAGGTAACACACGGATGTCCCGTAGGCAAATGGCAGTATAGCGAGAAAAAATAGGTGCGTCAAGGCTTTTAATTTGTTTTGATAAAATCTGTGGAAAAATATTCTGCTGATTCTTCTTTGTGGTACAATTGTGTAAAATCTGAATGAAAAGGAGAATGGAATGAAGCGGGTACATTCGGACAAGGGATATACGACGCATATCCAGCCGGCGTTTCTCATTGGGACGTATAATGAGGACGGTTCACCCAATTTCGCGCCCATCACATGGGTGAGCAGCTCTTGGGACGGCGAAACGCCGTTGATGGTGATTAGCATGAACGGCACGAAGAAGACGAAGGAAAACATCGCCCGGACGAAATTGCTTTCCGCCAACATGGTCAGCGTGGATATGCTGGAATTGCTGGATTATTTCGGCAAAACCTCGGGGCTTGACGGGGTGAAGCGGGACATGCCTTATGAATATGAGGACGGGCATGTACTGCGGGTGCCGACGTTGAACGTCAGCCGCCGTCTCTTCGAATGTGAAGTGGTAGGCACATATGAAACCAGCGACACCATAACTTATTTCTGCCGGAGCCGGAACCGCCAGCAAATTGAAGGGCTGGACGGTTCGTACAAAGACATGGCCTTGCTTGAGCCGTTGGTGTACAGCGGACGCTATTATAAGCTGGGTGATTTTTTAGGCGAAATGGGTGCATTTTATTCGAAGGGGGAACAACCATGATTTACAAGAAGGTAACAGAGGAAACATTGTGTCCGCAATTGTTCGCCAACCCCACGGCCGAATACCGGGGTGCGCCCTTCTGGGCGTGGAATTGTAAATTGGAAGGGGCGGAATTGGCCCGCCAGATTGACATCTTCAAGGAGATGGGTCTGGGGGGCTTTTTCATGCACAGCCGGAGTGGGCTGGCCACGGAATACATGGGCAAGGAATTTTTGGATATGGCTGAATTGTGCAACAAAAAAGCCATCGACAATGAGATGATTTGCTACCTCTATGACGAGGACCGCTGGCCCAGCGGCGCGGCGGGGGGCTTGGTGACGAAGGAGCACAAGCACCGTTTGCAAATGCTGGTGTTTTGCCCGGTGGAATATAATTTTGGCGAAACCGGCTTTTTGCCGCCCCAGCGGCACAATGTCAGGCACACCGCCAGCCGCACGCTGTTGGCACGGTATAAAGTAAATTTGCATGATGGCGATTTGCTAGGCTACGAGCGGGTGGAGGAAGGCGAAGCCAATTTCGAAGCCTATCTGGCTGTGGCCGGGAACGACCCCTGGTACAACAACGAAGCCTATATCAATACACTGGACAAAAACGCCGTGGCGCGCTTCATTGAACTTACCCACGAGAAATACAAGGCGCGTCTGGGGGATTCCTTCGGCAAGTCCGTTCCGGCGATTTTTACCGACGAGCCGCAATTTTCCTTTAAGCAGACCTTCCTGCGCGGCGCGGACGCCCAGTCCGTTACCATTCCCTTCACGGTGGATTTTGACCAAACCTACCGGGAAGCGTATGGCGAAGGCTTGTTGGATTCTCTGCCGGAATTGTTTTGGGAATGGCAGGATAAACGGCCATCCCGGGCGCGGTACCGCTACCACGACCATGTGTGTGAGCGTTTTACCGTGGCTTTTTCCGACCAAATTGGGGCATGGTGCGAGGAAAACGGCATTTTGCTTACAGGGCACATGATGGAGGAGTTTTCCTTGACGGCGCAAACCAAGGCCATTGGCGATTGTATGCGCGCCTACCGTAGCTTCCAGCTCCCCGGAATCGACATGCTGTGTGATTACCGGGAATACCTTACCGCTAAGCAAGCCCAGAGTGCCACCCATCAATACGGGCGTTGCGGCGTGATGAGCGAGCTGTATGGCGTCACCAACTGGGATTTCGACTTCCGTGGGCACAAATTGCAAGGAGACTGGCAAGCCGCCCTTGGGGTGACGTTGCGGGTGCATCATCTCTCCTGGGTGAGCATGGCAGGGGAAGCGAAGCGGGATTATCCCGCCAGCATCGGCTATCAGTCCCCATGGTTCAAGGAATATTCCTTTGTAGAGGACCATTTTGCCCGGGTGAATACCGCGCTGGTGCGGGGGCGGCCCATCGTGCGCATCGCGGTGGTGCATCCGGTGGAAAGTCTGTGGATGTGCTTCGGCCCCAATGACAAGACCAACCCGACCCGCGCAGAGCTGGAAACCCAGTTTACGAATTTGATTGAGTGGTTGCTTTTCGGGCAACTGGACTTTGATTTAATTTCAGAATCACTTCTGCCGGATTTGTACAAGGGTACCTCCGGTGGAAAGTTCAATGTGGGGCAAATGGGGTATGACACCGTTATTGTGCCCGGTTGCCTGAGCTTGCGAAGCACCACACTGGACGCGCTGGAAGGGTTTTCCTCCGGCGGGGGCAAGGTAATCTTTATGGGGGCGCGGCCGGTTTGGGTGGATGGCGAAGCCCGGGATGCTTCCGCCGCCGTGGCCACGGCTACGTCGATTCCCTTCGCGAAAACCGCCTTGCACCAATGCCTGGAGGCATACCGTGAGGTGGGCATCATGAGAACGGACGGCATCCGTGCCGAGCGGTGGATATACCAATTGCGGCAGGATGGAAACGTCAAATGGTTGTTTATCTGCAACGGGACAAAGCCGCAAAACCAAGACATCCCCATTGCGGAAGAGGTGATAATCACCATAAAAGGCCGGTATACCCCCGTGCTGTTTGATACCTTGACCGGAAAAACCGCCCCCATGCCCGTTGCGCACACAAATGACAGCACCTTGATTTCCCGGTCGTTGCATATGCATGACAGCCTGTTGATTCAATTGTCTCCGGCGGCGGAGACCCATTCCTTTGGCAAAGAAGTAACGGAAGAAACAGCCAAAGAAACAGTGCTCACCCCTCACGCCTTCACCCTCAGCGAGCCTAACGTATTATTGCTTGATAGGGCGGCATATGCCTTTGACGACGGCCCATGGCAAGGGACACAGCGGGGCGAGGACATACTCCGCATTGATAATTTATTCCGGGAAAAGCTGGACTACCCCCCCCGGTGCAACGCCAAGGCACAGCCCTGGACCATCAAAGCCCAAGGGGAAATAAAGCACCATCTGGCCTTGCGGTTTTCGATAACGGCTGAAACCGCGCTGGACGAAGTGTGGCTGGCCTTGGAGAACCCGGAGAAGACGCAGATTTCATGGAACGGGAAGGATGTGCCCGCTGTACCCGTGGGCTATTATGTTGACCGCTCCATCAAAAAAATCCCCTTGCCGGGGCTGGTTATGGGTGACAATGAATTGATTTTGCGTATTCCTTTCAACGTAGCCACCGACGTGGAAAATTGCTTCCTCCTGGGGCAATTTGGCGTAGGCTTGCGCGGGCGCGAAACCACGGTCATACCCTTCCCGGAAACGCTCCCATTCGGCGATATTACAGCAATGGGCTTCCCCTTCTACGGCGGGAATGTGACCTACCACTGCCGGGTGCAGACCGACGGCGGGCCCCTTCATTTGCAAGCCGCCCATTTTGCCAATCCCCTGTTGAGCGTGGATGTGAACGGCCAACGCGCCGACGTTATCGCTTACGCGCCGTATGTTCTGGCGTTGGGCGACCTCGCCCCTGGCTCCCACGACATCTGCCTCACCGCCTACGGTAACCGGGTGAACACCTTCGGCACATTGCACAACGCCAATGTGACGGAAAAATGGTTCGGCCCGGACGCGTGGCGCACCACCGGGGCAAAATGGTCCGATGAATACCGGGTTAAGGCCACGGGCATTTTGGTTTCGCCGCGCATTTCGCGGAAATAGCAGATTTTGATATAGACACGGCGCGGAAAAAGGATTATCCTTTTCCCGAGGTGATTTGCGTGGAATTTGCTTATTATCCGGGCTGTACCCTGTCTACAACGGCGAAGCATTTGGATGAATGCGCCCGCTTGTCGGCGGAGGCTTTGGGCATTACCTTGGAAGAAATCACGGATTGGCAATGCTGTGGAGCGGTTTTCCCCTTGAAAGCTGACGAAATTGCAACCAAGCTGTCTGCCGTCCGGGTGCTGGCTCAGGCGAAGGCCAAGGGGCAACCCCTCGTCACCCTCTGCGCCGCCTGCCACCACGTAATGAAGCAGGTAAACCACCAGATGCAAAACGACGCGGAAATCCGCGACGCGGTTAAGCGTTATGACGAAAATTTGGACTATGCCGGGGAAACCACCGTGCTACACTACACGGAAATGCTCCGGCAATACATAGGCTTCGACGCCATAAAGGAAAAAACCTTGAATCCCATGAAGGGGCGTAAAATCGGCGCGTATTACGGCTGTCTTTTGTTGCGCCCGGGGGATATCATGCAATTTGACGATGTGGAAAACCCGCGCATCCTGGAGGATTTTATCCGCGCTGTGGGAGGGACGGCGGTAATTTATCCCATGCGCAATGAATGCTGTGGCGGGTACCGCGCCCTGCAGGATACGGACAAGGCCCAGTCCCTGACACAGCGGGTGGTGGATTCCGCTGTCGCCCGGGGGGTGGAGACCCTGGTGAGTTGTTGCCCATTATGCCAGTACCAGCTGGTGTCGCATTCCGGCGGGAAGCTGGATGTATGTTATTTTACGGAGCTGTTGGCCGAAGCCTTGGGCATAGAAATCTTCGGGGAAGATGACGATGAATAAAACCATGATTGAGCGTTGTATGCAATGCGGGCGGTGTAGCGCGTCCTGCCCCACCGCCGCAGAAATGGACATTCCCCCTCATAAATGGGTGTACCGCGCACGCAATGGCGACGCGGAATCCTTAGGGCAATGCGGGGCGATATGGCAATGCCTGTCCTGCTTCTGTTGCGAGGCGCGTTGCCCTCGCGGGGTGAAGCCCGCCCATTTGGCGGAGGAGGCACGGATACAAAGCAAATTTACATCGGATGACATCCCCCTGCTGACGGATGAAAAAATGCCCCAGCAATTGCTGGTAGCCGCGTTGCGAAAGGCGAGATAACAATGAAAATCGGCGTTTTCGTGTGCCATTGCGGCAGTAATATCAAGTCCACCGTGGACGCGGCCTACCTGGTGGCTCATCTACAGCGCGATTATGCCGTGGTTTTTGCCACGGAGTATCCCTATTTGTGTGCCGAGGGCGGGCAACAGCGGATAGCCAACGCCATCAAGGAACATGGATTGACGGGGGTGGTCGTATGCGCCTGTTCGCCCCGTATGCACGAAAGCACATTTAGAAAAGCCGCCCAGAAAGCGGGATTGAACCCCTATCAAGTAGAAATAGCGAATATCCGCGAGCAGTGCTCCTGGGTACATAAAGACAAGGACGAAGCCACACAAAAAGCCCTGGCATTGGCGAAGGCGGCCATTGCCAAGGTGAAATGGGCACAGCCCCTTTTCCCGGGGGAAAGCCCGGTGACGAAGCGGGCCTTGGTCATTGGCGGGGGCATCGCGGGGATTCAGAGCGCGTTGGACATTGCCGAGGCGGGATTCACCGTGGATATCGTGGAGAAAACCCCCAGCATCGGCGGTAAAATGGCCCAGCTGGACAAGACATTCCCCACCCTGGACTGCGCCGCCTGTATCCTCACGCCCAAAATGGTGGACGCGGCTTCCCATGAAAAAATCACCCTCCATACCTACAGCGAAGTGGAAAAAGTGGATGGCTTTGTGGGTAATTTTACCGTGACCCTCCGCAAGAAGGCGCGGAGCGTGGACATGGCGAAATGCACGGGTTGCGGCGCGTGCTGGGAAGCCTGTCCCGTGAAAAAAATACCCAACGAATTTGATTGCGGACTGAAGAACCGCGCCGCCATCTATGTGCCCTTCGCCCAAGCCGTGCCCAATGTACCCGTTATCGACCGGGAAAGATGCGTGAAATTCAAGACCGGGCGATGCGGGCGGTGCGCCGATGTGTGTCTGCCGGGGGCCATAGATTTTGAACAGTGCGACGAACTGATGGTACGGGAATATGGCGTAATCATTGTGGCGACGGGCTATGAAGTAATTTCCCTTGACGCCTTTGGCGAATATGGGTACCACGACAGCCCGGACGTGCTCACTTCCCTGGAGCTGGAGCGTATCACCAATGCCGCCGGGCCCACGGGAGGCAAGCTGGTGCGCCCCTCCGACGGGAGCGTTCCCCGGCGCGTCACTTTCATACAATGTGTGGGCAGCCGGGACGCGACCCAGCGCGGCAAGCCCTATTGCTCGAAAATCTGTTGCATGTATACCGCAAAGCACGCCATCGCCATCAAGGAAAAGCACCCGGATACCGACGTGGAGGTCTTTTACATTGACGTGCGCACCCCCGGCAAGGGCTTCGAGGAATTTTATCGCCGTGCCGTGGAGGTGTATGGGGTGCGCTATATCAAGGGTCAGGTGGGCAAGGTCTACGACGAGGGCGGGGCATTGCGGATACAGGCCATGGATTTGCTGGAAGATAAGCGGATAGACGCAACCACGGATTTGGTGGTGCTGGCGGCGGCAATAGAGCCCCCGCGTGGGGCGAAGGAGCTTGCCCAGATGCTGGCCGCTTCCACGGACGCCAACCGCTTTTTCACGGAGGCTCATCCCAAATTGCGCCCCGTGGAATGCGCCACCGCCGGGGTCTTCCTCTCCGGTGTGTGCCACGGCCCCAAGGACATCCCCGAAACCGTGGCCCAAGCCAGCGCGGCGGCGTGCAAGGCCATTGGTGTGCTGTCAAAGGACAAACTCGTCACCAACCCCTGCACGGCGAAGGTAAATGAAGCGGTATGTAGCGGATGCGCCTTGTGCCAGGGGATTTGCCCATATAAAGCAATATCCCTTGAGAATCAGAAATCAACGGTCAACCCCGCCTTGTGCCAGGGGTGCGGCGGCTGTGCCGTGGCTTGCCCTTCCGGGGCCATGGATTTGCAAGGCTTTTCTCATAAACAGGTAATGGCGGAGGTGGACGCGCTATGTCGGTAAGCCCGGTCAAAATCGTTGCATTTTGTTGCAATTGGTGTAGCTATGCCGGCGCGGACTTGGCGGGCACCAGCCGGCTACAATATCCTGCGCAGGTTAAGGTCATCCGGGTTCCCTGCTCTTGCCGAGTGGATGAAACCTTTATTTTGCGGGCTTTCGGGCGGGGTGCCGATGGGGTGATTGTGTGCGGTTGCCATATAGGCGACTGCCACTACGCCACAGGCAACTACCACACGCAACGGCGCGTGACGCAACTATTCGCACTATTGGAATTTATGGGAATGGAAAAAAACCGCTTGCGGCTGGAATGGATTTCCGCCGCAGAAGGCGCGAAATTTGCCGAAACCATGGGGGATTTTGTGGCACAGGTGGAAGCCCTGGGAAAAAATGAACGCTACGCGGGAGGTGCGCTCCATGCTTGAAGAAATGCGCGCGCGGGCCAGGGCATTGCTTGAATCCGGGGCGGTTGCCCGGGTTTTGGCATGGGAGGCGGGGGAGTTTGCCCACTATCCCACCCCCGCCTTCATCACAGACCCGTCCCGGCTTGACCGGATGGTGTACGACCGCTTCTGCACGGCCAATCTAAGCAAGTACATGGTAGACGCCGGGGAAAAGCCGGGGAAAACTATGGTTTTCCTGCGCCCCTGCGACGCCCACAGCCTCGCCCAATTGGAAAAGGAAAACCAGGTGCAACGGGAAAATGCCTATATCATCGGCGTGGGATGCGAGGGCTGTGTCCGGGTGGAGGAGGGCGAGGAGCGGGGTCTGCTGGAATCCTGCCGCGCCTGTACGAAAGCCGATTATCCCGTGCACGACGAATTAATCGGCGCAGGAAACAACCCCCGCACAACGGCGAACCCGGATGAGCGTTTCGCCGATGTAATCCGTTTGGATGAAGAAAGCCCCGACCAACGCTACGGCTTTTGGCAGAACCATCTTTCCCGGTGCATCCGGTGCAACGCTTGCCGCAACATCTGCCCCACCTGTTACTGTAAAGCATGTGTACTTGATAGCGACAATCCCCATGAGAAAACCCATTTTCATATAATCCGCGCTTACCACCAAGCCGGGCGATGCACCGATTGCGGCCAATGTAGCCGGGTTTGCCCCCAGGGGATTCCCCTGCAATTGCTCAACCGGAAGCTCATCCAGGACGCCCCGCCCCTGTGACCCCCTACAAGCTTCCCCTGGGTGCCGCAGAGGATGAATTTATCGAGAAAAAGAGCCGCTTCATCGGGCATGTTTCCCCTGTTGCGTCGGAGGACGAGGCCCGCGCATTCCTCCAATCCATCCGGGCCAGGCACCGGGAAGCCAGCCACAATGTCTACGCCTATCGTATAAAGGAAAACGGAATTTGCCGCCATTCCGACGACGGCGAGCCCTCGGGCACAGCAGGGATGCCCTTGCTCAATGTTTTTTTGAAGCAGGATATATATGATTTTTGCTGTGTGGCCACCCGGTATTATGGGGGAATCATGCTGGGGGCGGGCGGTCTGACCCGGGCCTATTCCCGGTGCGGAAGCATCGCGCTGGAAGCGGCGGGCATCGGTATGATGCGGGAGATGGCATTGTGTAAAGTAAAAATGCCTTATACACGCTATGAAAATATGAAGCGGCTACTCCTGGCCGGGGGCGCGGATATTTCCTCCGAAGATTTCGGCGCGGAAGTGGAAATCGAATTTGCAATAAAAACAGAAGACGTGGAAAAGGTGCAAGGCAAAATAACGGAGCTGACGGCGGGGACACTACATATCACAGAGATGGGGACGCGCAATGCCGTTGGATTTGAATGACAGAAGGGGCGAGAAAATGTATACCCTAGCGCGGAATCGCTTGCCGGAATTGTTTGCAAAAATAGGGGAAATCCTACCCCTGTACCTGCCCGTGGCCGGGGAGGCGGGGGTGGATTTCGCGGCGTGGCAGGGGGATTTCGCGAAGGTGGATTTGCAAACCCTTAAAACCACCCTGTCCCCCAAGGGATTTTTCCTCCCCGCCACCGAGAGCCTGTACAGTACCATTTTGACTGACACGGAAGGGGGAAGCGAATACAAAATCACCCCCGCCCTCTCGTCAGACCAGCCCTTCGCCCTCTTTGGCGTGCGGGCGTGCGATGCCGCCGCCGTATCCATTTTGGACAGCGTGTACCTGAGCGACCCGGTGGATGCCCTGTATCAGGCCCGGCGGCAAAAGGCGTGCGTCATTACCCTGGCTTGCGAAAAACCGGGGGCCACCTGCTTTTGTGATACATTTAATATCAATCCCGCCCAGCCGGGAGGGGATGTGTCCGCGTGGCTGACGGAGGACGCGCTTTTCTGGCAACCCCATACGGAAAAGGGGGAGGCGTTGACGGCAAAGTTGAACAGCCTCCTCCAGCCTGGGGAAGGGGATACGCGCCGGCCCGCTGTTAATTCTCGCCCCGCCGGCCCGGAAGTGCCACTGCCTCCCGTTTTGTCCCCACATGACAACGCCCTCCCTTTCTTCCATTCCCCGGCCTGGGACGATTTGCACGTAGCCTGTATTGCTTGCGGCACCTGCACCTTCCTGTGCCCCACCTGCCAATGCTACGACATCGCAAGCCATGCCTCCGGCGAAAGCGTCCATTGCGCCCGCCATTGGGACGCCTGCCTCTACCCCGGCTTTACCCAAATGGCCCACGGCAACCCCCGCCCGACGAAGCGGGAGCGGTTCCGCCAGCGTTTTATGCACAAGCTGGTGTACCATCCGCAACGGCACGGCGCGTATGCTTGCGTGGGTTGCGGCCGCTGTGTGGCCCAATGCCCGGTGAATATGAATATCGTGAAGGTGGCGAAGGCCCTGGCGCGTGAAAATGAGGTGACGCAACATGTGTAGCCCCACCGGTACGCTCATTCCCCAGCCCGCCCGCATTATGCACATTGAAGCCAACACTGCGGATACGAAAACCTTCCGCGTGGTAAGCGCGAATGGCGGGAAAGCCTTCCCCCATATGCCGGGCCAGTGCGCCATGCTGGGCATTCCAGGGGTGGGCGAGGCCATGTTTTCCATTTCCTCTTCCCCTACGAATACCGATTTTTACGAGTTTAGCATCAAGGCCGTGGGAAGGCTGACCCATCATTTGCACGCGATGCCGCCGGATTCCCCCCTTACCCTGCGCGGCCCCTACGGCACGCCCTTCCCGGTGGCGGATGTGCTGAAAAACCGGGACTTGTTGTTCATTGCCGGGGGCATTGGCTTGGCACCCCTGCGCTCGGTGATAAAATATGTCTTTGACAATCGGGCGGAGTATGGCGCGGTGGATATCGTATATGGGGCGCGTTCCGCCGGGGATTTGGTCTTCCGGGAAGAGGTATTGACCGAGTGGCCCACCCGCCCCGATACCCGTGTCCATGTCACCGTTGACCGCGCCACCGGGGACTGGCGTGGCCATGTGGGCTTTGTCCCCGGTTATATAAAGGAATTGTGCTTTACACCGGGGGAAGGGGAACGGGAGAAAATCGCCCTTATCTGCGGCCCGCCGGTGATGATTAAATATGCCTTGGCGACTTTGCTGGAGATGGGATTTTCCAAGACCCGGATATACACCACTTTGGAAATGCGCATGAAATGCGGCATCGGCAAATGCGGCCGTTGCAACATCGGCCATAAATATGTGTGCGTGGACGGACCCGTTTTCCGTTGCGACGCTTTGGACGAACTACCGGAGGAGTATTAGCCATGAATGATAAAATACCCGTTTTCTTCGACGGCAAAGCCTACGTTGTGCCGGGGGATTTGACGATTATGACCGCCATGGAATACGCGGGCTTCCGGCTTGTTCGGGGGTGCGGTTGCCGCCATGGCTTTTGCGGGGCGTGCGGCACCATTTTTCGCGTAAAAGGGGAGAACAAGGTGCATTTCGCCCTGGCCTGTCAGACCCAGGTGCAGGAGAATATGTACGTGGCCACACTGCCCTTCTTCCCCTTGAACCGCAGGGATTATCAATTGGAAGAACTCACCGCCGACCATACGGTGATGATGCGCCTCTTCCCGGAGATTTTTGGCTGTATCGCTTGCAACTCCTGTACCAAGAGCTGTTCCCGGGAGCTGAATGTGATGCAATACATCGCCTACGCCAAGCGCAACGATTTGGCCGCCTGTGCCAAGGAATCCTTCGATTGCGTGGGGTGCGGCATATGCAGTGCCCGTTGCCCGGCGGATATCTCCCACCCGCTGGTGGGCTTGCTTGCGCGAAGAATCAAGGGTAAATACTTGAGCCCACCTTCCGCCCACAACAAGAAACGGGTGGAGGAAATCGCCACCGGCCAGCACGACGCGCCTATGGCGGAGGTCATGGGGCTCTCCAAAGCCGAAATCACACAGCACTACAACACGCGGGAAATTGAGGTGTAACTATGTACCAGCAATTACAGGATTCCATAAAGAAAATCGAGGCCGCCCGGGCCAACGCCGCGCCGCCGCGTATGGGTGCCGAGGAGAAACAGGCGTTGCTGGAAGCCTACCACCCCGATTATCAGGCCACCTCCTTTTCCACATTGCAAATCGGCCCCGACGCCGGGGAGAAGGCTCCGGTGGAGCTGGCGGAGATGCTCCATTCCAACAGCCGCGCGCTGGGCAAAGTCTTTGACCTGAGTTGCCCCGACTATGACGCCGACGTACTCATCATCGGCGGCGGCGGGGCGGGTGCCTCTGCGGCCATTGAAGCCCACCATGCCGGGGCGCGGGTGGCCATCGTCACGAAACTGCGCATGGGGGACGCCAACTCCATGATGGCGGAGGGGGGCATTCAGGCGGCGGACAAGGAAAACGATTCCCCCGCCCAGCACTACCTTGACGCCTATGGGGGCGGCCACTACGCGGCGAAGCCGGAGCTACTTAAACGATTAGTACTTGATGGCCCCCAGGCCATTGATTGGCTCTCCGGCCTGGGCGTACTCTTTGACAAGGAAGCAGACGGCACCATGGTGACGACCCATGGCGGCGGCACCTCCCGCAAGCGGATGCACGCCTGTGCCGACTATACCGGGGCGGAAATCACCCGGGTATTGCGGGACGAGGTGCGTTGCCTGGGTATCCCCATCATCGAATATACCGCCGCCATCGAGCTCATCATGGACGAAAAGGGCCAGGTATGGGGCGCGTTGCTCATGGATATGCTCAATGAAAAATACTTGATAGCCCGTGCGAAGACCGTTATCCTAGCCACGGGAGGCGCGGGACGGATGCACTACAACGGCTTCCCCACCTCCAACCACTACGGTGCCACCGCCGACGGCTTGGTGCTGGCCTATCGCGCCGGCGCGAAGCTCCTTTACCAGGACGCCTTGCAGTACCACCCCACGGGGGTGGCCTATCCCGCCCAGCTTTTCGGCGCGTTGGTAACGGAAAAAGTACGCGCTTTAGGCGCGGGCTTGTTTGATATGGAGGGGGAAGCCTTCGTCCATCCCCTGGAAACCCGGGATGTGGTTTCCGCCGCCATCATGCGGGCCTGCGGCAACGGCGGGAAGGCTGTGTGGCTGGATTCCCCCAATATCGACTTCCTCCACGGGGCGGGTCACATCGAAAAGCATCTCCCCGGGATGCTCCGTATGTTTCTCAACTACGATATCGACATGCGCAAGGTGCCCATTCTGGTGTACCCGACATTGCACTATCAAAACGGCGGCATCGACATCACCCCCGGCGGCCACACCCCGGAAATCCCCAACCTCTTCGTCGCCGGGGAAGCGGTGGGCGGCATCCACGGCCGCAACCGCCTGATGGGCAACTCCCTCCTGGATGTCATCGTCTTCGGCCGCTTGACAGGGAAAAACGCCGCGAAAAAAGCCCCGGAAATCACGCAGGGCACACCAACCCTGCAACATGTGGAAGCCTATGCCCAGGCATTAAAAGAGGCGGGAATCTCCACAGGCAAAACGTCACCGCTGTTGCTCCCGGAATATACCCCGAAACCGTAAAAAAAACGCCGACATCAACGCGCCGCATTCTTCCGCCAGCACCCCGGAAATCACTTCCGGGCGGTGGTTGAAGCGCGGCTCGTTTAATATGTTCAAAATACTGCCCGCGCAACCGGCCTTGGGGTTTTTCGCGCCGAACACCACAGTGGGGATGCGGGCCTGGAGGATGGCCCCGGCGCACATGGGGCAGGGCTCGATGGTGACATAGAGGGCGCAATCCTCCAGCCGCCAATCGCCGATGCTTTCACAGGCTTGGTGGATGGCGGCGATTTCCGCGTGGGCCAAAGCGTTCTTGCGGGTATCGCGCTCGTTGGCGGCGCGGACGATGATTTCCCCACCCCGCACGATGACACAGCCGATGGGGACCTCGTTGTTTTCGTAGGCTTTGCGGGCTTGCGCCAGGGCCTCTTGCATGTAGCATTCGTGGGTCATGGATGAGGAACATCTCCTGTTTGGAAGTTGCTCGCCACGGCGTGGGCGTTGCGGCGCAGGATGTCCGCGCCCCGCCACAGCATGGCGGTATGGCCGTATTCCCGGGTAAAATCCCCATCGGTCATGGAAAGCCAATGGGCCGGATGTACCCATGTTTTATCACGTGCCGGGTTGAAAGGGCAAGCGTCCTGGCAAATGTCACAGCCGTAGAGCTGGTTGCCAAGGCAGGTTGCTTCCTCGGGGTTGAGGGAATCCTTCTGCGTGAGGTAGGAGATGCAACGCCCCGCGTCCAGCCCACCTTCGGGTGAAAGGGCACCCGTCGGGCAAGCATCGACGCAACGGCGGCAATCCGGGGGACACGCGCTGGCAACGCCGGTGCCGCGAGGGGTCTGGTTTTCCGGGGGGGCTTCAAGGGGTATATCCGTCAACAGGCACCCGATATGAAACCGGGAGCCAAATGCCTTCGAAATCACCAATCCATGCCGCCCATAGTGCCCAAGACCCGCCCGAAGTGCCAGGGCGCGTTCATCCAAGCCGGGGCTGTCCACCAGAAGCTTATATTTGAAATCGTGGTGTTTTCGCAATTCCTCCACCAGCTCAAGCAAAATACCTTTAACGCGTACATGATAATCCGGGAACTGCCCCAAGGTGGACAGCTCCCCATAGAATCCTTCAGTGAAACTGGTTTGCTGTATTTCATCGCCTTTATTCTCCCCGTACCCGCACCCCACCACAACGATGCTCCGCGCCCCCGGCAAAGTCGCCGCCGGGCTTGTCCGTTTTTCCCAATCCCGGCTGACGAACGGCACAAAGCCCGTGGCTTCGCAAAGCGCACGGGCAAGGGGTTGTGCGTCGCACACGCCGGCGATTATGCCGTGGCGTGCCGCAAATTGTTCAATTATCCCCGGGTCTAAGCAGGGCATTCAACACGCTCAGCACCAAAGCCGCGAAGAAGGCGGTGAAGAAATTCGAAATCTCAAAGCCGGGCACAATCCACGAGGCGAGATACAGGGAAAACCCGTTAATCACCAAGGAGAACAGCCCCAAGGTCAAAATCGTAATCGGCAGTGAAATGAGGTGCAGGAGGGGCTTCACCACCAGATTGACCAGCCCCAGCACCGCCGCGGCGACGAGGGCGGTTACAACCCCCTCAATATGGAACCCGGGGAAAATCAAGGTCAAAATATACAAGCAGACCGCACCGATTATCCATTTTAACAGCATCACAAACCTCCATATTTTCGTTGTACAACAGTATATACGAAATATGGGAAATTATGACTGCAAATATACCGTGCTCAACTGGGTAAGGGGTCGTCGCCGGTGATGAGGCGTTTCATGGTTCAACGCAAAAATTCCCTTGCCTCGACAATTAAATAGTGTTATATTGCGGATGCGTAATATATAAAACGAAGGGAGAGGCTATGTCACTAAAACATGGGTTGCTCGGTTTACTGAGCTTAAAGCCATATACAGGTTATGACTTGAATAGAGAGTTCGCGCAATCGCTCAAATATATCTGGCAGACCAAAACCACCCAAATTTATGTCGAACTGAAAAACATGGAGCAACGGGGTTGGCTTGTGAGTGAACAAGTAATTCAAAACGACAAGCCCAACAAGCGGGTCTACACCATCACAGAAGAAGGTAGCGCGGAGTTCCTTAATTGGCTGGCTATGCCCGATGAAGATGTTAAAGACGCGCTTACTGCAAGAAACGCATTTTTACTGCGGGTGCTTTTTGCGGGGAACACGAGCAAGGAGCAAGCCATTAAACTATTGGAATCATTCCGCGAGGTATGCGTAGCGCGAAGCACAGCGCATAAAGGTATTCGAGATGTAATTGCAAATGATGAGGCAGAAGAAATGCCCCCGCAACATATATGTTATTACAATTTGGTGGCTCGGCACGGTGAAATGATGAACAAAACACGACTTGAATGGATAGAAGAAGCGATACAGACAATAAAGGAGGCGCATTAAATTGAGTGCAGTTTTAGAAGTGAGCAATCTTAACAAGCAATATAAAAATTCAGATATTTGTAAGTAATAAATAAAATATTTAGGAGGTAAGGGGTATGTTAAAAAAATTATTGCAAGGCATCGAAGAGGGCATCGCATGGGAAAAGCAACAGGTACAAAAATTTATTGGTGGAGCGGTTAATTTCGCCCTGGATGGAAGAGAAGCGGCATTGCGCGAAATTAAATGCCTCAAATGCAACGAAGTAAACACCGTAGATTCTAAATACTGCGGTGCTTGCGGGGCGAGTTTTATAAACAAAATCAAATTAAACGAAGGCGTTACATGTGCATGTGGCTTTATGAATGTGAAAGGGCAAAAATTTTGTTCTGAGTGCGGTGCCAGCCAAGACCAGCATTAAAAAAGCCTGGTTACGCATTAAACAATTCTACGCTTGCTCCCGTACAAAAGCAACGCCACTGCGAAGAGCACCAGCGCAAGCATGGAAAGCCAGTATTGCGCTGTCATCGTGCCGTAGGAGATGAGTTGCTCCAGCCCCCGCGCCGCCCAGTGCGGCGGGAAAATCGCGCCGATATTGCGCAACGCGGCGGGCATTACGCTTTGCGGTATCATCAGGCCGCCCACCATACCCATGAGCATGACAATGAGGGTAAAGGCCACCAAGCTGGCTTCCTTGTCTTTGAAAAGAACCGCCCACACGAAGGAAAGCCCAATCATGGTTGCCGAAAGCAAGATAAAACACAGCACCACCGCCCCCGCAAAGGGCAGTGTCCAGTCATGTAGCGCGATGCCCAGCGCACCCAATATGCCCGTAAGCACCACCATGGGCACCAGCCCGGCAAAGAAATTTTGCACCAGATAGGTGCGGAAGGTAATGGGCCCCGCCAGAATGCGTAGGGTGACGCCGTCAATTTTGTCCCCCTGGATGCCCCCCGCCATCATAAACGCGCCGAACATGAGCAAAAACGCCAGCATAAAGAACCCGCGTCCGCCATCCATATTATACCCGTCGGGCATGGCTATGATAAAAACAAGGGGCAGTACACCGTTGGCCACCAGCGAGGCGGGCTTCATCAGGCCCCGCCGCAGGGCGTATTTGAATATGGTCATACCGCTTTCCTCCTGCTCACCAGCACTACGATGACGGCCAGCACCGCGGCGAAGGCCGCCAGCAGGCCCAGGTTCATGAGCGCGCCCGGCATACCCCGCGTGAAGCTATGCTGTTGGTTGAAGAAAAACTGTGTCATCATTTCCGATGCTTCGTCCGAGGAATAGATAATGGCGCGGAAGGCCCATGCCAGCGGCGTAAAATATTGCCCGAAGGTTTGCACCGGCGTGGGGAAATCCGCCATAATCATGATGCCCTGGGGTATGGCCATGCCAAAGGTGAACACCGTGCCCAGCGTATTCGCCACCGCCAGGCTTTTAAATAGGTAGAAGAACAGCGTACCCATCAGCATGGCGATGATGCCCACCAAGGCCAGCACCGCAACGGGCACCCATGGCGTGAACATGTAGCCCCCCATGACGAAGCCCCCCGCGATAATCAACAGCCCCGACAGCAAGGCAAATACATAGTGCCCGAACATACAGCCAAAGACAAATTTCACCGGGGGCACCGGGGCGGCCAGCAACCGCCAGCGCATATCCCGCCGTATATCCACATGTAGCGGGTCAACCACCAGCAAAATGCCCATGAACTGGAACATTATCAAATTCATAAACACGTTCACGGAAACGACTAAGTCCCGCCCGTTGGCCATAACCGCCGCGCCTTGAAATTCATCGGCGGCATACTGGTTGACTAATGTGGTAATCAGCACCATCACCAACGGGGCCACGATGTAAATGGCGATACCCAGCGGCTCTTTCAGGGCGCGCTTTGTATAGTGCATAAAAATGGTCATGGCTATTCCTCCCCATCCCGCAGGCAACGCCCGGTCAATGTCAGGAACACATCCTCCAGGTTGGGCTTCGCCGCTGTAATGTTGGCAATACCGCCGTGATGCATGGCAATTTCCATGATGCGGTTTACGTTCGCGCTTTCCGCGCTGGAAATGATTACATAGTCGTTGCCGTTTACGTCCACGCTCTTTACGCCGGAAATGGCCTTGATGCCATCGGTGAGGGCGGGGGAAGGGCTGTTCGCCGTCATGCGGATGGTGTCCTCGTGCTGGATTTTGCCCACCAGCTCGTCCTTGGTGCCCTCGGCAATCACCTTGCCCGAGTCCATGATGGCGATGCGGTTGCACACCGCCTCTACCTCCTCCATGTAGTGGGTGGTGTAAATCACCGTGGTGCCCTCGGCGGCAATGGTACGCACCGATTCCAGGATGTGGTTGCGGGATTGGGGGTCGATGCCCACGGTGGGCTCATCCATAATCAACAGCTTGGGCCGGTGCACCAAGGCACAGCCGATGTTCAGGCGGCGTTGCATCCCGCCGGAGAAGGTCTTGGGGCGTTTCTTCGCCCGGTCGGTAAGACCGATGAACGCCAGCACGCGATTGACATTGGATTCCAGCTCACTGCCCCGCAAGCCATATAGCTGGCCGAAATAACGCAAATTCTCTATGGCATTCAGGTCTTGGAACACGGTGATTTCCTGGGTGACGATGCCCATTGCGCGTTTAACCTCCAGATTATTCACGTGCTGTGCCTGGCCGAAGACCCGTATCTCCCCCGAGTCAAAGCCCATCAGGCCGCACAGCGTGCGGATGGCCGTGGTCTTGCCCGCGCCGTTGGGCCCCAGCAAACCCAAAATCTCCCCCTGGGCCACATTCAAATCCAAATGGTCCAAAGCCATGGTGTTGCCATAACGTTTCACCACGTTTTTCATGGTTGCAAGCATACAAAATTCCTCTCTCTCTGCTTATTGTCCTCGTTGGCGGGGTAATTATCCCGCAAAGTGGCAGAGGTGTAAAGGGACGTGTGTAATGGGTTTTGCGCGGATATGATATTTATACTATACTGCCGCCATTATCGCAGTCCCGGAAGGCATGAAAAAGCCGTGAAGCACAAAAAAGTAAAGCGAAAAATAAAAAAAACGCGTCGTTCGGCACAGCCTCCGGCACAATCTCCGGCACAGCAAAGCAACCCCTTTAGCTGGAAGGCACTGGGGAAGAAATTGATGTTTTGTATCGGCGTTTTGGCCACGGTGGCAACCATCGTGGGCGTTGTGTTCCAGTTAGCGGACAGAAACAGGGGCGAAAGCATTACATATCACAACCATAGCTTTATCATAGGCATAATTATGGCCCCCGTTGAGGAAACGGTGACACGTACCTACCATCCCCATGATGCCGCCTTCAATGCCGCGTTGTCCTTATATGCCATAGCAGACTTCGAGGCCGCGTGGCAACAAATGGAAATGTCCTTGCAGACAATACAGGAACGGGGGCGGGCCTACGCCTCGGTGGGGTTGCAAGAGGCCCGGAGGGCCGCCTTTTATGAACATTTGCTGGATATACATATCATGCTCACACGCATTGCATTGCGGCTGAACAATCCGCAACAGGCCAGGGTTCACGCTTTTACCGCCTTCTCGGTGCTGGAGGAGGGGGGTATTGCCGTGTCCCCCTGGGTAAGGGCCAATTTGCATCATGGCTTGGGGGTGGCGCATTTTAATCTTAGGCAGTATCCCCTGGCACTGGCAGAAGCACACCACGCGGTGGCGGTTCTTGAAGGCTCCGGTCTTTCCCCCTTCGACAGCCGCGATTCCGTTATGGCCACGGCACTGACTTTGCTGGGAAACAGCTACCAGATGCAGTTGTTCACCGGTGCGGCGGGCATGGACCCTTATGAAATGTTCAACCGTGCCCGCATCCATTATGAAATGGCATTGCTCAACTTTGTCCCCGCACGAAACCGCCCTGCCTTGGCACTGGAAATAAACCAGGACATTTTCATGGCGCGGCTATCCCCTGCAACGGAGGGTGTGATTTATGTAGCACCGTCGGTATTGCTTAGCCCTTCGGCTTTATATGACGACCTTACAGGCAGTGAAGCCGCTATAATCAGCACGGCCTACGCCAACCTTTCCCAGCTGTACGCGCTTTTCTCCGGCAAAATGACCCCCCCGGAGCATGAGGCCGTATTTTTCAAGGCCATGAGTGCGATTACCCTTGCGGAATTTGCCTTGTATCTGAAAGCGGATATCCCAACGGCCATGCGGGGGAACCTTTTGGGTGCCTATGGGAATTATTTTATCGCCGTCACAGCCGCGCTGGCGGCTACCAGCCACCACCTGGCAGACCATACCGATATTATTTTGTCAGCCGTGGAGGAAAACGCCTTAAAGCACATACACGACGCCATCCACCTTGCCGGGGCGTTGAATATGCGAAGCTCCACGTCATTTTCCAGGGTGCTGTTCCAAGCGGGGCAGGTGCTTTCCCTGACCCAAAACCCGGAGGCCGGGTTGATGCTGTTGCTCGAAGCCTATGTAATCATGGAAAACGCAAGCCAGGCCGCCGATGTTGAGCTTCATGTCCTTCGGAATGCCTATTATAGCTTGCACGGGGAAACGGGCGTGAGCTTTGAAATGTGGCTGGAGCGCGAGCCGTAGAATGTAATTTGAACGGCTATGTCTCACAAACAAAACACGGCATGAAATGTTGCGACATTAAAAATCCATTGTTCTATAATATAGTTGAATAAACGGAAAACGGGCTACCCCTTGCGGTCTTTTGCCGCAATCCTGCGTCAGCACCTCCTCGCGTGCCGCCAGCACGCTTCGTTGGCACTTCCTTGTCTTGCGTCAAAATCCTCGCAAGGGGTAGCCCGTTTTCCGTTTATTCAACTATAAGGTTGAAGGAGGTGATGAAATGGATTGGCTTTCGCGAATGAATGCGGCGATATCATACATCGAAGAAAACTTGGATGGCTTTATAGACCATGACAAGTTGGCAAAAATTACTTGCTGTTCGGCGCATAACTTTTACAGGATGTTCTCTTTTATTACGGATACATCGCTTTCTGAATATATCCGAAGAAGGAGATTGACATTGGCGGCTCTTGACTTGCAAAACAGCCAAATCAAGGTTGTGGACTTGGCGTTAAAATATAGTTATGATTCGCCAATTTCCTTTGCCAGAGCGTTCCAAGCCTTACATGGCGTTACGCCAACGCAGGCAAGAACGGATGGCGTGATGCTTAAAGCCTATCCAAAAATCACTTTCCAAATTTCAATCAAAGGAGAGAAGGAAATGGATTATCGCATTGAAAACAAAGGGGCTTTTCAAGTCTTTGGTATTGAAGAAATTTTTGGTACAGAGGCTGTTATGATGGACGGACACAAAGATGACCCATCTATAAGAAAACCCGCAGATTTATGGCAAGATTGCCATGCAAATGGAGCGTATGAAAAACTTGATGCAGTGGCAGGCGATTTGCCAGCCTTTATAAATCAAGAACTATGCAAAGTACATGCCGTTTGTGATTACCGGGAAACACAGAAGGACACATTCCCATATATGTTATGCGCCTTCTGTACACAAAACAGCAAAACGGATGGATATACCATTGTGGATATTCCTGCACATACATGGGCGATATTTCCAACAGAAAAATTCGCGTGGGATGATTGCTCGTCTGTTTTAGGCTCATTGTACAAACGAATTTTCTCTGAATGGTTGCCGACATCAAATTATGAACAAGTGGGTAGCTTGGATATGGAGCTATACGGCGGCGATGACGAGTACGGTTATGTTGAAATTTGGCTAGCGGTGCAGAAAATTCATCCCCACCTTCACTGACCGTCCCCGCAGATAGTCCCCTGCGGGCATTCGTTTGCCGCCCTGGCCCTGCAATGCCGTGGCCAGTACCGCGCCGTCGGCGGTGCGGATTTTCAGTCCGGCATTGTCCGCGCAAAGCACGGTGCCCGGGGGCTTTTCCGTTTCCCGGGGCAAAAGCGCGGCAGGGTGGATGCGCCAGATTTTCAGGGGCGTTTCTTCATGTATAGTGTAGGCCCCCGGCCAGGGGTCCAGGGCGCGGACTTGGTTGATAATGGTAGCGGAGGGGCTGTCCCAGTGGATGAGCCCATCGGTTTTATGGATGATGGGTGCGTGGGAGGCTTGGGCATGGTTTTGGGGCGTGGGCACAAGGGCACCCTTTTCCAGGGCGGACAGGGCGGCGATGATACATTCCGCGCCCAGGGCCGCCATCCGGTCGTGGAGGCTGGGGAAATGCTCATCCGCCCCGATGGAAAGCTCCCGCTGGTAAAGGATGTCCCCCGTGTCCAGCCCTTCGGCCATTTGCATAATGGTGATGCCTGTGGTGGCGTCGCCGTTAAGCAGGGCCGCGTGGATGGGGGAGGCCCCCCGGTATCTGGGCAACACCGAGGCGTGGATATTGACGCAACCCAGCCGGGGCATTTCCAGCACCGCCTTGGGCAGTAGCAAGCCATAGGCCGCAACAATAAAAATATCCGCGCCCAAGGAACGTAAGCGGTCGCGGACTTCACGGGGGGACTGTGGCTTATGGCTGTCCCCTTTTTTTATGAACAGTGTTTCCGGCTGAAGTACTTCAATGCCCGCCTGTACCGCCAGTTCCTTTACCGGGGAAGGGGTGATTTTTTTCCCCCGCCCGGCGGGGCGGTCGGGCTGGGTGCATACGGCTGTGACTTCATGATGGCGCAACAGCGCGGCCAAGGCGGGCACGGCGAAGGCGGGGGTGCCCATAAAGACCAGCTTCACCGGCGCAGTCTTCTTTCCCGGCGGTTGCGGTGCATTTTGCGGCGGGCGGCGGCTTGCTCGTTGGTGATGAACTGCACGTTGGTTGCCGTTTCCAGGAATAATTTGCCTTCCAGGTGGTCCAGCTCATGGCAGATGGCCGAGGCCAGAAACTCGTCGGCGTGAATCGTATATTCCTCGCCGTGGCGGTTCTGCGCCTTGACTGTTACCTCGAAGGGCCGCTCAATGTCCCCGGAACGCCCCGGTACGGAGAGGCAAGCCTCGTTGCTCACCTGGGTGCCGTCGGTTTCCAGTATCTCCGGGTTTATCAATTCGTATAGCGCATCGTCAAACTCCACCACCACGATACGTTTAAGTACACCCACCTGGGGGGCGGCAAGGCCCACCGCATCCTTGGCGCGCATGGTTTCCAGCATATCGTCCAGCAAATCGTGCATGGACGGAGTAATGGTAGTCACGGTTCGTGCTTTTTTGTTCAGCATCTCGTCGCCCTGCAAGCGAATCTGTCTTATTGCCATCATCTCACTCCATCAAGGCCGGGTTCAGGGACAGATGCACCGTGATTCCGGCGAGGGGGTCATTCTCCCGCAATTTCTTTATACAATATAACACAAATTGCTTCAGTGGTTCTTCTTCTTCGCATTTTACAAGCAATTTCCAGCGGAATTGCGATTTTATCTTGGAAACAAAGGCCGGTGAAATCCCCATCAGCGCGAAGCGGCCCTTTTTATTGCAATATACCATAATGGCTTGTAATTTGTGCAAGGCGGCGATGACTTCCCTTTCTCCGGGCCCGGAGAGCATTATACTAAAAATGTGGGAAAAGGGGGGATAGTTCATGGTGCGGCGCAGTTCGATTTCATGGGCGTAGAAGTCCTCGTAGTGCCCCTGGCGGGAAAAGGCCAGCGCATAGTGCTCCGGGTTGTAGCTCTGCAAAAAAACCCGCCCCGGATGCCGCGCCCGGCCCGCCCGCCCCGCCACCTGGGTAAGCAGCTGAAAGGTATGCTCCCCCGCCCGGAAATCACCGGAAAACAAGGACAAATCCGCCGCGACTACCCCCACCAGCACCACCTGGGGGAAATCCAGCCCCTTGGCCACCATTTGCGTACCGATGAGCACCTGCGCCGCCCCCCGCCGGAAGGCGGCCAAGATATCGGCGTGGCTGTGCTTGCCCTTGGTGGTGTCCATGTCCATGCGCAAAGTGGCCGTACCGGGGAAAAGCCGGGCCACCTCGGCCTCCACCTGTTGCGTCCCCACCCCAAAGCGGCGCAAATGGGCGGATTTGCACTCCGGGCAAAGGGAGGGCAAGGGCATACCCTGGCCGCAGTAGTGGCACAGCAAGGCCGCCGTGTTGGCGTGATAGGTATAGTTCACCCGGCACCGGTCGCAGGAGAGCACCCCCCCGCATCGCCGGCAGGACACAAAGGTGGAATACCCCCGCCGGTTCAAAAACAAGATGGCCTGCCGCCCCATTTGCAAAGTCTCGCCCAAGGCGCGGGCAAAATCCCCGGCGAACAAAGACGTGTTCCCCCGTGCCAGCTCCCGCCGCATGTCGATGATATGTACCTGGGGGAAGGTGAGGTTTATGCGGTGGGGGAGCTTTAATAAAGTGTATTCCCCTTTTTCCGTGGCACGCAGATAGCTTTCCGTGGAGGGGGTGGCCGAACCCATCACCACCACGGCCCCCGCCAGCTCTGCCCGCTTCAACGCCACCGCCCGTGCGTCATATTTCGGCGAGGTCTCCGAATGGTAGGTATGCTCGTGCTCCTCGTCTATCACAATCAGCCCCACCCGAGCAAAGGGCGCGAACACCGCACTTCGCGGGCCGATAACCAGCTGTATCTCCCCTTCGATGGCTTGCTTCCAGATGGCGAAACGCTCCCCCGGGGTGAGCCGGCTGTGGGTCACTGCCACCGCGTCGCCAAACCGGGCGGTGAATAAATCCACCGTCTGGGGGGTGAGGGCGATTTCCGGCACCAGCACAATGGCCTGATATCCCGCCTTCAGCACCCGGGCGATGGCATGGAGATACACCTCGGTTTTCCCACTGCCCGTAACCCCGTGCAATAAAAAAGCGGCTCCCGCTGCTTTTTTTTCCATGGCCAAGGTTATTTTTTTTACCGCCGCTTCCTGGGCCTGGGTCAATGTCACCTTGGCACAGGATGCATCCATTTGCTTTTTTTTTGCCCGCGTACCGGGGAAGGGCTTGCCGGTTTTGGCCGTGGGTGCCACACAGCGTATGCAGGAAATCAAGGTGGTATAATACTTTTGGCGCATCCACTGGGCCAAAGCCAGGGTCTCTTCCGTCAGCACGCAAAAGGCGTCGGGCAACGCGGCGATGGCCTTTAATTTTTCCGGGTCACTGTCCGTTTCGCCGGCCAGGGCGATGATATACCCCGTAGTGGGCGTGTTCCCCTTACCAAAGGGCACAACGCAACGCATCCCCACCAAGATGTTTTCCTCCAGCTCGGCGGGGATTATATAGTCAAATAAAAAATCCAGCTCGCTGTGCTTTGAATCTATGCACACCTTGGCATAACGCCCAATCATGACTCCGTGAACAATTCTCCCTCGTCGTCATCACCCTCGCTGGCTTCCGCTTCATCGGTGTAGCGTTCAAAGTTTTCTTTCTCTTCGGTCAGCTCCGCGTCGGCATAGGGCTCATGGAAATTGTCGTCTTCCTCGTACAGGTCAAATTTCCCGGCTTCATAGCTGTCCTTGAGCTCCTCGCGCAAATCGTCCTTGGAAACGGCGGAAATACTGCGGGTCTTGTACTGGTCCTTCAGCATACGCTCGTAGGTGCCGTCCAGTATTTCGTCGGTAACGGTGAGCAATAATTTGCCCTCAATCATTTCCTTGACGGCAATGCTTACGGCACGGTCTGTGGGGGCATAGGTGAGGGGGTTTGCGCCGTCGATAATTTGGCGCGCGCGTTTGGCCGCCGCCAGCACGATGGTGTAGCGGCTGGTGATTTTAGAGCTCATCAGTTCGTTGGTGTTGATGGTTTCCATGAGTTCGGAATAAGAGGGTCTAAGCATGTGAAAACTCCTTTGGATTTTATATGAAGAAATGGGTGATTTGCTGTTGGCAACGGCGGGGGCGCAGACGTTCCGCGTCTACGATGGCGTCGATTTTGGCTACGGCGCAGTCCACCTCGTCGTTGATAATCAAATAATCGTACTCGTTGATTAGGGGTACTTCCTCCAGGGCCCGCTTCAGGCGGGCATCTATGGTTACGGCATCCTCGGTGGCGCGCTTGACCAAGCGGTTGGACAGCTCGTGCAAGGTGGGCGGCATCAGGAAAATCAATACCGCGTCGGGAAATTTCCCACGCACCTGCAACGCGCCCTGTATCTCGATTTCCAAGACCACCACCTTGCCTTCGGCGATTTGCTTCTCCACATAGTGGCGCGGCGTGCCGTAATTATGCCCAACGAACAGCGCGTGCTCCAGCAATTCGTTTTCTTGCCGCATCCGGGTAAATTCCTCCGGCGTGGTGAAAAAATAATCCTGCCCGTCCTCCTCGCCCGCACGCGGCGCGCGCGTGGTGACGGAAATGGAACGGGCGTAGCCCTTGGCGGTATCCAGTTGCTTTACCACCGTTCCCTTGCCCGAGCCCGACGGCCCGGATATGATGACCAACAGCCCCTGCATGGATAGCGGCGGTTACTCGCCGTCGGAAGGCGCACCGGAGATAGGCGAGGCACCGTCCGCAGGCGGGTCGAAGCGGTTGGCAATGGTTTCCGGCTGAAGCGCGCTAAGCACAAGATGGCTGGAATCGGTAAAAATCACCGCCCTCGTCTTGCGCCCCTGGGTGGCGTCGATAAGCATTTGCTTGTCGCGGGCCTCGGTAATGGAACGCTTGACGGGAAGGGAATCGTTGCCTACGATGGCCACCACCCGTTCGGCGGGCACGGTGTTGCCAAAGCCCACGTTGATTAGCTTGAAATGCATGAATCATTCCCCCATATCACTCTATATTCTGCACCTGCTCGCGTATTTTTTCTATTTCGCTCTTGAGCTCTATCACCTGCTTGGCCAGCTCCGGGTCCGTGGATTTGGAGCCGATGGTGTTGGCCTCGCGGTTGAGCTCCTGCACCAGAAAATCCAGCTTGCGGCCAATGGGCACCTTTTCCGCCAATATATCATCCAATTGGGCCAAATGGCTGGAAAGGCGGGTCAGCTCCTCGTCAATGGAGCTTCGGTCGGCAAGGAGGGCGATTTCCGTAAGGAAGCGGCTCTCGGCGATTTCCACCGGCGCGGAGGATTCCTTTAATTTTTCCACCATTTCCGTCAGTCTTTCCCGCAGTCTTTCCCCGTGCTCGGCCACGGCCACGGGGGCGCGCTGGGCAATCTGCCCGGTCAGCTCGCGGATACGGCCTTGCTTTGTGCGGATATCGGCTACCAAAGCCTCCCCCTCGGCTTGGCGCATGGCGTTGAAGCGGGTAAGGGCCTCCTCCAGCGCGAAGGACAAGGTTTCCCAGAACTCAATTTGCGTGGCTTCGTCGTTGTGGGCGGATTCGAATTTGTCAAAGGAAACCACGTCGGGGTTCCGGGCCAGCAGTTCCAGCTCGGTGTTACTGCCGATGGTGGTGTTTTTATCCGAGGGGCTGCGGGACCAGGAATATCGCTCCCGCAACGCCTCCAGCACCCGGGCATAGGAATCCGCGAAGGCCCAGTTTACCTTGGCGGAAATATCGCGCTCTGTGTAGGAATCGAAGCCCACCCACACCTCCACCTTGCCCCGCGAAATGTCAGCCCCCAGGCGTTTGCGTATTTTATCCTCGAAGGCATGTAAAAAACGGGGAAGACGAATGGAATAATCCCCGTAGCGATGGTTTACCGATTTAATTTCCACTTTGAAGCGGCGGTCATAGCGCAGACATTCCCCCCGGCCGAATCCGGTCATGCTTTTGGGCATAGGGTGCTCCTTTTGCGAAGAATCGCTAGTAATAGAATTTCCCACGCGGCGTGGAACGCCAGCGGTGATAATTCCGGGCGCGGCGGCTCACAACGATGGCGATGCTCATGCCGAGAATCCCGAACAATATTCCCAGGGAGCCAAACCAGTAAGGCAAGGCGGCGCGGGAAAAAATCGCCCCCAGGTAGCGGGCGATGAAAAAGTCCATGTCGTTGTCAAAGGTACGCTCCAGCACGGCGTGGGCGGTGTAGAGGTTGGTGGTGAAAATCGTTTCGCCGTTGATTTTATAAGCGACGGTCCCCACAATATCCCCCGTTTCGAAGCCGCCCTCGGGGATAAGGATGCGCGTTTCACCGTCCTCTTCCATAAGAAAGGCAGGGCCGTATGTAACAATACGCTCGATGCTTGCAAATTCCTCATGGCTGAGCAAAACGGTATATGTCCCCTGGGAAACCACGGTGAGCACGCCGTCATCCTCCAGGCGCGGGTTGTACAGGGGTACGGTGTGGGAGCGCGCCTCCCCGGCGGCAATATCGCGGAAGGCAAAATTATTAAACCCAAAATCCAGCAAACGCCGGGTGTCCTGCCACCGGCCGGGGCTGGCCGAGTCGAAGACTATGGATATCAAGCCCAGCCCGTTGTGATACGCCGAGGCGGCGAAGCATTCCCCGGCGGGGGTGGTGTAGCCGGTGCGCATCCCCGTGACAAAGGGGTGGCCGTGGGGGGCGTCGGGTAGCATTTGGTTGGTGTTGGTCCAGTTAAATTGCTGTACCATGGCACCGCCGGGGTAGCGGCCCTCCAGCCCGTCCCCCGAGAACAGGCGAATACCCACGATTTCCGCAAGCAGGGGTACGTCCATAAACGCCCGCGAAACCCGCGCCAGGTCATAGGCGGTGGTAAAATGCCTGGTATCGTGTAGCCCATAGGGGTTGGTGAAGCGCGTATCCAAGGCACCCAGCTCCCGGGCCTTGTCGTTTAGCAAATTGGAGAAGGGGCCTTTCGCGTCTTCCATATAGTTCAGATTGAGCCGGTTGTTTCGCACCTGTATCGTATGCAGAGCCAGCACCCGCGCGGCTTCATTGCCACTGCGTATCAGCAGGGATTTAAGCAACATCCGCACGGTGATATGCTCGCCCTCTTGATGCACGCCGGTGGCGTAGCCCAGGGGCATGTTGCGGATTTCCGGCCCTACAACGATAACATCGTCCGGGTCCAAATGCTCCAGCACCACCAGCGCGGTAAGCAATTTCGTCATGCTGGCGGGGTACATGCGGCGATGCATGTTGCGCTCGTAAAGCACGCGCCCCGTGGTCTGCTCCACCAGAATGGCGGCTTCGGTTTGCAAGGGAAGGGGCGGGATGGTGGCTCCCGTCAACAGCAAACATATCAGTAGGGCAAAAACGCCCAGAAATATCCTTCGCATACTACAAGTATACCAAATTTAACCGGAGCTTGGCAAATGGTTGGTTATACAATCATCGAATGCAGTTGCGGATGCTGGCCGCAATTCTTTTGGGTAAAATAGGCACAGTTTTGACATGCGTGGGTGGGGTTGCGGTGGTGAGAATGCGGGTCGGGTTGTGTGGGCCTGTATTTTTTGCAATTGTGCATGGGGGACGCCTCCTTTGTTTGTACAAGTATTCCCTGTTTTGTTTGCGTTAATGCTATAATGGCGGTAATTTCATCGGCAATTTCATTTCAGGAGGGAAATCATGCGTGATTTTTTCAGCCTTGACGGGGCCTTTAGCAAATACGGCGGGATGCTGGCGGATATGGTTATCCTGAGTTTGATGTGGATTTTATTCTGCCTGCCCTTTGTAACGGCGGGGGCGTCCACCACGGCGTTATACTATGTAAGTACGCGGCGCATTGCCGACAGGGAGGGCTATATCACCAGCGATTTTTGGTTGGCGTTCAAGAGCAATATAAAAAGAGCCACGATTATATGGATGATTATTGTCCTCATCGTTGCGGTGCTGGTCTTTAATATTTTGGCGTTGATAGACGGCGAAACCTTACAGGGCGGCATTTTTACCTTTATGTTACCGGCCCAGCTGGTGCTGCTCTTTGTTATCGCCCTGATGAGCGTGTACATCTATCCGCTGATTGCGCGCTTTGACATGGGGCTTATTCAGGTGCTAAAAAGCGCGTTTTACATGGCGGTGCGGCACTTCCTGACCACGATTACCTGCCTTATTCTATTGGTGGCGTCGTTATTTATTCTTTGGAATTTCCCGCCCATGCTGGTTGTCGCACCGGGGCTGTATGCGTGGCTGGTCTCCCATATGATAATGCGTATCTTCAAAAAATACCGCCCCGAGATGGACCGTGACCCCATGCTGGAAATCGCAGAAATCGAAGCGCGAAAAGCCGAGGAACGCCGCCGGCAGGAGCTGGGCCTAGACAGCAAGGAGGAAGAGGAAGAGGAGTAATTAATTCAATGTCAAGTATGTGCCTCCGCCCGCATAGGATATATAGTTCACAATTTTGCAAGAGAAGGTGGAGGTTCTTATGGCATATTCGCGGTTTGTTATGCCCATGGCAAGCGAAGCCACGGGCTATGAATACAAAGGAAGAAAACCCGCCGGGCGTTGCCTGCTGGAAGAACAAAACAGCGTGGGCAAGCTCACCTTGTGGGTGCAGGATTTGCGGCCGCAGGTGCGCTACGGCGTGTTCATGATTTTTGCCGACGGGGATAAATACGCGGGAATCTCCATCGGCCCCTTGACCGTGGACGAAAAAGGCAAGGCCGAAATGCGCCGCGCAATAGAGCCCCACTCCCTGCAGGGATTCACGTTGCAAGAAACGGCGGCGGTAGCGGTAATCGCCACCGGAGCCGGGCGGCTGGATGCCCCGCTGTGCGGATACCGGGGCGAAAGGGTTGCGTGGAAAAGTGGATTCTACGAAAAAACGGCGACCCAACCCGTGCCGGAAGCCCCCGCCCCGAAACCGGAAATCATCCCTGAACCGGAAGCTCCTCCCGAGATGGAAATCATCCCTGAACCGGAAGCTCCTCCCGAGCCGGAAATCATCCCCGAGCCGGAGCCCCTTCCTGAGCCGGAAATCATCCCTGAACCGGAAACTCCTCCCGAGATGGAAATCATCCCCGAGCCGGAAGCCCCTGAAATCATGGACGCCCCCGTCCCTCCCGAGTCCATTCTGACCCCGGAGGAAAAAGAAACCCTGACAGAACTTTTCGCGGAAAAAACACCGCCGGCACAAACAAATTCGTTTGTAACCGACGAAATCTTTAAGAATCTGCCCCCCATCCATCCCTTCTCCGGCGCGAGCAACACAGGCATCCAGTGGGCGCGCTTTACCCCAAAGGATAACATCCCCGCCCCCGACGACAAGCCCGATTTATTCAATGCCCCCTTCATCCGCGAAGCCTTCGAAATCTACGGCCATTTCATTTTGGGCATCATGAAGGAAGACGAAGCCACGGAATATATCATCGGAATCCCCGGCGCATTCAACGCGGAAAACCAGGCGCAGGCGGAGAAACTCGGCTTCTCTGAGTTCAAATGCTTCGAGGACATCCCGCCAGAGGACGATGCCTTCGGTTATTGGTTAATGTTTGTCGGGTGAAATCACATAAACACCCAGCCCGGTAGCCACGCCAGCCAGGTTCGCGCAAAGTCGGGGTTTATGGGCCAGCCGGACAGCACGGGGTAAAATAAAGCAAACAACGCGAATACCACGCCCGCATAGGCATAGGTAATCGCGTTTTTTTTCACATACCGCATGAAAAACCAGGTGATTAGCAGTACCACGAAAGGCACGCTGGGGAAATAATGGTAAATGAAGGTGAGCCGCCCCACCAAGGCCCAGGGCAAAAACTGCGCGGCATAGCCCACCAATAAAAATAGGGGTACGGCGGTTTTAGCCGCATTTTTTTTGATGGACAGCTCCCATACGACTGTGACCACCGCCACCCACGCCGCCACAATGCCAAACCACCACACCGCCGGGTTGCCGAAGGAGGTCATCCCGGCATTGACATAGGGGGATATCCTGTCCACATAAATCCAAATGGGCCAGAGCATCAGCGGCCAGCTCCACCAGCGCGAAGCGAAGCCATGCTCCGCCACCAGATGGGCGTGGTAGGAAAACATGTGGTATTGGTTATCCCAGGCGGCGCGGAGGCCACCCCCCTGGGCCAAAATGAAGGGGATATAGGACAGGGTGTAAATCCCCACCGGGAGGGCGATGAAGAAGCCGAAACAGGCAAAAAAGGTAATTTTCGCCAGCCGGGGATTGTGTTTGTACAAATTATATAGGGCGGGGAAGAAGAGGATGGGCAAGCCCAGCGCGCCGTAGACCCCCTGCCATTTCGAGGCGATGGCCAGCCCCGTCATGGTGCCGCACAGAGCCAGCCACACCAGGGAACGCCGGGCAAAGCCCGATTTTTCATAGGAAGGGTCGTCGCCGTAGTGCTTCACCTCCCGCACGTAGCCATACATGCAAAAATACATGGCCAGCACAAAGAAAGCCACATAGGTATCAATGGTGGCCAGCCGCGTCTGGGTAAAGCGCATGAAATCAAAGGAAAAAATAAAGGCCGCGAACAAAGCCCAGTTATTCGACTTGAACAGCAACCGGGCGAAGGCATATAAAAGGGGCACCATGAGCACGCCGAACAGCGTCCCCGGCAACCGCCACGCAAAGGGCGTCATGCCCAGAAAATGCACACTGGCGGCGATGAAATTCTTCCCCATGGGGGGATGGGTGGTTTCGAAGACCCGCAAACGGTGGAGATATTCATACCCCGTCCGGGGGTGGTAGATTTCGTCGAAATAGGTACTGTTCATGAAGGAACGCCGTAGGGGAACCAGGCTTTGCTCGTCGGTGAGGGCGGCGGCGTTGGGGGAGGTGGCAAAGCCTGTCAGCAAGGCTCCGTCCCCGCCGCGAAAGGCAATTTCTTGCAGACGCAAATCCCATCCCGTGGCCGTAAGGGCAACGAAGCGGGCGGTTATATCCACGGGTATCTTTTCCCAGTAAAATACATTGGCCCTGGTTACACGCTCGAACAGTTGCCAATCCCCGCCGACATTGGCATACCATAGGGTGAAGCCCTGGTCATGCCGCGCACCCATGCGGAACTGGATGGCGGAGAGCTGTATCGCTTCCCCGAAGTCGAAGAAGGCGTGCTCTCCCTGCTGGGGCACCCAGGAAGTCTGGGGGGCCGCCCGGTCGCCCAGACGCGCAAAGGATAATACACCCACCGCCAAGGTTAAAAAAATAATCCCCAGCCAATGGCTATGGGTCATTCTTTCTGACATCTGCACCCCCAGCAAAAAATCAGCACCAGCCCCGCCGCCGCCGCCATATTCGCCCAGGCTACAGGCATCATGTACCGCTCAAGAACGGAAAAATCCCACCCGGCGTGGTAGGTGCGCAGCACCGCCATGCAATTGACGAAAAAGGTGGCGCACACGGCGGCAAACAAGGCAAAGGTATACCAGCGCGGCTTCTCCATGAAATATAATAACAAAAATAGCATCGCCGGGAAAAGGTATCGCTCATGCATCTTCACCGAGAACACGAAAACCAGCACGAACACCCCCGCCACGATGAGCCAGTACTGCCCCCCGCCCCGCCGCCGGTCGGCCTCCAGTGCCGCCATGGCCGCGACAATAATCACCACGGCAATGACCACCCCCCACACCCCGTGAGTGAGCCCAAGAAATTCCGCGTCCAGTGGCCGCCAGTTGCGCCCCGCCGCCGCCCAAAGGTTAAATGCGTTCACACTGCCGAAATTGTAGGCGTCCAGCCCGCCCCAAAACTGCCGGAACACGGGCATATAGTTAAATCCCTGGGCAAAGGGGAAGGCCATGGCCAGCATCCCACATACCGCTACGAGGATGTATAAGCCCAGCCGTTTCAGCTCCGGCCAGGCGAAGCCGGCCCGCCGCCAATGGTCAATGGCCGAGTACAGATATACCGGCCCCAGGAACAGGGACTGGGGCTTTATCAGAATCGCCACCCCATACAAAACATAAGCCGCCAGCAAACGTTGCCGGCGCAGAAATACCAAGGATATAAACAAGGGCAGGAGGAATACGGATTCCACCTGCCCCCATACGCTGGAAATCAAAAGCACCGCCGGGTTGAACACCCACAAGGCGGCAAACAGCCACGGGAAGCGCGATGTTTTGCGCCCGTAACGGAAGATGGCATATCCGATGGCCACATCCGCCAGCATGGCCGGTAAAAATGTGAAGAAATTGAAGATGGGGCTCAGCAATTCCCATTCGAATAAGGCGCGCATCACCCCCAGCACAGCCAGTACATACAAAAACCCCGGCGGGTAATCCGACCACATGCCGCTGGTGTAAAATCCGCTCAGCCCGTAAGCGGCCAGCTGTGTCGCCCATATTTGAAAGGTGCGTATGTCGTTGGCGAACATGAAATCAATGAAAAAGAACGCCAAAAGACGCACCAGCAAGCCCGCCACCAAGACCAGAAGTAGCCCCAGCGTTGCCCGTGGGTTCATGTGTTATTTCACCGCTGGGGTGAGTTTCTCTATCCCGATGTCCAGCCGCCGCAGGGTTTCCTCCTTGGAGAGCAGGCGCACCATGTCCAGGGCACCGCAGGGGGTGGCGGGCATCCCGGAGAGGGCCGTGCGCAAGGACCATAACAGCTGTCCCTTGCCCAGACCCGAGGCCGCCATGGCTTCCGCCACCGCTTTTTCCCCATCGGCAAGGCGGGAAAAAGCCTCCCGGAACGCCGTCAATGCCCCCAGGGCGACTTCCGGGTCGGTTTTCATTTTCGCGTGGGTGTATAATTCGATATCGTATGCCGGCAGGGTAAAGAAAAAATCCACCATGGGCACAATCTCCCGGGGGAAGGCCAGGCGGGGCTGGGCCATGTCCGCCAGGGCGTGAATGTCGGGGAGGAAGTCCCTGCCCGGTTTTTTTGCGGCTTCATCCAAAAAAGGTATGACCAAGGCATGGAATTTTTCGCGCTTCATTTTTTTGATATGCTCACTGTTCATCCAGGTGAGCTTTTTTATGTCAAAAGTCGATGGCGACTTGCTGATGTGGGCCGGGTCGAATATTTTTTCCAGCTCGGGCAAGGTGAATATCTCGTGATGGGCGTGGGCACCGGCGGGGCTCCAGCCCAGCAGAGCCACGTAATTGATTATGGCCTCGGGCAGGAACCCCGCCTCCAGCATGTCTATAATCGAGGCCGCCCCGTGCCGCTTGGAAATCTTTTGCCCCTCTTCGTTTTGCAACAGCGGCAAATGGACGAACACGGGCATGGGCCAGCCCAAAGCCTCGTAGAGCAACACGTATTTCGGCGTGGAGGTAATATATTCACAGCCCCGCACCACGTGGGTGATGGCCATGTGATGGTCGTCCACCACATTGGCGAAATTGTAGGTGGGCATCCCGTCGGATTTAATCAGGATTTGGTCTTCCATTTCCTTGTTTTCGATGGCGATTTCCCCGAAAACCGTATCCCGGAAGGCCGTGCGCCCCTCGGGGATACGCTGGCGTATCACGTAAGCTGTGCCCGCCTCCAGCCGCTGTTTTATTTCCTCCGGCGAGAGGGCCAGGCAATGGCGGTCGTATTTCTTCAAGCCGCGTTCGTCGGCCAGGCTGTCCAGCCGCTCCTTTTCGCAGAAGCAAAAATACGCTTTGCCCCCCTCCACCAGCTCCAACGCGTGGGGCAGGTAGGAAGCCTTACGCTGGCTCTGTATATAGGGGCCGTAATCGCCGCCCACCAGAGGCCCCTCGTCATAGCGGAGGCCCGTGCGGCGCAGGGTCTTGTAGATGGCTTCTTCCGCGCCCTCCACGTACCGCTGGCGGTCGGTGTCCTCCAGCCGCAAAATAAAAACGCCCCCCTCCCGCTTGGCAATCAGATACTCATAGAGGGCGGAGCGTAAATTACCAATCGTCATATACCCCGTAGGGCTGGGCGCGTAGCGCGAGCGAACCATAAAAAAACCCCTTTCCGCCAAACATCTTAACAGATTGTTTATTTTTCATCAAATCCGGCAACAATCCCCCCATGAAGACCCTTTTCCTCTTGCTCCTCCTTTTTTTATCCGGTTGCGCGGCGGATACCCCCTCCCCCTTTGTAGGTACGCCGCGCCGCCGGACTTTAGAAGTGGCACACACAGACGCAACAAAGGATACCGAAGCCTCACCCATTGCCTTCTCGGTGCTGTTCCCCCAGGCGGGGGCCACGGCCTTGGCCTTGCACGAGCCCGCCGAGGGCGCGTATCTTGGGGCCTGGCTTTCCCCGGACATAAGCCACATCACCCTGCGCAGTTTTGGCAACCTGGCCGAGAAGCCCCACGCCCTCTTTGCCTATGAAATGGTGCTGGGGGAGGAAATACCCATCACATGGATTCTGCACGCGATGGCGGCCGACGCCGCGCCGCTTTTTTATTTGCGCCCGAAGGAATATACCTTTGCCGGGGGCTTTCCCGTAAATGAGCTCATTGACCTGGCCCGCGCCTTGGGTGGCTATAACATACCCATGTTCCTCGCCTTTTTCCCGCTGGAAAGCGGCCACGACATGACCCCGGAGGTATATGTCAATCTGTTCCGGCTGGCGCGGATACTGTTCCGTACCTACGCGCCCCAGGTGGCCTTCGTATGGCTCCCGCCGGAAGGGCAAACCGACGCCACCCCCCTGCATCCCTTCTATCCCGGCCACGATGTGGTGGACTGGGTGGGCGTGCCCGCGCTGGCGTTGCGGGAGCCGGAGGGACTGGGCGAATCTATTTTGAGTGCCATCGCCCCCTTTCACCAAAGCTTCCAGCGGCACAAGCCCATTATGCTTTTGCCCGTGGGGGTCAGCCATTTCTCCCGGGTGGACTACACCTATCGTATCAGCGAGGCGGCCCAAGAGCTGAAGCGGGTATATGCGGGCCTGGCCGGCTTCCCCCGGGTGAAGGCCGTGGTATACCGCGACGCATTCCGGGTGGGCCCGCGCTGGGACGACATCAGCCTAACCCGGGAAAGGGAATTGATGCTGGCCTACGCCTACGCCGTGGGCTGTGGGCATTTCCTTTCCGCCCTATGCAACGCGCCTCACCCCCCCCACGCACCCCCCCGCCGGTGGCTGCGCTCGGCCTTTCACGGATATTACTACGACGGGGACTTCTTCGTGGACATGGAAACCCTCACGTCGGAGCTGTCCATTTCCCGCCCCAGCGCGCCCACAATGATAAACGGACAGCCCTTCGCCAGCGTCAGCCGCCTTTCGCCGGAAATCACCACAGATACCCAGCGGCGCATTATTTTTATACACCTTCCCTCCTAGGACAAACTGTGCTACACTGCCCGTGTTATCCAAAATATGGAGAATCAGAGGAGGCCCTCATGCAAAATGGTATTGTGGTGGACAGCGGTTGCGATGTGGACCGGAAGCACATCGAAAGCGAAACCTGCACCATCAGTTACGTACCCCTCAATTTGCAAGTGGAAGAAATGGTGTACCACGACGACGAAGCCCTGAACCTGGACGAATACCTGGCCCACATGGAGGCCAGCACCCAGGGGGTTAAAACCTCCGCGCCTTCGCCGGGGATGTTTGTGGAGCGGTTTGGCCTGGCGGACAATATCTTTGCCGTCACCCTCTCCAGCAAGCTGAGTGCCACCTACCAGAGCGCGGTTACAGCCAAGCGCATGTACTTAGACGAGTACGGGAAAAAGTTCATCCATATCTTCGACAGCCTTTCCGCCTCCGTGGGGGAGGGCGTCATCGCCATGAAAATCGCCGAGCTCCTAAAAAACGGCATCCCCAACACGGATATCGTGGAGCAGGTCAACCAGTTCATGGGCGGGATGCGCACCTATTTCATCCTGGACAAATTCGATAATCTGGTGAAAACCGGCCGCATCAACCCCTACATCGCCAGAATCGCTTCCTTCCTGGGCATCAAGCCCATCTGCGCCGACCAAAACGGCGAAATCAAAATGCTGGATAAGGCCCGGGGCTACACCAAGTCCATGAAACGCCTGGTGGAAATCATCAAGGCCAACACCCCCGACATCGAATCCCGCATCATCTCCATTACCCATGTCAAAGCCATAGAAAAAGCCCTCGCGCTGAAGGACGAGCTCCTCCATCAGCTAAGGGCCAGGGACGTGCTAATCCAGGAATGCCGGGGCGTGACCACCACCTACGCCAACCGGGGTGGGGTGGTAGTGGCGTTGTGATTTTAATCTTTTAAGGTATCGAAATGCGCTGACCGTCTATAACAATCGCCGTGACATCCGAAATATTAATGGGTGCTTGCGTTTCCCAGTTTATAGTGACACTTATCTCACCGGTCACTTCCATAAATTCAGCAACGGTTGTAGCGGTGGCGTCCCAAGGCGTGTGCGTAATCTCCCCATCAATTATCGTAGTAGCACCGGGTCTCGTTAAAGGACGCATGGGCAAATATTCCCCGTCGCGCATAATGGGACCGTAGCTCATACTGCCACCTACTGCAACCAGGGGGACTAACCCGCCGGAGGTTTCCGCATACACTTCCTGCCGCAGAGCAAACGGAGCAAAAAAATCATCATCGCTGGGCACGGCAAAGGTGCCCTCCATTGCCAAGCCTAGCGGTGTGAGGACCATGCGTTCAATTAAAATGACATCGCATAGCATAAATGCATGGGTGACGACCGCGATATTTCCCATGGCGGTGTCCCCTGTGTATGCGGTAAGCCGCCAATTCCCGGCTATGGGCTCGGCAGGATAAAAGACGAGGGTATCCACGACCAATGTAAGCGGGTTGGGTATTTCCTCGTTGGTGGCAAATCTGATTTCTAAATATGCGGTGTTGCTTGCAACATCGAAGTACAGCAGGTCTTGGCTCATACTGCCGCTACCCATTTCTTCGATGTAAAAAAGGTGCAGACCCGGCCACCAATCCATGTCCAAACGGTTCGCGTCGGTCAGTTCCGTTACAGACAGATATACAATCGCCATACCTTCAAAGCTTTGCGCGCCTATGACGCTCATGCGTATCCCTTCATTTTCGGAATACACCATAACGGGCGCAACAATATCGGCAAAGCACGGGTTGAAGCGTTGTACAAACCAGTCAAAGCCCCCGGCCGCCGCAAATACAGTTGTGGATACGGCAAACAACATTGCCAGCGCGGCAACCACAGGGACAAATCTTTTTAACCCTACTGTATTTCCTGACGCATAGGAAGCGGCTTGCCTGTGGCAGTTGCTCCGCACTTTTTCAACGTCCGGCATTTCGTCGCGGAGGATATGATTGATTACTTCGTGTCCTTTCATACATACACCTCTTTCATGATAATAAATTTCGGATTTCTTTCAGCGTTCGGTACAGCTTGTTTTTCACGTTGGATTCACTCATGGAAAGTGCTTGCGCGATTTCGGGAATGGTAAGCCCAACATCGTACATAAGGTAAAATACCTTGCGCACATCCGTTGGCTTTGACCGAATGAGTTGCCGCGCATTTTCAAGCATAATATTGTTGACGGAAAAGTCCTCTGTGGAGAAATCATCTGCTTCAAATTCCGCCAAATTGACTTCCTCACCGTCCTCATTCACTGTGGTTAGGGAAACAAAATTTTTCAACCGCGCCAACAAAGTATACTGCTTGGCGATTTTTCGCTTTGCTATGCGCATAACCAACGCTTTTTCATGGGTCACATAATCCGCTCCGCGATTCACAAGTAACTTATATAATTCCATGTATGTTTCCTGAAAAACATCGCTGATGTCAGCTGTGCACCCACACCTAGCCGTGATGAAAGCCAATACATCCTTGCGGGTGGAATCGTATATCTCGTCGAACCGCGAAGCGGTAGTTGGGTTCGACATCAAATCACCGCCTTATCATAGTAATGGCAAGATACGAGTGAAAAGTTTCAAGCAAAAAAAATTTCGGGGGCTTTACACCCGAACCCACACAAACTTTTTGAAAAAAGTTTGACAAAAACTACCAAAAAAGCCGCGAACGCGGCTTTTTTAGCAAAGTTTTGGTCGAGCTTTTTCAAAAGCTCGTGGGGGTTCGGGGGCAAAGCCCCCGAGGTCTTACCCTACACCCTACCCCCGGTACGGTGTGGCGGCAGTGAGCCTGACGGTATGCCAGCCATGCTGGGGGAAGGTACCCGGACGGGTCTCCCAGTTAGCCACACGGTTATTGAGGGGGAGCAATACCATGCTCCATGAGGTGGGGAAGTAGAAGATATTGTTATACTTGTACCATTGGATATCGCTGAATATTTGTAGCAGATACTCCTCATCCCATGCGGCGGTGGTATCTAAGCGGGCGAGGATGGCCTCCCATTCGGGGCTGGTATGGCGGGAAGCGTTCCAGTCGGCACCGGGGCCCCATACACCAGAGGGGTTGGGGTTGGCACCCACGCTCCACGCGCCGGTCCAGATGTCCACCACATCATCGTCCATGTCAAAGTCCATATAGTCCCAAATCCGGTTTTGGTCGTGGAAGGTGCCCTCCCAGAGGGAAACCCGCACACCGATGTCACGCCAGGCTTGGGTATAGAACTGGTAGTAAAACTCCGCCGCGGGGCCTTCCATTTGGGCCCAGATGATTTCCAGCCGCTGTCCGTCAGGCCAGTTGCGGTAGCCTTCCGCGTCGCGGGTGGTGAAGCCGGCTTCGTCCAGAAGGCGGTTGGCTGCGGTAAGGTCATGGGGGAACATGGGCACGGTCAAATCCATGAAATCCATATGCCAGGGGGCCAGGAACGCACCGGCAGGGAATGTCAGCCCATGATAACGGTAAAACATCATCGTGGAAAAGTCAGGAGCCATGGCCATGGCCTGACGCAGTGCGCGTCCGCCGGGGCGGTTAATATAACGGCCGGGGCCGGGCAGGTTCCTGTCGGTGTCAAAGCACCAGTGACCCATACGGAAGGTGACAAAACCATAGCGTCTGCCGCTTTCGCCACCGGCGAGATAGCGGAAATTGGTGGGATTCATATGCAGTTCAAAGTCCAGGTTACGGAAGGTATCCAAAGAGTCAAACTCACCGGCCACCATGGCGTCTGCGGCCATGTCGGGGGATACGATACGCACGTTGATACGCTCAATGTAGGGCGCGCCGAATACATAGTTGGGGTTACGTACCGCGCTCATGGCTTCGCCGGGGACAAGATTTTCAAAGATGAAGGGCCCCCAGCCGATGGGATTGGAGCGCACCGGGTCGGAGTCAATCATATAGCGCACGGGGATATCCCTGAAAATATGCGCGGGTATGGGCGCGGTGATGACACCGAAATAAATAATCGTAGGCGGGAACTCATCGAAATGAATCGTGAGCGTGCGGTGGTCATCGGAAAGCACCAGGCCGGAAATCCGCTCGGCGTACCCGTTGCGGTAATCCATAATCCCGGTAATCAGCCGGTTGGAGCCCTCGTTGAAGCGGGTCACGTTGGGGTTTTCCGGGTGGGCCAGCACATGGAAGGTGAAATACAAATCAGCCAAGGTCAAAGGCATACCATCGTGCCAGTATACCTCCAGGTGCTGTTCAATGGTAAGGGTCTGGGCGTTTACATCAGGGGTGGCTGTGGCCACGCCGCCCTCGCCAAAGGTACGCATACTGGTTCCGGCAATCAGGCTGGAACCGGTACCCAGCAAGCCAGCCACATTTATATCCAATGCGGCTTGGGCAAAAATGGAAGACGCGCCGATGATGCCCGGCCATGCCGCAGAGGACAAAAGCCCCCAATGGAAGGTGGTACCCTCTACATGAGCCAGGTCATTGTCATAAGACTGCGGGAAATGAGCCAGCGCGGCCTCCAGCATTTCCAGCGGATGTCCCACGGGGATATCCAGCACTGCACGCACATCCTGCCCGGCCTCGCCGTTGGTATCTCCTTCGGTACGGCAAGCGGCCAGCACTGCCAGCCCCAGGGCTATGACAGTTAAAAGCATTAAAATCTTTTTCATTTCTTCCTCCCTTTCGCGTGTTACACGCTTCTTTTCTTCGCGTCGGCCGAGCGGTTAATCGCCTGACCGACAAAATTGATACATAACATCAATATAAAAACCAGCAAAGCCGGTGGTAGCCATTGCCAGGGTCGTTGTTGCATGGTACTTAAATTACGCGCCACGGATAACAGCCCCCCCAGGCTGGGGGTGCCGGGGGGCAAGCCCAGGCCCAAAAAGGACAGCCCCGTCTCCAGCCCCATATTCCCCGCCAGCACCAAGGTCATGCCGCTGGTGAGAATGGAAACCAAATTGGGCAACACCTCGCGGAACATAATCACGATATTGGGGGTACCCAATGTCTTGGAGGCGGAGACATAATCCAGGCGGCCCTGGCGCAGGGCCATAACCCGTATGGTGAATGTCATGGTAGTCCAGCCAAAAACACCTATCACTATCCAAGAAAAGCCCCAAATCGTAGCCGGGCTCAGCAAAGAGCGCAATAATATTATCATCATGATGCCGGGTATCATGCCCCAGAAATTAACAATCCGCATCATCACATTATCCACATGGCCGGCGTAGAAGCCCATAACCAGCCCCAGCAAAATCCCGATGGACGCCCCCACAATCGTAACCAAAAACGAAATATTCAAGGAGTTGCGGGCGGCAATTACCATGAGCTGTACCATGTCCCGCCCCATATCGTCCGTACCCAGTATATGCGCGGCACTGGGGGCGCGATTCATGTTGCGGAAATCCATCCGCATGGCCTCCTGCTCGTTGAGGAAGAAGCCCCATACATATACCGTCAGCATAATGCCGACAAACAGAATCAAACCGATGATGGCCAGCTTATCGCGGCGGATTTCGCGCCACATGGCATGGAAATGGCTTGTGCTGTTCACATTCATAGCTCCACCCCCCTATTTAATCCGTATCCGCGGGTCTACAATCATGATGGCGATATCGGCCAGCAACCCCGCCACCACGCCGATGATAGCGTAAAACATAATCAGGGTGTTGGCCACGGGCCAGTCCCTTAACTGTATGGATTGGATAAACAACAGCCCCATGCCCTGGTAGGTGAACACGCTCTCGATAAAAATGGAGCCGGTGAACACCAGGGCAATGGAGGCACCCATCCCCCCCGCCACGGGCAAAATGGCGTTGCGCAGAATATGGCGGGTATATACCTTGCCCTCGGGGACGCCCTTCGAGCGTGCCGTAGTGACAAAATCCGAGGTCTGCACGTCAATAATTTCGTTGCGCAGGAAATAAATAGTCCCCACACTGCCCAGCAATGCTCCCGTTACAGAGGGCAAAATCAAGTGCTGGATGCGGTTCGCCACCGCCGTCCAGCCCCCGGCAAAGTGGGCGTCTACGTGTATCGTCCCCATGGCGGGCAAGGGGAACCATGCGGTGTCCACAGGTATATTAAAAGCGTTGAAGGCGAAGGCGAATATCATCAGCAAGGCCAATACCACCGTAGGCATACTCAAAGCGAGGAAGGTGTAGAACAGGACAATTTTATCCGGCAGACGCCCGTTGCGCCGCCCCGCCACGATGCCCATGGGTATGGCAAAAAGATAGAGCAGGAAAGTGGTAACTATGGAAAGCCGCACGGTGTTCATCATACGCTCGCCGATAACCGTGGTGACGGGTACGTTATGGGCCAGACTGCGGCCAAAATCCCCCTGGGAGATATCCCGTATCCAGCGGCCGTACTGTACATACCAAGGGTCCAGCAATCCCGCTTCCTGCCGCAGGCGCGTCAGCTCCCCCGGCGGCGAGTCCGGCCCCACCAGCCCACGCAGGGCGTCCCCGGGCATAAACCAGGCAATGACAAACATAACCACACTCAATGCGACAAGCTGGGGTATCATGATTAATAAACGTCTGACTACGGTTTTCCACATGGGCTACACCCCCTTATTGCACAGCCACGGCATGGGTGGCACTGATGGGCTTGAGGTCATACACATCGGTGCCGTCCTTGTAGTAGGTGTGCAACTCCTTTTCATAGAGGCTGGTGATTTCCACCCGGCGTTGGGCGTTTTCGGCGCGTTTTGTGGGGTCGATGTCGGGGATGGCGGCGATAAGGCGTTGGGTATAGATGTGGGTGGCGTTATCGTAGATATCGCCTCGGGAGCCAAACTCCACGAAGCGGGCCCGGTGCATGATGGCCAAATCCTCGCACATATGGCGCACCACACCCAGGTCGTGACTGATAAAAAGATAAGCCATGCCCAGCTCCTGCTGAATGTCCTTCAAATGATTCAGCACCTGGGCCTGGACGGATAAATCCAAGGCACTTACCGGCTCGTCGCAGACAATGAGCCGGGGCTTCAAGGCGATGGCGCGGGCCACGCCGATACGCTGGCGTTGGCCGCCGGAAAATTCGAAGGGATATTTGCTGGCGTTGTCGGGGGTCATGCCCACGATGGCCAGCAACTCATCCACCCGCTTGCGCTCCTCGGCCTTCGAAAGCTTCTCGAAGTTGCGTATGGGCTCGGCGATGATGTCCAGCACCCGTTTGCGCGGGTTCAGGGACGAATACACGTCCTGGAATATCATCTGCACGCTCTTGCGGTAGGGGGAGCGGTTCTTGCGCACATATTTCGTAATGTTTTTTCCGTCATAGTAAATCGTCCCCGCGGTGATATGGGTCAGGCCCAGAATGGCCTTGCCTATGGTGGATTTGCCACTGCCCGATTCCCCCACCAGGCCGATGGTTTGTCCCGCTTCAATGGAAAATGAAACGCCGTCCACGGCTTTCACATAACCCACCACACGGCCCAGAATGCCGCCGTGTATGGGATAATGTACCTTCAGGTCTTTTACCTCAAGCAATGCCATGGCTAACCTCCAAGGGTAAAGGTCTTATAACAGCTACACAGCACGAAATGGCCGGGGGTGACTTCATGGAATGTGGGGTTTTCCTCATGGAGGCTGGCGGGATGCCAGGGAACGCGCCCGGCGAAGCGGCAACCCGTACGGGGTAGGTTCTTCAAGCTGGGGACGATACCCTGAATGGTGTGCAACCGGGCCTCCTCGGTGATGGTGCTGGGCATGGAGTGGAGCAAGGAACGGGTATAGGGATGCAGGGGATTGGCAAAAAGCTCTTCTACCGGGGCGGTTTCCACGATTTGCCCGGCGTACATGACGGCCACGCGGTCAGCCATTTCCGCCACCACGCCCAAATCATGGGTAATCAGAATCATGCTCCCCTCGGTATTGGCCCGGAGCTCCCGCAACAGGTCCAGGATTTGCGCCTGAATGGTCACGTCCAAGGCCGTGGTCGGCTCGTCGGCGATGACCAGCCCGGGCTCGGCGGCGATGGCCATGGCAATCATGGCGCGCTGGCGCATCCCGCCGGAAAGCTCGTGGGGGAACTGGTTATAGGTCAAGGCGGGGTCAACCATGCCCACCTGCTCCAGCAGGGCCAAGGCGCGGTTTTTCTTTTCTTCCCGGTTAAGCTTGGTGTGATATGTAAGGGTTTCCTCGATTTGCGCGCCCACCCGGTTCAGGGGGTTCATGGCGGTTAGCGGGTCTTGGAAAATCATGCCGATTTGCCCGCCGCGTAGCTTGTTCAGCTCGCTGGGGGTCATGGCCAGAATATTACTTCCGTTGAAAAGCACTTCCCCTTCGCAACGGGTGTAGTTCATATTGTGCAAGCGGGTAATGGACAGGGCCATGGCACTCTTGCCGCAACCGGATTCCCCCACCAGCGCGAAAACCTCGTTCTTGTAGATTTCAAGGTCAACGCCGTCCACCGCCGCAAAGAATTGCCCCTCTACTCTAAAGGAGGTACGCAGGTCTTTTATTTGTAATAAAATGTCCCGTGCCATGGAATACACCGACCTCATGGTTATGTATTTCCGGCCATTATTACATTTCCTTTACATTATGTCAAGAAATCAGCGGAATAAGTGACAGCAAGCCAATGAGAAAGCCGAAAACCCCGCCCAGCATGACGATGATTTTCAGCTCGCGGCCCACTACGGAGAGTATCATGGCCTCGGCCTCGGCCACGTCGTAGGTGGCCATTTTTTGCTCCACCATGTCGGCGATGGGCATGTTCTGCGCCACGCGGGCGGCGAGAAAGGCAAGGATTTTGTGCAGGGGGAGGGTCTGCAGGGCGTCGCGGATATTCAAGGTGCCCAGGGTTTCATTGGCATGTAAATTATCAATGGCCTCGTGGACGCGGCGGCGCAGGGCTTCCTGGTTGGCTTCGTCGGAGAGGTGCTCCACCAGCCATTCCTTGATATTCTCGTACACCTTGTCTTTTTTTACAAAAATAGACGCCAGGGAGCTCAGGCTTTCGCGCACCACATGGCGGGTGAGCTCGGCCAGCCTTTCGTCCAGGGCGGGGAAGTGCTGTGGGAAGCCCCGTATGGCTTCCGCGGCCTTGGGTATCAGATAATCGGCGGCTTTTTTCAGCGCGTCGCCCACGGGCAGATGGCCTTCGCCCCCCCATTTTTCCAGTGCCTCCTTTACCGTATAATCCGGCACAGGCCAGCGGTCCGGGTCGGCCAGGGCCTGGGTCAGCACCTGGGGGGTGAGGAGATGCCGGCTGATGGCTTCCCCCAGCTTGCGCCCCAGCCGGGCCTTTTCCCGGGGGACCAGCCCCGGCGTAAAGGGAATGCGCCAGCCGAAAAGCCGCTTCTCGCTGTGGGGGCGAAAAAGCATGACAATGGCTATCCAGTTGGTGGAGAAGGCGATAATCGCGCCCAATACAGGCGGCAGAATCCAGTTGAGCATGGGTTGGCATTCCTTTGTGTAGTATAATTAATCACTGGAAAGGAGATTTCACATGAAGCATGACATCCTTACCCCGTCAGGCATACGCGCCTTGCTTGCGCAACAGGGCCTCGCCCCCCGCAAGAAATGGGGCCAGCATTTTTTAATAGATACGCAGATATTGCAAAAAATCATCCTTGCCGCCGCCCCGGATGAAACGGACTGCGTGCTGGAAATCGGCCCCGGCCTGGGTGCCCTTACCCACGGCCTGGTGGCGCGGGCCGGCCATGTTTTGGCCGTGGAGCTGGACAAAGGGCTGACGGAAGTCCTCACCCACCAGTTCCGTGAGCAGATTCAAGCAAAAACCCTTGAAATCCTCCAGGGCGACGTCCTCAAGCTGGATATCCCGGCCTTGCTCGCCCCGCACCGGCATATGAGGCGCAAGGTCGTGGCCAATCTGCCCTACTATATCACAACCCCGGTCATTCTGCGGCTGCTGGAGCTACCCTTAGCATTCTCATCCATTACCATTATGATTCAAAAAGAAGTGGCCCGGCGCATGTCCGCCGCCCCCGGCACCAAGGACTACGGCTCCCTCACCTTGGCCGTGGCCTACCACGCCACCACAGAGGTAGTAACCCAAGTCCCCGCCAGTGCCTTCATGCCCCGGCCGGAGGTGGATTCTGCGGTGATTTGCCTTCGCCCCCTTTCTGCCCCCCCCGTGGCAGTGGATAAGGCACTACTCTTCAAAATTATCCACGCCGCCTTCGGCCAGCGGCGCAAAACCTTGGTCAACGCCCTCTTCGCCGCCGGGCTGGGCGAAAACAAGGAATCCCTAGCCCACGCACTAACCGCCTGCGCCCTGCGCACAGACATCCGTGGCGAGGCTCTGGATATCTTCCAATTCGCCAGGCTCACGGAAGCCCTTTCATAACCCCGGACACGTCTGCACCCGTCCATGCATATCCTGTACAAGAAATCTGTAAACGATTTAGGAGGTTCGCATGGAAACCGTCTACACCCTACACAACCTGTACGGTCAGCCCCCCAAAAGCACACCCCAGATGCCCACCGCCCCCACCCCCGAAAAAATGGAGCTCGCCCAAGCGTATGTACGCCACCAACCCCTGGAGGCCGTCTATTCACCCGAGGAAGGCTTGCAAAACGGCACCATTTTCCCCAATCTCCGCCAGCCCTATCGCGGGTGGCAGCGGTGAACCGCGACACCTTGCTACACAAGATAACCGCCCTGGATTTCATGGCCGTCGATTTACAGCTATTCCTGAATACCAACCCGCACAACCGCGAAGCATTGGAAATCTACAACGACACCGTTGCCAAAGCCACCGCCGCCCGCCGCCAATACGAGGCCCAATTCGGCCCCCTCACCGGCGCGCGCGACCCCTCCGGCCCCGGCTGGCCCTGGATGGACGAACCCTGGCCCTGGCAAAACGAAAGGAGTGCTTCTTAAATGTGGGCATATGAAAAAAAACTCCAATACCCCATCCGCATCAAAAAAACCGACCCCGCCCTGGCTAAAATCATCATCGCCCAGTACGGCGGGCCCGATGGCGAGCTGGGTGCGTCCTTGCGCTACCTCAGCCAACGCTTCACCATGGTCACGCCCCAAGCCATCGCCACGTTAAACGACATCGGCACAGAGGAGCTGGCCCACTTGGAAATTGTGGGCTCCATTTGCCATCAGCTTACCGCCAACGCCACCCCCCAGCAAATGCGCGACGCAGGCATGGACGTGGACTATGTAAACCACGGGCTGGGCATTCACCCCTCCTTCGGCGGCGCGGCATGGACTGCGGCCTATATCCAGTCCAAGGGCGACCCCATCACCGACCTGTATGAAAATATGGCCGCAGAGCAAAAGGCCCGCTCCACCTACGAGTATCTCCTCGACCTCATCGACGACCCCGACGTGGCCGACCCCATCAAGTTCCTGCGGGAGCGGGAAGTGGTGCATATGCAACGCTTCGGCGAGGCATTAAACTATGTACGGGACTATCTGGGCAGGAAAAGGATGTTTTACAGTAAATAGAACCGTAGGAAAAAGGGCTGTCTTGTGAGGATGAATTTCGGGGGCTTTACCCCCGCACCCTACGGGCTCAGCCGCGAGCCTTTGAAAAAGCTCGACCAAAACTTTAGTTAAAAAGCCGCGAACGCGGCTTTTTTGGTAGTTTTTGTCAAACTTTTTTCAAAAAGTTTGCAGGGTGTGGGACGGAGTCCCACGGTTTTTTTAACATATCGCGAAATAAATCAACAAAATCCATACATTTTTTCCATGCAAAGAAATAACTTGACGTTTCAAGCATTTTTTGCTATCTTTGCGCCAAAGGAAGTGATGGCATGGTGACACGCAAGGACTACTTGAAAACGCTGACACAGTGGCGAGAAAAACAATTAATCAAGGTGATTTCCGGCGTCCGGCGTTGCGGGAAGTCAACCCTGCTGGCGCAGTATATAGATTATCTTCGTGCTGACGGGATAGCGGATGCGCAAATTGTTTCCGTCAATCTTGAGGACGTGGACTTTGAGCATCTGCTCGATTACAAGGCCCTGTACGAATATGTGAAAAAGCGTCTTTGCAAGGGAACGTATACCTATGTTTTCATTGACGAAGTGCAACAATGTCCGAATTTCGAAAAAGCAGTGGACAGCCTCTACATTAAACAGGATGTGGATGTGTATATCACCGGTTCAAATGCACATATGCTTTCCGGCGAGCTCGCCACACTATTGTCCGGGCGTTTTATTGAAATTAGCATATTACCCTTGTCATTTAAGGAGCATATGGAGCTCGCAAGCGGCAATCCAAAGGAAGCATTTGAAAATTATAGATATTATGGCTCGTTCCCCTATGTACACTTTCTCGAAAAAAAGGACGCCATCATCAGAACCTATCTCGATGGAATTTACAATACAATCCTCATCAAAGACGTTGCCAAACGCGAGGGAATCAATGACATCACCGTGCTTGAAAGCGTGGTAAAATTCCTGTGCTCAAATATAGGAAGCCCTGTTTCGATAAAAAAAATAAGCGACACAATTAATTCTAGCGGACGAAAAATATCGGTAAACACCGTAGAGCGGTATGTGCGCGCACTGGCAGACAGCTTTATTTTCTACAAGACCGACCGTTATGATATCAAGGGCAAGCAACATCTGAAAACAAATGGCAAATACTACCTTGTGGACACAGGGCTACGAAATATGCTACTGACAGGCTCATCTGCCGATTTGGGGCATCAACTGGAAAACATTGTTTATCTTGAATTATTGCGCCGTGACAACAAAGTCAGCATCGGGAAGCTGGCGGCACAAGAGGTGGATTTTATCGCAAGCAATGCCGAGGGTATCTGTTATTATCAGGTGGCGACTACGGTGCTTGACGAAAAAACACTGGCGCGGGAGCTTGCGCCGCTTCAAAAAATACCCGACCACCATCCCAAGTATTTGCTAACGCTGGACGATATCATGCCAAACGCTAACCACAACGGAATACGGCAAATAAATGTGTTGCACTGGCTACTGGATTAAACGCATCTCCGCCACATGTAACATCCCTGCCAGGGTCTCCGCGTCCTGCTCCTGTGCGAAAACCGGGGCCACATGTTCTTCCCACCGCCGGTTCGCCGCCTCCAGCGCGGTTATAAGGCGGTTGTAGCTTTCCAAAGGCAAGCCCTCGCCGTCCAGATGGGGCGCGAGGGCTTTTTTTATGGTGGGCATGTCAAATACGGTTTTCAGGCGGCTGATAAGAACCAAGGCCGCTAGGTGCTTGTGGGTGTAGAGCCGTCCGTCGGGCGGGGGTAGCAAGCCGTCGCGTATGTAGTTTTGCACCATGGGGCGGGTGATGCCCAAGCCCTTGCGCTCGCTGAAGGTGAGGAGCTGGGCGATGGTCATGGTGGGGCTGTAGTGATGAATGTCGTGCAGGGGATTATTACGCGTCATGGATTTTCTTCCTTTCAAACCTTACCGCGCTTACGGCCAACAGGCTTTGGGCGGGGAGATAAAACAACCATATGAGGGGGGATACCCGCCGGAGCTCCTGCATTATACCCAAATAGCGCGGCACATTGTATAGCAATACAAAAATATCGCACAGGGCAAACAGAATAAGGCCCGTCAGAATCAACGGGGCGTTGTGCAGGGTGCGCCGGTGTTTTATATGCAATAGGAGGCTTATTGCGAAAAGGGAGGCGTACAGGAGCGCGAGTGCCATGATTTCGTCCATGGCCACACATAGCGCGGTTGCCATGCCTACCAGGGCGAAAACAAAAACCACCCGTCTCAGGGGAAAGCGGTGCGCGCGCATCCCATAGCACAGATGGGTGAAGCAAAACACCGCAACCCCCGGCAGGTGGGCGTTGTGTAGAATCAAGAAATAATCCGCCCCAGCCGTAAAGGCCATGCCTCCCGCCAGCCACGCCCAATCGCGCCTGTTGTGGCAGAAGAAATATGACCCCAGGGCCACAAGGAAGCAAATTAAAACATAGTAGAATTTAATGTGATATACGTTCGTCGCTAACAATGGACCAAATCCCGTCGTGACTGCGGGCGATGACCTGGTGGCTGGTGCGGAGGAACTGCATGTCCCCTCCGCTTCCCATCGCCCATTCGCTTTCCACCACCGCAAGGAAGGTATAGTTGTCGATGAAATCCCCAACCACCACCGTCGCGCCATACATGGGCCGCTCGTGCACCGTCCGGGGGGCGAAGGGTGCCATTACTTCCTCATCGTGCAGTAATTCCGGCGCGAAGCCTATCACAGAGCCTAGCCCGATTTCCCCAGACATATACGAAAGGCGGGAGGCGAAGGCCGATTCCACAGCGAGGATGGCCGTCTCCCTGCGACTGCCGGGATGGTGAACCGCCTGGGATAAATCCAAGGTAATGCTTACCTCCGGCACGCCAAACTCCGCCGTTTCCAGCACCAAGGTGTAATGGTCGATGTGTACGCCGCTGATTAGGCCCCAGTCCGGCCACAGGTTAAACACCACGTCCGTGCCCAGGGGGGAAACATTCACCTGCTGGGCGGGGATGACCACCGTTTCGCCCCGTCCGATGTCCACATGCAGGCTGGGCGTTACATAGGTGGGCATCCGCTGACCCGCTTCGTTTACGCCGTGCAGTACCAGCACCAGCAGATGCTGTTGCATGGCCACGGCCTCCAGGTTAAGGCGGAAGGCCCCCATATACATGGTATGCGGCTCGTCCTGATTGCGCCCGCTCAAATGGCGCAGGGGGATGTCCACAATGGGGTTCAAATAGACAAAATACAAATCGCGGAAGACGATATCCACCTGGGAATGCAAACTCATGAGGGGCCCGAAGGTAGCCCGCCCCACGAAGGCGTCCCGGCAGGGGAAAAGGGCGATGGCCTGTGGGTCGGTCAATACCTTCAGGCCCGTGAAATTATCCCGCATATGGATAAATGTCTGGTCTGACGCGTCGCGCTGGCGCAGACCCACCCCGGCAAAGCTCCCGCTGAAGCTGTAGTGTATTACGGTTTCGATGTTGCTGAACTCCACCTGGCTTATCCGTAGCCCGCCTTGCGGGTTGCTCCCCGGCATCAGCGAAATGGGATGGGTGTAAAACAAAGGCGCGCCAAAGGTAAGGCCGCCTACCAGGCGAAAATTGAACTCCCCGTATTCGCGGGTCTCGTTGCTTTGTACATGTAGCGTGAGGAACAGCGCGTCGGGGTAGATGGGGTCAAAGCGCAGAATCGTACCCAGCACCGGGTCGTGGCGCAGGTCAAATTGCTGGCGTACATATAGCCGCCTTTTTTGGTCGTAGAGGACAATGGCGAAATCCTCCGGGTCAAAGAGCTCATTGAAATATACATACGTCCCGGAATAGCCAAAGGCGATACGGGAAAGGGAGAAATCCTGCGCGCCGATGGTCAGCCGCTGGTTGACATGGACAAAGTTGGCGTTGTTGGCCACCTCCAGCGGCAAAGATATGGGCGTAAAATGGGCCATGGCCGCCACTTCCAGGCGTTGCTCGGCTACGGCCCGGCTGGCAAGCACCGCCGCCGTCCCCGCCCCCACAAAGACGAGCAACAAAACAAAACCCGCCACCAGCAGTTTTCTTACGGTCAAGGCCGAAAAAATGGATTTCTTTTCCCCGCGCATGGCGGCCTTGCTCTCTTCCTTTGAATAGATGAGCGCGTTGCCGTCGTTATCGTCCAGCATACCGCCTGCGTCGTATATGGAGCGGGTGCTGACGATGGGGCCCACTTCAATGGGCTCGAAGTCGTCGTCGGCGTCCTGGTCGGCTTGGAGCATGGCTTCAAGCTGTGAGTCCAAGTCCATAACGTCGCCGTCTTCGCCCAGGGGTATAGGCGCGGGTTCGTCCTCCTCTGCGGTCATGCCCAAGGATTTCATCATTTCATCAAAATCATCCACGTATATCCCCCCTTACATGAAATTTACTAAAATCGGCCCCACAACCATTGCCAAAATAATAATAATGGCGATAACCAAAACAAATTTCTGCTTATGTTTCCTGAAAAATTTTTTCATGCTTATCCTGCCTTTCGTCTCATTTTTGTATATTTTGGATGAACCGGGAGGGTGCCACCGGTTTATCGTACCGGAATTTGGGTACGGACAGAAACAATTCCCCCTTGGCACGGGTAATGCCCACATACAATAGCCGGCGTTCCTCCTCAATTTCCGCGGCGGTGCGGCTTCGGGCGTGGGGGAGCAGGTCCTCCACCACCCCGGCGATGAATACCCGCTCAAATTCCAGCCCCTTCGCGCTGTGCAACGTACTCAGCGTGACGCAGGGCCCGGCGGGCGTACCGGCAGATTTGGCCGCGACGCTGTTTCGCGCATGGGCGAGGAAATCTTCCGGTGCGGGGTGGAGTTTGGCGGCCTCCTGTATTTCGTCGGCCAGCTCCACGAGCCCGGCAGGGTCCAGCTTCCGGTATTCGCAATGGTCGATGATATGCGTATTATACCCTATTTGCCGCCGAATGTAGCGTATGGCGTCAACGGTTTTTTTCCCGGCCAGGACGTTGAGCTGTAGGTGCAATTCCTCCAGGCGGGATTTCTGGGCTATGTGCAGGGCCTTGTCCCGGGGATAGGCCGCGAACATATTCCGGTCATTTTTTTTCAGCCCCTCCAGGAAAGCCTTGCTGATGAAACGGTAGGGCTTGTTTGCGATGCGTGTGGCGTCGGGATTGTAGCCTTTTTGCCGTGCGTTTATGGCCAGCCGCAGGTAGGCAAAAATATCCTCCGCCAGCCAGTGCTCGTATATGATGGGCATTTCGTCCCGGGCGCGGTAGGGGATGTTCAGGTGCATGAAGGCGTCGGCGAAGGCACGGGCCTGTATATTTAATCGGAAGACAATGGCGATTTCGTCAAGGCTCGCGCCTTTGCTTTGCATCTGCCGGATGCGTTCGCCAATGCGCAAAGCCTCTTGGTTCTGGTCTTCCGGTTTTAATAATACAGGTACGAGGCCCTTTTGTCCCGTCCCCACGATGTTTTTGGGGTAGCGTTGCTGGTTTTCGGCTATGACGGCGTTGGCGAATTGTATTATCGCATCGGTGGAGCGGTGGTTTACGTCCAGCGTCACCTGCCGGGCCCCGGGGAAGTCCGCCGGAAAATGCAGGAGAAATTCCGGCCGCGACCCACGGAAGCGGTAGATGCTCTGGTCGTCGTCGCCCACGATGAAAATATTATTCACCGGCGCGGCCAGCAGACGCACCGCCTCGTATTGCACCCGGTTAATGTCCTGGAACTCGTCAATCATAATATATGTAAAGCGTTTTCGCCAGCTATTTAATACGGTTTTGTTTTCCAGCAGGAGTTGATAGGCCCGGCAGAGCATGTCGTCGAAGTCGATTTTCCCTTTTTCTTCTTTGTATGCTTGGTAATTGGCGCAGACGCGCTTAAAGTCCCTGTCGCCGATGGTGACGGCATGATAATGGGCCATATCGTGGAGCTCGTTGCGCACCAAGGACATTTCGTTGAGCAACGCGGAAAGAAATTCCTCGTCGGCGTCATATTCCAGCTCCGCCAGCTGTGCCCGCACAAAAATGCGCCGCTCCCCATCCTCCATGATGGAATCCATTCCCCCCGCGCCGCCGCTGTTTCTCAATATACGGAAAAAAACCGAATGGAATGTACCGAATGTCACAGGAGGCACCGCCCCTCCGTCTTGGGCAAAGCGCAGGGCGAACCGCCGCTTCATCTCCTGGGCGGCGGCGCGGGAATAGGCGATGACCAAAATCCGCTCCGGCACGATGTGCTCACTGCGCACCATATGCACCGCACGGGCCACGATGACTGCGGTCTTGCCGCTGCCGGGGCCCGCCAATACCATCATGGGGCCCAGCGTGTGGGCGGCGGCGGTCTGTTGGGGTGGGTTGAGGTTCATATGGACTGTTCTTCCAGTAACAATAATTAAAGCGTATCATGCATTATATGCCACGATACGCTTTTTTTTCAACTACAGCCGGTTAATACTACTCCCGTGCGTAGTGCTCCCGGAGCCATGCCAGGGTATAGGTGAAGTCATTGATATTCAGAAAACGCCGCAGGGTTTGGTTTTGCCAGGCCGAGGCCCGCACGGTGCCTTCTATCATCATGATGGGCTCATACACACGCACATGCTCCAGCCGGAAGTTTTCCGCTACCGCCATGTAGTCCAGGTTTATATCAATGGACAGGCTGGAATGGGTTATCCAGTGGAGTTCGTTCAGGCTGCGCCGCCGGTTGTTGACGGCACTGATTGCCACGTCCCGGCGTATGGCTTCCATGAGGGAGGTGTGTATGGCGTAGTTGCCGCCTACGAGTATCGGCACGGGGAGGTTATAGCGTGTGGCAAACTGGTGCGGTACGCGCATGTGCAGGGAAAGAATGCGCGACGGGTCCAGGAGCTCCGGGTGGCGGGAGAAGGTAACGGCCTCTTCCCGTATCAGGTATTCGATGCCCGAGCTTCGCATAAATCCATGGGGCAGACGGTAGGTGCGGTGTATGGTCCTGCCGTTTTGCAAGCGGTAGGAGATGGGGAATAAATCCGTAGCGGGTACGCGCCCCGTGGTTACGGAGGCCCACATATAGCTCCGCAAATTGCCCCGCGCCGCGATGATTTCCTCGTGGACGCCCATGGTGCGGGCGATGATTTGCCTATCGGTGATGAATTTGAAATCTGTCCCCTCTGTGGCGTTGTGGGGGCTGGGCCAGTCGTGCCAGATATATACCCCCGCAATGTCGCCGGCCTGGGGCACCCGGGTGACAAACCCAAACATCGCGCCGTGGGTGATGCCCAGCATGAGCAGATACAGCCCCAAGGCGGTGCCGCCGAAGATACCCAGCTTGCGTACCTTGTGCCAGACATGGAAGGTCTTTTCCGCAATCATCTGAGCCAGGAAATAAATAATGACAAAGCCCAGGACGAAGCCCAAATAATAGCCGAACCGGGAGCCCTGCATCATGGTCATGAAAAACACGCCGCTTATCACCATACCCGCCAGGGACATAATGAATACCAGCACATTTTTGATGGGTGTGAAGGCAATGGTTTCCCCGGCACGTTCTGCGGCGCGGCGCAGACACGCAAACGCGCCCACCCCAAACATACCCGCCATAACCAGGAAATAGCTCAAATAATAGGGCCACATGCCCCCCACCGTGAGATGGTTGGCGCGCCAGGATTGGGTCAGTATAGAGCCCATGGTGACGGGATGCATAAAATATAAAACCTCGTCGAGGAAAAACATCCCATGCCCCGAGGAGCCGAATACATAGAAATCGAAAATGACGGCTATTGTCCCCAGCACGATGGCCGGGAGAAATGCGACGATACCGGCAACCAAGGCCGCTATGACCCGGCTCCCCGTAATGGAAACCGCCAGCACTCCCAGCGCGAAATACAGGCCAAAGCCCAGCACCGACCGCCCGAAGAAGGCCGCCACAATGGGGAAGCTGTTCAATATCTGCCCCCGGCGGACGAAATTCCCCCATATATGCTGTGTTAAATGGGGATTGAAGCGCGAAGGATGCGAAAAGCTCGCAACGTAGCCCTCCCCCAGGGTTATCGTGGCCGGCGAGGTAATGGGTATGAGCAAAAGCAAGGACAGCAAGAACAGCGGCACAATGAACATGAGTGCTCCGGCGGCCAAATTGGTGAAAAACAATTGCTTTTTATTCACCGGGAAGGCGGTGAAGGCCGTATTGGCCACCCCGTTGAAATGATAGGGGAAAAGGGCCATCGCCGCCGCCAAAGGCACAAGCACCATAGCCGTAATCATCACGGGGTGGTTCATGCTCAGCACCATGGTTATCATACGGGCGGCGGTATTCCAGCCCGTCGGGTCTGCCGCGTACATGGGGACCACAATGGCCAGCACATACACCAGCATGGACAAAGCCGGTATTACCCAGAATCGCTTGCACTGCTCAATCAAGAGCGGAATGTTAATGAAGGTTTTCATACACAAACACCTCCTCAAGGGTCAGGGGCAAATGGTCGTACAATAGCGGGTTCATCGCTTTGATTTTCGCTTCCACCAGGTCATGGGCTCCGCGTACCACCAGCAACTCCACCCCGCCGCGCTTTTCCCGGTGCAGGATTTGAATGTCGGGGCCCAGCAGGGAAAATTCCCCGGCTTCGCCCACCGGAAAGGCCACTTGGATTTTGTGTACATCTGCCTTCAAATCGTCCAAGTCCCGCTCGATGCCCATGCGCCCGGCCTTGATGATGCCCACCGCGTCGCAGATGCCGTCCATTTCCTTCAAATTGTGGGAGGAAATCAGTACCGTCAGCCCCCGCTGGGCCACGTCCTCGATAATCAGCTCGAATACCACCTTGCGTACCAGAGGGTCCAGGCCGTCTATGGGCTCGTCCAGAAGCAGGACATCGGGCATGGCACTCATGGCGAAGATGAAGGCCGCTTGCTTTTGCATCCCCTTCGAGAATTTACCCAGCCGCCGCTTTTCGTCCAGCCCCATTAGTGCCAGCATTTTGCCGTACCGCTCCTCGTTCCAGCGGCCCCAGGGGGAATACAAACGGCGCAAAAAATTATGTTGCATCCGCATGGTGTAAAAGGGGAAAAAATACAGCTCGTCGGGGATGTAGCCCACCCGTGATTTAAGTAGGGCGTTGTCGAAAACCGGCGCGCCGTCAATGCTTACGTCGCCGGATTCCTGCCGGTACAGCCCCGCCAGATGCTTGATGGCCGTGGTTTTGCCCGCGCCATTGACCCCCACCATGCCGTAAATCGACCCTTGCTTCACATGCAAACTGAGCCCGTCCAGCGCGGTGAAGCCGTCGAAGGTTTTCGTCAGGTTTTCTATTCTAATCATGCGTTTACCCCTTCCCGCGTGGCGGCGATGATTTTTTCCCGCTCCACGCCCCGGTATAAAAGCTCCTGCACCACTTCCCGCAGGCGTGTGAACAGGGCTTCTATTTCGTGGGCGGCTTCCGGCCTGGCGATAAAATTACCCTGGCCCAGCACCGTATAAAAAAAGCCCTGCACTTCCAGTTCGCGATACGCCTTCTGCACCGTGTTGGGATTAACGGTGAGCATCCGGGCCATGTCGCGTATGGAGGGGACCTTTTCGTCCGGGGGCAATACCCCGCTTACAATAAGCCGCTTGAAATTGTCCACCACCTGGGCATAGATGGGCTTGCGGCTTTTTAAATCAATTTGAAACACGCATTTACCTCCCCGTGAAAGTTTGGAGTCATACGTGTATTATATGTATTAGTACACATCTGTCAAGAGGAAAATTGAATCACATACGTTGCGGGAGTAACCCGCGTGGCGGGTTGGGGCGAATGGGCCGCGCTGGCACGGAAACGCTCAAGGGCGCGCGGAAATTTCCATTATTGCGTGCTGTCTTTCCATGATATAATTAACTTGCTATAGAAAATTATATTTTAAACAGGAGAATGTATTATGTATGATTAGATGTTAAGGGGTTTGGGGAAATAAATGTTTTACTGCCATTACGCACATGTTATAGTTACTATAATGGCAGGTAAATATAGCATAACTTGTATTTTAAGGAGTTGTGATATGGAACAGGGAAAAATAATTTTATTGAATGGAGTATCAAGTTCCGGGAAAACATCCGTTGCGAAAGCCATACAGGATGCTGCGAATGAGCATTTTTATCATATTTGCAATGATATGTTTGTGAAACTAGAAGTAGAGATGCTTTGTGCAAAATTTGTTGCAAAAGCAGGAAAGCACGGAGCATATTCATATGAATATATGGCAGAATCATGTGTGTTAATGTATCATTTCGCAAAAACAATGGTGGGGCTTGGAATAAATGTCATTTTTGAAACTATGCTTTGCGACACTGAAGGATTTTTAGAAAAATACAATATGTCAAATTTAGATATATTTCACGACATTTTAAAAGGTTTAGATATATTTATGGTTGAACTATTTTGCCCCCTAGATGAATGTAGCCGAAGAAATGTAGAACGGGGAGACAGGGGTATAAACCAGTCCACCCAGCAACATGAGCTAATGCATAAAAATATACAGTTTGATTTTTCTGTAGATACATCTATTCATAGTGCTGAAGAATGTGCTGATAAAATTTTGAGCATATTTTATCGAACCTGATTAAACATTTTTTCGTTGGATGTAGGTATCGTGTATCCATGTTTTTGCACCGACAGGTGCGTAAGCTCCCAGCGGTGGCGCACTTCACCGGCTCTACCGGTGTATAGGTACGCAGATTGTTCCAATCGAATACTACAACTATCTGAAAAATAGAGAAGAGGTTACTATCTATGTCTGAAGTGGTTTTGAGTGTAAAAGCGTTGCCTGAAACTTTATTTAAGATGATACCGACAGAGCGGGTAAAACTTAGGCAAACAGGTAACATCATCAGTTTGACTCCCCTTCATGAAGTCACGAAGGACGAGTGTCCTTTGCTTGGGCTTACAGCAGGGAGCCGTCTTACTGTGGATAAATTTTTAGCTATGACAAGAGAGGATAAAATCCTTGAAGGGTTAGAATCATGATGGATGTATTTGTCCTTGATGCCTGTGCGTTAATTGCACTGACAAACCAAGAAAAAGGCGCAGATATTGTTGCGGACATATTGAAGCAGGCCACGCACGGCAGTGTACGATTATATATGAATAGGGTAAACCTTTACGAAGTATATTATGGGTTTTACCGTGAGTATGGAAAAGAGTATGCTCTGAATGTTGTTGAAAATGTTGAAGATTCCCCTATCCTTGTTACGGAGTTTGACAGAGAAATTTTTCTGGAGGCAGGGCGGTTAAAAGCAACCTATAAGTTATCACTGGCAGATTCTATTGCTGTGGCACAAACCATCATATTGAGGGGTTCTATCCTCACGGCAGACCACCACGAATTGGATGCTATTGAAGGTAAAGAGAATCTTGTTTTCAATTGGATAAGATAAAGCTACCAAAAGCGGCAGGATGGTTCGTGTTATCCTGCCGCTTTTGACGGTGATTACCCTCCCCTCCTTTCTCATATGGCTAATTAACTTGCTATAGAAAATTATATTTTGAACAGGAGAATGTATTATGTATGAGTACAAAACAGAAATTTTAACAACAGGCTTTAAGTGGTTTTCCGATAAAGCCGGCGAAGCAGATATTGAGCAGTTCAATGAAAGATTTACGGAACGTTGCATTGAAGGTTGGGAGCTTGTGACGTATAGCTATATGGCAACATCGGCGCAAGTTAAAGGTGCATTGTTAGTTACCTACAGGAAGAAAAAGTAATAGAGGGATAAAAATGAAGCTACGAAAAATGGCGGGGGCGTTTCTGACATATGGAGATGAGGTTCTTTTAATTCAAAGAGGGCTTCATAAAAAATTGGCTCCGGGTATGTGGTCTTGCATCGGGGGGCATATCGAACAAGAAGAGCATGACAATCCGCTCGTTGCGTGTTTTAGGGAAATTGAGGAAGAAACGGGAATAACGTGCTCGTCAATTACCGGCTTATCGTTACGGTATATTACAACCAGAAAAATTGATGATGAAATTCGTACCGGGTATTATTTTTTTGGAAAAACTACGCACAGGTGCGCTTTACCCGAATGTGCCGAGGGGGCTTTGCACTGGGTAAATATATCTGAAATACCGAATTTGCAAATGACTTTTTCAATTAAGTCAGTTTCCACGCATTGGCAAAACAATCCGAACTGTACCAATGTGTTTCTCTGTGGCATAAATAGGGAAAATAATAAAATAATATGGACTGTGTTGTAGAACTCCTTAGTCCAGATAGCGTGCCGCCGCCGCGTCGTGGTCGGCTTGGTTGGTGGAGAAGAATTGTTCCCCTGTGACCCAGTCGCGCACTACGAAGAAGAGATAGTTCCCCGGCTCCGGGAACATGGCCGCGTGAATGGACGCCCAGCCCGGGTTGGAAATGGGCCCGATGGGCAAGCCCGTGAAGAGGTAGGTATTCCAGGGGGAGTCGGTTTGGAGTTCTTCATAGGTTAGGCGCAGGCGGTCACGGGGGCCGATGGTATAGGAAACGGTGGAGCACATTTGCAGGGGCATGTTGATGCGCAAGCGGTTGTGGATGACCTGGGAGACCAGCGGCCGCTCCCGGGCCAGCACGGTTTCGCGCTCGATAATCGAAGCCATGATTACGATTTCGTCTATGGTCAGGCCCATGTCATAGGCCCGGTCTTGGTAATAGGTGCTGAAGAGTTGCTCGAAGCGCATGAGCATCCGGTGGATGATATGCTCCGGCGAGGGCGTCATGGAGATTTCATAGGTATCGGGGAAGAGATACCCCTCCAGCCGGTTGGGCCGCTCCCGGGGCACATGCATGAGAAAGCCGTAGTTGAATTGCCCGTGCTGGGCGGCATAAATAAAATCCTCGGCATCGAAGAAGCCCCGGCGTTCGAAGTAATTGGCCATATCGGCGATGGTCCAGCCCTCGGGGATGGTAATGCGCTGGAACTGCCGCTCCTCCGGTGCCCGGGCCCGCAGGGTGTTGTTAATCTGGGAGCTGGTCATGTTGCGGTTCAGGGTAAATTCCCCGGGCCGGAAATCCTGGCCCCGGTTCATCAGCATCCGCTCCAGCCGGAACATCCAAGCCCGGTGTATGATGCCCTCCTCCTCCAGCTTGCGCGCCACATCGGCCAAAGAGGTGTACTCCTCCAGCACGAAAGGCACCTCGTAGTCCTCGCCCTCGGCCACCATGTATTCCGACATGGTCCCCCCCATGGCGAACCCCCACAGGGTAAACTGATACACCGCGTACCCCACCAATACCATCAGGGCAAGGTTAAAGCTCATCCCCAGGATGTATAAAAGCATGTCTACCAGTGTTTTCTGCTTCATTATGGTCACTCCCCTTCGTTCAATGGGCACCGTTCTCCCACGCTTCATATAATAAGACGAGTTTTTCTTCCCATTGGATTTTTTCGTCATAGGCTTGGGCGGAAGCGGCGGCGTCCCGGCTGATTGCGTCATCGGCCAGCTTTTCGTCACAGGCTTTTATGGCTTCCTCGGCCTGGGCGATGTCGGCTTCCAGCCTTGCGATTTTCGCCAGCCTTTTGCGCTCGCTGGCTTGTTGTTCCTTGCGGCTTTGCCAGGTTGATTTCTGGGCGGGCCCGGCTTGGGGGATAGTAGTTGCTTCTTCGGCGCGTGCCCATTTTTGCTTGTGCTGGAGGTAATCGTCATAGTTGCCGGGGAAGTTTCGAAGACCCTCCGATGTCAGCTCCATCACGCGATTGGCCGTATGGTTGATAAAATACCGGTCGTGGGAAATATAAATCAGCGTGCCGGGGAAACTGCGCAGGGCGTCCTCCAATATCTCCTTCGAATATAAATCCAGATGATTGGTGGGCTCGTCCAGCACCAGGAAATTGGCTCCCGCCAAAGTGATTTTGGCCAAGGCCACCCGCCCGCGCTCGCCGCCGGAGAGGGCCGATATGGGCTTGAACACATCCTCCCCGATAAACATGAAGGCCGCCAGGGCGTTTCGGATTTCCGTGTTGGTCAGCTTGGGGTAGGTATCGGAAAGCTCGTTGAAAAGGGTCTTCCCCTCATCCAGGTTTTGCTGGGCTTGGTCGTAGTAGCCCCATTTTACATTCACGCCCTCACGGATGCGGCCTGTGTGGGGCTGGATTTCTTTTACCAAAATCTTGAGCAAGGTGGTCTTGCCGATACCGTTGGGGCCGATGATGGCGGCTTTGTCCCCCTTTTTCAACGCGAAGGAAATATCCGTGAACAGGGGCTTGCCGTCGAAGCCCATGGTCAGGTTTTCCACCTCCAGCACATCGTTGCCGGATGGGATGCTGGGGGTAAGCCGCAGACGCATGGCGGAAGGCAAGGCCACAGGTTTTTCCACCCGCTGGATTTTGGCCAGCAATTTTTCCCGGCTCTTGGCGCGGATAATCGCCGCCTCGGTGCTGAAGGAGCGGATGGTTTTGATGGCGTCCTCGTGGTGCTTTATTTCCTTTTGCTGTTCGCGGTAATGCTTCTCGGCGATTTCGCGGTTCAAGGCTTTTTGCTTGACAAACTCCGAGTAATTTCCATTATATACATAAGCGGTCTTGTTTTCAATTTCGATGGTCTTGGTCACGACGCTGTCTATGAAGTAACGGTCGTGGGAGATGAGCAGCACCGCGCCGGGAAAATCCCGCAGATATTCCTCCAGCCAGGCCACGCTCTCGATATCCAGATGGTTGGTGGGCTCGTCCAGCAACAGTAAATCGGCGCGTTCAAGGAGCAAACGCCCCAGCATGGCACGGGTTTTCTCCCCGCCGGAAAGCTGGTTAAAGGGCTGTGCCCACCGTTCATCCGGGAAGCCCAGGCCCCGCAACACCCCCCGCACCCGGCTCGCGGCTTCGAAGCCTCCCGCCTCGGTGAAGCGTGCCGTCAGCTTGTCGTACCGCCCCATGATTTGCTTGAGGGCCTCGTCTGTGGCGGTGGCCATTTGCCGCTCCAAGTCGCGGAGCTCGGCCTCCATTTTCTGCACCGGGGCGAACACCGCGTCCAGCACTTCATATAAAGTATGCTCCGGGGCGGGGGCCACTTCCTCCTCCGGCACGTCGGATTGTGCCAATTGGGGAAGATACCCCAAGCGGCGGTGGCTGGCGAAAACAATCTGCCCCCCGTCGGCCTGCCACTTGCCCGTTATCAGCCGGAATACCGACGTCTTGCCCGCGCCGTTCACACCGACCAGAGCCGCTTTTTCCTTTTCCTCTATGATAAAAGACACATCACCCAAAATTTCCGTCACGCCGATGTGCTTGTTTACATCTTTCATTTGCAACAGCAAGGGAATCTCACCTCGTTTCGCATTGTACGTAAAAACCACCTCCAGTGCAAACGATTGACCGCGAGACGCGTATTACGTATAATTTTTGTATAAAATTGTAAAACCGGGGGAACGCGATGAACTTACATAAGATACGCTTTCATCCCATCATCGGGCTGGTCGCCTTGTTTTTCGCCTTTTCCCTTTTGGGGATTATCCTTAGCTTCGCGTATCAGGCTTGGATGGGGAGTGCATATAATATCGCGGCGCGGGTGTTCGCGCCTGTTTTGTTTGGGGCGGGGCTTGGCGGCGCGGTGTTTGGCTTGAAGCGGCTCTTCAAGGTGACATGGGGCTTCCTTGCCTTCCTTTGTGCCCTTGGGGGATGCGCGGTGGTGTACGCGCTGATGTGGGAGGGATTCCCTTTGCGGGGGGAAGTGGAAGCCTTCGCCATATTGGAGCGGGAAATCCCGGGGCTTGCCATGCAGGCGATATGGGCCCTGGAGGCGGCGGCCATTGCTTTGCCGCCTTTATATATGGCCCTTCGGCGGGCAGGAATATACCTGCCCGGGTACAACCGTTGGGCCCAGGTGCGTCTGATGGATTACGGCTTCAAGCCCTTCACCGACACGGAGCTGGACCGGCTGGCCGCAGGCGAAACCGAAATCTTTATGAAAAAGCCCATCGACCTCACCGGCTTGAACCGTATCCATGCCGTGGGCTTGTGCTATGTGGATAAACGGCTTACGGAATATCTGGCGGTTTTCAAGGCGAATTGGGACCGGCAGGGCAATATGGAAAAAGGCCCCCTACTTCTGCTGGCGGCGATGCCCATTGAGAAAATAGAGGACCTGCAAGGCGTATTATATGAGATACACCGGGAGAGTGAAAGCGAGGATTAAGGCGTGTTTACCACGGCCTCATCCAAAATTGCGGGTGGCGACGGAAGGGCCTAAACCGCCAGAACAGGGGATGGGGATGACGGGGAAAGCGGTGAAAAAAGCTGGGGTGACGCGGCCTCCATAACATAGGCATTGTGATACCTCCTTTAAGCGTTAGCTTGTTTCGTTGGTACATCCTATGCTTGTATGGAAAAATAGGTGCAGGGCAGGGGAGTAGCCGAAGTGGAAAAATCTGTTATAATCGCGTTGGAGTAAAATAATAGTAAAAGAGAGGATGCATTTTCATGCGCATCGGAACCGTAACGGAGATTAAACAACACGAGTATCGCGTGGGGCTGACGCCGGAGAGCGTGGTCAGCTACGTAAGACAGAACCATCAGCTGTATGTGCAAAGCGGCGCGGGCGCGGGTTCGGGCTTTTCCGACGAGGCGTATAAGGCCGCAGGGGCGACTATTTTGGATACCGCCGCCCAGGTATGGGAAATGTGCGACATGGTGGTGAAGGTGAAGGAGCCCCTCGCAGAGGAATATCCCCTCATGCGGGAGGGGCAGATTATTTATACCTATTTGCATCTGGCCGCGGACAAGGAGCTTACCGACGCGTTGCTCAACTGCAAGGCCAAGGCCGTCGCCTACGAAACCATCCGCGACGCCGGCGGCGGCTTGCCCCTGTTGCGCCCCATGAGTGAAATCGCGGGCAAGCTGAGCGTACAGGCCGGGGCCCGTTGCCTGGAAAAGCCCATGGGCGGGCGCGGTGTGTTGCTTGGCGGTTCCGTTGGGGTGCACCAGGGTGATGTGGTGATTTTGGGTGGCGGCGTTGTGGGTACGGCGGCGATGAAAATGGCCATCGGCCTGGGTGCCAACGTCACCATTTTGGACACCAGCCTGGACCGGCTCACCTACCTAGACGATGTGTACGCCAATCGCATCCAGACGCTGTTCTCCACGGCGGCCAACATAGAAAACGCCATCAGCCAAGCGGATTTGGTAATTGGCGCGGTATTGATTCCGGGTGCCGCCGCCCCCAAGCTCATTAAACGGGAGCATCTGAAAAACATGCGCGAAGGCGCGGTCATTGTGGACGTGGCCGTGGACCAAGGCGGCTGTTGCGAAACCATCCGCCGCACCTACCACGATGACCCCACCTATGTGGTGGATGGCATCATCCACTATGGCGTGGCCAATATGCCGGGGGCAGTAAGCCGCACTTCTACCTTTGCCCTCACCAACGCCACGTTAAACATCGGCCTGAAAATCGCCAAACTGGGGCTGGAGGCCGCCGTTCGCGCCGACAAGAACCTGCTGCCGGGGGTCAACTGCTATGCCGGGCACCTGACCTGCGAGGAAGTGGCCCAAGCCTTTGACATGAAGTACACCCCCGTCATGGAAGTGCTGGCTTAATACTCATCCAGGAAATTGTATAGCTGACCGCGTTTTTTGTAGCCGATAACCGTGTCCAGATTCACCCGGTGCGCGCTTTGAAAAATGCGGTTTTCTATTTCCGGGTTGCCGGCCTTGAGTTGTTTGATGAGGGCCTTTACCTCGGCGCGGCGGCCTTCGGAATCGGGGCGGCGCATAACCATGGGGCAGCCGCATTGGACGAATGTCAGGGCATTGTAGCGGGCCCAGGCGGCAATGGCGTCCTCGTGGACCCGGTACAGGGGGCGAATCAGCTCCATGCCGGGGTAATTTTGACTGTGGAGTTTGGGCATCATGGTTTCGAAGGTGCCGCCATAGAGCATGTTCATGAGCATGGTTTCCACCACGTCGGAAAAATGGTGGCCCAGGGCGATTTTATTACAGCCCAGCTCCCGTGCCTGGGCGTAGAGATGGCCCCGGCGCATACGGGCGCAGACATAGCAGGGGCAACGCCCGGCCTTGCTCACCGCCTCGAAGATGTCCGTTTTGAAGATATGCACCGGAATCTCCAACAGTGCGGCGTTGGACTCGATTTTCCCGCGTCCGTTTTTGCCATAGCCCGGGTCCATGGCCAGAAAGCGTAGCGAAAAGGGAAAATCGCTGTAGCGCAACAGCTGTTGCATCAGCTTGGCCAACAGCGTGGAATCCTTGCCCCCGGAGATGCACACCGCGATACTATCCCCCGGTTGAATCAAGTCATATTGCTTGATACCCTCGATAAAGGGCCGCCAAAGCACCGGGCGGTATTTTTTTATGATACTGCGCTCCACGCGCTGGAGGGGGGTCATCATCGCCGCTACCTTAATCTCAACGCCACGGGCGCAACCAGGGTTGCCACCCGCGAATAAGCGGGCGTGAGATACACAATGTCATAGGGAAAGTCCGCCAATGCGAACTGCACAAAGAATACATTCGGCGCGTCGTACCCGGGGGACGAATGGAACCGGATACCGGATGACCAAGCGTTAAAACGAAAAGCCTCCCCCGCTTCATTGAAGAAATCCTGCCCGAAAATCTGGTGATTATGATTGGGTGCCCGCTCAATAACCGCAAAAGACAAATGCCAGGATTGCCCATCCCAGCGGGCTTCATCCAGGGTGACGCCTTCCGGTAGCCTTTGGGCAATGCCATTGGCAAGGTCCACGCGCACCCTTTGCATATCCTTGTCCAGCCATTCCACGCCCTTTATATACAGCGTAAGGGCTTCGCTTTGGGCGAAAAACGGACTGTGCAACAGGTGTGACGCCATGGTGGGCGAATCAACGGCACCGAAGGCGGTTATCCCATTTGAAATCGTATCAAACCGCTCGCCCCGTTCATTCTCCGCGAAAAAGTGCAGTGACCGTAGCCATGCCGTATTGCTGGGGTCGGCGGCGAGATTAATGCGCATATGGGTTGGGTAGATTTCCACCGAAGTGAGCACCATGCGCTGGTCAGCCAATGTAAAATCCTGATACAGGTAAAGTATTTTACCTTGCTCCGTGAACCCGGGGTCGAAGGCAAGGGTAAACACAAAAGCAATTAAATCCGCTGGCTCTGTGTACTCCCTTTGGGGCAGGGCCTGTACGGGCTCTGGGATTTCGGCGTACATCCAAGCGGTGTCAACCCCCAGCACCAGCATTTCAAATACCAAGGTGTCCGGCATTTGCCCGTCAAAGAAGTTTACTACCGTCTGCCTGATTGCGCCGGAACTCTGCGTATGCGGGCCGGAGGATATGGATACAGGCAAATGCGTTTCGTCTTCGGCGCAAAAGATAGCGGGCCGCCAGCTATTCAGGTAGGCATAGGTGGGCGAAGAAAGCGTATAAAAAATATTCAACTGCCGCTGGTCAACGATTACATATTCCACACGCATGGTTATGTCGCCGATGGTCTGCGCCAAATCAATGCGCTGAATAAACTCATGCTCGATGGCTACCGTCAAAGAGGGATTAAAATTGACGGCGACGGCAATTTGTCTAAGCACGGGTATCCGTTCGAAGGCGTACGCAATGGTAGGCGAGGTATTCACCGCAAGCGTTACCATGCACAGCATCGCTAAAAACAAACCCGGCGGAATAAGTGTACTTCTCAAAATAGTACGTTTTCTTGCCCGAATTTTTGTGTTGGCAGACATTTGGGACATTTCCTTGGGCGTATTTTCCAGCTCCAACAGCAATTCCTGATATTCCTGCTGACGGTTCATGGGCGGCCTCCTTTTTTATGCATCAGATAATTCAAGCCGTAGCAGTTGTAATGCCCGGCGTTGGCGGGTCGCTACTGTGCCCTGGGGAATGTCAAGGCTCTGGGCGGTTTCAACCACACTGTACCCGGAAAAATACCGCAAAATGATAACTTCCCTTAGTTCATGCGGTAGCTTCCCAATGGCTTCCTTCAAGGGGAGCGCGTCAAAATTTTCTGCCGCCGGCTCGGGTATGGCTTCATAGGCCACTTCACGCTTCGCCCGGTGCATTGCTTTTTTACACTCGTTAATCAGTATCCGGGTAAGCCACGTCTCGAAATATTCCGGCTGGCGCAGTTTTTTTAAGGATATATACGCCCTGTACTCCGCTTCGTCAACCGTATCCTTCGCCATGCTCTCATTACCCAAATATAATAGTGCTATGCGGTATAATCTTGGTTTAATCGCCATTACCCGATTGCTGAACGCATCTACCTGCATTATACCCTCCCGCCACGCGGCTATTTGTACATTTGTGTTGCATAATTTATTATTAGATTCTCCAGGACGGGATTTTTATTTACCACGGTGAAATAAAATGGAGTTTATGGGAGGGAAGTATGAAGAAGATAAGGGTGGGATTATTTTTCTTGGTGGTGCTGTGGCTGGGGGGCTGTGCGTATGCACCGGGCGCGGAAATGCCGGAGCACGTACCCATTCCCGTGCCCGCGCCCATCCCCCAAAGCGATTTGAGTGAGCAAGCCCAGACAATCGGCAGGGGGCGGCCCGTGGGAGAGTCGGGTATGGTCATTGCGCCGCGGTACCGTGGGGGGCTTTATTTTAATTTTGATAATGGGATTTTGACGGTGCTGGTGCTTCCGGGGGCTATGGAGGACGAGGCTTCCGCCACGGCCATCCATGAAATGCTCGCCATGGGCATCATCGTGCGGGAGGTGCGCTTCACCCATGTGGCCCTGGACGCGGCGGCGCGGCGGCTGTTGCGGGGTGCCTTTGACATGGGTGCCACGGGCTGGAGCACCTGTACGGTGAACAATCACATCGCCGTCACCATCAACCCCTACACCGATGCCCAGCGGGAATTGTTTATGTATTTCCTTCAGCGCGAGGGCTTGGAGCCGGATATGTTTTATCTCCGGCCCGCCATAACGGAAGAAATGCAAACAGCGCGGGAGGCCAGCGTCGCCGCGGCGGCGGCCTCCCCACGGGACATCCTCCCGGTGGCGGGGGAAGTGGCGGCAAGCCCCACGGGCATCTCCTTCGCGCTGGAAAACCGCACCGATTACAATTTCTATCATGGCTGTCCCTGGGATTTGGCCCACTATATCGAGGGCCGGTGGGTGCCCGTGCCCTTTCCGCCGGGGCGGGGCGGCGGCCCCTGGACATTGCTCCTGTACACGGTGCCAAGGGGCGGCACAAGCATTACCTACCATATCCAATTCGAATGGCTTTTCGGCGAGCTACCGCCAGGGCGGTATTTATTCATCCGCCAGGGTTGGCTGGGGGAAAGGTATCCCCACCGGGAAAATACCTACGCCGTAGTGGAATTTATCCTCGAATAATTACGGCGCGATAATCATGGCCTCGCCCACAACTACGTCGGTGCCCCCTTGGTTGGTGATTTTGCAATCCAAAATCACCCGGTTCTTGCCCTCGATTTTTTCCTTGACGGTACAGGTGGCCGTCAGGGTATCGCCAAAGCGCACGGGAGCCAGGAATTTCAAGTCCTGCTTGGCGTAAATGGAGCCGGGCCCCGGCAAATGCATCCCCAGCACCGTGGATATCAGGCTGGCGGTGTGTATTCCATGTACCACGGGCCCTTTGAAAACCGTGCCCTTCGCGTATTCCTCGTCCAGATGGACGGGGTTTTTATCGCCGCAAAGCTCCGCGAATGCCCGCGTGTCCTCCTCCGTTATCTGCCGGGTATAGGACGCGCTCTGCCCGATTTGCAATTGTTCGAATGTGTACCCCTTCATATTCATAACCCCTTTCAGTTATTTTTATTGTTTATTATAAAGCATTTTATCCTGCCGCTTCACCATTTCCCGCACGGCAAAGGAGGCCACGTCCTGGGCGTATTTGCCCGCGCCGAAGCCCGCGTCGTAGCCCAGCTCCTTGGCCAGCTCGTGGGTGATGCGCGCACCGCCGCAGATGAGGATAACCCTTTCCCGCAGACCCTCGGCCTCCAGGAGCTCCACCAGCTCCGTGAGGTTGGCGATGTGGATGTCCCTTTGGGTGACGGTTTGGCTCACCAGCAGTACATCGGCGTTGTATGCGCGGGCCTTGTTAATAAATTCCTCGTTGGGCACCTGGGCACCCAGGTTGTGGGCCTCTATCATTTCATAGCGTTCCAGCCCATAATGGCCGGCAAAGCCCTTCATGTTCATTATGGCGTCTATGCCTACGGTGTGGGCGTCGGTGCCGGTGGACGCGCCCATGACCACGATTTTTCGCCGGATGTTTTCGCAGATGTAGTCGTTTATTTCGGCCATGGTCATGGCTTCCCCCTCCACGGCCTGTACGTGGATTTCATCGTAGTTGACGCTGTGGGCCACGCTTCCGTAGAGTACGTAAAAGGTAAAGCCGTCGCAGAGGGTCTTGCGATGGGCCACAGCGGGGGCGGTGAGCCCCATCTTCGCGGCAAGGCGCGTAGCGGCCTGGGCACCCTTTTCGTCGTTGGGGATGGGCAAGGTGAAGGAGAGCTGTACCTTGCCGTCGTTGAGGGTGTCGCCATAGGGCTTGATAATCATGATGCGCCTCCCAGCATAAGCGTGACGAAGGGGTTGAAGTATTTTTCGCTTTTCGCCACCACGCCCTCCAGCCCCTTGCCGCCCTCCCGGCTACGCTTCACCCCGGCGAAGGTTCCCCGCTCCAAGGTGGCGAAGAGTTTATTTTCGTCGATTTGCGCCAGCAGGGCACAAGCCCGCTCCAGCACCACCTTTGCCCGGCTTTGGATGATTCCGCCTTCCTTGAAATGCAACTCGTCCCCCAGGCCGTGCAGTGTGGTGAAGAGGTAGCGGGCGTTTTCGATGGCCAAAGCCCGGTCCGCCATGAAGGGGGTGTGGATGGCTTCCGTCAGCATCCCCAGCAGGTGTATTTTCTGGCTGGTGATAACGGAGACGGCGTTGAATAGCGCGTTCTGCACCGCCCCCATGAAGATATCCCCGGTCATGAACTTGGTGGGGGGCATGTATTTGAGGGGCGCGGCGGGGAAGATTTCCCGCGCCATTTGCGCCTGAGCCAGCTCGAAAAGAAAGCCGCCCTTCACCTCCGGCGCGATTTCAAAGGCATGACCCAGCCCCATTTGCGCCTCGGGCAAGCCCGCAAGGAGCGCGAATTGCTCGTTCAGAAATTGGGAGGTGAGCACCGTGTGGGCCTCCTCCACCGCGTCTGCCGTGGTGAGGTAATTGTCCTCCCCGGTATTGATAATAATGCCGGCAAAGCCGTTAATCACCCGGGAGAAAAACTGGTCGATGAGGGTGCGCTTCATGTTGATGTCCCGGAAAAGGATGCCGTAGAGGGCGTCGTTGAGCATCATGTCCAGCCCTTCGAGGGCACCCATGGCGGCGATTTCCGGCATACACAGTCCCGAGGCGTAGTTGCACAGCCGGATATACCGCCCGGCCCTTTCCCCGGCTTCATCCAGGGCGGCGCGCATGATGCGGAAGTTCTCCTGGGTGGCGTAGGTGCCGCCGAAGCCCTGGGCGGTGGCCCCATAGGGCACGAAGTCCAGCAAACTCTGGCCCGTGGTGCGGATTACAGCCACGATATCCGCGCCCTGGGCCACGGCGGCGGTGGCTTGTATGACGTCCTCGTGGATGTTGCCCGTGGCCACGATGACATAGAGATAGGGTTCGTTTTTGTCGCCGTACTTTTGCGCCAGGGCATTGCGGGCCTGGCGGTTGGCGCGGATTTTTTCCAGGCTGGGCGCGGCCAAAGCGAAGGCTTCCTTTTTTATCCGGGCTTCTTCCTCCAGGGGAATTTTAGTCAAATCCACCCGCCCCGCACAAATGCCCTCGGCGATTGCCTGGGGGGCTTTGCCCAGCACGGCCACGGCGTTGGCGATAAGATAGGCCGCCCCCAGGGGCAGGTATTGTGCTTCTTTTATATGCTCCACCACGATATTGGGCAAGGGGATGTCCGCTTCGTTTACGCCGTCGATGCCCAGCAACCGGCAAACGGTACGCTCCACGGCTACCGTGGTGTGGGCGTCGATAAAATGTTGTGTGTCTGCGGCGATGCTTTTGGCGTATTTACGGGCCAGCTGTATGGTTTCCGGGTTCAAGTTGAGTTTCATGTCAGCCTCTATTCTTGCGCATATTTCTTTCCAGCCCCTCGGGCTCCAGGGAGAGTTGCTGGTTGTTTTGCAACGCCGCCAGCCCCACGAATTTTACTTCCTTTTTCCCGGTGCATACCTCGCATTTGCAGGACGGGGTATAGGATTCGGGCTCGGTGTAGGTGGTGATTACCCCTTCAAAGTTGCGCAAAATCGCCTTATTCGTGCCGTAGGAAATCAGGTAATTGGGCATGACGGGGATTTTCCCGCCGCCCCCCGGCGCGTCCACCACGAAGGTGGGCACCGCCAGCCCCGTGGTGTGCCCGCGCAGGGCCTCGATGATTTCTATGCCCTTCGAAACCGGGGTACGCAAATGGGTCAGCCCCTGGGCAAGGTCGCACTGATATATGTAATACGGCCTTACGCGGATTTTCATAAGTTTTTGCACCAAATCCTTCATCACGTGTACGCAGTCGTTGACCCCGGCCAGCAACACGCTTTGGTTGCCCAGGGGAATGCCCGCATCGGCCAGCATTTCGCAGGCTTTTATGGCGTCGGGGGTGATTTCGTTGGGGTGGTTGAAATGGGTGTTGAGCCATATGGGATGGTATTTTTTGAGCATGGCGCACAACGCGCCGGTGACGCGCTGGGGCAACACCACCGGCAAGCGGGAGCCCAGCCGGATGATTTCCACGTGAGGGATTTCCCGCAATTTAGCGATAATATATTCCAGCCGGCAGTCCTCCAGCATCAGCGGGTCGCCGCCGGAGAGCAACACATCGCGGATAACCGGCGTGTCGGCGATATAGGCGATGGCCTCTTCTACGTTGTCCATGGGCATGGAGCTATCGTGCTGGCCCGCGAAGCGTCTGCGGGTGCAATGCCGGCAATACATGCCACACTGGTCCGTCACCAGCATAAGGGCGCGGTCGGGATAGCGGTGGGTCAGCCCCTTCACCGGGGAATCCGCGTCCTCGTGCAAGGGGTCCAATAAATCCCCGGTCATGGTGGTCAGCTCCGCCACGGTTGGGATACATTGCAGACGAATGGGGTCATAAGGGTCGTCCAGGTCGATTAACGAAAGGTAATAGGGCGTGATAGCCATGCGGAATTTTTTCAGGCACGCCTCGATGTCCGCCTCTTCCTTTTCGCCGATGGGGATGAGCTTTTTCAGCGCGTCGGTTTTTTTGACATTGTTCTTCAGATGCCACTGCCAGCTTTCCCAGTTTTCCTGCGGGATGTCCTTGAAAATCGTATTTTTCATGGCCTACGCCCACCTCTCTGTGAATAGCTTGCGGAGCTTGGGGTTGTCCCGCAATTGTGCCAAGGCGATTTCCGCGTGGTCTTTGGTATAGCCGTTGCCCACGAGCATAGTCACGTCCTTTCCCGCGCCCTCCGCGCCCAAGGCGGCCTGGGTGAAGCTGGTGGCCATGGAGAAAAGATACACGATGCCGCCGTCACGCACGGGCAAAATCCCCGCCATTTCCGTGTTGCTTACGTTGACCACGTTGAAGGAGATGTCGTATTCCCGCCCGCCGTTGGCCTCAAGGGTCTTGTCCAAAACCGCCAAGGGGCGGGTGGCGTCGGCGATGAGGGCATGGTGGCAAAGGCCGTTGGATAAGAGCCTTTGCCGGTCCTCCTCCAGCACGCACACCGCCACCACGTTGCCCGTGGGCCCCACCCGCTTCATGGCCTCGTTACAGCACAGCATCCCGGATTTTCCGCCGCCGCCCAGGATTAAAACACTGTCCCCCGGCCGCACCAGCTTGGCGGTTTGGGCCGGGGCCCCGGCTACGTCCAGGACGGCCAAGGCCAAGGCTTCGGGCATGTCTTCGGGTAGCTTTGCGTATATGCCCGTCTCGAAAAGAATGGCCTGGGCGGTAACGTCCACCCGGTCAATGTCCGGGTGAATGGCGGTGATTTCGCTGATTTTCAGCGGCGTGAGGGAGAGGGACACCAAGGTGGCGATTTTATCCCCCTTTTTTATGTCTGTCCGGTGCAGGGCGGTACCGATTTCCGCCACGGTGCCGATGAGCATACCGCCGGAGCCGGTTACGGGGTTTTGCATCTTGCCCCGTTTATCTACAATATCCAGTATTTTTGCTTTAATCTTCTCGATGTCCCCTTGGGCCTCTTCCCGGATTTGGGTGAAGGACGCGGAATCTATATTGAGGGATTGCACGTCGATGCGTATTTCGTTGGGGGCGGTATCCATGGCATTGTCCAGCTTGTAGGCGGCCTGGGGCAACGCGCCCGCCGGCTCCAGTACCCGGTGCGTGCCGTATTTACATATTTTTTTCATCGTATCACCCGCTATTTGGATTGATTGAGTCCCAGGATTGCCCGCGCCTCAGTCGGGGAGGCGATTTCGCGCCCCAGCTCATGGGCCAGGCGCACGGCCTTTTCCACCAGCGCGCCATTGGATTTAGCCAGCACGCCCTTCGAAAGGTAAATATTGTCCTCGAAGCCCACCCGCACATGGCCGCCGGAGATGATGCCCAGCACCGCCATGGGGAACTGGGCCCGCCCGATGCCGCTGACGGTAAAGGTCGCATGGGCCGGGATGCTGTCGCGCAGGAAGGCGAAATCCCGCGTTGTGGCGGCGATACCGCCGTTGACGCCCATGACGAAATTGAAATGCATGGGGTCAAGTATAAATCCTTGTTTGTTAAGGCGGAGGGCGGTGTCTATCATCCCCTTGTCGAAAACCTCCACCTCGGGCTTTACGCCCAGGGCAATCATTTTTTCACCAAATGCCTTGATAGTATTTTCTGTATTTACAAAAATATCGTCCCCGCCGAAATTGCAGGTTCCGCAGTCCAAGGTAGCCATTTCCGGCCTTAACTGTACGGGCTGGATGCGTTCGGCGTCGCTCATGCCCACCGCGCCCCCGGTAGAGGGCTGGATAATTACCTCCGGGCACAGGCGTTTAATTTCCGCTATGCACTGGGCGAAACGCGCTTCGCATTGGGTGGGGGTGCCGTCGTCGGTGCGCACGTGCAAATGGATAATGGCGGCCCCGGCGTCCCAGGCCGATTTCGCCTCCCGCCCGATTTCCTCCACGGTGTAGGGGATGGCCGGATTGTGGGCCTTCGTCACCTCCGCCCCGCAAATGGCGGCGGTGATTATCAATTTATCCATCGCGCTTGGGTACTACGCAAGTCCCGCTTGCCCGGCATACCAGCACCGGCTCCGCCAGCACCTTGGCCGCAGTCATGCCCCGCTCCGGGTCGGGGGTGATGACCTTTCTTGCGGTAAAGGCCATTTTCCGGGAAGTATTGCCGATTTTCACGATTTCCCCCGTCGCCTCGATATAATCCCCGGCGAACACGGGAGCAAGAAATTCCACGTTATCATAGGCCACGAAAAGCCCTTCGTCCCCGTCGTTGCGGATTAACAGCTCTGTCGCCACATCCCCGAAGAGCTGTAGCATTTTCGCGCCGTCCACCAAGCCCCCGGCATAGTGGGCATCGTGGGCGCACATGCGCAATCGTATCATAAGTCCAGCCTCCTGTACTCGTTTTGTATTTCTTCCAGTAAATCCCCGTCCAGGCCAAGGGTTTTGCAGATATGCAGTGCGTCCCGGGGGGTTGGCGCATCGTGAGGGGCTTCTATTAAATGATAGTCCATGTAGGCCGCGCCTGGGGCCGTGAACGAAAGCCCTTTTACTTGATAGTGCGCGAAGCCGGGCTTGGCCACCTGGTTGTAATGGGTGGCCATCAGGCACAGGCATCCGGTTTTGGCCAGATAATTCGCTACGGCCTTTACGATGGCCTCGCCTTCGGTGGGGTTCGTTCCCCGGGCAAGCTCGTCCAGCGCGATGAGGAGAAATTCCTTTTTCCCCCGGTGCACAATTTCATGCAAGCGCGCAATCTCCGCACCAAAGCTGGACAGCCCCTGGTTTACATCCTGCATATCCTCGGAAATCAAGCAAATACCGTCAAAGAGGGGCACTTCCGCGCAATCGGCAAATACAAAAAATCCCAGCCGGCACAGCAGGGTATTCAAAACAACGGATTTGATGGCCACGCTTTTGCCCCCCATGTTGGCCCCCGTGATGACGGTCACGGCCGTTGACAGGGTCAAAGAAATTTTGGTTAAGGGCTGATGCTTCAAGGCATGGGCCATGTAGGGGTTGGCCAGGCGGGTATAGGACAGCACCCCGCGGTCGCTGATTTTGGGGCGGTTGGCATTATATTCTGCGGCCAGCTTTGCTTTGGCCAGGGTGAAATCCAGCGCGCCGATATGCTCCAGATTGGCCAGAAAAAGCGGGATGTGCGCCTGCAACGCGCCGGACATTTCCCGCAACACCTTCGCCTCTTCCGCGTCCTCGCGCTCCACCAGTGCGCGGCGTTCTTCGGAATGGGGGTCGCCGGCCTCTGCCCGGAGCTTTTCCTTGCGGATTTGGGAGAGCTCCGGGGACTCCACCACGAAGGCCGCAACGCGCAAGCCCCTTGGGTCAACGATGGCCAGCGCGTCCTCCATGGGGTGCAATTCTATGCCACTAAAGTTAAATTGCTTGAAAGCTGGGAGTAATTTTTCGTATGTAATAAGAAAATGCTTTACTTCGAAGAAATCCACTTGGGTGAGCACAGCCTTGGCAATGGAGCCACGGATATTTTTAAGGGAAGCCAGATGGCCGCGCAATTCCTCCAGCTCCCGGGGGTGGGCCATGGCGGTTTGTATGTTGTCAAAGGCTTGCGCCAGCTCCTGGGGGCTGAGAAAGTGCATCGCCTTGATTTTTTCCGCGCCGTAGGGCGAGGCCGGGGACAGGCGGCCCAGTATAAAATCTAGCCCCATAGCCTTGCGTTGCGGCGCATCAAACCCAAACATACACCTCACCCCGTCTCAACGCCCAACATCGTACACCGGAATTTTAACAGCTTCCTGCATTTTTTTCAAAAATATTTCGGGATTGTACCCCCCGTCATAGGGCGATGTGGGGTTGACGGTAAGGGCAACCAAATGAATGGGACGCATTACCGCAAGTTTTATATTTTTAGCCGCAAGCCTTTGGCGGACGGGGGCGGATATAAATATTTTCCCGGCGTCCCGGGCTACTACGGTGGTGCCTTCGGCGATATCGCCGGCCACCGCGTCCGTTACCGCGCCGGAGAGGTGAACACAACTGCCGCTGTCCATATCCTCTTCATACTTGGGAAGGGTGAGGATATCCACCCAATGGCGGGTTTCCGCGATGGTTTTACGCATATCCGGGCCCACCGCCGCGCCGGTACACAACACGGCGGCATCGGCGGCAAGGATTTGCGTCTTGCGGTTGATGGCACCGTCCACCAGTATTTTTTCTCCCGGGAGCCGTGAAAGCAGTTCAAGTAATTGTGCATTAATCGAAGGCCCACCTAACTGTACGTAGCCGTCGGTCAAGGCCCGCACCAGCACCACCCGCCCCAGGGGCGTCCCCATGTCCGTAACCGCCAGCAACTCCTTGGAGATATCGCAGAAAGGCAACAGCCCCTCCGCCGTGGCAATCACCGTCCCCCTGTAGGCGAAAATCCGGGGCTTCTCCGTGTTCGTCACCACATCCACGCCCTCGCCGTCGCGCCCGATTCCGGTAAGGGCGACGCTGATTTTTTCCCGGTGGAAGGCGCGAATCAAATGGTTGAGGGTGGTGGTTTTCCCCGTATTTTTTGCCATACCCATGACAGCTACACAGCGGTAGGGCGAAATTAATTCGGCAAGCACGGGCACAGCCCCCTCCCCACCCCGAGCCAACGGGATACGCATGATTACTCTTCGGCGTTCTCCTGCGCCACCAGCCCCGACTTGCGCCATTTGCCGATTTTGTAGGCGATGGCCGCCAGCACCGTCAGGGATACCCACCCCAGCAACAAAGAGTAAATCAAGGCTTCGGGGCGTTGTAGCCAGCGTACGAACAAAAAGGCCGAGGGCACCCGGATAAGGGCGGTGTTAATCATGGCGGCGTACATGGGGGTCATGGCGTCCCCCGCGCCACGGATGGTTCCCCACAGCACAATGTTTATCGAAAAGGCGAGATACCCCACCGCCAGAATACGCAAAAAGCGCACGCTCATATCCAGTACTTCCTCGATATCGGTGAACCACCCGGCGATTTGCCGTCCGAATATCAAGAGAATCACCACCAGCACAAAGGCCGTGCCCAAGGCCAGCAAGGTACATTGCTTTGTACCTTGGGACACGCGCTCGGGCTTGTTCGCGCCCATATTTTGCCCGGCGTATACGGTCATGGCGTTGCCGAAGGAGAAATTGGGCATCATGACCAGGCCGTCGATTTTCATTACGATGTTATTGGCGGCAAGCACAAACAGGCCAAAGCCGTTGACCAGGGGCTGTACCATCATCATGGAAATGGCAAAAACAGCCTGGGAAGCCCCCGTGGGTACGCCCAGCTTTAATACTTGCCGGACCAAATCCCGCTGGGGCACCAGGTAGGCCCATTTTAGGTCAAATACGTCCTTCATCTGTCGCATCCGGCGCAAGCAAAGGAGCGCGCTCACCGATTGTGCCACCACCGTGCCCACCGCCGCCCCTGCCACCCCCAGGCCCAGGATATAGATGAAGAGCACATTCAGCGCGATGTTGAGCAACGACGCGAAAATCAAATACACAAGGGGGGAGAAGGCATCGCCCACCCCCCGCAAAATGCCGGAGAAAATATTAAAATACCCCAACCCCAGCACGCCCCAGAGGATGACGTTTATGTAAATGACGCTGTAATCTATGATTTCCGGCGGCGTATCCAAGGCGGCTAACAGCCAGCGCGTACCCAGGGGCCCCAGCCCAGCCACGAAGACACCTAGCAGTGTGGTAAGGGTGATGCTCACGCCGATGGTGCGGGAGAGCTCCTCCCGCTTCTTCGCGCCGAAATACTGGGAGACCATAACCCCCGCCCCCATGGCCACCCCCATCATGAAGACCATAATCAGGAAAAATATGGGCAACACAGACGTTACCGCCGCCAACGCCTGCACCCCCACCCAATTCCCCAGCATGATAGCGTCCACCAAGCCATACAACTGCTGAAAAATATTGCCAATCAAAAGAGGCGTCGTAAAAATAAGCAACTTTTTCCACGGTGCGCCCTCGGTCATATCCACGCCGGACATCATGGCCTTGAATCGTTGCATGGCTAACTCATCCTGTCTTAAAAATATTGGTAATAATCCACCTTTATCATGCCGTTGAACAGCTTACGCTTTGCGCGGGCTTTCTTTTTATAGGCGGCTTCGAAGAACTCGTCGGGGGTGATGACATATACATGCCAGGGGGTCGGGTTGAAGATTTTCCCCAGCTCGGCGTACAGGCGTTCCACTTCCTTGGTCCGGCCCAGCCTTTCGCCATAGGGAGGGTTGACGATGGCGATACCCCTTTCGGCGGGGAGATGGGTCTGCGCCACCACACGGTTTTCGAATACGATACAATCGTCCACCCCGGCCAGCTCGGCGTTGGCCTTGGCCAGCACGATGGCCGCCGGGTCGGCGTCCGCGCCGAAAATCGGGGGCATGGCCTCGGTACGTATGGCGGCGTAAGCGGCGGCGCGGGCTTCTTTCCATGCGGCGCGCCGGATTTGCGGCCACTCCTCGCAAGCGAATTTGCGGCCCAGCCCCGGCGCGATATTACGCGCCATCAACGCCGCCTCGATGGGCAAAGTACCCGACCCGCAACAGGGGTCCAGAAAATTTTCCTTGCCATTGTAGCGTGCCAGGGCGATGAGTGCCGCTGCCATGGTTTCCTTCAGGGGGGCTTCGTTGGCTTTGGCGCGGTAGCCGCGCTTGTGCAGACCCTGCCCTGCGCCGGTGGTATCAATGGTCAGCGTGGCAACATTTTTAAGCAAAGATACTTGAATGGTATATTCCGCGCCGGTTTCGGCAAACCAGGATTGCTTGTATTTCGCCTTTAATTTCTCCACCACAGCCTTTTTCACAATGGACTGCACATCCGGCACGCTAAATAGCCCCGACTTCACCGACTTTCCCGTTACGGTGAATTTCCCGTCGGGGGGAATCCAATCGCCCCAAGGCAGTGCCCTCGTCCCCTCAAAAAGCATATCAAAGCTCGTCGCTTCAAAGGCACTTAGCCTGAGCAACACCCTGTCCGCGCTACGCAACCACAAATTGGCCCGGACCACAGCCGACTCAAGCAATTCTCCTTTAGCCGGAGAAAAGTCTACCCGGTTGTCCACGCAAGTAACCCCGGTAAAGCCCAGTGCCACCGCTTCCCGCTTTACCACCGCCTCCAACCCGAAGGCCGCCGTCGCCACAAGCTTCACTTCGCCCATTTTCCACTTCCCATAACCGCACAAAGTCGCGCAACTATATCATATCTTCTTCACACAAACCACATACACTGCGTGAATATGTTCGTAAGTATTACCACCACCCCTTCCCACGGGGAGGCAGGGAAATGCGTATGAGGGGTATGCTACAATACAATGATTATGAATACATAGGAGGCTAGGAATGGGAGCATTGTTAAAAACCAGCGGGCAGTTTCGGATATTTTTGGTGTATCAGATTTTTTCCACGCTGGGCAATGGTATTTTTTCGATATTTATGTTGCTCAGCGTGCATTTACTTTACAGAAACGCGCTATACACGGGCATCGCGGGGTTTTTAATGAGTGCGCCGCGCATTTTTTCCTTTATGGTGGGGCCGGTGGTAGACCGGAGTAAAAAAGTAACTATCATGCGGCTGACAACTTTGTTGGAATTTGGGGTGCTGGCACTGTTGGCTTTTACGCCCTTGTTGGAAAGTATCGGTGTACTCTTTATGTTCGCGACCATTACTGTCTTTTCCTTTGCGGCGATGTTCGAGTCGCCGGCGGGCAGGGCATTGTTGCCGCACATCGTCAAGGAAGAGGAGATTTTAACCGCCAACTCACTCATTAATATCGCCGCCACGACAGCGGGCATCCTGTTGGCGATTTTGATTTTTGTAATCTTGGGCCAGGGGGATAACTTTCAGCTGATTCTCGGGCTGAGTACGGGCTTTTTGGCGGGGGCGTTCCTGTTTTCTTTGTTTTTGCGCGACCCGAAGCATAAGGCCGAACCCGGCGGCAAAGCAACGCACAGTTACCTGGCCGACCTCATGGCGGGCATGAAATTCCTCCGTGGGAACGTACTCTTGTTTTTTTTAATCGCCAGTGTCACCCTTGTATTCATTGGTCAGATTGCCTATGTAAACCGGCCCGCCTTCATTGAGTATCACGCGGGCGCGCAGGGGTATATCCTCTTTGTCTTTATAACCATGCTGGGCGGCCTCATCGCTTCATTTATAGTACAGCCCCTGGGTAAAAAATGCAGGGTGGGCCCACTGTTGCTCATGTTCTCTGTGTTGGCGGGTGGCTTGCGCATTCTTTTTGTGCTGGTGATACCCGAATCCTTTTTCGCGGCACTGGGGATAACGGTGATAATCGCGACGATTTTAAACGCGGCAGGCATCGTGGAGGGCACGCTGGAACAAAAAATCCCACCGAAGGACATGGTGGGACGGGTGGACACGATGAGCACAACTTTCTTTGCCATATCCGTCGCGCTGGGGGCACTGACCGGGGGGTTCATCGGGCGCGTGGTGCCGGACATCGCGTATATTTTCATAACCCAAGGCGTGATTGTACTCTTGTCGGGCGTATATTACATCCTCGTCCCCGCCATACGCAAGCTGCCGAAGTTTAGCGACATCGCCCGGGAGGGGGAGGATTCAGACGAAGCTACGGCGTCACAAAGCCAGTGACCTGATTCGGCTTTATATTGTGCCTTCCGCTTCTTCCCCAGTCTCGGTAAAGAGTATTTTGTACCGCTTGGTGGTAAACTTAAACACGCAATAGCTGGGGTCATCCGCGCCGGTGAAGTGGTGCGATAAACCGTCATACCACATTTCGGCTTTCACTTCCGGCGTTGTGATAATTTCCACTTCGCCGACCAGGTTAATACAATACTCCACCGTGGCGAAGCAAACGCTGGCACGCTTGCATTTTGCTATTCGCTTCGCGCCGTTTGCGTTAATGTTTGTACAAAATGTCATCCAGTTAATTCCGTCACTTTTTGACGGCGATAAAACAGATGCCGTGGGGAAGCCCTCCAAATCAATCAGTGAAAGGACGCTAATCCCCCCGGTGTATTTGCCGTCCTCGACGGTGTTACGCGTTACAACCTTGCCAGCCTTGGCAATAATTTCTTGGCTCATTTTGCAACAACCTCCTATTTTTGTGAAGATGAAACCGTGGGAACCAAAACTACTAAAAAAGCCGCAAACGCGGCTTTTTTACGCATGTTCAACGTGCATTAAGTACACAAGCTATGCCGGCACGCAAGCGTCAACCGGGCAAATGACCGCACAGGCGTTACAGTCAATGCACACATCGGCGTCGATTACATACACATCGCCCTCGCTGATGCAGGAAACGGGACATTCGCTGACGCACGCGCCACAGGCGATACACGCGTCGGTAATTTTATAGGCCATCTTTGCTACCTCCTATTATGATAATGTTGTGTCGCTTTTTCGAGTATATATCATGGGCAGTGGGCTTGCAACCCACTTTATATGCCAAAGGGTAAATATCCTCCGATTCCCATTCCTTCTCCAGCATTTTCGCCGCCGCGCCGCCTTGGGAAAGGAAGGCGCGAACCGCCTCGCCATGGGTCAGCACGGGAAGGCGCGCCCGGCGCGTAAGTTGGCCAAGCAAAGCCGCCGATTCCCTGCGAAAGCCCAGCACACGGATATATCCCGGCCCCCCCGCCGCCTCGTATTCGCACATATCCGACGGAGAAATCCCCAAAATGAGCTTCATCGCCTCCCGTTGCAGGCGGGTGAGGGTATACCGCTTTGTCTTCACGGCGGCCAAAATATCGGTAAGGCATGTATGCTCCCGGGCGAACCGGCGGAAGCGGTGATGCAAGCCTTCGTTTAACACAGGCGCGTCATTTCTGGCAATAAGATAGCGGAACATAGGGCTGAAATCATCCAGCCGCGCCATCTCTCCCCGGGCCTCACGCAAAATCCGGCAAGCAAAATCGGGCATTTCTTCCCCTTGCGCACTATTAACCACGCCCCCATTTGTGTGAATACCCTTGCGAATGGCCGTGGCACTGGGCCCCCCGGCCCTCCGGTGGGTGGTATACGCCTCCATGGGCCAGCCCAGCAACGCCAATGCCTTGCAGTATTCCATGGCCAGCCCATTATTCGGCAGGGTGGTCAATGCCCGGGTTGCCGAGGCCATCGCCGCTGTCAAGGCCGCCCCCCGCGCCGCCGCGAAGCTTCTCCCCGCATCCAATGCCTCACGCAACGCTTCTTTATATATAGGCGGCTCCTCGGACAGCACAGCACCCCCCGCCTTCAGCGCGTCGATATCACCCGCTTCACTTCCGAAGCACAGGCAATCCACTATGCCCGCCGCCGCCAGCAAACCCACCGCCCCCCGGGCAAAATAATCCGCACCGCCAATGACATAGGGCAGGGGCAGCTCAATGACCATATCCACCCCGGCAAGCAAAGCCATTTTCGTGCGCCGCCATTTGTCGCACACAGCCGGCTCACCCCGCTGGACGAAATTACCACTCATGACGGCAATCATTTTTTCGCACCCCGTAATGCGCCGTGTTTCTTGAATATGCGCTATGTGGCCGTTATGCAACGGGTTACATTCGACGATAATTCCAGCCACTTTTAATATTTTTTTCAGCAATTTTCGCCAAGCCCTTTCCTTTTGCTTTTATAGGTGGTATCATACAGGAAAAATTGTCGGGTGAGGATATGCCGGAACTGTCAACTGCTGAATTTAACCGCATTAGGGACTTTATCAAAGCCAACTACGGCATCTCGTTGAGTGACGAGAAGAAGACGCTGGTCTATTCCCGTCTGCGCACTACCTTGATGGACCAGGGTTTTGCCAGCTTCTCTGACTATTTTGACCACCTGATACGGGATAAAAGCGGCGAATCCATCGTCCGGTTTGTGGATAAAATTACCACCAACCACACATTTTTCATGCGCGAGGCAGACCACTTCGACTACCTGCGCGACACCGTGCTCCCCTATATCTCGGAAAAATATAAAAACCAAAGGGATTTTCGCCTGTGGTGCTGTGCCAGCTCCTCGGGGGAAGAGCCCGTCACCTTGCAAATGCTGGCCCAAGACCACTTCAAGAAAACCGGCGACAAATGGGACACCCAGATATTGGCAACCGATATTTCCACCAATGTACTGGACAAAGCCGTGTACGGGCGGTACGCTACCGAGGGGGTACAGTCCCTGCCCAAGCAATGGCAGCTCGACTATTTTAAAAAAGTGGACCACCAATTTAGCGAAACACAATCCATCATCCGTCAAAATATTATTTACCGGAAGTTCAACCTGATGGAGACCATCCCCTTTTCCAGAAAAATGCAAGTCATATTTTGCCGGAACGTGATGATATACTTCGATGCCGGCGTGCGGGAATCTGTGGTAAAAAAATTGTACGACGCCACCGAGCCGGGGGGCTATTTGTTCATAGGCCACTCGGAATCGCTCAACAACACGAACTCTGCGTACAAATACATAAAGCCCGCCATATACCGCAAGGAAGAGTAATTTGGCGTGCGCGCAAAACATGCACTTGTTTTTATTGTCGTTATGTAGTTTAATATAGGCGAACATAAGTGGGGGCAAACCCCGCGCAGACGAGAGAGGGTGACGTGCCGATGGCTGATTTTGATAGGGAGTCAATGCTGGACATGTTCATATTTGAAATGACCCAGCTTGTTGACCAGCTAGAAACCACCATTGTGCAAAGTGAGTCGGAGTACAACCCCGACCAAATCAATGAGATTTTCCGCGTTATGCACACCATCAAGGGTTCTTGCGCCATGATGCTCTACGACAACATCGCCGCGGTAGGCCATGCCATCGAGGACTTGTTTTATTATCTGCGCGAAGAAAGCCCCAAGAATTTGGACTTTAAGCGTCTGTCCGACCATGTATTGGAAAGTTTGGACTTTGTAAAAGCGGAGCTGGGCAAGATTTCCAACGGGCAGAACTCCGACGGCGACGGTTCCGCTTTGATAAAAGATATAGAGGCTTTCTTGAAGGCCATAAAAACCGGCACGTCATTGCCGCCAGCGAGTGCGGCTTCACCTGCGCCCGCTTCACCCCCCCCGGCAGCCCCTGCCCCAGTAGCGCAAAAGACCCAGCCGGTACCCGCCCCACAGGCAACAAGCGCAGTCACCACTGCACCCGCTCCGGCTGTTTCGGAAGCCAAATCTGAGCAAGAAGAAGGCGATATGATGTATCGGTACAAGGCAATGATTTACTTCCAAGATGGATGTGAAATGGAGAACATCCGCGCCTACACCTTGGTGCACAACCTACAGGATTTGGCGCAGGATGTCACCCATGTACCCGCGGACGTTATCGACGAGTCCGCCATTGAACTTATCCGCCAAAACGGTTTCGAGCTCGAATTTGTCAGCGAGCTTGACTACCAGCGAATTAATAATCACCTCAGTCAGACGGTGTATCTAAGGGAGTTGAATCTGGTGGAACTTGGAACCATCATAACCGAAGCCAAACCGCCCGTCGAGCAGCCCCCCATTCCGATGGAAGCAGCGATGGCGGCTGAAGCCCCCCTTGTTGAGTCGGCCGCTTCAGATGATTTGACGGCTGTAGCGTCAGAAGAGGCGAAGAAGAAAGCCGCCGCCGCCGCAATCGCCGCCGCCACCGCGCCAAGCAGTGCCGCGCCCGCCGCCACAACCAACTTGATTAATGTAAGCGTAAGCAAGCTGGACACTTTGCAAAATCTCATGGGCGAGCTGGTTATCTCCGAGGCCATGGTCACGCAAAACGCGGAGCTACAGGGCCTGCAACTGGATAATTTCCACAAGGAAACCCGCCATCTGCGCAAGATTATCGGCAACCTGCGCCAGACAATCATGTCCATGCGGCTGGTTCCCCTCAGCAATACCTTCTTTAAGCAAAACCGTATCGTGCGCGATATGTGCCGCCAGCTGGGCAAGGAAGTCCATCTGGAAATCATCGGGGAAGAAACCGAAGTGGATAAGAAAATCATCGAACATATCGCCGACCCGATTATGCACATCATCCGCAATTCCATAGACCATGGCGTGGAAATGCCCGACGAACGCGAAAAGGTGGGCAAGCCCAGAAAGGCACGGGTTATCCTTGAAGCTAAAAACGCTGGCGGCGATGTACTCATCATCATAGAAGACGACGGCAAGGGCATTGATACCGAAAAGGTATTGCGCAAGGCCAAGGAAAACGGCCTGACCACCAAGCCCGACAACGAATATACCGAAAAGGAAATCCAGCAGTTCATTTTCCTGCCGGGGTTCAGCACCAACGACCAAGTGACCAATTTCTCCGGTCGCGGCGTGGGTATGGACGTGGTGTTCAAAAACCTGGAAATCTGCGGCGGTACAGCTCTGGTGGACTCCGTCCCCGGTGTGGGGACTACCTTTACCTTGAAGATTCCCTTGACCCTTGCCATCATCGACGGCATGAGCGTGCGGGTGGCCGGGGCACAATATACCATTCCCATAGCAAATATCATCAAGTCCTTCAAGCCCCAAAAGGAAAATCTGTTTACCGACCCCAACGGCAACGAAATGATTACCGACAGGGACGAAGTGTTTAATATCGTGCGCCTACACGAGTTTTTCCACATCGAGGGCGCGATAACCAATATCGAAGACGGTACATTAATGCAGTTGGAAAACGGTGAGCAGAAAATATGTCTGCTGGTGGACGAGTTGCTGGGCCAGCAGCAAGCCGTGGTAAAGCCCTTGCCCAAGTATTTCAAGCGGGTGCGGGGTATCGGCGGCTGTACCTTGCTGGGCAACGGTGATGTCAGCATCATAGCCGACGTACCCGGATTCTTTGATAATTAAGACGAGCAGGAGGGAATAGGCATGGCTATGGAACATGATGTTTCAATGGAAGCAAATTATGGTGCAGAAGACACGATTATGGACCAATACCTCACCTTTGTCATTGAAGATGAGGAGTACGGTGTGGAAATTGCCGTTGTAAAGGAAATTATTAAAATGGTTCCCATCACCCGGGTGCCGGAGATGCCCGAATTTATTGAAGGCATCGTAAACCTGCGCGGCGAGCTGATTGGTACGCTGGATGTGCGTAAGCGTTTTGGGATTATGCCTAAGGAGCATGACGAGGAAACCTGTATTATCGTGATTATCGGCGACAGGCTTTCCCCCGGGCTTGGGCTGTTGGGCCTTATCGTGGACGCGGTGCGCGAGACGGCCATCATCCCCGATTCGCAAATGGCCCCGCCGCCCAGCGCGAAGTTGAACTACGCCAACCAGTTCATCCGCAATATCGGCCGCGTGGACAACGATGTAAAGCTGTTGCTGGATTTGGAGAAGTTTTTGGCCTTGGAGTAAAGATTTGAATGGTGGGGCTTTGCTCCACACCCCACGAGCTTTTGAAAAAAGTTCGACCAGAATTTTAATGAAAAGCCGCCTTCGCGGCTTTTTTGGTAGTTTTTGTTTTAATAGGAGTGGGTTGCATTGCGGTTGCCGGATGAACTGTTATTAAAGATAGAGAAGCCCGGGCGGTATGTGGGCGGGGAAGTGAACGCGGTGGTGAAGGAAAAAGCGGGCCGGACACGGTTTGGCTTTTGCTTCCCGGATGTGTATGAAGTGGGCATGAGCCATTTGGGCTTGCAGATGCTCTATTTTTTTTTGAATCGCAGGGCGGATGTGTGGTGTGAGCGGGTTTTCATGCCTTGGCCGGATATGATGGCCTTGATGCAGGAACGGGATATTCCCTTGTACGCGCTGGAAAGCGGCGATTCGGTGAGGGACTTGGATATATTGGGCTTTACCCTGCAATATGAGATGAGCTACACCAATGTGCTGGCCATGCTGGCACTGGGTGGGCTACCCTTGCGCTGGGCGGAGCGTGGGGAGGAGGACCCCCTGGTGTGTGCGGGGGGACCCTGTGCCACCAACCCCGAGCCCATGGCGGATTTTTTTGACTTTTTTTATATCGGGGATGGGGAAGGCTCCCTGGATGAAGTGCTGGATGTGTACGCGGCGCACAAGGCACAGGGAGGCAAGAAGCGCGATTTCCTGGAGCGTATTGCGGGGATTGAGGGGATTTATGTGCCTGCCCTGTATAGCGTTGAATACTATGACGACGGAACGATTGCGGACTTCCGGCCCGGGTATGGCACCGCGCCTTTTGTGGTGAAGCGGGCATTTGTGAAGCGGCTGGAGTATTTTCCCGAAAAATTTTTGGTGCCCTTGGTGGAGCCGGTGCATAACCGGGCCACACTGGAGTTGGCGCGGGGCTGTATGCGGGGGTGCCGGTTTTGCCAGGCGGGTTTTATTTACCGGCCGTTGCGGGAGCGCGGGGTGGAGGAATTGCTTGTGCAAGCGGGGAAACTGCTGGCGGCCACCGGGCACGAGGAGGTGTCCTTGCTTGCGTTGAGTGCTTGCGACCACAGCAAATTCGCTGCCTTGGTGGACAAGCTGCTGGCCATGACGGAGCCGGAGCGGGTGAGCATTTCGCTACCCTCCACCCGGCTGGACGCGGCTTTTCTTTCTGCGGTGGAGAAAACCCAGCGGGTGCGCAAGTCCAGCCTAACCGTAGCCCCGGAGGCGGGAAGCCAGCGTATGCGCGATGTGATTAACAAGAATCTCTCCGAGGAGGAAATCCTGGGGGGCTGTGGCCAAGCCTTTCACGCGGGGTTTCATAAAATCAAATTGTATTTTATGGCGGGGCTACCCGGGGAAACGGAAGAAGACGTGCACGAAATCGGTACCCTGGCGGAAAAAATTGTGGACGCCTATTACCAACTGACCTATGCACAGCGGACAAAGCCCGTGAGCGTTTCGGTAAGTACGGCTTGCTTTGTGCCGAAAGCCTTCACCCCCTTCCAATGGGCGGCCCAAGCGGAACCGGACGCCTTCGAGGCCCGGCAACGGGAGGTGAAGGCGGGCATTCGCAAGAAGCAAATCACCTACCGCTACCACGACGCAAAGACCGCTCACATCGAGGGCGTGCTGGCCAGGGGCGACCGCCGGCTAAGCGCGGCCATAGAAGAAGCGTACCGCTCCGGCGCGATTTTCGACGGCTGGAGCGAGCATTTTAAATACAATTTGTGGCTGGATGCCTTCGATAAGACGGGGCTGGACCCGGCCTTTTATACCCGGCGGGAGCGGGACGCCTATGAAATTTTCCCATGGGATTTTATTGACATGGGAGTCAGCAAAAATTATTTGCGTAAGGAATTTGAGCGGGCCCTGCGCGGCGAAAAAACGCCGAACTGCCGGGAGGAATGCAAGGGATGCGGGGCGATGAGCGACCATGAATAAAGTACGAATCCAATTTTCCAAGGGCGGGGCTTTGCGGTTTATCGGGCATCTGGATTTTCTGCGGGTTTTCTTACAGGCGGTGCGCCGCTCGGGCCTGCCTGTGGCCTATTCCCAGGGCTTCAACCCCCATATCTTGCTTTCCTTTGCCCTGCCCCTGCCCTTGGGCATGGAAAGCATCTGCGATTACGCCGACCTTGTTTTCGAAAAACCCCTTGACTGGGGGAAGGCGGCGGAAAAATTGCAGGCCCACGCCCCCGGCGGGCTGAAAATCCTGCAAATGCGCGAAACCGCCGGGCGGGGCGCGGCGGCTGTCGTGGCGGCGGCGGACTATACCCTGGAGGGCACGCCCGCCACCGATTTGCTGGCCGCCGAAACAATCATCATCCCCAAGAAAACCAAGAGCGGCACCAAGGACACGGACATCCGGCCCGATATTTTTGACATCACCACCCAGGCGGACAAAATCACCATGCGGCTGGCGGCGGGGAGTGCGCGCTTTATCAACCCCCAGCTGGTGGCGGGGATTCTGCTGGGCCGGGAAGTGGCCGCCTGTGAAATTAAACGGGTGGAGCTGTATGAAAGGATAGGGGAGGGGTTCGCGCCGCTATTATAGCCGAACTGGTAAAGGTTAATAGCTGAAAATTGGCTTGCAAATGGCTTTCAAAGTCGTTGTAGCTTAGCCACCATTGGGATATAATTAAAGCAGGAATTTCAGTCATATGTCGTAATGCTGTTTGGGAAACTATCCGTTTGCGAAAGGAGTGTCAAAGAAATGGCAATGGTTCATAAATATACTGGCGGATGCTTAGCGCAACCATTAGAAGAGTTGCTTGAAGAAATCGCTACATCTATTAGGACTCACTATCCAGAAGCCCAAGTTTATTTGTTTGGCTCCTATGCGTGGGGGGATTACAATAAAGACAGCGATTTTGATATTTGTGTACTGGTTTCAAAGATAGTCGGAAGAAGAATTGAAATGAATGCTGACATTTCCTGTACCATACGCGAGGACTTCCCCGTGCCTTTCGACATTCTGCTATACACATACGATGAATTTGACGAATACCAACGGCATAAGTCCAGTTTGCCCTATAAGATTAAAGAAAAAGGGAGATTGCTTCATGTCTGATTTAATTTACGCTAAAAAGTGGCTTGACCGCGCTCAAAAGGATTATGACTTTGCCGCCAAAATAGAAAAACATTTTTGGCCGAAGGACTTGGAGCAAATTTGCTATCATAGCCAACAAGGAGTAGAAAAAGCTTTAAAAGCTGTTTTGGCATACAATGAAGTTGAAATTCCAGAGATTCATATAATTGGAAAACTGATTGATGAGTGCAAAAAATTTGATTCATCTTTTCAGATGGATAGGAAGATTGCTAAGTTAATGACTGACTATGCAACACTATCTCGCTATCCTGACAATATGAACGAGTGGTCTGAGGAAGATGCAATATTAGCCCTTAAATATGCCAAACAAATTTTAGATACGGTGAATCAATACCTAGCCAAGGCTGAGGTTGAAAAGGAAAACCAAGAGCAACACGAAGAAACATCCGAAAAATGACAATAAATACCAAAAAAGCCGCGTTCGCGGCTTTTCCATTAAAGTTTTGGTCGCGTTTATCAAAATGGCAATCCCCATTTATTTGTTCGCTTCCTCTGCTTCTACTATAGCGGCTCTCAAGATATTTTCTTGCATAGCAATCATCGGAGCCATGTTTTCCTTGGGGATTATGTCCGTTCCTTTTCCCGCCTTTAATGCATCGAGTGCTTTTTTCGCACAAGATACTTTCATTTGGAGTGCTTTTTTGCGCGCCTCCCCTTGAAAATATTTACTTCCCTTTGAAAGAAAGGTAGTGCCGTATTGATACGCGCAATATGCATCGTTATACTCCATGAACCCCAGGGGGTCTTCTTCCGCTTCTTCTGCCAAACGGATACCTTCTTCAATCAAGCGATATCCTTTGCTTGGGTTATGATAAGGTGCTGATGCAAGCTCGGGAATAGATTGAATGTGTTGGTTGTTTTCCGCGTCGCCGCATAATATCGCACCCAGCGTAACCATTGTGTCAATTCGATTGTGTACGCTTATAAGCCTCTCGAAGCAATTGATGAGGCGTTGTGCATCCCGGGCGTTTTTGTCAAAAGCTCCCATGCTGATGCCTATTAATATGCGTAAAGCGTGTGGGTATTTACTACCGGCTTTTTCCAGTAAAGGAATCGCCTTGTTCACATCTTGGGGAAACCCATCCTCACCGAATACATACGCCTTGCCCAGTGCAAACTGACTTTCCACGTCACCGCTCATTGCCTTGCGTTCTAATTCGTTCATTTTATTTCCTCCTCTACCTGTTTCTAAATATTGCGGACATTCTCTCTGCCCCATCTCTTTCCTTGGCGGAAGCATACGCTTTTTCATAAGCGTTTTTCATTTGCTTGAATCCTGTGATTATTCCGCTAATTTCCATATTCAAGGCTTGCAGGTCCGGTTCGCTGGCATCTTTTGCAAATGCTTCGTAATTTTCCAACATATCTAAGATTTTTTTGGCTTCTACAATAGATTTGTTTGTACTTTCAATATGCTGTTCTTGTGCAACTGTTTTATATTGTTCACAGAGTTTAATTAAGTCTTGAACAACTTCTCTTGCTTCATTGACGTTAAAATTCATTTTTGTTTCCTCCCATAAAATAATTTTTTACCAATCCGTCCCAAGCCAATTCCCGTTGGTGTCAAATATCCTGTCACCGCGCAACTCATACTTCCAGTTCCCGTAGATGTCAAAAATGCGGTCATTCCCACGCAACTCGTACACCCAGTTGCCAGCTGTGTCGATAATGCGATTACCCCGGATTTCATACACCCAATTTCCATTGTTGTCTAAAATCCTGTCACCGCGTCTTCGGGATATGCGGTTGCCGTGTATGTCCCTAAATTCTGCCATAGCATCCCCCCAAAATTTTAATTATGGATATTATGTTTTATTTGAAGTGTTTGTTAATAATTTCATCAGCACCGGCATTTCTGGCTACTCCCCTTAGCGTATCATCAGAGGGAGTATAATTACTTGAAGAAGACGAATAACCAGAACCACTTGATTTATAAATAAAAATGCGGTAAACAATAATTATTGTAGCAAAAATGTAACCCAACACATCAATCACAGTGTCACTTAAATTAAACAATTGACCCAAGCTGTAAATAATTACCGCAAATATAATTATACGAATACCGCAATATATAACACCTGAAATAAAACCTCTCATAACAACCACCTCTTTTCTATTGATTTTGTATGCATTCCCAACAATTTTACACCATATCTCCTTTCGTGTTATTTAATTAACTACCGCTCAATTTTATAATCCCCCCTCTGGGCGGCTTCGTAGTTGCCGCAACTCTTGCAACCCGAACTGCTTAGGCATTTGTCGTTCTTGTTGTTGCCGTCTTGGTAGGCGTTTGAATCATAGGGAGTGACACGGCACTCCGACCTTGATGGGTTAAAATAGGGACACATAACTTTCCTCCTTCGTCCGCTTAGGACGGAATATGATGTTGTTGCAACACCAGGCCATCCCCCCGGGCGGGCATCCACTTCCTGCCGCGCCCTGCGGGGTATGCCGGTAATGAAAAGGGTGTGTAAGGACGGCAAAAAAACTGCCATCACCTACACACCCGTGGACATCCAATATTATTGAATTTGCCTCCGTTGCCGTGGGGCGCATTGAAATAGGTATAAATCAATGCTACACTGCGTTTGCGCAGTGGCGGGTGGAAGCTCGTGTGTGGTAGGCGATGCTGTGAATCCCTACACTCGCCGCAGGTGTTTTGCCGACACCTTGCGGTCACTGCGTTTTGTGTAACGCAGACATAGTACCATACAATATGTAAAATGCAAACTGTTTTAATTTGTGGCGGGTGGCAAAGGAGGGGATACAATATGACTGTGCGGGAGCGTTTTTTGTCTGTCCTCAACTTCCAGAAGCCGGATAAGTTGCCCAAGATGGAGTGGGCTCCCTGGTGGGACAAGACCTTTGCCCGGTGGCGTGGGGAGGGCTTGCCCGCTTGTGTGGACGAGGGGGCGTTGCATGGGTATTTGGGGCTGGAGCGGCTGGAATGTGTCGGCGCGGGCCCCATTGATTGGAAGCTGTTGCCCCCTGCCTTTCACCGTGCCGGGATATTGGGTACGGAGGAGCCGGAGGCGGTGTATGAAGAAATCCGGCCCTATCTTTTTACGGACCGGATGATTGAAGGGGCCCTGGCCCATGCCCGGGAGATAAGGGACGCCCACAGCCGGGGGGACATTGCCATTCGGTTGTGGATTGATGGGTGCTTTTGGTTTCCCCGGAGCTTGTTTGGCATTGAGCAACATTTATATGCCTTCTATGACCATGGGGAGCTGATGCACCGCATGAATGGCGATTTGGTTGCCTACAATGTTCGGGCCATGAAGGCGGTGTTTGACATTTTGGTGCCGGACATGGTAGGCATTGCCGAGGATATGTCCTACAATCATGGGCCTATGCTGTCCAAGGGTATGTTTGACGAATTTATCGCCCCCTATTATGCCGGGGAGATTGCCTTTGTGCAAGAGCGGGGCGTGAAGGTGTGGGTGGATACGGACGGGGACGTGGGGCAGTTGATACCCTGGTTGTTGGAGGCGGGGGTGGCGGGGGTTTATCCCCTGGAGCGGCAGGCCGGGGTGGATATTGCGGCGTTGCGCAGGGAATATCCCACGTTCCTGATGATGGGCGGGTATGATAAAATGGTTATGTCCCAGGGCGAGGGGCCGATGCGTGCCGAATTTGAGCGGTTGCTTCCCGTGATGCGCACCGGGGGGTATATCCCTTCGGTGGACCATCAGACCCCGCCGGAGGTAAGCCTTGACAACTATAAGATATATGTAAAGCTCCTGGACGAATATTGCGCCAAGGCGTGTGAATAGATACGAATTATAAAAGGGAGGGAATAGCCATGACCAACACCATTTCCATTAACGCGGCGAAAATCATTGAGCGGAGCATGAATATGATTGACCCGCGGCTGATGCACCACGGCAAGCGGGTGGGGTATTTTCTGTATCGGTCGCTGAAGGGCCAGGGATATAGTGCGGCACAGTTGCGTGACATTGCTTTGCTGGGGATTTTGCATGATGTGGGGGCCTTCAAAACCGAGGAGCTGGACAAAATGGTTCACTTCGAAACGGCGGATGTGTGGGGGCATTCCATTTACGGGTACTTATTCATGAAGTATTTTTCCCCCATGAAGGGGCTTGCCCCGGTGTTGCTGTTCCATCACGCCAATGTGGCCCAGGTGCGGCATCTGCCGGCGGAAGCGGCGAAGCTGGCCTTGCTTACCCACCTGTGCGACCGGGCGGATTTATTTTACCTGATGCGGGGTGACTTGCCGGAGCTGGAAAAATATCTGGAGGGGAAGCGGGGCACCTTGTTTTCCGATGAAGCAGTTGATTTATTTATTTCGGCAAAGGTAGAAAAAGAGGAATGGGAGAACATGGAGGCGGACGAGGAGTTTGCCCGGCTTTTGTATGAGACGCCCATGAGCGGCGACGCGGCCTTGGATTTTATGCGGATGGTGATTTATTCCATAGACTTCCGAAGCCCGCAAACCATGCTACACACCTTTGCCATACGGCTGGTGGCGCGTAAGCTGGCCGAGGTTAAGGGGCTTTCCGAGGAAGAAATCCTACGGGTGGAGACGGCGGCCTTGCTCCACGATATCGGCAAGATGGGCACGCCGTTGCATATACTGGAGGGTACGTCCAAGCTGACCGACGAGGAATTTGCCGAAATGCGCAGGCATGTGGCCATTTCGGAGGAAATATTGGCGGGGTGCGTGGATGCGGACATATTGGAAATGGCGGTGAACCACCACGAGCGGATGGACGGCAACGGCTACCCCAAGAAGCTGAGCATGGCGGACGCGCCCCTTGCCGGCCGTCTTTTGGCGGTTGCGGATGTGTTGAGCGCGCTGTGGGGAGGCCGGAGCTACAAGGATGCCTTCCCCAAGGAGCGGGTGCTGTCTATTTTGGGTGATATGCGGGGCGGGCATCTGGACGCGGAGCTGGTGGATATGGCCATCACCCACTACGATGAACTGGCCGACGCCATGGCGCGCCACACCCGGCCCATCGAAAAGCTGTACGACGCCATCGGGCGCGAACAGCGCGAAATCGAGGACTTGGTAAACAGCGGCCATTTCGATTTGAGTTCCTTTATCAGAAGCTGTTATGCATAAAATTACGCACATTGCCCCGGGCAGTATCGGGGAATCCCTTGGCTTGGCGGCCGGGGATTTTTTATTGGAAATAGACGGCCAGGCCGTGGGGGATGTTTTCGATTACCGTATGGGGGTGCAGTCCGAAGCGTTGACGGTGCTGGTGGAGAAAAGCGGGGGCGAGCTGTGGGAGCTCGACATCGAGAAGGACGCCGACGAGGATTTGGGGCTGACCTTCGCCACCGCTTTGATGGACGAAGTCCGGTTGTGCCGCAACCGGTGTATATTTTGCTTCGTTGACCAGCAACCGCCGGGCTTGCGGGGGAGCCTGTATGTGAAGGACGATGACCCGCGCCTGTCCTTTTTGCACGGCAACTATGTCACCCTGACCAATATAGATGAAGGGGAGGTGGCGCGTCTTATCCGGCACCGGTTGTCGCCATTGCGTATTTCGGTGCATACGGTGGAGGCTGGGTTGCGTGCCCGGATGATGGGGAATGCCCATGCGGGAAGGCTGACGGACGCCCTGGCGCGGTTTAACCAAGCCGGAATGCAGATGCACTTTCAGGCGGTGATTTGTAAGGGCTACAACGACGGCGCGGAGCTGGAGGAGACCATTGCGGGGTTGCTGGCGTTCCGGCCGGGTGCGTTGAGCCTGGCCATTGTTCCGGCGGGGTTGACGGGGCACCGCCGGGGGCTGGCGGCCTTGGAGGCTTTTGCCCCGGAGGATGCCCGGGAGGTAATTGCCCGGGTGGACAGGTGGCGGGAAAAATGCCGGGCGCGGTATGGTACGTCCTTTGTGTTCGCCGCAGATGAGTGGTATATACTGGCGGGGATGGACTTGCCGGGGTATACGTATTATGAGGATTTCCCGCAGTTGGATAATGGGGTGGGGCTGTGCGCGTTGTTCGAGGAGGAGTTCGTGGGGCACTGCCCCACACCCCGCAAGCTTTTGAAAAAGCTTGACCAAAACTTTACAATGGGTATCGTTACCGGGGTGGCGGCCTATGGGTTTATGTGCGCTTTGGCTGGGCGATTTGAGGGCTGGCATCCGGGGGTAAGGATAAAAGTGTTTGAAATACGAAATGATTTTTTTGGTGCGTCGGTGACGGTGAGCGGGCTGTTGACCGGCGGGGACGTGATTCAGCAATTGCGGGGGCAATGCCAGGGGCTGGACGTGCTTTTCCTACCCCACAATGCCTTTCGGGCAGGAACGGAAACCATGCTGGACGGCGTCACCCGGGGGGAGGTGGAGGCGGCCTTGGGCGTGGCGGTGCGTATCGGCAGTGCCCAGGGCGAGGCGTTCTACCGTGAGCTAATAGCCGAATAAAGCGGGTGAGTTGACGAAAGCCAACATTTACATACAATTAATCTATCTCCCCGCAAGGGCACAACGGTGAAACCAAGATGTTGCAATTCTGCCTTTCCCAACAACCGGAAGCCCCGCCCTACGCCTTCAAGGCCACGGGTATACGCGTGTACTCCTTCGAGGAGGCGTTGTACCATGTCTTTCGCTACTGGCGGGAATCGGTAGACGATGTGCTTTCCGACGGGATGGTCACATGGGTGGCGGACTTGGGGCTGACCTATCTGGCCGCCCGGATGAAGGATTTGAAAAAGGTGGACTCCTTTGCCGAGCGCATGGTGGGCTTTCTTACGTTGGCGCAATATTTCGACGAAAAGGAAATCGCGGGGCTTACGGGGGAGCTGACCCGGTGGGAAGCGCGCCGGGAATGGGAGCAATTGAAGGAGCGGGGCGATTATTTTCTTTCCCGCAACGAGCCCTACAAGGCGTTGCCCCTGTACCGCCGCGCCTTGCAGTATGACGAGAATGTGCCGCTGTTAAATAACCTGGCGGTGGCGCAGATGCGGCTTTCCGGCTACGGTGAGGCATTGCGGCTGTTGGCCCGGGCCCGGGTGCTTGACCGGGAGAACGTGGCCTTGGCGTTGCACTACGCGGAGGCGGCGATACTCAGCGGGCAGTTCGAGCGGGGGGAGCGGGCGTTGCAAAAGGCGGAGGCTTCTCCGCCCCACACCGCAGACATCCCCTATCTGTACGGCCTGATGGCCTACGAAAGGCACGATTACCCCGCCGCGCTGGGCTTCTTTGAGGACGCCGCCGCCCGGGACGCCACCGTGCCCCTGTATATATACAAAATGGCGGACACCTATCTGCGGATGCGCAAGTTTGACACAGCCCTTGAGGTGCTACAGCGCGTGCAAAAGCCCGACGAGGAATACCACACCAAGCAAGCGGAAATCTACGCGGCCTATGGCAATTTCCCTGCGGCGATACGAGCGATAAAGCAAGCCCTCACCGGCGGCGAGTCGGTTAATCTCTGGGTGCGGCTGGCGGCCTATTACCGGCAGGACTATGACCTGGCCCGCGCCAATGATTCCATTACCCGCGCACTGTCGTTGGATGGGGAAAACGATACCGCAAGGCTGGAAAACGCCCGCATTAAAAAGGGCCTCGGCCGTATCCGGGAGTACCAGGCCGGCCTGACGGAGGTACTGCGCGGCTTCAAGCAACGCTACCGGACGGAGTAATTATTCGGCTATAACACTCAATTATAATCAAAGTTTCTCACATGCAAGCCTTGCGCCTTTCTCTGGAAAGGGTTACAATGCCCCATCTTTACCCAAGAAAGGAGTGATTAGTTTGGTGAATAAAGGGTGGTTTTGGCTCTAACCTAAAAAGGGCTTTTGGCCGCCTCGTTTACTGTTTAGGCGGGGCGGCTTTTTCATGCACATAAACCCATTTCAACGAAAGGAGAATGAAAAATGAAAAATCGTATATATCCATTGCAAGTCCGAGCTGCCTTTAGGAGCAGAGCCCCGTCGTCATTGATATTTGTTATGGAGGGATTACATTTTGAAATACGTAAACGCAAAGGACGTGCTTCCACCTGAGGTGTTGAGCGAGGTGCAGAAGTACTCCGGCGGCGCGTTGATATATGTGCCAAAACAAGACTGTGACCGCATTGGGTGGGGGCAGTTGAACGGGGCGAAAGCCTATGTAGCCGGACGTAACCGAAGCATCCTCGACGCCTACCGAAGCGGCGTATCCGTTATCCAACTGATGAACCAATATTGCTTGTCCGAGGCAAGCATACGAAAAATTATATATAACAAGGCCACGCTGGAAAAAGAAGCGTAGTGCAGACCAAAACTTAAAAAAGCCGCCAATCGCGGCTTTTTTGATTTATAGCCGAATAAAACGGGAACGGGCCGCCACCTGCGCAGACCAAGAAGAAAAGTTATGACCGTAGTGATAGATGAGATTCAAAAAAATATGGAAAGCTTGCTTGACATGAAATCGAATGGGTGCTATGCTCATGTTAAGTAAACTTTCCATTGTGGAGAAAGGAGCATGAAGTTGAAAAATCGACTGGAGGAAATCAGAAAGTCGAGAGACGTTAAGCAAGAGGAACTTGCCGCCACATTAGAGGTGTCACGGCAAACGATTGGTTCCCTTGAAAATGGGCGATACAACCCATCAATCATTTTGGCTTTCAAAATCGCAAGGCACTTCGGCATGAGTATCGAAGAAATTTTTATTTATGAGGAGGACGAGAAATGAACAACAAAAAATCCACAGGGTACATCATTACTGCTATTATTGGGTGTATCCTTGCCGCTTTAGGGGTAGGTCTGGCAATTCTCTATACAGAGCCAGAGGGTATCATGCGAGGTCTGCCGTTCGCTTTGATAGGTATTGGCTTGGGGGCATTTGGCGGAGGGCTTGGGGGGGCACTTAGTAACCGAATCCTCAGAAAGAATCCAAGTTTAGCAAAACAAAAGGAAATTGAAGTCAACGATGAGCGTAATATTACCATCGCCAACAGAGCCAAAGCAAAGGTGTTTGATTTTACATCTCCACTTTTTGCGGCGTTGCTTATCTTTCTTGCTGTGATGCAAGTACAAGCAATAATCGTCATCACCTTTGCTGTGCTATATGTTCTTCGATTTATCCTATTTATTTATCTTTTGAGCAAATACCGCAAGGAGATGTAAAGCCCCCTATAATTGAAGTCTATCCCAAAGGCAAGTGCGGAAAAATCGCCTTGCCTTTTTGCGTGTAAAAATATGCGTCCATAAAATCAAATTTACAGTTGACAAAACGCTCCGTGGCGGCCCCTTCCCGTTTTATTCGGCTATATCAATCTTTTTTCAAGCTATTCAACTTCGATATAGTCGAACATAACCAGCGCGGCGTCAGCGACGGACAGGTTCTCCGTCCGGGAGGCAAACTCCGCATACGCGCCGGGGAAAGGAAACAGCGCGGCTTCCACGCGCTTTTTCATAGCAAAGAACCCGCCTGAATAAAACTCCCCTTTTCTCAAAACGGGCTTGGTAAGATTGCCAGCGTTAAATTTATCTGCCATGGGCCAGGACAAGGTTTTCACCTCTTATCATGACAATTTCATACGGGAGTATAGCATGGGCCAATGGGCACGACAACAGTAATTTAATTCACCACCATGGGATAATAACACGCGTGGAGGGGGGAAGCGGGGTGAATGCGCCCGCGCTGGCACTCGTCGCGGGATGATTGGCTCTGTCGGAGAAGTGGTTGCGTTGGTCTTGTTACACAAGCCTCAACGCCAACCACTAACTCCGCCATTCGCCACTAATCACGCGACCGAGTGAGACGCGCTTGCCCATTCACCCCGCTTCATCCCTCCACGCTCCTTACTCGCAGGTATGTGGTGAGTAATTTGTCTTTCACATACTTTTCACCCCGTAGTTCACGGGCGTTCACGGGTAATAAAATTACTCTGTCACGTTGATTGCGTATTTCTTGTTCCGTGGGAAGGGGCGGGTGAATGGATTGGCGGTCTACGAAGGCGGGGGATAAGGCGGCGCATGACGCGGTTATGTGGTTGGTGTTGAGGCTTGTGTAACAAGACCAACACAACCACTTCCGCGGCGAAGCCGATGTTCCCCCGACAAGATGAACCGCCAAGGCATTCACCCGCCCCTTCCCACGGGGACGTAAAACCCGCAAACAACAATACCATGGGTAATTTAATTCACGTGGCCTACAATGCGGCGGCTTGAAAAAAGATGGATATAATGATATGGTACACTTCATTTGGGCTACGGGCGGCATGTTCAAAGGGGTGGATTGTCAGTGGTAAAAAGGCGTGGCGCGAGAAGAATTTTAAGTCAGGCCGAAATAGATGAATTGTTTCTTATGGATAAAAAATTGCTGTATAAATTGCTTGACGAAGCGGAAGACAGACTGCTACCGCGAATAGTTGGAGCCACGGATATAGCATATGTACACATCTTATGCCATGATGAAAATGGTGTATGTATGAGCACAACGGGGCGTCAGGTTTGTGATATAATCCACCATTGTAACAGGTGAAGAAGTCTAATGAATGTATTAAGTAGCAAGGGGTAGGTGGATGTATTTTGAATGCACAAGTTATGGTGCTTGGTACATTTCACTTTAACCAAAGAAGCGATATGAAATCAGCCAAACATCAGGCGCAGGCATTGGAAGTGGTTGGAAAGCTGGCGTCATTCAAGCCGAATAAAATTGCTGTGGAGCAGCGCGTACATAAACAGAAGCTAGTGAACGAGCGATTCCGTTTGTTTTCTGCTACGGGAATCATAGATAACGATACACCTTGGCACATCAATGAAACGGTAATGCTGGGGTTCCAAACCGCATTAAAATGCAACATAAGTAAAATTCACGCCATTGATTATATGCGATTATTTTTTTACGACTGGCCTATTAAATATGCGAAGCGCAAGTTTCCAGCCATCGCAGAAAAAATTATCCAAGAACAAAAACAATTTAGGGAACTTAAACCAAAAAACGGTGATGAAACGCTTACTGATACGCTTGCGTTTTTAAATAGTCCAAACTACATATCGGCATTGCATAATGCTGAATATTTAAGTTTGAATCAAGTCGGTGCGTTGAAGAATTATTTTGGAACTAGAATTTTATCCTCGTGGTTCAGGCGGAACTTGGGAATATTCGCCAACCTACAAGCTATATGCAATGACGGCGACCGCGTATTGGTTATTTATGGAGCCGGACATCTTTCTACGTTAAACACGTTTGTGCAGGAATATAATCGAATGGATTTCATTAGTCCGTTAGTATATTTATAGCCCATGCCTAATTTTAAAACGGTCAGGGTAATAGGGGGGAAATTCCGTTGACAAAGCGCAGGATAATAACCATAGCGGGGATTGTATTGGTGGTGGGCCTTGTTGTGGGCGGGGTACTTTTATTTCTCAACCGGGGGGATGATTCTTCCCAGGCCCATGGGGACTTGCCGCCCTTTGACCCCAACCATGTGCCCGTGCCGGAGATAACCTCGGTGGTGTACTTTCACGAGCACATTACCAGGGGGCAATTTGTGCGGCTCATTGTCGAGGTCTTTGAAGTGCCTGTGGAAACGGAAGCGATATTTAGCGACGTCCCCGAGCGCGACCGCGCCAACGCGTGGATAACCGCCGCCGTGCGGCGCGGCATCATAGTGCCGGGGGAATACGGCGCGATTTTTGGCGTGGACGAGCCCGTCACCCAGGAAAAGGCCATACTATGGATGATACGGGCACTGGGCCTTGCCCCCGACCGAAACGCGGTGCGTACCGCCTGGGACGTGGGCTTGGTTTCCGGCGAAGCCCACCCGCCCCATATACTGCATCACTATATATCCCGTGGCCTGGCCGCGGAGTTTATCGCCTCCATGACGCATACCCTTCACGGCTTGGCCCGGGCCGAAAGGGAGGTCTTCCGCTATGTATTCCGCCGGGATGTGGCGGTCATCGCCGATGCCCCCGCCTTTAATCACGCGCTGGAAAGGGGCGAGCTTGTCCTGACATTCCACAACCCCGGCGACGAAATCCGGCAACTGGGCGCGGGCGATACCTTTGTGCTGGAGCCCACGGCGTACAATCCCCATGGCATGGCGGGAACCATTATCAATACCTTGGGCCGGGGGGACTATATTGATTTTACGGTGCGTCCGCCCCGGGCCTTGGATGAGCTGTTCGATGTATTCATGTTCAGCGGTGAAATGGATGTCTTGGCCGGGGAGCATGTATTTTTTTCCACGGAAGGGGAGCTCCATCCCGACGACTGGACGGAAATCGTCAGGAACGGAAGCGAAGGGGTGACGTGGGCCTTCAGCCGGACGTTGAACAATATCAATGTACGGGGGCGCGTGCAGATGCATCGCCCCGTACTCCGCGCAAACATAGATTTGCGCCACATCGACAAGCTGGTGCTGGCTACGGGGGCACAGCTGGATGTGCATGTCTACACCCCGGTGCCCGTAGACCGGGTATTTACCGTGGGGGCCATATATGTCCCCATCACGGGTATGCACATCAGGATACCCGTGGGTGTACGGGTCACATCCAACGGCCAGGTCGAGCTGGATTTCACGTCGGACGCCCAGGTGGAATTTGGCGTCAGCCATAACAGGGGCTTCGCTATCGCCAGCATGGCCTATGATTTTCATGGGCATATGACCGCCCGTATGTCCACGTCCTTGTATTTGCGCGCCGAAGCCGGCCTGATGGGAACCCTGCACACAGACCGCGCCTTCGGCATAGAGGGGGCTTTCGGCAGGGGCTTTGAAACCAACGCCGCCATGCAAAGGCACTGCCCCACGGGCACGAGCTTTGTGGTGCGGACGTTCCCCATACGGAAAATGGGCGACTTGAATTTATCCCCGCCGCGAAGGCGGGACTATCACTTTATCAGCGGGGTTGTGGCCTATTCGCCATAGGGCCCTTGGCGTCTTTCCCCAGCAACAGGGCCAGCAGGGAGCCAATTACAAAGGCCACCGCCGCCGCCGCCGCCGTTAGCAGGGTGACATTGCCGCTTTGATAGGTGCGCGGGTCGCTGAACAAGGCGAAAACCGTCCCCAGCACCAGGCCGATGATAATAAAATAGGTCAAAGTGAAATATCGCTCCAGCAAAAAGGCAATGCCCTTACCCGCCAGCAAGATGCCGGGGATGATGCCCAGCCCGATGGGTATGACCACCCGCAAAATGGGCGGGAGCAGGGAAAAATACAGAGGTGTGGCCAGGTATTCCCGTATCAGGTTAATGGTGTCCATGGCCAGGGGATAAATCCCCAACAGCATCAGCACGATGGCTCCGCTGACCCCCGGCACCACCATGGCGGCGGCGGCCAGCATCCCGCCGAAGAACAATAACGCCATAACCCCGATGCCCGGCGTCCCCGCCATGCTCAGCTCCGGCGTGGGGATGAACACGGAAACCCCGGCTATGAATACCGCCGCCAGCCCGGCGGCGACATAATGCACAGGAGCCCCAGTGCGGCGGGCCAAAGCCGTTTTGTGCAAAAAAGGGACGCTTCCCGCCATCAGCCCGGCAATAAAGCCCGCGGACTGAAACGAGAAGCGTCCTATTAATATGCTTATTATCGAGCCGATGCCGATGATGCCCGCCGCCATCCCCAGCCCGAAGGGGACGAGGAAGCGCAGGGCGTCCTTCCAATGGGAGAAGGAGGCATCCCCCGTGCCACGCGCTCCGGTCAGGGCGTTTATTGCCCCGATGAGCCTGTCATACACACGAAAAATCACCGCCAGGGTTGCCCCACTGATGCCGGGCATGACATTGGCCGCGCCAACGGCAACGCCCTTCAAGGCAAGGAAAAAATACACCAAGATGCAGTCACTTCCTATTCCGCTAAGGGAAGGTATGGTTATTTATATGTGTTTAATACCGCCGGTATAACCCAATCACCTTGCCCAGGATACTGCATTCCTTGGTTTTAATGGGCTTGAATGCGTCGTTGGCGGGGGTCAGGCACACATAGTCCCCCTCCCGGGAGAATGTCTTCACTGTGGCGTCGTCCTCCAGCAAGGCGATGACGATATCGCCGTTGTTGGCGTCTTGCTGTTGGCGCACCAGCACCAAATCGCCGTCCAAAATGCCCTCGTCCATCATGCTGTCCCCCTTTACGTGGAGCATGAAGCAGGTGTCATTTTTTATATAATCAATGGGGATGGGGAAGGTGTCCTCGATGTTCTCATCGGCCAGAATGGGCACCCCTGCGGCCACGCGCCCCACAATGGGCACGTTCACCAGCTCCCGCGCACTTTGATAAAAATCCTCCTCCAAAATTTCCGTAGAGCGGTTTTTCGCCGGGGAGCGGCGGATATAGCCCTTGCGCTCCAAGGTCTCCAGATGGGCGTGGACCGTGGAGGTGGAGCTCAGATTCACCGCGTCGCAAATCTCGCGCACCGTGGGTGGGTAGCCGTTTTGCTTGATTTCCATTTTCAGAAAATCCAGTATCATTTGCTGCTTGGTGGTCAGATTTTTTCCCATACATAGCACCCTTTCAGGACATTTTTCAAGAGGGTAACACATAGTTTGTAAAATTGCAAACATTTGTTCACAAACTTGCTCGAAAATTCATTTTCGCGCTAAGGTGCAGTAAATTTGCTTGACACCCTAATCCCCTAAAGTAAAATAAGTCCATGCCACCCGGATGACATATTGAAAAGGAGCCGCCCATGAACCCCACCTATTCCATTATTATCCCCGCCTACAACGAGGAGGAGGTAGTTGCCGAGTCCTACGCCCGGCTGACCCGTGTTATGCAGGGCATGGGGGAGCCCTATGAATTACTTTTTGTCAACGACGGGAGCCGGGACGGCACGGCGCGGATTATCGCGGGCTTTTGCCAGGGGGATTCGGCGGTGCGCCTGTTGAATTTCTCCCGCAATTTCGGCCATATGCCGGCTATTTCTGCGGGGATGGATTATGCCCGGGGGCAGGCGGTGATTGTGATTGACGCGGATTTGCAAGACCCGCCGGAGGTATTGCCCCAGATGGCCGCCAAGTGGAAGGAGGGCTACCACGTGGTGTATGGCAAGCGGAGCAAGCGCAAGGGGGAGTCGCTGTTCAAGAAGGCCACGGCCAAGCTGTTTTACCGGCTGTTGCGGGCCATGACCGACGTGGATTTGCCCCTGGACACGGGGGAATTTCGTTTGATAGACCGCCGGGTGTGCGACGCGGTGAATGCCCTCCCCGAGAAGAACCGGTATATTCGCGGGCTGGTGAGCTGGGTGGGTTTTAGGCAAATTGCCGTGGAATATGAGCGGCAGGAGCGTTTCGCCGGGGTTACGAAATATCCCCTGCGCAAGATGCTGGCCTTCGCCATGGACGCCATCGCCTCCTTTTCCTACAAGCCCCTGAAGCTGGCAACGTCCTTGGGTTTTATCATGTCTCTGGTGGGCTTTGTGTATATGCTGGTGGTTTTCTACCAGGCGGTATTTACCGACCGGGTGATTACGGGCTGGGCGTCCACCATGGTGGTGATTTTGCTTTCCCAGGGCATTGTACTGATGATTCTGGGCATTGTGGGGGAATATCTGGGGCGGGTCTACGAGGAGTTGAAGAACCGGCCCTCCTATATCATCCAAGAAATAATCGGCGGTGAACATGAAACAACGGATAATCCACTACCTGAACCGGGAGAGCGTTAGCTATCTCATCGTCGGCGGGATAACCACCGCGCTTTCCTGGGGGCTGTTCACTTTGGCCTTGCACCTGGGCCTGGGCACCATTGCGGCCAACAATATGGCCAATGCCCTGGCTATTTTGTTTGCCTTCTTCGCCAACAAGGCCATTGTCTTCCGCTCCTCCTCCTGGGCGGCGGGAAAGGTGCTATACGAATTTGCCAAGTTTGGCGCGGCGCGGCTGTTGACCCATGTGCTGGAAACCGTGGCCCTGTATGTGCTGGTGGAGATGCTCGGCCTACCCGGATTCCTCATGAAGGGGCTCACCATGGCCTTTATCCAGGTGCTGGGCAACTACGCCCTGAGCAAATGGGTGGTTTTTGTCAAAAAATAGTGATAAAATACTAATGGTGATACGTACATGATATTTCTCATCGCTTTTGCGGCGACCCTGGCCATTGTGCTGGCTGTGATACCTCTGTTTGTCAGGCTGGCGGCGCGCTTCGACTTTACGGACAAGCCCACAAAACGCAAAAAACACACGACCCCGGTGCCCTTGGTGGGCGGCGCGGCCATGTTTCTTGCCTTTGTCGTGGGTTTTTTAATTTTCATTGCCTTCATGGAAACGGAAACCACCTACCCGGCAGATTTGCTGGGCACCCGGGGCATTGTCACCGTGCTTGTCGGCGCGGTAATGGTGGTGGGCGTGGGGCTCGTGGACGATTATTCGAAGACCCGGGGGAAGGATTTCCCGGTTTTGCCGCGCCTGCTGGTGAAAATCGGGGCGGCGGGGGTGGCCTTTGCCGGGGGGATACGCTTCAGCGGATTTACCAACCCCTTGACGGACAGCTATGTCATTTTCCCCATAGGGGTACAGCTGGTGCTGACGGTGCTGTGGTTTGTGGGCCTGATAACGGTCTTTAATTTCATGGACGGGCTGGACGGGCTGGCGGGCTTGCTGGCACTCTTGCCGGGAGCTACCCTCTTTTTGGTGGCCATGAACATGAGCCAGGCCGACTCGGCCATCATGGCGGTATTGTTCCTGGGCATGGTGGCGGGCTTCCTGCGCCACAACCTGCGGGGCAAGGTGTGGATGGGGGACAGCGGAGCCTACCTGTTGGGCTATCTCCTGGCGGTCATATCCCTCCATGGCATCTTCAAACAGGCCACGTTCATCTCCATGCTCATCCCCATGCTGGCCTTGGCCGTACCCATCATAGACAGCGTCATGGTAGTGGCCCGCAGAATCCTGGCGGGAAAATCCGCCCACATCGCTGACGCAGACAACATCACCCACATCCACTACCGGCTCATGAAAAGCGGCCTAAAGCCCAAATTCGCCGTGGCTTTCATTTTCCTGGTCAGCGCGTGCCTGAATTTGACGGCGATTATTCTTATGCTGGTGGTTTAGGTTATACACATAGCATCCCGAAAAGCATGGTGAATAGGGCTAAAGCCGATTGAAAAAATCATCGGCATCAATCCCCAGTTCTGTGAGTATATCCTTCATGAAATTACGCTTTATGTCCCTGTTGCTATGTATAGGGATGGGCGCGACCCGTCCCGTAACCGGATATCTGACCTTAAAATGTGAACCCCTGGACGAAACAGCTTCACACCCATATGCCAGTAGTAGTCTATAAAATTCCTTGGCTGAAATGACGGGGAGTTTATTCATCTGCCATCACAAAGTTAAGAAAATAATCTGTCACATCCGGGAAATCATCTTGGAGATACAGGGAAACGGATTCGTACATATTTCGCTGGGTTTCTTGGATGGTATCGCCATCGGTGAAGCAACAGCCGTTATCCATCGGACATTTTGCCCAAAATCCGATGTTATCTTCATTCCGGTGGATGACAACCGTATAAATCGGCGTATTCGCATAATCGTTTCCCATACGGTTATTATGGTCAATCGTGGGCGCATTAGACATCAACATGGATAACCTCCGATACCTGTAGTTACTGCAACAGTATATGCCGCCTCCACTTTTTTGAAACTTTAAAGATGACTACCATATTTTACCTCATGTTTACTATGAGCATCGCATCCCCATAAGAAAAAAACCTGTACTCCCGCTCTACCGCTTCCCGGTATGCCGCCAGGGTATTGTCCCGCCCGGCCAGGGCCGATACCAGCATTATCAGCGTGGACTCCGGCAGGTGGAAGTTGGTGAGCAGACCGTCGATGGCGCGGAAGGTATAGCCGGGATAGATGAAAATATCGGTCTTGCCCGCGCCGGGGAGGATTTCGCCCTGGGCGTTTACCCGGCTTTCCAGGGTGCGGCAGCTGGTGGTGCCGATGGCAATGACCCGGCCGCCGTTTTGCTTGGTTTCGTTGATGATACGCGCCGTTTCCGGGGCGATGCGGCAGTACTCGCTGTGCATGTGGTGCTTGGTGATGTCGTCTTCCTTCACGGGGCGAAAGGTGCCGATGCCCACATGTAAGGTGACGCGGGCAATGTTTATGCCCGCTTTTTGTATGTCTTCCAGCAATGCCTCGGTGAAATGCAGACCCGCCGTGGGGGCGGCCACAGAGGCTCCCGCCTCGTCGGCTTGGGCGTATACGGTCTGGTAGCGGGTGGCGTCGGTCTGTTTTTCTTCGATGTAATGGGGGAGGGGCATTTCGCCGATTTCTTCCAGCAAGGGCTCCAGCTCGCCGTGGTGGGCCAATTCTGCCACCCGCAGGCCACCGTCGATGATTTCAAGCACTTTTGCTTTAAGCCGGCCGCCGCCAAAGGATATCTCGTCCCCCGGCTGTGCCTTCTTCCCGGGCTTGACCAAAGTGGTCCAGCGGTTATTCTCCAGCCGCTCATGCAACAGAAATTCCACATTGCCTTCCACCAGCCGCGCCGGAATCACCTTCGAATCGTTAATTACAATGCAGTCCCCCGGCCGGAGCAACGAAACGATGTCCGTAAACATCCGGTGCGCCGTCTGCCCGGTGGCGCGCTCCAGCACCAGCAAGCGGGAGCCGTCCCGCCGCGCTATGGGTTGCTGGGCGATGAGATGCTTGGGCAAATCATAAAAAAAATCCTTTTTGTCCACTACCGCACCTCCACGCCCGTATAGTAATGCATGAGGATTTGCCGGTAGGTGAAGCCCAGCCGCGCCATGCCCTCCGCGCCGTGCTGGCTCATGCCCACGCCGTGGCCCCGGCCGCTTCCCGCAAAGGTTACGCCCGCGCCGCCGGTGGCTTGCTGGGGGGTGGCATGAATGCGCCGGGTGGTGGTTCCGTCGTACACATAGGCCATATGCATGGCGGTGGGGCTTTCGTGGGCGTCCAGCCCCTGGAACGCGGAAAGGGGCGCGGACACAATTTGCCGCCCGTCATAGACCCAAACCGTGGGCAATTGGGGCATGGCCTCCAGTATATGAAAATTGCGGCTGGCCAGCCTACCCCCTGCGGAAGGGGAGAAAAACCCGTTAATCCCTTCCCCCGTCAGGCGGTGCTGGCCCGCGGTGCCAAATATGGTCAGCTCCCGTATCCAGCCGGAGGCGGCTATTTGCGTGGCGGCCACCCCGGTCGCCGTCCCGATATTCACGTTGGCGGCTTGCAAAAGGGTGGTCAGCTCCGCCCAGGTAAAGGTCCGCGTCCATTGGAAGGGATTGTGCTCGCCAATTTCGTTGACACTGCGCAGATAGGGTCGGGCTTCCACCCAGGCATTCTCGGAATTGTCTGTGGCACCGCCGCTGGAGGAGAAATACACGGCGGAAATCACCCGCCCCTCGTGAAAAACCATCACTCCCCGGGTGGCGTTGACGGCATGGGTGGTATTTGCGTGTTCGTGGCCCGCGCCCCGGTACACCTGACAGCAGGTGGTATCGCACAAATTAAAGCCCTGATGGGCGTGGGGCCCTTCCAAGGAACGGCTGAACAAGTAACTGCGGGAAGCCACCGCCTGTGCCATCAAGGCTTGCATATGCCAGTTTGGGGGCATTTCCGCCGGGATGACGCCGAAGAGATATTCCTCCGGGCAGATGATATTAATGGCGGTAAGCAAGCGGTTGGCGGGACGCAGGGCGATGATACCCCGATATGTACTCGTCCCCAGGCCGATGACCCCGCCCCCGGCCTCCCGGATTTGCGGCTCACTGCACTGCCGGGTGAAGGTGAATGCAAGCTGGTTCCCCGCGTGCAAAGTCACCTGCCCCTCGGCGTTGACCCGCGCCACAAAGCCCACCGCCGATTCCAGCAATTGCAAGGGGATGAACACGCCGTTTTCCTCGTGGCCCACCTGTATCCGCGCCGTGGGAATGGAAATGCTCTCCCGGTTGGCAAATTCCCGTATCAGGCCGATGCGCACCAAAGGGGGCATCTCTTGGTTCGCCGCGCTGGCGTGTACGGTAAAAGTAAAGCCCCCTGCAAAAGCAAGGAGCAAGCAAAAAAACAGGATATATTTTCTCATTTATATTTACCAAAGTCCTTTCGGTTGTATTCGTGGGCACCCGAGGGGACATGTACCCGCCCGCTGTTTACGGGAAGGGGGGGCGCGTTTACGCCGCCGCCCGCGGGCTTTGAAGGCGCGGGGGCAGTCCGGGCGGGGGCGGGCCGTGGAGGGGCTGGCCGGGTGGCGGCGGGGGTAAAGGGCGTGCGTGCCGGAGCCGGAGTGGGAGCGGCGGGCCGGGCGGCTGTTCCTGCGCCCAAGGCCGTGGGGCGTACCGGCATACCGGGCGCGCCGGACGTCCGCTTCGCGTCGTCAGCCACCCGCTCATAAGCGCGCACCACCGAGTTGACCGCCGACTGCAAGGGCTGAAACGCCCCGCGATAATCCCGGGTCAGCTTCGACTGGGTACGCCCATAGGAGATATCGTTCAGCACAGCGGACAGCTCGCTGAAATGCCCGGATAATAGGGCGTTGATTTTATCAAAGGAACTTCTTATCTTTTCAAAGTCGCCTTGCATATGCCCCGAAAGGGAGGCGGAAAAGACACAGGATTCCATCCGCTCCAAAGCGTTCAAAATGTCTGTGAAGGGGCGGTTCACCGCGTCCAGTATATTGTTCAAGTCAGAAGCGATTTTCAGCCATTCCCCCGTGTAGGAGCCCGAGGTCTTCGCATTGAGGCGGCCATCCTTTGCGGCTTGCCCCAGCAGTCCGACATCGTCCTTCAGGGCTTGCAACTGCCGCGCCAGCTTCTGGGTCGCCTCCGTTACCTTGGGGTTCGCGCTGGCCGCAACCGGGGTAAAGCTCCCCCGGGAGAAGTTATCCATGGTGCTTATGACATCGGTCACTACTTTTTCATAGCCGCTGAGGGTATCGTTTATCTGCCGCGCCAAATCCCGCAAGCCGCCGGGATAATTCTTCGCGTCCAAGCTCAGGTTCGCCTCCCCGGCCCAGGCTCGCTTCACCAAATTGTCCATATCCCCCATGAAATTGTGCTGGTTGATGGCCAGCTTGGCCAGGTTGTTTTCCAGCACGCCCACATCTCCCGCCTCCCGTGGGGCGTCGGCCCGTAGGGTGATGTCGATTTTCCCGTCGGTGAGGGCCGTGACGGTTTTATTCATGCGGTCGATGGGGTCGGCGGCGGTGCGTATCAAATTACGGGTCAGCATTATCAGGCCAATGGCCAACAGCGCGAAGACACCCGCCGCCACCATGACGCCCCACAGATGGTGCAACACCAGTATAGCCACCCCCGCGCAGATAGAAAGCACCAGCATCATGGTCAGCTTTGAGCGTACGCTCGTACCCGTGGACTCCATTACATCACCTCATTCAAGATTTTACGGAAAATAGGTTCCCAGCACATCCCATACTTCTTGGTTGGTAAACCCGTTCATCCATCCGGCCACGCCGGCCAGATTATACACCGCATAAAGTTGCATTTTCTTGCCAATGGAACGGGCGCATTCCTTCCAAAGCTGGTGGCGCAGGGTTTCGCCCTCCACCACCTCGGCGAACTCGGCATAATAGGAGCCGATGGCCGCGTCCCATTCAAAGGAAACACCCCGGTTGTAAAACTCCCTTGCGGCCCTGTCCATGTCCCAGACCAAAGAGGTGCGCCGCGTACCCTCTGCCACGCTGGTGCGCCACACCCGGTTGTAAAAGGGCAGACCCATCAGCAGTTGGTTGGCGGGCACCCGGCGAAGCATTTCCGCCACTTGCCGCTCTACCCAGGGCAAGGAAGCCGTGGGCCCCGGGTCGGAATGGCCATGATGCTCGTCAAAGGTCATCAGCGCGATAAAATCAATGGTTTTGGCTATCAAATCGTGGCGGTAGTGGGGGTTGGTAAAGGGGCACACCTTCATGGCGGCAAGCAAAATTACTTTATCCCCCAGCGCGATATTCAATTCCCGCATAAACTGCACGAAATACGCCCCGTAATGGAACTCGAAGATATGCTCGATGTTAATGCTCAAGCCCTCCAGCTCCAGGGTATATACATAGTCAACCAATTGCTCCACAATACGCCGCCGCGCCGCCGCGTTGGACAAAATAGCCTTTATCCCCGCCGGGCCCGCAGAGGCGTCCCCCACATTGGGCCACACCTGCACTCCCTGCTCCCACGCCCAGTATATATAGTCCACGCAAGCCACGGAATCCAAAGCCATGGTCTCCGCGTTGAAGCGGAACCAGGTGGGCGAAATCACGGTCAGGCTTTCCGGCAAGGGGGTTTGCATGTTGGTTTCGTTGGTTACTTGGAAGTACACCAGCTCCCAAACCATGTTTATTTTGCCGCCGTCCCAGTTGGGTTCCCGGGGCTGTACATTGTCAACATAACCCGACGAAAACAACCAAGACCGCGACGGCACCGGCGGCGTATATAACGCCGCACCCAAGGATGCTGTCTGTACATAACCCAATAGGCCAGCCCCAGTACGCACCCGCGTCCACAGTCCCTCCCCGCCAAAGAGCGTAACCATTGCGAAATCCTGTAGCTCCGTGGTTATGGGGGCGGTTGTGTCGGGGCGGTAGCGTACGGGGGTGATGCCGCTCACGTTGGCGACGCGTTGCGGTATGCGGTCGTCCGTCACCACCACCATGTTATATTCCGGGTGAAAGACCACGGAAAAGGGGTATAGCCCCATCACCTTGTCGGCAGGTACGAAAATCCTGCCCTCGAAGTTGCGCACATCCCCCAGGCGAAAGGCCAGCATTTCCTCCCGGGTGGTGACGAGGAGGGTCTGCGCCCCCGCGTCCCAGAACATAAAGGGGTCAATAAATTCCCGGATAAAGTCCACGGGCAAGAATGCCGTGTCGTTGTGAATCAGTGGCGTAAACGCCGTCAGCCGTTGCCCCTCCAGGATAATATGGGGTATGGCGGGGTCCAAGTCAAAATGGTCATGAAAGGGTATGATTTCCCGGTTGTCCCGGTCGCGCAGGTTTTCAAATTGGGGGGCGATAAGCCGCCAGCCTATCCAGCCCACCCCTGCGATAACCAGGACGATAACAAGAAACGAAACGACAGCCGACAGCAGTTTTTGCCTGTTCACGCAATAGTCACCGGTTTCAACTGCCAGATTTCATCCGCGTATTGCCGGATGGTGCGGTCGCTGGAAAACTTTCCGGCGGTGGCGGTATTCATAATGGCCATCCGCGCCCAGCGTGCCGTGTCGATATAAGCCGCGTTCACCTTTTCCTGGGCTTCCTTGTAGGACGCGAAATCCTGCAACACGAAATACTCATCCGGGGGCGCACCGCCGTAGCCGTTGAGCATGGCGTCGTAAAGCTCGCGGAACAAATCGTGGTTGTTTTTATCCAGGGTGCCGTTTATCAGCGTGGTCAACACATTGCGGATGTTAAAGTCCATGTTATACAAATCCCAGGGCGCGTAGGTGCCCGAGGCGCGCAAAGCCTGTACCTCGGCGGCGGTCATGCCGAAGATGAAGATATTTTCCGGCCCTGCCTCCTCCAGCATCTCTATGTTGGCCCCGTCCAGGGTGCCGATGGTCACGGCCCCGTTGAGCATAAACTTCATATTCCCCGTGCCGCTGGCTTCCTTGCCCGCCGTGGAAATCTGCTCGCTCACATCGGCGGCGGGTACCAGTTTTTCCGCCATAGAAACACGGTAGTTGGGGAGGAAGAGTACCTTCAGCCGGCCCTCCATGGCGGGGTCGTTGTCAATCATTTCCCCCACGGAGTTGATTAGCTTAATAATCAGCTTGGCCCGGCGATAATTGGCCGCCGCCTTGGCCGCGAACATGAAGGTGCGGGGGGCGATGTCCAAGCGGGGGTTCATCTTCATGGTGATATACATATCAATGACATGGAAGATGTTTAACAATTGCCGCTTGTACTCGTGGAGCCGCTTGACTTGAATATCAAAAATCGAGTCCGGGTCAACGCTTATGCCGTACTGGGCTTGGACATGATTGGACAAGAGCACCTTGTTTTCACGCTTCACGTCCATGAATTTCTTCTCGAAGGCGGCGTCCTCGGCCAGGGGCTTCAGCTTTTGCAACTCGTCCAGGTCGCGCACCCATTTGTCGCCGATGGCTTCGGTGATTAAACCCGAAAGGCCGGGGTTACATTTGGCCAGCCAGCGGCGGGGGGTAATGCCATTGGTCTTGTTATTAAATTTCTCGGGATAGATTTCATAGAAGTTGGCCAGTTCGATATTTTTGAGAATCTCGGTGTGGATGGCCGCCACGCCGTTCACGGAATGGCTGCCCACGATGGCCAGATGGGCCATGCGCACCTGCCCGTCGGCGCAGATGGCCATGGCGCGGATACGCTCGGGGTCGTTGCCGTACCATTCCCGGAGATTGGTGCAGAAACGGGTGTTGATTTCCTCTACTATCATGTAAATGCGCGGCAACAGGCGGCTGAACAATTCCACGGGCCATTTTTCCAACGCCTCGCTGAGAATTGTATGGTTGGTGTAGGCGCAGGTGGCGCGGGTGATTTCCCAAGCCTTGTCCCAAGGCAGGTAGTAGACGTCAATCAAAAGGCGCATCAGCTCGGCGATGGCCAGGGAGGGGTGGGTATCGTTGAGCTGGAACTGCACATAGTCGCTCAGCATTTCGAATTTTTTGCCGTGCCGCTGTTCAAACTGCTCCAGCACCCGTTGCAAGGTGGCGGAGATAAAGAAATATTGCTGGCGCAGGCGCAGTTCCTTCCCGGCTACATGTTCCTCCGCGGGGTATAGCACAGCGGAAAGCTGTCTTGCCAGGTTCTGCTCGGCTACGGAGCGTTCGTACTGCCCCTCGTTGAAGCTTTGCAGGTCGAAGCGGTTTACCGGCTCCGCGTCCCACAGGCGCAGGGTATTTACCATTTTGGTATCGTAGCCGATGACGGGGTAGTCGTAGGGCACGGCCATGACGCTTTGGGCGTCTTCCAGTACAAAGTGAAATTCCCCGGCTTCGTCCTTGATGGAGTTCACCCGCCCGCCGAACTGGATTTCCTTGGCGTATTCCTCCCGGCGCACGCCCCAGGGGTCGCCGAAATGGAGCCAGTTGTCGGGCTTTTCTACCTGGTAGCCGTTTTCAATATGTTGCTCGAAAAGGCCGAAATGGTAGCGGATGCCGCATCCATACGCCGGATACCCCAAGGTGGAGAGGGAATCCAAAAAGCAGGCCGCAAGCCGCCCCAAGCCGCCATTGCCCAAGCCCGGGTCTTGCTCGGCCTCCTCGGCCATGTTTATGTCAATACCCAGCTCGTCCAGGGCTTCCTTTACGGTATCGCGCAGGGAGAGGTTCAGGATGGCGTTGCCCATAAAACGCCCCATGAGAAATTCCATGGATAAGTAGTAGACGGTCTTTACGTCCGCCTTTTCAAAATGCTCGTGGGTGGCAATCCAATGCTCGGAAACATACTCTTTGATGGTGAGTGCCAGCGCGTTGTAAATCTGCTGGGGGCTTGCGTTGGAAACGGTCTTGCGATACGCGGTGCGCAACATTTCCACCACGCCGGATTTGATGTCCTCTTTGGAAAGTATGTTCATGGGGACGCTCCTTTAGACAAGATGCGGGAAGTATATCATATAGCTGAATAAAATGAAAACCAACCGCCGTGATAGAAAACCTTGAGGGCTCTGCCCTCAAACTCCCGCAAGGAAGGATTTCATCCCTCCTTGACCTCCCAAAATCGCGCTTTGCGCGATTTTAGTTTAAGTTTTTGCCCCGCTTTTTTCAAAAAGCGGGTGGGGGCTCGGGGGG